>SMUX01006026.1_pt1 | contig 13424 bp, 10 predicted proteins | sample 2456431 | NCBI WGS metagenome assembly SMUX01 (sample SAMN11095930, study PRJNA526329) | marine sediment metagenome | biome: Marine sediment; feature: Surficial sediment; material: Deep marine sediment; isolation source: Hadal surficial sediment | place: Pacific Ocean | collected 2014-11 | depth... | reverse complement strand
GACGCGTCCGGACACGCTCTTCGGCGCCACGTTTCTGGTCCTCTCCCCGGAGCACCCGGCCGTCGATGAGGTGACGACGGCCGACCGGCTGGAGGAGGTGGCCGCGTATCAGGCTGCCACGGCCGGGCAGGACCTGATGGAGCGCCGAAAGGTCGACAGGGCCAAGACGGGTGTCTTCACGGGCGGACATGCGGTGAATCCAGCTACCGGAGAGGAGATCCCGATATGGATCGCCGACTACGTCCTGATGGACTATGGCACGGGAGCGATCATGAGCGTTCCCGCCCATGACCATCGGGACTTCGAGTTCGCCACCCGGTTCGGTCTCCCGATCCGGGCGGTGGTGGCGGTCAGCGCCGGCGAGGGGGAGGCGAAGGATCTGGCCGATGTTGCGCCCGGTCCGGGATCGAGCGCGTTCGTCGAGCACACGACCGACGAGGTGCTCATCAACTCGGGCCGCTTCAGCGGCATGCCGGCGGACGACGGCGGCCTGGCGATCGTCGAGTGGCTGGCCGAGCGCCACCTCGCGGAGCCGGCGATCAACTACCGGCTGCACGACTGGTGCATCTCGCGGCAGCGCTACTGGGGTCCGCCGATCCCGATCATATACTGTGAGAGCTGCGGCACGGTGCCCGTGCCCGAGGACGACCTGCCTGTCAGGCTTCCGTACCTGGAGGACTTCCGCCCGGAGGCTGCGGGGGTCTCACCCCTGGCGCGGGTCGAGGAGTTCTACCGCGTTGAGTGTCCAGAATGCGGCGGCGAGGCGCGGCGTGAGACGGACGTCTCCGACACGTTCCTGGACAGCGCCTGGTACTTCCTCCGCTATCCGAGCACGGAGTTCGACGACCGACCGTTCGACGAGGCACGCACCAGGCGGTGGCTGCCCGTCGACAGCTACATCGGCGGGGAGGAGCACTCGGTGCTCCACCTCCTCTACTCGCGCTTCATCGTCATGGCGCTCCACGACCTGGGGTACCTGGAGTTCGAGGAGCCGTACAGGCGCTTCCGGAAGCACGGCCTGCTGGTCAAGGATGGCGCGAAGATCTCGAAGTCCAGGGGAAACGTGGTGATCCCCGATGCCTACATCGATCGCTACGGAGCCGACACGTTCCGCACCTACCTGATGTTCCTGGGTCCGTACCAGGAGGGCGGCGACTTCCGCGATCGCGGCATCGCCGGCCCCGAGCGGTTCCTGTACCGCGTCTGGGACAGCGTCGTGGCGGCGGTGGCCGCCTCAGCCGGCGGGCGGGGCTGCGGTGAGATCGAGCCGGAGCTCGAGCGGGCCCTCCACCGCGCGATCAAGAAGGTGACGGAGGACCTGGAGCGCCTCTCGTACAACACGGCGATCGCGGCCTTGATGGACTACGTGAACGCGCTTCGATCGGAGGGCCGCACACCGAGCCTCCCCGAGGTGCGTCCGCTGGTCATCATGCTGGCCCCCGTCGCACCGCACATCGCGGAGGAGCTGTGGGAGCGCATCGGCGGGGAGCCGAGCATCTTCGACCACGCGACGTGGCCCACGTACGACCCCGCGAAGCTGGAGGAGGACAAGGTCGACATCCCCGTCCAGGTGAACGGGAAGCTGCGCGCGACCGTACGGGTGGCACGCGGCGCGAGCCGGGAGGCCGTCGAGGAGCTGGCTCTGCGAGACGAGAACGTCCGCCGCCACGTTGAAGGAGCCACGATCCGCAAGGTGGTCCACGTGCCGGACCGGCTGATCAACCTCGTCGTCGGCTAGAAGATGTGGAAGGGTCGGCCCGAGGCTGGCGCCCTCATCCGGGCCGGTCTCGCGTTACTCTACTGGTTGCCCTCCCAAGAGATACTCCCCTCCTGCGACGTGTCGATCGACGCCCCGGCCGGTCCTTCCGAGAACAAGAACGACTTCATGTTCGTGATGAGGAACTGCCGGGCGTTCGTGTCCTGGAGGTTGAGCCCGTAGTGGTTGATGAGAAGCATCTGGTGCTTTTTCCACTCCTCCCAGCACTCCTGGCACACCTCTGCCTTCACCCGCTCGCCCACTTCGTTGGGGAAGGGCGCGAAGCCGACCGGAGCCACATCCTCACGCTCGCAGCGCGGGCAGCTGATCCGATCCGGCACGTCCTGGCTGCTTCCGCTCATCGTCTATCGTCCTATATGGGAACGGTGAGCACCGAGCACGGTGCGCTACGGAGGGCCTTGCCCGTTATATGGCCCATCAGCGCCCGCTCCGTACGCTTCTTCACGTGCGTCTTGCCCATCACGATGAGGTCCACGCTCTCGCTCTCCACCGTGGCCAAGATCTGCCGGGCGGGCTGACCTCGGGCCACAATCGCCTGGATCCGGAGCCCCTCTCGGTACCGGGCCGGGATCCGCCCCAGGGCCTCCTCTCGGGCGCTCGACTCCGCCTTCCGGAGCGTCTCCTCCGCCTGGTAGGGCGAGCTGGCCGCGCGCAGGAATCCCTGGAACGTCTTTGGAAGCAGGTGCAGGATGACGAGTCGCCCGTCCAAGTGGCTGGCCAGCTTTCCGGCCATCTCGCCCACCGGCTCGGATCCCTCCCGCAGGTCGAGCGGGGCGAGCACCGTCATCTCTCCCGTCCTGGCGGTGGGTCTCCAGATGAGGATCGGCAGGTCCACCGCGTCGCACGTCGCCTCGGCCATCGAGTCGAGGTGGTCCCACGGCGAGATGCGTTTCTGATGTGCGCCCAGCACCACGAGCTGCGCGCCGGAGGCGGTCGCCGCCTTGCGCAGTTCGTCGATCGGCGACCCGCTACGGACGACAATCTCTGCGTCGGGGCTGATGCTGTGGGCCAAGAGCTCGATGTTGGAGCGCGCATCCAGCTCCCGTTCCTGGGGATCCACCTTCCCGCTGAGCGAGTGACGCAAGTCGGCCGAGGCCTTGGCCTCGGGCATGGCGTGGAAGAGTGTGAGCTTCGCATCCGGGAAGCTCTTCACGATCCACCGCAGGGACTCCACGGAGGCGTCGGAGAAATCAATCGCCACGAGGATGTGATCGAACATGGGCAGGGAAGTTACCTTCCGGATCTCGTGTGCGCACCCGCCGGCCGCACTTCCGCTGGGGCGGCCAGCAGGCTGTCCACGGCCTCCCACGGCGGCATGCGGCGCGCGGCCGCGATTACCGCTGCGATCGATTCCTGGAGGTCCCCCTCGCTCTCGTAGATCATGTCGAAGTCGTCCAGGCGCGAGTAGTAGAGGACGCGTGCGAGAAGCCACGCGTTGTTGAGCCGTTCCGGGTTCAGCGACCCGTACTGGCCCGAGCGCAGCTCGGGCTTCACCGCCTCGAAGTCCCGCGCCGCCCAAGCCAGAATCTCGGCCTTCCTCTCCCGCATGCGGTCCGCCGGCAGGTCGGTGGCGTAGAGCGCCTTCAGGCTGTCGACGAGCCCGTTGAAGAACCGACCGAAGGTGCGGGTGTCGTGCCACCTGTCGCGCGCCTGCTCGCACCGCCCCTCGTCGGCCACGGCTCCGCAGAAGAAGTCGATTGCGCCACGGTGGCCGACGAAGTTCGCGAAGCTCTCGTTGAAGTGCGCCTCTCCCGCGGGAAAGAACGTTGTGTGGGTGATCTCGTGGATCACGGTCTCGACGAGCGCCACGCTGTCGGCACGGAGCGTCGTCGAGAGGAGCGGGTCGGGCAGCCAGCCGAGCGTGCTGAACGCCGAGGATGGTCTAACCCACACGTCGTACCCCTGCTCGCCGAGCCTCCGACCTTCCTCCAACGCCCGCTCGAAGTCGAAGTAGCCCCGGTACGGGACCCGTCCGACGATTGGGAACCACCACGTCTTCCACACGAGACGGAACTCGGGAGCCGCCGAAACGACGAGGAGCAGCGTATCACGGCTCACCTCGGCGTAGCTGGTGAAGCTGTCGCCCGCATCCAGCCCGAGCCGGTGGATGGCGAACGCTCGCGCATCCTCGACGAGCCGCAGCTTGTAGCGCATCGATGGGGGTGTGGTGGTGTCGTGCACGACCGCCTCGATGGGTCGCCGGCCGCGCAGGATCTTCGCCTCCTCCCATCCCGCCCGAAGCACATAGCCCGGAGAGCACGCACCGAAGATCGCGGGAAGAAGCGCCAGACTCGTGGCGCGCACCGATACGGCGGGACCTCGGAATCGCGCGAGCATGTTTCCTTCTACCTGCGCCTGAGGTGGGGAGGTCCGCCCGTCCGCCACCCGTTGTCGCGTGTCCAGCCGAATCGGACGACCCGCCTTAGGGTATCGAGGCACGGAAGGGGAACGCCGCTGCCGGACCGAGGGAGAGGACGCCGCGCGAAGATGGCCCGACACCCCGAACAGCCCGAACGAGAGGGCCCGCCGGACGCGGACACGGTCCGCGCCCACCTGGTGCATCTGTCCGACCTGATCCGCAGGCTAGATGAGGAGGGCGCGCTTCTACGCGCCATCCCGCTGCTGCTCAGGCGACTCGGCGACATCCGGCGGGTTCTCTTCGACTACGAGGTCCGCGTGACGGAGCGGCTGCTGCCGATCGAGGATCCGGTCGAGAGGGATTCGCTCCGCATCGTGCGTGAGGCCGCCGAGAGGGAACGGCACCTTTCCGAGGAGTGGGGGCGCGACTTCGAGGTGGAGGACAAGGGGGACCACTGACCCGGCTGGATCGTGGATCGCTCAGGCGCGCCGCACGTAGTGCAGCTGCTCGCGCACCCGGTCTCGCGCGTAGGTGCGGTCCGGACCGTCTCCGTCACTTCGGTAGCGGCGGTAGCGCCGGTTCAGCCGGCGGTAGGTGTCCGGATCTCCCGCCTCCCGGAAGATCGCCTCGATCCGGTCGGATTTGAGCAGCCCCTCATCGTTGTAGCTGAGCAGAATGTGTCGGGCATCGGCCCCGGCGAGGAGCTCCGTCAGCGCCGCCTCGCACCTGCCCCTTCGGCACCAGTCGGACCGAAGGGAACCGTCCGGGATCAGCCCCGTCTTCCCGCGTAGCTGGGGCGGCGGATCCCACCCCGAGGCGATGAGCTCGGGGAGATGGTAGTAGGCCGGGTACTGTCGCTCGTTGTACGGCGGATCGAGATAAAGCAGGTCGATCGTCCCCGCCGAGTAGACCCGGTCGATCGCCTCGCCGAGGAACGCGGTGCAGCGGCGGCCGCTGTTTCGGCGGCCGGTCGGCCCCAGCGGCCGTAGCTCCAGCCTCCTGCGGGCGTTCGGCTGCCACGACTTGACGAATGAGGCGTAGACTCCTGTGGTGTTCGCCACGCGGTCGGCAGCCTCCACCAGGGTCGCGATGAGGAGCTGGCTTTGTCTCCGGTCCAGCCGACCCGCCTCCATCCAGTCGGTGATTCGCTCACGGACTGCATCGATCGCCCCGGCGTTGCGGGGCGTGAAGTACATGCGGCCGAAGCGAGCGCCGCTCTCCCCGGCGGGAGAGTAGTTCTCCGTGATGAAGCCGTGGCTGGACGGCAGGCGCTCCAGCCGTTCCAAGAGTCTCGCGTAGGCGGTCCCTCCTCGAGGCCCGTCGTCGTCCTCCAACTCCGCGAGGATCGTCCGAGGGAAGCCGGGGATTCGGTCGAGCTCCACCCGAGCGACCTGCAGCGCGTACGAGAACGCCATGAGATCACCGGAGTGCACCGCCCATCCCGCGCGCTTCAGCGCGTGGCTGACGCTGGCCGTACCGGCAAACGGGTCGCACGCGATGCCGGGCTGCGGCACCAACCGCTGGACGGCCTCGAGGATGAAGGGAATGAGACGAGTCTTGTTCCCGATGTACCTCATGAACGGCCGTTCAGCCGGCCGGCCGCCGCTTCGAAGAGCGGACGGAACCCAGCAGGTACGGCTTCGGCCCCAGGTTGAACCAGAAGATGCAGCCGAAGATCGGGCAGAGGAGAATGACGGCCGACCAGAGAACCTTCTCCCGGCGACTGCCGTTGGACGCGAGGGTCATTCCGATAGCCCAGACGTCGAGAACCGCCAGGAGCAGAAGGAGCAGGAGACGCGAGTCGATGGCGGCCGCCGCGTCCAGGAGCGCGCTCACGAAAGCGACGCCGTCGCCGGAGCGAACTGCAGCCGGTACAGCCGAGCGTACAGACCCGCCTGGCGCAGCAGCTCGCGATGGGTGCCGGACTCCCGAATCCGCCCGTGGTGCATCACGAGAATGTGGTCGGCGTTCTGAATCGTGGAGAGCCGGTGCGCGATCACGATGCTGGTACGGCCCTTCATGAGCTCCTCCAGGGCGCGCTCGATCTGAGCCTCGATCTGGGAATCGACGGAGCTGGTGGCTTCGTCGAGCAGAAGGACCTGCGGTTCGCCCGCCAGCGCGCGCGCGAAGCTGAGGAGCTGTCGCTCGCCGACAGAGAGCTTGCTGCCGCGCTCTCCCAGCTCCTGGTCGTAGCCCCTCGGCAGCCGCGCGATGTGCCGGTCGATGCCGACGCGCCTGGCGGCTTCACGCATGCGCTCGGAGGAGATCCGGCTTCGTCCGAGCCGGATGTTCTGCGCCGCGGTGCCCGAAAAAAGGTAGATGTCCTGGAGGACCAGGCCGATGTGGGAGCGCAGCTCCCGCGCCGAGATCTCGCGGATGTCGACGCCGTCAAGAAGGATGCTCCCGCGCTGTGGCTCATAGTAGCGCATGATCAGGTTGATGGTCGTGGACTTGCCGGCCCCGGTGGCACCGACGATGGCCAGGCGCTCCCCGGGCTCGGCCACGAAGCTCACGTCCTTCAACACCCAGTCTGGTTCCGCGGAGCCGTCTGCAGCCGGGGTCTCCTCGTCCCCGGATCCTTTGCTCGCGGCCGCGCCGGGCAGTACCGGCTGGGGCCGCGCGCCGTTCGAGCCGTAGTGGAACCACACGTTCCGGAACTCGATGCGCCCGCCGATCGGCCGGCGGAGCGATGTCCGTCCCTCCTCTTCTGCAATCGCCGGCTTCTCGTCCAGGAGCCTGAAGATCCGCTCCGAGCTCGCCATCGCGTTCTGCAAGATGTTGTACTTCTCGGAGAGATCCTGGATCGGTCGGAAGAAGCGCCGCGCGTACTGCAGGAAGGCGGCGATCACGCCGATCGTGATGGCGCCTTGCAGCGCCTGCCCGCCGCCGTACCAGATGATCAACGCCAGGGCGATCGACGCCAACAGCTCCACGACGGGGAAGAAGAGCGCGTAGTACGTGATCGAGCGGAGATGGGCCTCCAGGTAGTCCTCGTTGAGCTCCTCGAACCGCTGGTGTGTGGGCGTCTCCTGGCGAAACAGCTGCACCACGACCATTCCGCTGATTCTCTCCTGGAGGAAGGCGTTGATGCGGGCCAGCCGAACCCGGATGTCGCGGTACGCCTGGCGGACCATGTAGCGGAAGATCCAGGCGGAGAGAAAAACGATCGGCAGGACCGAAAAGGTGACCAGCGCGAGCCGCCAGTCCAGCGCAAGCATCGCGGCCACGATGAAAAGGACGGTGAAGACGTCGCCGAAGATCGTCACCACGCCGGTGGTGAACATCTCGTTCAGCACCTCGACGTCGCTGGTCACGCGCGTCATGGTCCGGCCCACGGGGTGCCGGTCGAAGTAGGCCAGGTGCAGTCGCTGCAGGTGCGCAAAGATCTCCCCCCGAAGGTCCTTCATCACCCGCTGGCCGATCCATGCCGTGAGAAGCGTCCGCGCGTACTCGAGGGTCGCGGAGAGGATGAGCGCAACGATGAAGATGCTGGCGAGCACGCCGAGCATGCGGTAGTCGTTCCCCGGGATGGCCCTGTCGATGGCGACCTTGGTGAGCCACGGCGAGACGAGCTCCAGCGCGGAGGCGAGGACGAGCATGCCCACCGCGGCCACCACCTTCCACCGGTAAGGTCGGAGGTAGGCGAGAAGCCGGCGCATCAGCCGGGGATCGTACGCTTTGCCGACCGGGTCCTCTTCCCGGATCGGGCCTTCGGGCGCGATTTGCATGCCCGAGAGAATAGTCGGCGGGCGGGGAGGCGACAAACACGTTAGCGTGGCCGATCCCGCCGCCGCATCATCACGGCTGTGAAGGAAGCGATTCGCGTCCGGGGGGCCCGGCAGCACAACCTCAAGGGGATCGACGTCGAGATCCCGCGTGGGCGCCTGACCGTCCTGACGGGGCCCTCCGGCTCCGGCAAGTCCAGCCTGGCTTTCGACACGATCTACGCCGAGGGGCAGCGGCGGTACGTCGAGTCGCTGTCCACCTATGCCAAGCAGTTCCTCGAGCGGATGGAGAAGCCGGCCGTCGACTGGATCGACGGCGTGAGCCCGGCCGTCGCGATCGACCAGAGGAACTCGGTGCAGACGAGCCGCTCCACCGTCGGAACGGTGAGCGAGGCGTACGACTTCATGCGCCTCCTGTGGGCCCGCGTCGGGCATACCTATTGCCCGGAGTGCGGGAGCGTCGTGCAGCCGGATACCGTGGCATCCGCCGCCGACGAGATCCTCGCCGGGGAGGCGGGCGCGCGGATCTACGTCGCCTTCCCGTTTCGCTTCAGCGACCAGATCTCTCCTGAGCTCGCCGCCGCCAACCTCGTGGCGCAAGGCTATCTGCGCGTTATCGCGGATGGCCGGGAGGTTTACCTGCCGGACGGCGAGGCGAGCGCGGGCGATGCAAGCACGGGCGAGGGCCGGCAGGGTTCCGGCCCAGCCATGCTCGCCGGGGTGCGCGACCTCCTGGTCGTCGTCGATCGCCTCACTATCGATCCCGAGGAGAGAGAGCGCCTGACGGACTCCCTGGCCAGCGCTTTCGCCGAGGGAGAGGGGCATGCCGTCGTCCTCGTCGTCGGCGAGGCCGGCGAGGGGGAAGAGCCGGAGATCACGAAGCGGCTGTCCTTCTCCGAAGCGCATCTGTGCTCAACGTGCGGCCGCGGATTCCCGGTTCCGAGCCCCCTGCTGTTCAGCTTCAACAACCCGGCCGGTGCTTGCGCGACCTGCAACGGTTTCGGGGCGACGCTGGAGTACGATCTGGACCTCGTCGTTCCCGATGCCGGGAGAAGCCTCACGGACGGGGCGATCGACCCGTGGAGCAAGCCGAGATACACGAGGGAGCGGGCGGAGCTCGAGCGGCATGCGCTCGAGTGCGGCGTCGATCTCCACGCGCCGTGGCGTGACTTGCCCGACGCCTTCCGGCAGCGCGTCCTGCATGGCGGAGATGGCTTCCGGGGGGTCCTTCCGTTTCTGCGCTCCCGCGAGAGTAAGCGCTACAAGCGGTACATCCGGGTCTTCCTCAGGGGCTACCAGGTTCCCCAAACGTGCGAGAGTTGCGGTGGCGCCAGATTGCGGCCCGAGGCGCTGCACGTCCGCCTGGGGGGGCTGCACATCGCGGCTGCCGCCGCTCTGTCCGTCTCGGAGCTCGGGCGCTGGCTCTCCGGCCTGGAGCTGAGGCCCTTCGAGCGGAAGGTCGCGAGAACGATCCAGCGGGAGCTCGCCGACCGGTTGCGGTTCATGGACGAGGTTGGCCTGGGGTACCTGACGATCGATCGGCAGGCCCGCACGTTGGCGGGTGGGGAGATGCAGCGGCTTCGGCTCGCCAGCTGCCTGGCCAGCCATCTGGTCGACACGCTGTACGTGCTGGACGAGCCGACGATCGGTCTTCATCCACGCGATGTCGAGCGCTTCCTGAACGTGATCGGACGCCTCCGGGACGTCGGGAACACGGTGCTCGTCGTGGAGCACGACCCCGCGGTGCTCGCCGCGAGCGACCGAATCCTGGAGTTGGGACCGGGATCCGGGGAGCACGGCGGGGAGGTGGTTTTCGAGGGCGATTGGCCGGCGCTTCTCGAGGCCGATACGGTGACGGGGCGAGCGCTGACATCGCCGCTTCGGGGTCACCGTCACCGCCGCGCCGTCCGATCGCGGCTCACCCTGCGTGGGGCCACCCTGCATAACATCCGCGGACTGGACGTGGAGGTGCCGCTCGGCGTGCTCGCGGTCGTGACCGGCGTCTCCGGCTCGGGAAAGTCGACGCTCGTGCACGACCTGATCTATCGGGCGCTCGAGCGGGAGCTCCGGCGGAGCTCCAGCGCCAAGATCCACCTGGGCGAGCGGACGGGCACCTTCGAGTCGCTCGAGGGAGCCGGCGCGCTCGATGACGTGGTGCTCGTCGACCAGAGTCCGATCGGACGGACGCCCCGCTCCAACCCCGTCACCTACATCAAGGCGTTCGACGAGGTGCGCCGTCTGTTCGCGGGGCAGCCGCTCTCACGACGGAGGGGATACGAGCCCCGGCACTTCAGCTTCAACACGCCGGGAGGGCGCTGTGAGGCGTGTAAGGGGGCGGGCGAAGAGCTGGTGGAGATGGTCTTCCTGGCGGATGTCGCCCTGTCTTGCGAGGCGTGCGGCGGCTCTCGCTATCGGGCGGAGATCCTGGAAGTGTCGTATCGAGGGCTCAACATCCGCGGCGTTCTCGACCTAACGGTCGACGAGGCCATCCGCTTCTTCCTTCGGCAGGACCGGATCGGCGAGCGGCTGTGGCAGCTTCAGCGCGTGGGGTTGGGATACCTACGGCTCGGCCAGCCCGCGACCACCCTCTCCGGCGGCGAGGCGCAGCGGCTGAAGGTCGCCCGGGAGCTCGCGGCCAGCTCGGCCGTGGCCCGGCGGCTCTACATCCTGGACGAGCCGACGGTCGGCCTCGGTGTGAGCGAGGTGGGCCGCCTGGTGGACGTGCTGGAGGAGCTCGTGGATGCCGGCGGCTCTGTGCTCGTGGTCGAGCACAACCTGGAGGTCATCGCCCGCGCCGACTGGATTCTCGACCTCGGGCCGGAGGCGGCCGAAGGCGGCGGGCGGCTCGTCGCCGAGGGACCGCCGGAGAGCGTCGCAGGAGCGGAGGGCTCGCACACGGCGCGGTACCTGCGCGCGTACCTGGAGGCGGGACGCGCGGCGCCACCCGCCGTTTCCGAGCGTGCGGGTTGAGCCTTCCCGGAATCTCCGTCCTGCTTCCCTGCCGGGACGCGGAGGCCGTGCTGGGTGAGTGCATCCGCAGCCTTCGAGAACAGACGTTCGAGGATTTCGAGGTTCTGGCGGTGGACGATGGCTCTCGCGACGGAACGCGGGAGCAACTGGAGCGCTGGGCCGCGGAAGACCGGCGAGTGCACGTCATCGAGGGCGCGGGAAGGGGCCTGGTGGCCGCGCTCAACGTCGCCGCGAGCCGGGGGTGCGCCTCCCTCCTGGCCCGAATGGACGCGGATGACGTGGCTCTGCCGGAGCGCTTCGAGCGGCAGTGGGGCTTCCTGCGGGACCGCTCGGATGTCGCGGCGTGCGGCACGGGCGTCCGCTACTTTCCGCGCGAGCGCGTGGGATCCGGCTACGCACGCTACGAGGGGTGGATCAACTCGCTCCGGGAGCCCGAAGAGCTGGAGCGCGACCTGCTCGTCGAGTGTCCGATTGCCCACCCCACGCTTGTCGTGCGGGCCCGCGCGTTTCGCGAGGCCGGCGGGTATCGCGACCGGGGGTGGCCGGAGGACTACGATCTTCTGCTGCGTCTGCACCGCGCCGGCCGGCGGCTGGCGAATGTCCCGCGCACGCTGCTCCGGTGGCGCATCACGCCCGGCCGCCTCTCCATGCGCTCGGAGGCGTACTCGCCCGCGGCGTTCCGCCGCTGCAAGGTCCATCACCTGTGCAGGAGCTACCTCCCGCCGGGTCGCCCGGTCGTGGTCTGGGGAGCGGGGCGGGTCGGCAAGCCTCTGGCCCGCACGCTCGTTCGGCATCAGGTTCAGCCCAGCGCGTTCGTGGACCTCGACCCACGAAAGATCGGCCAGGAGATCTACGGCGCTATCGTACATTCCCCATCGTTCCTGGAGCGCGCGGCGGAGGTCCGGCCGTTCGTGATCGTGGCCGTCGGCTCGCCGGGGGCTCGGGAGGAGATCCGCGCCTGGCTGGATGCGCTCGGCTTCGAGGAGCCCGCCGACTACCGGGCGCTCGCCTGAAGGAGGTGGTTGATGATCGGCAGATGGCTCCGGTTGATCCGGCGCTCGGGCGTGCTTGCCGCTGCGGTGGGCGTCGCCCTTCCCCTTGCCCCGTTGCAGGGAACGCCGGCGCCGCAGGAGGTGGGGAGCGAGGTGGCGTCCGCGGACAGGCAGGACGCGGCCGACGTGCTGTACGGGAGACCGAACGGCGCCTGGATGTCCACGTACCGTCCGCTGCCCTCGCGCCCCACCCTGATCCGCGGGGCCACGATCATGACGGGCGCCGGCGAGGAGCTGGAGGGCGCCGACCTGTTCATGCGAAACGGCCGGGTCGAGGCGATCGGCCGCCATCTGGAGGTCCCGGCCGGAACGGAGGTGATCGAGGCCCGTGGCCGATACGTCACGCCGGGCATCATCGACACCCACTCCCACCTCGGCGTCTATCCCTCTCCCTCGGTGTCCTCCACCCGGGACGGGAACGAGGCGACGGCCCCGAACACCGCTGAGGTCTGGGCCATGCACTCGGTGTGGCCGCAGGATCCGGGCTTCACACGTGCGCTGGCGGCCGGGGTGACCACGCTCCAGGTCCTGCCGGGGAGCGCCAACCTCGTGGGGGGGCGCGGCATCACGCTGAAGACCGTCCCCGGCCGCACGGTGCAGGACATGATGTTCCCGGGCGCGCCGATGGCGCTGAAGATGGCGTGTGGAGAGAACCCCAAGCGCGTCTATGGCGGGAAGGGCAAGCTCCCCTCCACGCGGATGGGCAACGTCGCCGGCTATCGCGAGGCCTTCATCGAGGGCGAGCGCTACCGGAGGGAGTGGGACGCGTGGGTGGAGGGTGGCATGAGGGACTCTCTCCCGAAGCGGGACCTGGCCAAGGAGACGATCGCCGAAGTGCTTCGCGGCAACATCTTCGTCCACAACCACTGCTATCGGGCCGACGAGATGGTGGGGATGCTGAACCTCGCCCGAGAGTTTGGTTTCCGCATCCGATCCTTCCATCACGCGGTGGAGGCGTACAAGGTGCGCGACTACCTGGCCCGTGACTCGGTCGCGGCCTCGATGTGGGTGGATTGGTGGGGCTTCAAGCTGGAGGCGTACGATGCCGTGCCGCAGAACATCGCGCTCGTCTCCGAGGCCGGTGCGCGGGCGATCCTCCACACCGACAGCAACATGGGGATCCAGGTGATGAATCAGGATGCGGCGCGAGCCATGTACGCGGGGCGGGCGGCCGGGCTCGACGTGGGCCGCGAGGATGCCCTGCGGTGGATCACCGCGAACCCGGCCTGGGCCCTGGGCCTCGATGACCGGATCGGCACCTTGGAGCCGGGGAAGAACGCCGATGTCGTCATCTGGTCCGGGGACCCGTTCAGCGTCTACACGAGGGCCGACCAGGTCTTCATCGACGGAGCGCTGATCTACGATCGCCAGGTGTCGGCCGTGCAGCCGACCACGGACTTCGAGGTGGGGATCCTGCCGTCGTCGGCCCGCGGGGGGGAGCGATGAGCGGGCGGTCGATGGGAAGAGGCATGAGGCTCGGAGCGGCGGTCCTTCTCGGTCTCGTGCTTCCGTTCGGCTCGACGGCGCTCCCGGCCCAGGAT
>SMUX01288861.1_pt1 | contig 13448 bp, 8 predicted proteins | sample 2456431 | NCBI WGS metagenome assembly SMUX01 (sample SAMN11095930, study PRJNA526329) | marine sediment metagenome | biome: Marine sediment; feature: Surficial sediment; material: Deep marine sediment; isolation source: Hadal surficial sediment | place: Pacific Ocean | collected 2014-11 | depth 0-1... | reverse complement strand
TAAACCTTCAGGAATGCTGCTGCCAAAAGGTTCAAGCCACGGAAAAACTATTTCACCCGTTTCAGGAAAGATTGTTTTACCGGCTCTCCAGTCAAATAGATCATCGGGATTAGGATTACCACCTTCGCCCTGCTGATCCAATCCGAAAGCATTTAGTAATTTAATATTTCCGCCTTCGGTTTGTAATTCATCTGTAGGTTCCTGCCCAACTACTTCATACATTATTCTGAAATCAAAACCTTCTTTTTTAATATTTCTGCTTCCGGTAGGATAGATATTCTTCAGTCTTAACTTCCATGCATCAGCAAACTGAGGTTGAAGGTTCCTCGGCTTAACTAATTTTAATACAATAAATGTGTCTTGCGTTGCAGCAATAAATTCACCATACGTTACATTTGCAATGCCCTGCTTGAATGCGATTGCAATAACATCCTGATCCTGAATTGAAGTTTTAAAAGAAATAAAACCTGTTTCTCGATGCATAGTATAATCTAACCCTTCAGCTAATAACTGAAACCGTCCTGTTTCCTCTTTTCCTAAAACAGGATTTTGAATCGCTTCTCTTAAAGAATCTGCGTATTTACTCTGACCTGCTTGAAGAGGTTGAAGATCAAGATATGCATTTGCAAATCTTTCCTTGGATTTATCTGATGTAATAACATTTATTGATTTCCATACTTCAATTTCCTTTACTTCTAAATTTGGATTTACCTGCGAGGGAATTTTGAAAAAGTAGTTTGTAAAAAGTGCACTGTCAGCGTAATCTGAATGAATAAAATAATGGGTCTCTGAATAATCATAAGCTCTTTTTTGATATTCCTGAGAAGTAGCTCCACCGGAAACCGAAACTTCTTTCGTCTCTCCCTTTTTCTGGCTGGCAAGTGCAGTTAAACGGAATGGACCAAGTTTAAATTTTGTTTTTAATCCAAATAATGCTTCTGCTCCGCCTATAAGCGGAGCGGTTTGCATCGATACGTTTCCTGCTTCAATACTTTGGATTATTTCATCATCATAACCTGTGTATTTAATTTTAAGTTGATTTTCAAACTGGAAAGTTCTTTCTGTGTTCCAGTCAGCAGAGATATTAAGTTTATCACCAATAGTACCATTTACATTTATCTGAACCTGCTGTTTAAAATCAGGTTCGTTCCTCGTATTGCCGAGTCTTGATGCAGTAACGCCTTCTGTAGTTTCACTCCTCCACGCGCCATGAATTTGTACGGCACCGCCAATTTTCAAACTAATCTTTGGTTCACCAAAAATACTTAGCACTCCAACTTTTGGCAGCGGTATTTCAAAATCGGTTAAGCTTGTTATTAGTTCGCCTAAACCCAGTGTTGAGCTTCGAAGATCGTATTTATAGGCTAGTGCTTCCCAGTTTTTACGCTCATTAATGGCGAGTTTTGCTTCAACATAATCTTCAATGGGCATTGTTAAAAGAATTTTTGTATCCTGCCCCGAAATTATTTCACGGATTTCGACAATCTTCCCGGTTGAATCAATGTTTACTGTTCGTTGAACAACCGATGCGGAAGGCGCAACAAAAAACTTAGATTGCTTTTTCTCTTTGAGCTGGACGTAAGGTTCATCTTCCCTTGTATAACGAAAGTATTCCACTCGGTTAGTTGAATCTATTTCTCTCCAATCAACTTTTATAGTATCTGCTGCTAATGTAGAATCAATGGTAAGTGTTGAATCGCTGCTGAATGTTGAATCACTTCCAATTAGAGTTGAATCAAGAAGGAAAGAATTTTCATCGCCGGAATCTGGTGGAAAAATGATAGGATCTAGTACGCTTATGGTATTGTCTGACTCATTTTCCGGTTCGGATATAATCAGTTCTGCAGGATGAGTATTCACTCGATTAATTTCCTGGTTGTTTGCAGCATATAACATATCCAGCCACATTGCTCTATTAACCTGTGAATGATGCGCAGGGCTGCTACCAAGGTTTATTCCCGCATAAAATACAACAATTGCAAATAGCGATATGCGGGATAGTTCCCGGATAAGTTTTACCATATTATGTTTAATATAATTCCCTAAAGGAATGTTTCACATTACTCGAATTTTAGAAAGGTAAAAGTCTATCTATAGATACTCCTTATAATTTATTATTAAGTAAAAAAATTTAGATAATAATTCTATTATTTTCAACAACTGTACCAGACAATTATTTATAATACAGCCCAAAATTATAGGATAATGCCTCAGGAATGAAGGTAATTTTTTTTCACTACTGTAATAGTGTACTCTAATTATACTGCCCCGAATAATTGTTAATAATTTCTAATAGTTTCTATAATTTGGCTAACTTATAAATCAACTCCCTGAACTGCGGAAATGTTTTTATCAGTTCATCTCTTTTGCCCAATTCAAAATCGTTAAAATCAAAACCCGGCGCTACTGTACACCCAATTAATGCAAATGAAGTTTTATCCGATAATTCTGCTGCAAACCACGAATTATATTTGATAACTGTTTGAAGTGATTCCCCGTTTTCAATATTTCTTCCCAATAAAAATTTGTTCAGATTTCCACCTTCGTCAATCACATAAATAACAATACTAGAACCATCATAAAAATGCCATTGCTCATCAGATTTTAATTTGTGGAAGTTTGAAACTTGATTCCCTTCTAATAAAAAATAGATTGATGTAGAAAAATTCCGTGATGATTTATATCTCTTAGGATGATGCTTTGGTAAGATTATATCACCTGCACGATAAATTTCTTTGTAATATCCTCCTTCGGGATGAGGTTTCAGTTGGAGTTTTTCTATGTATTTTTGAGCTACGGGCAACATATCATTTACATTAAGTTAAACTTTATAACAATATTAAATTTAACTATTTTATTTTATTATTATTTATAAATAATTCAAATAATTTCAGGAAATTATTTTGGATAAATATTCAAATGAAAGTATAAGCATAGTAATTATAATATTATCTTTATTACTCATCGTACCTTCATATTCTCAATCAGAAATAGATTCATTAAAACAGCTTGAATACAAGGAGATATCTGTACAATTCGTATCATCCGCCCTTAAAGAAAGAAAAGGTTATGAAGCACTTAAAAACTTGTGCAGAATTGGTCCACGATTAAGCGGCTCAAGGAATTCTTTAATTGCAATTAACTGGGCTAAGAATAAAATGATTGAATTGGGATTTGATTCTGTTTGGCTGCAGCCGGTTATGGTTCCTCATTGGGAAAGAGGAACTATTCAAAAAGCCATGATAATGAATTCTAAAAAGTTTAACGGAACGGAATTAAATATTCTTACCCTGGGTGGAAGTATCGGCACGCCAACTGAAGGAATTGCAGCAAATGTGATTGAAGTGAAATCCTTTGATGAACTGGAGAAAAGAAAAGATGAGGTAAATGGTAAAATTATTTTTTTCAGCAGAGCGATTGATCAAACTCTGTTAAATACTTTCAGTGGTTACGGCAGTGCAGTTGATCAAAGAATTTACGGTGCTATTGAAGGTGCAAAGTACGGTGCAGTTGGTGTTATTGTTAGGTCAGTCACAACAAAATATGATAACGTACCTCATACAGGTGTGATGCTGTATGTAGATAGTTTACCCAAAATTCCCGGTGTCACAGTGGGCTATGAAGATGCAGACCTTCTAAGCGCAGCGCTCAAAGAAGATCCTAATTTACAACTTGCATTACAATTAAACTGTGAAACCCTTCCTGACGCAAAATCATACAACGTAATCGGAGAAATTAGGGGAAGTGAATATCCGGATGAGATAATTGTTATAGGCGCGCACTTAGACAGTTGGGATGTTGGAGATGGTGCACACGATGACGGTGCAGGTTGTATGCAGGCAATCGAAGTGGTTGATCTTTTTAAACGGTTAAACATTAAACCTAAACGAACAATTCGGGTAGTGCTGTTTATTAACGAAGAGAACGGTTCGAGAGGAGCAAAAGAGTATGGAGTTTATGCACAATCTTCAGAGCAAATTCATCTTGCAGCAATTGAATCAGACAGAGGTGCTTTCAGTCCGGTTGGATTTAATGTCGATACTGATTCAACAAAACTAATTGAGAAAATTGAATCGTGGATGCCATATTTAAAGTTAGCTGGGATTAGCTGGGTAAGAAAAGGCGGAAGCGGTGCGGATATATCAAAGATAAAAAATGCAAAACTTCTAATTGGTTATATCCCGGATGATCAAAGATATTTTGATATTCATCATTCACCAAGCGATGTATTTGAAGAAATTCATCCACGCGAGTTTGAACTCGGCACAGCAGCAATGGCAATACTAGTTTATTTGTTGAGTGAAGAGGGAATTTAATGGTCATTAAGTCAATAGTCATTGAGTTATTCAATATCATTGACTGATTGGCCGATTGAATGAATGAAAAAATTGCCACCTGCTAACTGCTTACTGTCAACTGATTGACTAACGACGATTAACATTTCACGTCTGACTTTTAACATTGGACAATATCTGCTCCGCCGCAACTCTCCCGCTTTTTACGGCACTCTCTATTGTCGATGGTAAGCCGGTATCGGTCCAATCGCCTGCAAGAAATAAATTTGCAATACTGGTTTCAGATGATGGTCTTATATAATTAATTTGATTTGATGGGATAAATGTTGCTCTTCTTTCTTTTAATACTTTATAATGAGAAAAACCCGATTCTTTAAGTTTTGTGTATTTAGTAAGTTCGCCAACACACATCTTATAAATTTCTTCCTCAGTCTTATCAATCAAATAATCCGCATCACTTATTACAAGATTTATATGATTTCCTTTATTAAATATCCAATGTACCGGGGAATCGATTAATCCGTAAAACTGTTCTTTCATTGGATTATTTCTTAACCAAATGTGGATGTTCAGAATTGATGAATATTCAAATTCAATCTTTACATCTAATAAAAGTTCAGGATATATAATATTAAAAGCATAAAAAGGAATTGCAGATATCACATAATCGAAATCTTTATAAACTTCATCTGCTATTTTAATCCCAACAATTTTATTATCAGAAATTATAAACTCTTTAACAGAAGATGATAATTTTATTTCGCCGCCATTTGATTCAATATATTCTTTTGCATTTTTCACATAAGAATCACTCAAGCCATATTTCGGTAATATAATAGTTGAAGCAAAATTTCCGTTAAAAAATATTTTCATTAAAATTTCCCTGAACATAAAAGCAGATGCTTTATCGATGTTTGTATTCAAAGCGCCAACAGCAATAATTTCCCATAATGATTTTATCGTATCATCACTTTGCTTTTCTTTTTTAAGCCAATCTCTTACATTTTTATCCGATAACTTTTGATGAGATATAAAAGGAAGTTTAATTACAAACCTTATAAGTGATAATCTTTCCGTAAAGGTAATTGCTTTAAAATTGAGCAGCGCGAATAATAAGTTAAAAGGGTAAAGTGATGTAAAGGATTTCAATCTTACAACCTCACCCGCTTGAGTTATGAAATTTATCAGTAAACTTTTCTGATATATAAAATTATCTTTCGCACTAATAAGCTTGAGAAAATTAATCGTATCAGAATAGCAGCCCATCAATATGTGCTGACCATTATCAACAACATCGTTAGATTTCTGTTCGGTAAAAGAGTAAGCTCTGCCACCAAGTTTAGGAGAGGATTCGAGAAGTGTTACTTTAATGTTTTGTTTTGTTAGGTATGCTGCAGATGTTAGTCCGGCTATTCCTCCCCCGATAACGATACAACGTTTCATCAGTAAACTAAGCTATACTTTACCCAAACTCCCACTGATATCCATACCTTTTCTAATTTCGATGCCTTAACATCATTAGTATAAACATCGTAATCAGCATCAACAATTTTATCAAGTATTCTGCTATAGATATGCTGCATCGCGCGTGCTGCAAACATCTTACCTTTATCATCAAGGTTGAGGCATTCTGTTGCCTTATCAAAATAATACCTGGCACGGTTAACTTCATATCTCATCATCATCTTAAAATTTTCGTTGTAAGTAAGATTTAAAAGATCTTTTTCAGAATAGTTAAATCGCTTGAGGTCTTCTTTAGGAAGATAAATACGACCTGCCTCGGCATCCTTTTTTATATCGCGCAAAATATTAGTAAGCTGCAATGCAATACCAAGGTTTACGGCAAAATCTTTTGTGGATTCGTGTTTGTATCCAAATATTTCAATACACATTAACCCGACAGTTGAAGCAACACGGTAACAATACAATTGCAGATCATCAAAAGTTAAATATCTATTTCTCTGCAAATCCATTTCCATCCCTTTTAATAATTCGAAGAAAGGTTTAATTGGAATTTGGAATTTTTTTATTGTTGATGAAAGTTTATTCAGCAGTGGAAAATTGGATGTACCGCGTAAAGCTTTTTCAAGTTCAACTCTCCATTTATGAAGGTTCTCGTATCTAACGTCATGCGTATCATTACCTTCATCTACTATGTCATCAGTCCTGCGGCAGAAAGCGTAAACAGTATTCATCGCATCCCGTTTTTCCGTGGATAACAGATTGAATGCATAATAAAAACTGCTGTTGCTGCCTTTAGATATTTGCTTTGCCTGGTTCATCAATTCTAAATTAAAGATTTAAAAAATAAACTTATCATTCTTATTTTACTTAATTCCGGACGATTGTTCAACACATTATAATCATTCTTCCTTATTTGGTCAAGTATCTCTTCACCGCCTGCTACCGTCCATATAATTTCTATTTTTAACCGTCCTCTTAATAACGGAAAAAGTTTTTTCCCTTCATCAAATAAATTCTGTATCCGGTCAACACTGTGCTTAACTAGTTGCTTTAATTTATGATTATTTTCTTTCTCTTCAAACAAGTTTTCTGTGATTTGTAACATTTCCATTTCATCCTGCGGTAGATATATCCTCCCCTTTTTATAATCAATGGAAACATCCTGCAAAAAATTTGTTAATTGTAATGCAGTACAAATATTATCGGAATAATTAATTGCTTCACCGCTGCGTATATCGAACAGCTCAAGTATAAGTCTTCCAACCGGGTTTGCAGATTGTTTGCAGTAATTTATAACTTCATCAAAATTTTCATACCTGTTTTTAATTACATCCTGCCTGAACGCTGCAATCAGATTATAAAAATTTTCAGCGGTTAAGTTCTTTTCGTTTATAGTATTTGCCAGGGCAATTTCATAATCACTTTCTGCTTTACCCATAAGAAGCTGCTTCAGGCGATACTCAAAGTTGTTTAGTTTTTCCAATCGTTCACCTTCGGAAAAATTACCTTCATCGGCATAGTCATCGGCGGTACGTGCAAACCAGTAAATTATTGCAACATGCTTTTTTAAATTTTTTGCGATGAGAAACGATACCACCGGAAAATTTTCGTAGTGGAATTTAGCAAACTTTAATGATTTTGAATAAGCGCTAATTAATTTTTGATGTCCCGGTTTATTCATATTTATAATTTTTACTTTAAGATTTATTCACAATTTAGTGAATCTTAAGGAACGGGGAAAGGACTTTATATAAAGAGATTTGCAAATATATTGTGTGCCCGGAGGGAGACTCGAACTCCCATGGGATTGCTCCCACTAGACCCTGAACCTAGCGTGTCTACCAATTTCACCATCCGGGCTATATATTAAAAATTTTAGTGGTAAATATTCTCCGCTATTTTATGTAAAATTATGACAGGATATTAATTATAAATTACTAATAAATCATCAATCAACAATAATAAATCATCAAATAAAAAATCACCAATCCGTACCGCCCTGTTTATTTTCGTTAATAATTTCGTTCTCACCAGTATGCATATTACACTTAAGCGGCATGTTTTTAACATTAACAATATCTATATAAAGAGAATCGCAGTACTGGGTAGCACTACGAGTATCTCCCTGCTCCATAGTTGTTTTACAGACAGTAACTTCTTCTATACCGGCGGCTAACTCAAAATAGGTGACCGGAATGTTGAATTCCTTATAAGCGCCTTCCATAAACATTGCCCAGATTGGCAGAGCAGCTTTTGCACCTTGTCCATACCAATCAGTAAACTTAACTCTGTGATCATCAAACCCAACCCAAACACCTGCAACCAATTCCGGCGTGTATCCAACAAACCATGCATCGGAAAAATCCTGCGTTGTACCGGTTTTACCTGCAGCAGGATACTGGAAATATCTTCGCACACCAGCACCTGTGCCCGAAGAGACAACGCCTTCCATCAGGTTAACCATAATAGAAGCAGTTTCGGGTGTGATTGCCTGTACATATTCCGGCTTAAATTCTTCAATAACAATTCCATTATTATCCTCAATTTTTAAAATTGAAATTGGTTCAATATGCACGCCTCCATTAGGAAAGGTTCCGTAGGCAGAAGTAATTTCGAGCGGAGTTATCTCTGAAGTTCCAAGTGCTATTGCAGGATACGGATCGAGATGTGAATGAATTCCCATTCGTTGAGCGATCTTTACTACCTGCCTCGGAGGTGCAATGTCGCTAATAGTCATTCTACCGGTCATTACATTCACAGAGTGTGTAAGTCCCCAGCGCATGGTCTCATAACCGCTGTAAGTTTCGCCGGAATTACCCGGCGACCATCCGTTATAATCAAACTTTTGATTTAGTAATGTGTATGCCGGGAAGTAACCATTCTCCATTGCGGTAGTATAAACAAACGGTTTGAACGAAGAACCCGGCTGGCGTCTCATTCCTGTTACATGATTTAATCCTCTGCCAAACTGCTGATTGGCACCGCCGACCAGTGCTTTTATGTAACCGGTTTTGGGATCGATAACTACAAAACCAACTTCAATCTTTGTTGCAATAGTTTTAACTGAATCGACAAAAGAATCATCTGCTTTAAGTTTGTTAAAAATATTTGCTTTCTCTTCTTTTATAGTTGCAGATTTGTACTCTTTAGAATTTTTTATTGCAGCATCAATTAATTCTGTTAATAAAGGTTTGTTCTTGCTCCAATTCCATTTTTCATCGAAGAGTTTTTGATATTCCGCAATATGTTTTGCAGAAACTTCATTCGCAATCCTCTGCATTCCAAGATCGAGTGAAGTATAAATATTCATTCCATCCCTGTAAAGATCGAAACCATATTTGTTGGAATGTGACCTCATCTGAATTCTGACATATTCAAGAAAATAAGGTGCTTCAGAGTGTAAAACATATCTCTGCCTGGAAGCTAAAACAATCGGCTGTTGTTTTAATTCTTCATATTCGCCCTCACTCAACATTCCCGTAACAACCATATTATGCATAACCAGGTTCCGTCTGGCAACTGAACGATCATAATTTCTTAACGGATCATAATCACGCGGTGATTTTAGAAGTGCTATTAATAAAGCTGATTCCGGAAGTGTTAACTCAGTTGCAGATTTATCAAAATATGCACGGCTCGCAGCTTCAACTCCAAACGAGCTTCTGCCGAAATAAGATACATTCAGGTATAATTCGATAATCTCGTTTTTGGTAAATCTTTTTTCTATCTGAACAGCAGATATCCACTCTCTTATCTTTCGAACTCCTATATCAAATTTATTTTCTCTCCTGGTTTTTAATTCATATAGATTTTTAGCAAGCTGTTGTGTGATTGTGCTTGCACCTTCTCTAAAAGAAAACCGCATTACATTTTTTACCATTGCCTGGAAAAACCGTATAAGATCAACTCCCCAATGTTCATAAAATTTTCTGTCTTCGGTGGAAATCAATGCTTGTATTAAGAACAGAGGGAGACTATCAATATTTGATTCAATTCTATTTTCGATAAAAAACTTTCCGATTAATTGTCCGTCAGCAGAAAATACTTTTGTTGCAAGCTGTGGTCTCGGATTTTCCAATTCTTCGATAGATGGAAGTCCGCTGAAAATATACGTACCAAAAGAGATAAACAGAACAGAAATAACACTAATTACAATCAGCCAATTAATTTTTTTCTTTATTGTTTTACGTTTCAATTTTTTGTTTCTGTGTTTTGAATCAAAAAAATATTTTTTCATTTCTTTATCATTTAACTTTTTATTCACCACATCACTTCCAATCTATTACTTCAAATCCGTTTGAATCAAATTTACCATAGCAAGGATTATCCATCCATGATCCAAGGTTTATATAAACACCGTTATTGTATTTTGTAAACACCTTTTTGTGGGAATGTCCGAAAATAACATAATCAAATCCTTCATCTATTTTTATCTTAGCAACATCTAACATTCCGTCAATCTCGCCGTAGTCTTTTTTCTTTGTGTATTCCCTGCTTGTTTGACTGGTTTTGCTCGCAATAGCAATTCCAATATCAGGATGTAATAATGAATACATTTTCTGTATAAATTTGTTCCGTAAAACCACTTTTAATATTTTATAACCAATATCATTTTTAACCAGTCCGTCCCCGTGTGCTATATAAAATCTTTTTCCATTTAATAAAACATCAAGCGAACCTTCATACATTATAGCATCGAACTCTTTGGAAAAAAAGTCACGATGCAAAAAATCGTGGTTACCAATAAAGTAATGAATTTTTATCCCTTTCTCGGCAACATCTTGTAATGCTGTTAGTGTTCTGAAGAAACCTTTTTGGTAAACCCGCTTATACTCAAACCAATAATCGAATAGATCACCAACAAGGAAAAGTTCATCGCAATTATCTTCAGCAAATTCTAAAAATTTAACCAGCAATCTTTCTTTTTTATCTTCAATTTCTTTTGTTTGAAGACCTAGGTGCTGGTCGGAAATAAAAAGATATCGTTTATTCACAAATAAAATAATAGTTTAACAATAATGGATAAAATTACAGATTACCTTTTTGAAATAAAATATATTTAATTTTCTATCAATTCATTTATTGTCATCAAAAGCCAATCGTTTGGATCCAAAATTATTTCCACTGGTTTTTTATTACTTCTAACAGAAAGTTCTACATTTATTGAATCGATATTAAATCGAAAAGTTTCTAATTCCCCATTATCGTATTTAAAAGTAATTCCAATATGGAATAAATATTCTTCATATCCATCCTGTATTTGTTCAAGCGTTATTATCGTTTCAAATTCATTTTCAATGCTCTTACTATTCCATTTGCAATTCAATTCTATTTTGCCTGTTCCGTTTAACCATTGATCAAAAAAACTGTCTAAGTTAATTCCCGAAACCGATTCACAAACATTTTTAAAATCTTCTGTTGAAGCATTCGAATATTTGAATTTTTCATAATACTCCCTTAAGAGGTTAAAGAAAGTGCTATCTCCTAATTCCCAGCGGAGCATATGCAAAACCCACGCACCCTTATTGTAAATTGTTCCACTAAACAGAAATGATCCTGGCTTTCCCAGAGCAACTGAAAAGCTACCCTGGCTCTTATCCAGCATAGTTGATCTTAAAGCGGATTTCCCTGATCGAAATTCGAAATATAAAGCTTCAGAATAGGTTGAGAAACCTTCATTTAACCATATATCATTCCACGATTTAGGACCAACAGCATTACCCCACCAGTGATGAGCTAATTCGTGAATATAAATATCTAAAAAGAAGTTTTTTCCTCCTATAATATTAGATGCAACACCTGTAATAGTCTGGTGCTCCATTGCTCCCAATTGCCATAAAAATTCTGCAACGCCGTATTTCTCCTTAATAAAAGGATATTCACCAAAAGTCTCTGCAAAGAAACGTAATATTTCAGGATGCTCCGTAAAATCTGTCTTGGCATCTTCCACATTATTTTCTAAAACATAGTAATCAATTGCCATTGTATCTTGCTTATCAAGAGATATATACTCATCGCTAAAATGCTGATAGCTTGATGAGTAAATTGCAATTAAGTAAGTTGAAATCGGATAGTTTGTTTTCCAATGGTAAGTGCGTCTCTTACCTTCATCTTCAATGCCAATTAGTATTCCGTTTGAAACCGATACCTGTGATGAATCATTTTTTATTCTAATATCCAAAAGCGCTTTATCCGAAGGGAAATCATTACACGGAAACCAGGAAGATGCATAACCAGGTTCGCTTAAGTTATATACTAAAGATGTTCCGTTTATCTTGCCAAAAACAAATCCCTCTAACCCCGCTTTTTTTGGTGTGCCGAAATAAGTTACTTTTATTTCAAATGTATCCAAGGGAACGGAATCATCTGAAATTATTGTTAATAGTTTGTCTTCAATGATAAATTCGCTTTCAATTCCATTCAGCTTTACTTCTTCTATTTTAAAATTATCATAAAAATTAAGTTCAAGTTTTTTGAGCCCTTCCTCTTTTACAACTCCTTTAATCACGGCTGATGCATAAAATTCTTTTTCATCTGGAAAGAGATCAAAGAATAAATCGTAGTGAAGAATATCAATCTTTCTCTGGTTTTCAGTTATATAATCTTCCGTATTAAAAATTTTATTGTAGTTGTTAATATGATGAAAATAGAATTCCTTCTTCCATCCAGATTGAACTTCTACGATATTATTATTAACAAGTAATGCGGCAATAGTAAACGGAAGAATAAAAATGATGACATAATACAGCAAACTTTTGATTTTCATATTAATCTTTCAAAAGAAATTTCTATAAATAAAATGAAATATTAACTAATTATTAAGTATTATAAAAAACAATTTAATTAATTGCCAAACAAATCATAATTACTTATTTTCCGAATAATAATAATAAGGATTGTGTATGCCCTTTCCCGGTTCTGCAATTTTAAGAGAAACAGTAGTTATGGTTCTGGCTGGCGGTCAGGGAGAGCGACTGTATCCGCTTACCAAAGTGAGAAGCAAACCATCGGTTCCATTTGGTGGTAAATACAGGATAATTGATTTTTCTTTATCCAATTGTCTCAATTCGGGTTTAAGAAGGGTTTATGTACTAACTCAATATAAATCCGATTCATTAAATCAACATTTGTTTGAAGCGTGGAGTATTTTTAATCCTGAATTAAATGAGTTCATTTATTCTGTTCCGCCTCAAAGAAAAATGAACAACGATTGGTACCTCGGAACTGCGAATGCAATTTATCAGAACAAAAATTTATTTTCCAACGATAAAAAAGCTCGATGGGTATTAATACTTGGCGGTGATCATATCTACAAAATGGATTACCTGCGTTTATTACAATACCATCTTGTAAAGATGGCTGACCTCTCAATTGCTTGTATAGAAGTTCCTCAATCAGAAGCAGACAGATTCGGTATAGTGGAAGTTGACTCTGAATACAGGGTTAAATCTTTCATTGAAAAGCCGGAAAACCCATCTGAAATTCCCGATAAACCTGGTCACTCATTTGTGAACATGGGAATATATGTATTCAATGCTAATGTGCTACGCGAAGTGATTACTGAAATGGAAGAAAAGAATTTAAAACCAAACGATTTTGGAAAAGATGTTATTACATATATGGTTAAGAACAACCGCCCTGTTTATGCTTATAAGTTTGAAGACGAAAACACAAAAGAGGTACCCTACT
>SMUX01159701.1_pt1 | contig 13452 bp, 14 predicted proteins | sample 2456431 | NCBI WGS metagenome assembly SMUX01 (sample SAMN11095930, study PRJNA526329) | marine sediment metagenome | biome: Marine sediment; feature: Surficial sediment; material: Deep marine sediment; isolation source: Hadal surficial sediment | place: Pacific Ocean | collected 2014-11 | depth... | reverse complement strand
CTAAACGACGTTGTTTCCCTTCATCGAATGAATGCTCATGACGGAGAACAATTGCGAGCCAAAGAACATGATAGAAAAGGTTCTGTGCAGGTCCGCTCACCCGATAGAGTAAGCGAAGAATTTATGAGCAGTAGATCAATGGACCGCATTGCCCCCCCCACTGATCCACTTCTCCAATTTCCAATGCTCCAAGGCGCAAAGCGCCTTCGGGCTCGTGGGCCCGCCCGTCACAGATCGCTTGGCGATTAGCTATCGGCTCTCAGCCTTCAGCTATCAGCCCCAGTGGCATAGCGCAGGGCGCTAAGCGCATAGCGTCCGCCCGAAGCTGGGACCAAAGACTACCGACAACGGACTACCGACCCGAGATCGAAGCTGGTAGATCGGTCTACGCTTTGCGCTCTGCTTCCCGCGATCCTACAAATGATAGCCGAGACGCTGGGAGAGTTCATTACCGCCTTTGAGGATTAGGGGAATAATATCTTTCTCCATCTTTTCCCGACTCAAGCGATGCCCTGGTCCTGCGACCGAGAGACTTCCCACCAAACCTCGGGTATGATCACGCACAGGCACTGCCACGCATCGTACATCTTCAATAAATTCACCAAGATCGGTTGCAAATCCTCCTTCGCTGATCTCCTGGATCTGTTTGAGAAGAAGCTGGCGGTCTACGATCGTCTTGTCGGTGTAGCGCACCAGGGATTCCGGAATGCCACTGCGAAGCTCATCATCAAGCCCAAAGGCGAGGTGAACCTTACCTGGAGCGGTACAGTACAATGGGAGGGTTTCCCCTACAAAGGATACCACCCTCACAGGACTCTTGGACTCCACAAAGTCCAATGGCACAATTTCCGTCCCCTTTCTCAATGCAACAAAGGTGCTCTCGCCAGACTCCTCTGCCAATGCGGTAAGTGTCGCTTGTGCCTGGTGCAAGAATCCTATTTGACGGACATAGGCCTGACCCAACTGATGGCACTTTAACCCTAGGCGGTAGTTCTCCGTTGCCTTATTCTGCTCAATGTATCCCCGCGCCTCGAGGGTTGCGAGCAGGCGAAAAACATTGTTTTTATGAAGTTTCAATCTCTTACTCAATTCAGTAACACCAATTTCATCTCCGGCCCCAGGAAACTGTTCCAGCACATCGAGAGCATGAGACACAGAGTGAATTACGTAATTGGACTTTTCTCTCCGAATCATATCTCCTCCATGCAAAAAAAAACTCTTGCCAAAATACCCAAAGGACAGAATCGACGATAACAAAAAGGTGTTTTAATCTATACTAGGGCAGTACGAGTTGTCAAACGGTGGGAGGGGGGGCCGAGCAACGCAACCCGGGCGCTAAAACTTGCCTGGCACCTTTTCCCAGTCTTTTAGGAATCTCTCTATCCCAATAGCGGTTAGAGGATGCTGCGTCAATTGTTTGAGCACAGCGAACGGTAGGGTGGCGACATGTGCTCCGATTAGAGCAGCCGACAATACATGGACTGGATTGCGGATACTGGCAACTAGAACTTCCGTGGTCATCTGATAGTTTTTAAAGATCTTAACAATCTGCTCGATGATATCCATACCGGTTTGTGAAATGTCATCCAGGCGACCGATAAATGGGCTGATATAAGCGGCCCCTGCCTTGGCTGCCAAGAGTGCCTGGACCGGGGTAAAGCAGAGGGTTACGTTGCATTTGATCCCCTTTTCCTTAAGGACCCTCACTGCCTTGAGTCCCTCTGTGGTCATGGGTACCTTAACCACCACGTTTTTTCCGTAGCGTATGAGCTTCTCCCCTTCCTGAATCATTCCCTCTGCGTCCCGGCTAACCGTTTCGAGACTCACGGGTCCAGTCATCAGTGAACAGATCTCTCTCACAACCTCATCGAATCCCCGACCAGTCTTGGAAATCAGTGTGGGATTCGTGGTAACTCCATCAATGAGGCCCATGCTGTGTGCCTCGGAGATTTCATGAATGTCTGCCGTATCGAGAAAAAACTTCATAATTCCTCCTGTTTTCTATCTAGCACTCTTGTTATGGAATGCCAATAATATTTGATTTTTCCGCCCCGCGATTCGGGGAATAGTTGTCCCCAAGGGCTATTTTCGGCTAGAATGAATCGATTTTTCGGTGAGTTCCATGAAGATGGGCACAAAAGGATTATACGGTCTCCTTGCCATGGCGGAATTGGTTCAAAACTATAAGACCAATCGCCCAATGCAGGTGAAGGATATCGCCCAACGACAGAAGATCCCCGAAGAATATTTGGGGCAAATCATGGTTCTACTCAAACGAGCGAATCTCGTCCGCGGGACAAGGGGACCTGGAGGCGGCTATCAATTGGCCCTTTCACCCGAATCCATCACAGTGGGCCAGGTGGTGAAATGCCTGGAAGGACGCCCGATGGCCTTCGACTTGAAAGGCCAGAAAAACCTTTCTGCCGCATCCGTTATCGAGCGTAGACTCATGGAGACCTGGGAGAAGGCCATCGAGGCCTCAGAAAAAGTCCTTGAAGAGGTATCTCTCGCTGATCTCTGTAAGCCAGAAGAGCGAAGCCAGATGTACTACATTTGAACGACCCGTTACCTTTGCCAGGGAGGAGCAGAATCGGTTCCCTCTGGCACCTCGATTTACTAAGACAAATGTTTCAACCCTCGTTTCAAGAATTTACCCGCCTTTCCAGGCAGGGGAATCTAGTTCCCGTATACCAGGAACTACTCATGGATCTGGAAACGCCACTCTCCTTTTTTAAAAGACTGAAGAGGGACCGCTATTCCTTTCTCCTCGAAAGCGTTGAAGGGAGTGAACGTTGGGCACGGCATTCGTTTTTAGGGACCAACCCCTACCTCGTCTTTAAGGCGAGCGGAGAGCAGATCGAGATCATTGAACACGGCAAACGGAAGACCTTCATGGCGGATAGCCCGCTTCAGGTATTGGAGAGACTGTTAGGAACGTATCGTCCCGTTCCTGTGGAGGGGATGCCCCCGTTTTTCGGCGGGGCACTTGGTTACGTATCCTATGATGCGGTAGAGCAACTCCACGACATCTCCAATGTTAAAAATGACCATCTCGAGATGCCGGCCATCTACTTCATCTTTGTCCAAACTCTGGTCGCCTTTGACAACCTCAAGCACACCATCAAGGTGATCGACAATGTGATGCTGGACGGGAAGGGGAGCCTACGGGATGCCTACAGAGAGGGCACGACTCGGATCCAACGACTGGTCTCCTCATTGCGGAAAAAGACCAGCAGATTGGAGGCTAGAGACATCGAAGAAGGGGCAGAGAAAAAAAAGCCAAGCCCCAATGTTACTCCAGCGACGTTCCGCAAAATGGTCCAAAAGGCCAAGGATTACATCCGGGCAGGCGATATCATCCAGGTGGTGCTTTCCCAGAGACTCGAGACCGAGACACGCGCCGATCCCTTCGAAGTTTACCGAGCGCTGAGATTTATCAACCCCTCCCCGTATATGTTCTACCTGGAACTGGACAAGCTAAGGGTCATCGGCTCATCCCCTGAGACCATGGTGCGTCTCAACGAGGATTCCATCGAGCTGCGACCCATTGCGGGGACACGGCCAAGGGGCAAAAATCCGGCGGAGGAAAAGGAGCTGGAAGCTGACCTGCTGTCCGACCCAAAGGAGAGGGCGGAACATATCATGCTGGTTGATCTAGGACGAAACGATGTGGGTCGAGTGGCCAAAGTGGGGTCCGTTCACGTCAACGAGCTCATGGTCATCGAGAGATACTCCCACGTGATTCACCTCGTGTCCAACATCCGTGGAAAGATGTTGGCTGGGAAACGCCCCTCGGACCTTTTTGTCTCCTGTTTTCCAGCTGGAACCGTCTCGGGGGCACCCAAGATCAGGGCCATGCAGATCATTAGCGAACTGGAACCCGAAAAAAGAGGATTGTACGCAGGTGCCATAGGCTACTTCGGCTTCAACGGCAACATGGACACCTGTATTGTCATCCGAACCATCCTCATGCACGGAAGAAAGGTGTGCATCCATGCCGGGGCTGGGATTGTAGCGGACTCCGACCCCCACAAGGAATACCAGGAGACCTTGAACAAGGCAGCGGCAATGCTCAAGGCCGTTAACTTGGCAGAAACGTGGAGCAGGGGAACTGGGAGAAGATGATCCTCCTCATCGATAATTACGACTCCTTTACCTATAACCTCTATCACTACCTAGGAGAATTGGGGGCACAGGTTCAGGTCTTTCGAAACGACAAAATATCCCTCCAAGAGATCGAGGAACTCGCCCCGCAGAAGATCGTTATTTCCCCTGGCCCCTGTACCCCAAAGGAGGCCGGCATATCATGTGACGTGGTTCGCCACTTTGGCCCGAGGACCCCGATTCTCGGCGTGTGCCTGGGACACCAATGTATCGGGGCGACCTTCGGGGGCAGGATCATTCAGGCCCCACAGATCATGCACGGGAAGTTGTCGGACATCTTCCACGACTCTCAAACCATTTACCGATCCGTGAAGAGCCCCATGCTTGGCATGCGCTACCATTCCTTGGTCATAGACCCTCACCAATTGCCGTCAGAGCTCAGCATCAGCGCACAGACCTCCGACGAAATCATTATGGGCGTGAGGCATCGAACCTACCCCGTGGAAGGAGTTCAATTCCACCCGGAGTCTATTCTCACCGAGGCAGGGAAGGCGGTGCTCAAGAATTTTTTAGACTACTACTGAACTGCGACACAAGCTGGCAGTGAGCAGTTGGCAGCAAGAGTAGGGACTACTGACCACTGACTACAGGACTATGTACAAACAAGAAGCAAGGAGCAGAGGGCATAGAGCAAAGCGCGACCAGTACTGAGTAACGAGGACTGAGCAATGGGAGTAGGCAGTAGGACAGGGGGCAGGAAGCAGGCAGACATCCGACCACGGCTTTGCTGCGTACTGCCAACTTCAGCCTGAGGCTGATCCGCCTCCGGCGGAGCTTTTAACCACTGCTCACTTCTCTGAGTGCTATGCGCCATGCGCTTTGCCTTCTTGGCATCTGCGTTAATCGGCGTGAATCTGCGGTTAAGTGATTAGAAAGTGCTTCGACCGCGACTTTACTCCACCCCGTGGAGTATGAGCCCTGGTCGAGACAATCCAACTCGGTCGAGCTGTTACTCCACGGGACTAGTAACTACGAATTTCAATCTCATTGCCATCTGGATCCAAAAAATAAATCGAGGTGGCTCTGCCCCTGGCGCCCCAACGGGATATGGGTCCGGTGCGGATCTGCACCCCATGATTCTTCATGTAATCCACAATCCCGGAAAAATCACCTTGATCCACAACGAGGCAGAAGTGGTTTAGATTCCCATTGGCCTTTCCCCCATCGGAGCTGTTTTCTTCCACTGGACTAAAGTCAATAAGGGTGTGCTCATTTATCCTCACAGACGGGAACCCGATCTTACCTTCCTTGAACTCCTGCACTCGCTCCCCCTTAAGACCTAAAACACCCGTATAAAACTCCAGGGTCTTGTCAATGTCCCTTACATTCAAAACAATGTGATCGAGCTCGGTGACCATGATTGGCTTCATATTCTCCCCTTTCTGGAACCCATTCTAATGGCCTACTGGTGCCAAAGCAATCCCCTCGAGCGTTTAAACGCCCCGGGGGTTAGCTAACCGTCAGCGTTATCCGGAAAGAAAGGCATGAGCACACTCTTCACTACAGAAATAATGACCCTGCCGCTGGAGGGCGTCAGCCTTAGGGATATAGCTTTGACACTGAGGGTCTAATACCATCTCTTCCCCAGCCCCCGAGGGACCCTGCTGGGAAGTCCGTCGTTTGCTGCCTCCGAATACAATGTAATTGATTAGGAGTATAACGAGAAAGATAAGGAGAATAAATAAAAATAGCCGGAAGACCAAATCTTCGCCCTTTCAGGCCCTTGCCCCGGCAACTACAGTCTCAACAGGCTCACCCTCTTGTTATCCTTGACGTTCACCAGGAGCTGCGAAATGGTCTTGCTCAGTACCGGGTGAATTATCTGAGGGGCAATCTCGCTCAAAGGAACGAGAACAAATTTCCTATTTTGCATTTCGGGATGGGGGATAGTGAATCCCCTACGATCCAATTTAAGATTATTATAAAGAAGTATGTCCAAGTCAATGATGCGAGCACCCCATCGTTTACGTACTTTCTTGCGCCCCATGGCCCGCTCGATATTCTTACACTTGGTAAGCAGCTCCTCGGGTCCCAACTCGGTGTCTACCTCAATAACCGCATTGACATACCACTCCTTAGAATTTCCTAAGGGCTCACTCTCATAGAAAGAGGAGGCTTTGGTGATACGGGTTGTCGGTATCTTACCAATTCGGTCAAGGGCTTCAAGGTAGTTTTCCTTTTTCTTACCCTGATTGGAGCCAATCCCTATGTAAACCCGATGAGCCACAATTCTCCAAGGAACCAAGGGGTGCCCCGTCCGAGGTTACTCCATCAAAGAAATCCTCCTTGATGAGTTTCAGGTGGCAGTGAAGAAATGCGGATAGCATGTACTAGCAACTCACCAGGAGTGGGTTACAGACCTGCAATGAATGCGGCAGCAACTGCTCCCAGATAGTGTCTTAAATGGCGTATTGCTAAAAGTTTTTCGGACCGGTCTTAAAATTTCACCTGCTGGATCCTGTTCACAACCTCCTTTAGACGTTCTTTGTCGACACACAGCGTGAAACGGATGTAGCCTTCCCCCGCTGCACCGAAACCATTGCCTGGTGTACAAACGATACCTGCCTCCTCGAGCAGCCGGGTAGCGAGTTGGGCCGATGTGAATCCCTTCGGGACTGCGACCCAAACATAAAAGGTGGCACGGGGAGTTTCACATTGAAGACCCGCCTTTTGCAGGGCAGACACCAGGACGTCGCGCCTCTCCTGATAGAGCCGCCTCAACGGTTCTACCAACTCCTCTGAACGGCGCAGGGCCTCGATGGCCGCCTCCTGCACTGCCTGGAATGCGCCAGAGTCAACATTGGACTTGACCTGTGCCAACCCAGCCACCAGATCCGTGTTCCCAACCGCCATCCCGATACGCCAGCCAGTCATGTTAAAGGTCTTGGATAGGGAGTGAAATTCGATCCCCACTTCCTTGGCCCCATCAACCTGAAATAGGCTTAACGGTCGGTAACCGTTGAAACAAACTTCCGTGTAGGCGGCGTCATGGCAGAGAATAATCTGGTGGCGGTGGGCAAACTCTACAATCTCCTGGAAAAATTCCTTTTCCGCCACAGCAGCAGTGGGATTATTGGGATAGCTAAACCATAGCATTTTGGCCTGCCGAGCAACTTCCGCAGGGATCGCCTTCAAGTCGGGGAGGAAACGGTTCTTTTGCCGAAGAGGGAGGTGATAAATCTTTCCGCCGTTAAATTGGGTCCCGATCTGATACACAGGGTAGGCAGGGTCTGTGGCCAGGACGAGATCTCCTGGATCAACGAAGGCCACCGCCATATTAGCGATTCCCTCCTTGGACCCTATAAGGGAGGTGACTTCCTTTGCCGCATCGAGTCTTACCCCAAAGCGGCCCTGGTACCAACCTGCCACGGCCTGACGAAAACTCAGCAGGCCAGAACTGCTAGGATAACGGTGGTTTTCCGGATTTCCGGCAGCCTGCTTGAGTTTTTCTACGATCGGGAAAGGCGTTGGTGTATCCGGGTCGCCGACCCCCAGGTCGATAAGATCGACCCCTTTGGCCTTTGCTGCATTTTTCTTGCGATCTATCTCAGCAAATAAGTAAGGTGGTAACTCCTTGATTCTTTTAGCTTTTTCAAACTTAATAGCCAACCGTGCATCCCCTATGGAGTGAAATGGCACCCTTCTTACCTGTTTTTTACCTTTTTGACAACCACTTCGATTACCTTTATTTTGGTTGTTAGGAATTCTACCATGGCCATGCAAATTGTCGTGGACGGTTATAACCTGATTGGAAGTGAGCGGGGCTTGAGGGGGGACCTCGAGGGAAAAAGAAACAGGCTCATCCAAAGGCTCCAGCAATACCGGGGGAAAAAGGGATTTGGGGTGATTGCGGTCTTTGATGGCTGGCGCTCAGGGTGGCCCACCGAGGTTCAACAGCAATCGGGCGGAATTACCGTCATCTTTTCTCAGCAAGGGGAGAAGGCGGACGACGTCATCATAAAACTGGCTAAACAATTTGGCAGTGGTTGCGTTGTTGTGACATCAGATCGGGAGGTCCGCCGGGCCGCAGAGGGAAGCAGTGCGGTTGCCGTCTATGCGGGAGAGTTCAACACCATACTTAGGAATCTTGACAATGATGCAATTGACGGCGAAAACGACTTGCCTTCTGAGGATGCACGTGATGAATTTCGCCATCCCGATAAGAAGGGAAACCCACGCAAGCTCTCAAAAGTTGAGCGAAAGAGAAGAGAGATCCTCAAAAAACTATAGGGAACGACGGCACGCCACGGCCCATTGCCCTCCCCCTAAGGGCAGGCCCCCGCGCCCTTTCCTCCACTCCAAAGCGGGTTTAAACCCCTTGCCCGAGTGCACTATTTGGCTGTAATAACAACACTTTTTTCAATCGACCCCTAGGGTGCTTGACAAAGCCCTCTGCTAGCAATAAGGGAAAGGGAATATCCCGCCCAGTGAGATTATGAGGGAAAAGAAAGGAGGAGATGATTTAATTCCATCTGGGGAGGGGTAAAAACTTTAACGGAGGTGAAAGTATGATTAGGTGCCATAAACACCCCATAAAATGGGGACTCATTCTGGGATTGATACCGGGCTTCTTTTTCTCCTCGTTTATTCAGGGCAAGGGCCTGGCATGGGAGCCCAAAAAGCCCGTTGACTTCATTATCATGGCTGGTAAGGGAGGTGGTGCGGACAGGATGTCCCGCCTGATGCAAACCGTCATCGAGAAGCACAAGTTCTCCCGAAAGCCGTTTATCCCCCTCAACAAGCCGGGCGGCTCCGGTGCAGAGGCACTCATCCATCTCAAGCAGAAAAAGGGCGACAATCACACCATCATGGTCACCCTCAACAGCTTTTACACGACCCCGTTGCGCCAGCCCGACCTGCAGGTTGATATCTTCACGTTTACCCCCATAGGGCGCATGGCCGAGGACACCTTCCTCCTGTGGGTGCACAAAGACAGCGGCATTAAAAACATAACCGAGTTCGTCGCAGCGGCAAAGGCAAAAGGCTCCGACTGGATCATGGCCGGTACCGGCAAGGGTCAGGAGGATCAGCTGCTGACGAGTTTCCTCAACAAAGCTTACGGTCTAAAGATGAAGTACGTCCCCTACAAGGGCGGCGGCAGGGTTGCCAAGGAGCTGGCCGGAAAGCACGCCAATTCCACCGTAAACAACCCGTCGGAACAGCTTGGCTTCTACCAAGCAGGCAAGACCATTCCGCTCGCCGCGTTTACGCCAACTCGCCTCCCGCTATTCAAGGACGCGCCGACTTTCAAAGAGCTCGGCAAGGATTTCGTTTACTTTATGCAGCGGAGTGTCGTCGGGGCGCCTGGGATGAGCAAGGAAGCCGAGGCATTTTACCGGAATGTCTTCGCTCAGGTCTATGCCTCTGATGAGTGGCAGAACTACATGGAGAAAAAGAGCCTCCGGGGAGGTTTTCTGACCGGCAAGGCGCTAAAGAGTTACTGGGCCAAAGAGAAGGCAATCCACAAGGTGATGCTGAAGGACATCGGAGAGATTAAGTAATCAGACTCCACAGTTCAGGCATCAACGGAGACGGGAGGAGATTGCCAGCATGCGATGGGCAGAGCTTGTTATGGCCGGCGTCATGGCGGTCTTCTCCCTTTATCTGATGTGGAAGAGTGCCGAACTCCCCATCGGTTGGCTTCCTGGTGAAGGTCCAGGCGGTGGGGCGTTCCCGTTCTGGTTATCCACGGGCATGCTCATCTGCTCGGTCTGGGTGATGGTGCGCTGGTTCAGGCGAATCAGCCCACAGTCGCGATCCACCGAACCATACATGGACAGGCGGTCGTTCAAGCTTTTCCTGATCGGGGCAGGCTCGCTAACGGTAATGATCGGGTCGATCCACATCATAGGAGTATACGGGGCAGTTCCGCTGTTTCTCATCTTTTATATGCGGTTCCTGGGCCGCCATCGGTGGCTCACGACCGGGGCGCTGGCGGCTAGCACGCCCGTTGTCCTTTTCCTATTCTTCGAAATCGCCTTAAGGATCACCTTGCCTAAAGGCCTAACCGAACCCCTTTTCTATCCGTTGTACGACTTCTTTTTCTGATGTCTTGCTCCAGCCCGCGGGCGGCATCCCAAGCGTACTAGCTGTTGGACGTCAGTTCTTTCTTGCATCCTAAAAGCTTAAATCAGAATGGATGTTTTTAACCTACTCATCAACGGATTTTTCATCGCCTTTCAACCGCTGAACCTGGCACTCGTCATCTTTGGTTGCACCGTCGGTCTTTTCATTGGTGCCATGCCAGGTCTGGGTTCGGTCAACGGGGTAGCGATCCTGCTGCCCATGACTTTTCTGGTGCCACCGACTGGAGCCATCATCTTCCTGGCCGCGATTTATTACGGTGCCATGTACGGCGGCGCCATCAGCTCGATCATGCTTGGTATCCCAGGGGCATCGACGGCAGTGGCGACCACTTTCGATGGGAGGCCACTGGCATTACAGGGACTAGCGGACAGGGCGCTGGTGGCCGCGGCGACGGCCTCGTTCGTCGGCGGGACCATCTCGGTGATCCTCTTTACCCTGTTCGCACCGCCCCTGGCAGAGGCGGCGCTCGCATTCGGCTCACCAGAGGAAACTGCGCTCATGCTGCTAGCCTTCGCCACCTTTATTGGGCTTGGCGGTGAAGAGATCCCGAAGACCCTTTTCTCCATTTTCATCGGCCTGGTGCTGAGCGCCGTCGGGCTCGACATTATCAGCGGCCAGCCGCGGTTGATCTTCGGCGACATTCCAGGATTCTTCCACGGGATAAACTTCCTTGTGCTGGCAATCGGCATCTATGGCATCGGCGAGATCCTCTGGACCGTCGAGACCAGCAAGGGGGAGATGCAGTTGTCCAAAGCAACGATCTCATTCCGCCGTATCATCGATTGCCTTATTGAGCTGAAAGGCACCATCAAGACCATGATTATGGGCTCGCTTCTTGGCTACTTTGTCGGAATCCTGCCCGCCGCCGGCGCGACTCCAGGCTCGCTCATGGCCTACGGGGCGGCCAAGACCATGGCGAAGGACCCCGAGACATTCGGCAAAGGCAACTTGGCCGGTGTGGTCGCACCGGAAGCGGCCAACAACGCCGCCAGTACCGGCTCCATGCTACCCATGTTAACCCTCGGTATCCCTGGCTCCCCCACCACGGCAATCCTTTTGGGGGGAATGGTGATCTGGGGCCTCGAGCCAGGCCCAATGCTGTTTGTTGAGCATAAAGATTTCGTCTGGGGCCTGATCGCGAGCCTCTACGTCGCCAACCTCTTCGCGCTGCTGATCAACCTCGCGTTCATTCCGGCATTTATCTTGGTGCTGAAGATGCCCTTCACCATACTCGCACCGATAATCTTCACCCTCTGCGTGGTAGGCGGGTATGCGCCGACGAAAGACATGCACGACGTCTGGCTGATGCTGATCTTCGGCGTCGCCGGCTACCTCATGCGTAAGCTCGACTATCCCATGGCACCGGTGGTCCTGGCCATTGTGTTGGGTCCATTAGCCGAGGCATCCATGCGGCAATCCCTAATCATTTCCAGCGGCTCATTCGCTATTTTCTTTACGCGGCCGATTGCAGGAACGATCATGGTGATTGCGATCGTGCTCTTTGTCCTTCCCCTCTTAAAGGAGGCGAAAAACTTGATCAAAAACCGTGCCTCACAACGCCCGCTGTGACCAACGGCCAGTCTCCAAAGGTTCCCACCCGCCTGAAATTTGCCCATTGGTAACCAGGGGCGTATCATAAAAGTTGCGATCGACACCCCTAATTTTTAAGCAAGTGGAAAACCTTTGATTCCCATTCATGGCAACAACCCGACGGTCCTCCACCCCATTGTGACCGTTACCTTTATCATTGCCAATGTGGCAGTTTTCCTCTATGAACTCTCCCTCGGTCCACGGTATCTGGACACCTTGATCAATCAAATGGGCATGGTCCCGGCGTCCCTCACCCAAGGCCCAGCTCAAGCGAGCGGTGCCTATTGGACCCCTGTGAGCTCGATGTTTTTACACGGGGGTTGGATGCACTTGCTCGGCAACATGCTTTACCTGTGGATCTTCGGTAATAACATTGAGGACAGCATGGGGCACCTTAGGTTTATCTGTTTCTACTTGATCGTTGGATTAGCAGCCGCTGTAACCCATATCGTTTTAAACCCCACCTCCACCGTGCCCACCATTGGTGCCTCCGGGGCGGTTTCTGGAGTACTGGGGGCGTACCTCATCCTTTTTCCACTTGCACGAATCAGGACATTGATTACCCTTGGTTGGTTCATTCACATCACCTATCTGCCCGCATGGGTCCTACTCGTGGTCTGGATTGGACTGCAATTTCTCTCCCAGGCCATGCAACCCGTGGACCCAAACGCCGCAGGGGTAGCCTACGCGGCACATATCGGCGGCTTCGTGGCAGGACTTGTACTGATCCTGCCCTTCAGAAAGTACCGGCGAAGGGGCTATTCTCGCTACACCTAAAGTGGCATGATATCCGCCCCAAGGAAGGGCATAAGGAGGACAGATTATCGGCGTCTACCGGTAATCGCTCTTCTGTGAAGATGTCTGCGCCCCGCGAATCCCCCCCTATGGGAGGGCCTACGCTGTCTAAAGGCCTCGGGGTGAATATACTGACGGCGTCTGCCACTGTGGGCTTCAGGGTGGATGTATTGGCGGCCCCTGAATTGCCTCTCAAAAGACAGTCCATGGTGTCTGTGGACAGGGAATGGTCTTTTCCTAACACGCCTGATTCCGGAGTTGACCACGACGATATTCGTCGTGGTTTGAGGACTATAGATGATGCTCGGATTAAACTCTACAGGATGAGACTGTGGCACGGTTGGTTCGAAACGACTCTCCTGGGGGTATTGTTGCTGAGCAGCCGGACCTGCGAGGGTCTCATGAACAAAGAGGTCCCTACGCACGATGAGTTGAGGGGATTCCCATAACGCCACAGGCACCGAGTTCAAATTATCCGAAAAGTGGATGACCCCTCTTGGGTCTGTCCATTGGTAGACCTCTCCTATGGAAAAAGCAGCAGAGACCCAAAGCAGTATACAGGCGATGGGCCCCAGCCACTTAATGACAATTAAATAGTTTTTAAGATTAGCCTTGCCTTCCATGCCGTATTACGCCGAGATTCTTACCAATAGAATGTTCAACAGAACGACTTCAACAAAGTTCTTGGCACCAAGACACCCCTGAATTAAAATTCGAAATCCGAAGCGCTAAACCTCACACAAACCAAAGCACTCAAATTCAAAAAATCAATATCGAAATTGAGATTGTTGGGAATATTATGTTTTTTGATCATTT
>SMUX01005121.1_pt1 | contig 13461 bp, 13 predicted proteins | sample 2456431 | NCBI WGS metagenome assembly SMUX01 (sample SAMN11095930, study PRJNA526329) | marine sediment metagenome | biome: Marine sediment; feature: Surficial sediment; material: Deep marine sediment; isolation source: Hadal surficial sediment | place: Pacific Ocean | collected 2014-11 | depth... | reverse complement strand
GTAGGGAGGTCTTTCATAGAATGGACTGCCAAATCGATTTTCTCTTGAAGCAGTGCATCTTCAATCTCCTTGACGAAGATCCCCTTTCCCTCAATAGCCTTAATTGGGCTTGTGAGGAATCGATCACCGCTGGTCTTGATCTTAATGGTTTGCACTTTAAGACCCGGGTAAGCCTCTTCGAGCTTCCGCCTCACCCATCCCGCTTGGGCCAAGGCAAGTGCGCTTCCCCGAGTGCCGATGCGGATAATGTTTTTCTCCATAATGAGCCTATCTTGAACTATACCAGATCCTCGTCCTCATCTTCTTCCTCATTCTTTTCCTCCACATCAAAGAGCTTTTTGAGGGTTTCAACGTAAATCGATTCATCCTCAGGCCGTGTCCTTAGGTGAGTCAGCGGGGCGTGTAGAATCTTATTGATCATGGCCGAGGTCATATCCTCTAGGGCCTGCTTCTCCCGATCCGAAATCCCCTTCAGGCTGGTACTTAGAGACTTTTCCAATTCCCTCTGTCGAATCTCTTCAAACCTCTCTTTCAAGGCCACGATGGTGGGCACCTGGTCCAGGGAATCCAGCCAGCGGGTGAAACGCACCACTTCCTCATCGATGATTTCCTCTGCCTTGTCGGTCTCGTTTTCCCTGCCCTGGAGATTTTTTTTTGAAACTTCATCCAGATCGTCGATATGATAGAGATAAACGTTGTCAATCTCATTGACGCGTGGATCAAAGTTTCGTGGGACACCGAGATCGATGAAGAACATGGCCCGCTGCTTCCTCTCCTTCAAGACCTCCACCACTGTCTCTGGTTTCAAAAGAAATTCAGGCGATTCTGTGGAACCGATAACCACATCCGCCAGCTTGAGGTATTGGTGAAAGTTTTCAAATCGAATGGGGCTGGCCTGAAACTCTTCCGCTAAGCTGACAGCTCGATCGAAGGTTCGGTTGGTGATCATGATGCTTCGAACCCCGTTTTGAATGAGGTGGCGAACCACCAACTCGCCGATCCTTCCAGCACCAATGACCATGACAGTCTTGCCCTCCAAACGATCAAAGATACGCTTGGCCAGATCCACGGCCACAGAACTGATGGAAACCGGTCGGCTGGCGATCCCGGTCTCACTGCGAACCTTTTTTGCCACTGAGAAAGAACGATGGAAGAGACGGTGTAAAATCCTTCCCACGGTGCCAGCGTCCTGGGCAGCAAGATAATAATCCTTCAACTGTCCTAGAATTTGGGGTTCCCCAACCACCATGGAGTCCAGGCTGGCAGCGACGCGAAACAGATGGCGAACGGCCAACCCACCTGAGTAAGTGTAGAGATGATTCTCCCCCACCGCTCTACCTTCAACTGGTTCCTGTTGTACAAGGAATTTTTTAATATCCTGAACAGCCGGTTCTTCTTGCGAACAGACTGCCAGGACTTCAACCCGGTTGCAGGTGGAGAGAATGACCCCTTCCTCCAGTGAGGAATGAGACATCAACCGCTGTAAGGATTCGGCCAGCGCGGAATGATTAAAGGCCACCTTCTCCCGTACCTCAACAGGCGCGGTGCGGTGATTGAGACCCACAACTGTGACCTTTTTCTTCATGTTTACTCGAATCTGCCGCCGTGACGACTGGAGAAGATAAAATCTCCCCAGAGGAAGTAACCGAGCACAACGGCGAAACCCACAATGGTCCAAAAGGCCGCCTTCCTTCCCCGCCATCCGGCGGTGATCCGACCGTGGAGCAATCCCCCGTAAAGGATCCAGGTAATGGCCGAAGAGATCTGACGTGGCTCCCAGGACCAGTAATCTCCCCAATGAATTCGAGCCCACAGGCTTCCCGTAATGATGCCGAGTGTCATGAAGGGGAATCCCCAGACCAAAAATACATAGTTGAGACGGTCCAACGTCTCCAGCGACGAAAAGTGCTTGTAAAAGATGATCGCCTTCTTGCTTTTCAGTTCATATTCCTGGAGCAGGTACAGGACACTGACCCCGAAGGCCAAGGCGAAAACCGCATTTCCCAGGAGGGCCAGGGTCACATGAAGGGGAAGCCAATAGGTCCTGAGAGATGGCGGAAGTTGCTCAACCCCAGTCCCAAAAGTAAAAGCACCCACGGACATGAGAAAAGCCAGAGGGCCTATGAGGCAACCCAGGACAGTCAAACGGTACTTGAGCTGAACCAGGAGATAGACCCCTACCATTAGCCAGCTATAAAAAGAGAGGGCCTCTCGGAACTGGGTTACGGCGGGATAGCCGGCATTAACGAAATAGACCCCAAGGGCAATGGTGTGGATTATAAAACCGGCCAGCAAGGCGAGGGGGGAAAGGCGTGAGAAGGGATCCCGGGGGACAAACAGGTAGAGGATAAAACTCCCCGTTGCCAGGAGATATATAACCGCGGTGATCTGCAGCAAAATAGTTCCCATTGGTAAGGCATTATACCCTATCTCCTAGCCTGCTCAAATTCCAGCATCCGTGGAAAATCCCTTATTGGGCCCGCTTTGCCTGCAAGAGGAGTCGGGCGCGTTGCCCCAGAGCAGCAACCAGGTGCCCCATCTTGGGGTGGTCGGGTTCTAGATCGACCCGGACACCCAAGTGTTCGAGCGCCTCGCTACAGACGGGACCGATGGAAGCAATGAGCATACGGCCGAGGGCTTGAGGTAGACGTTGATCCACCTTTTCTTCTTTGGCCACCCGGAACACATGGTCCGCTTGAGCCGCATTGGTAAAGAGCACAATATCCGCCTGGGCATCCAAAATCCTGCGTATGGCCGATCGAAGGGGGCCTGTATCCTCAGGGAGGGCCCATCGGTAAACGGGCACGCGCGAAACGTGAGCACCACGCGACTCTAGCCCGGTGAGGAGTTCCTGATTAGTGATACCATACTCCTGCACCGCCACTCGTTTCCCCCTGATCTCTGCTTTACTATCCAGCTCAGCCAAGAGCTCTCGCCATGTGTTGGGCTCGGGGGCACTGATGGCCGCCGTCAGTCCCAACTCTTTGAGGGCGGCCACCGGTTTCGGCCCGCGGGTTATCAGGACCGTTTTCTGCAACGCCGCAGTGACTTTTTCCCGTGAGTACTTCCCTGCCACGGCTTCCACCAGAGTGCGGGTTCCAACACCCGTTAAAAGAATCAAATAATCGAATGCCCCCGCCTCCAGTTGGCCAATAAAATCAACTGCTGCCCTGTTTTCACTGAGTGGGATTTCACGCAGGGAAGGCGCGATGATAGGCTCACCCCCGTAGTTCCGAATGAGCTCGCCCATCTCGCGCGCACGACGGCTCTCGAAGGACACAATCCTAAGGCCTTCAAGGCTGCTCTTGAGGTTGGACTCCATCCAATGGTCTTTCTCTTTCTACGGTGCCGCCAAGTTCATCGAACCAGCAAAGCTCATCCCTCAAACGGACGACCTCACCAATAATTGCGAGAACTGGCGGCTTCAATCCTTTGGCCAGCTCACAAATACTGGCCAGGGTGCCCGTGACGGTTTCCTGCTCGTCCGTCGTTCCCGAACGAATCAAGGCGATGGGCGTTTCTGGAGCACGGCCATGGGTCAAGAGTTGGGCGACAATGTGTGGTAGGTTACTAAGCCCCATGACAACAACAAGTGTGTCCACCGCGGTGGCCAAGCCCGACCAATCGACCGAGGTTGAACTTTTGACGGCCTCGTGTCCGGTGATCACGGCAAAAGACGAAGAAACCCTCCTGTAGGTCAACGGAATCCCCGCATAGGCGGGGGCGGCCACAACCGAACTGACCCCCGGCACGATTTCAAAAGGGATGCCGGCCTCTGCCAATGCCCGGGCTTCTTCACCCCCACGCCCGAAGACGAAGGGATCCCCCCCCTTGAGACGAACCACGCGGTGCCCCAAACGAGCCTGGGCGACAAGGACACGGTTAATCTCTTCCTGCGGAATGGGATGATGACCGGTGTCCTTGCCGACAAAGACACGGATCGCCCCTGGAGGCACCTCTGCCAAAACCACCGGATTCACGAGGCGATCGTAAACAACCACTTCCGCCATCCGCAATAGTTCCAGGGCATGAACCGTCAGGAGCTTCGGGTTACCGGGCCCTGCGCCAACAAGATAAACCTTGCCTGATTCAACAGGGGTAAGGACCTTCCCATTTGAGCCATTTCCAGAGGAAGGAAAGAGTTTATCCCGCAAATAATCCCTAGCGTCCTGTTCCCGCCCTTTCCTGATGAGCTGGCGGTACTCATCATTTAATGCTTTTCTCCACGCATCCGCACTGGGAGCCTGAGAATTCTCCATCAATTCCCGCCTGACTTCCCCCGTGATGCGAGTGAGAAGTGTGTAGTCTTCGGTAATGTATCCTTCAAGGTCTTCCCGGATGGCCTTGGAAAGGGCAGGGCTTGCGCCACCCGTCCCCACCGCCACCGTGAGATCCCCCCGGCGCAGGACGGAAGGGAGAATAAAATCGCAATTTTCTGGATCGTCCGCAGCATTGACCCAAACCCGCCGACTTCGACCCTCCTGGGCCACGGCTTTGTTGACATCATTGTTATCGGTGGCCACAAAGACGATCTCGTATCCATCAAGATCGCCATCTTGATATTCGCGGGCAACGTGGTCGATCTTGCCTTTGCCAACCCAGGACGAGAGTTGCTCGGTGAGCTTTGGGCTGATGACAGTGACGAGTGCTCCGACGTCGAGAAGGGCCTCGGCCTTGCGCTCGGCAACAGCGCCGCCGCCGATGACGAGACATGGCCGGTTCGACATTTCAAGAGAGATCGGATAATACCCCATAGTCCTACTCTTTCGGCCTCAGCAGCCCTACCGGCGATTGAAGAGGTTAAGGCTGGTCAGATTGATAGCCCGATCGGGTCCAGTCGGACAGGACCTGATCCACTTCGGGCCGCGTAAATTCCTCAGGCAGCGGATCGCCACGGCCCAGCAACTCGCGAACTCGCGTTCCCGACAGCGCCACGGGATGACTGGGATCATGTGGGCAGGTCTTGGCCGATGCGACGGACCCGCACCTGCGGCAATAGAAGGTCTCAGCAAAAAAGACTGGTGTGATATCCAACTCGCTGCGTTCAAACTGGCCAAAAAGGTCCCAGGCATCGTAGGGCCCGTAGTAGCCACCGAAACCGGCCGCATCCCGCCCAACGATGAAATGGGTGCAGCCGTAGTTCTTACGAACCAGGGCATGGAAAACGGCCTCCCTCGGACCGGCGTATCGCATGGCCCCGGGAAATACGGAAAGCATCGCCCGATCCTTAGGGAAATAATGCTCGATCAAGACCTCATAGCAGCGCAGCCGGACATCGGAAGGGATATCATCCAGCTTGGTCTTTCCCACCAGGGGGTGGATCAACAAACCGTCCATGAGCTCAAGGGCACATTTCTGGATATACTCGTGGGACCGGTGAATGGGGTTCCGGGTCTGAAATCCAACGACTGTGCGCCAACCTAGCTTCTTGAATACGGCTCGGGTCTCCACAGGGTCAAGCTTGTAAGCCTCGAAGGAAGGGGGAAGCGGTGGTCGCTCCAGCATATTCACCCTGCCGCCAAGAAGGACATCCCCTCGCTGATGCAAATACCAGACCCCGGGGTGACGATCCTCGTCGGTTCGATAGACCTCCATGGCCTCCTTTTTTTTGTCGTAGTCAAATTTCTCTTCCAACTTGAGAATTCCGACAACGTCTCCCGTGGAGTCCAAGAGGGTAACATCCTCCCCTTCGCGAAGTTCCTCCGCCTCATCGGAAAAAACCGCCAGGGTGATGGGGAGGGTCCAAGGAACGCCGGATGAAAGGCGCATGTCGTTAACGACACCCTCGTAGTCCTTCTTCACCATGAATCCTTTCAATGGGCTCACTGCACCGATGGACAACAGTTCAAGATCGGAAAAGGTCCGCGCGTTCAAGGCGATCTTTTTAAGTTCTTTGGCCCTAGCCTTAACCTCTTGGCATTCCTGACCGCTTAGAATCCTGTTCACCAAAGATCCGCCATGGGGGCTAATTTGTCCTACGCCGTTTCTTTCATTACCCATATCCATTCACTCTTTCAGGCAGCTTTAACATGGAGTCCGCACTCTTTAAAATCCGGTGTTTCCCACCACCAACGGCCAGCGCGAATATCCTCACCCAATTTGATGGCCCGGGTGCAAGGAGAGCAACCGATGCTCGGAAACCCTCGGTCATGGAGCTTGTTGTATGGGACCTTGTTGTCATGGATGTAGTCCCACACCTGCTTTTCACTCCAATCCGCCAGGGGATTGAGTTTGACAATAAAGCCATGGGCCTTGTCGATCTCGATCTTATCGATCTCAGTGCGGGTCATCCCCTGGTCCCGCCTTAAGCCCGTGATCCATGCCTTGAGACTGCTAAGGGCCCGGTTCAACGGCTCCACTTTCCGAATACCACAGCATTCCTTACGTTCCTCCACACTGCGACGAAACGAGTAGAAGCCCCGTTCCCGCTCCAATTTTTCGACCTTGGCTGCGTCAGGAAAATAGGATTCGATAGTAATCCCATATTTTTCAACGATTTCCTCCATCACCTCATAGGTCTCCTCGTGAAGACGGCCAGTATCCAGACTAAATACACGAAACTTTGGATCCAACCGGCAAAGAATATCGATTAGAACCACGTCCTCCGCCCCGAAGCTTGAGGCTAACGCCATGTCCGATGAGAACTCTTTGAGTGCCCAACCCAACAAATCCTGCGCAGTCTGGCCTTCAAACTCCTGACTTAATTCGTTCCAGTCAACTTTCTTAGCTACCAATGACACCCCTTCTACCTGCTGAAATTATTTTTTTTGAGTTTTGCTATGTTCCATTTATGAATCGACGACATCGCCGAAATTTTTTAGCAGCGTGACCACATCGAACTTAGCTGCCGACTTTAAACGCACCGCGAATCGCTGCTGGGGATCCGCCTCGTGCTGAAGGGTAAACTCTGCTCCACCGAACAACCGATGCCCTAGTGATTCCAGATCCGACTTCACGGCATAAAAGGTTTCTTCTTCATTGGGCGCAAGAAGGCGGTCGTTGATTTGGAACAGGGCTTCATCGCCGGAAAATTTAAACCTTCCCTGAAGGGAAGGCTCTTCTTCTATTTTCCGACAATATTCGAGGGTCGTTTTGACCACCCAACGAAGCTTTTCACCATTGGTTCCCTGAAGCGGCTGCTTCCTATTGTAAAGAAGACCAAGCCGGTTTCCCGAATTCTCAATGCTTAGGTTCGCCTCATGTGCCACCAGGATAATTCCGGGACCGGCATGCATATGGCTGTAATCCGCCACGTCATGATACTCTCCATCCGAGGCCTGGATCCACGTATGAAAGATAGGGACAAAGGCCGTCAGGGAAATCCCATCGGGGTCCGCAACAAAAAACTTTAAATTGATCTTCTGTAGATCCATGCTTGACGTAACGATTCAGGGGGTCGCCCTGCCCCCTTGGAGCCGGCCAAAGCAACTGTGTGCCGCGTCGATGAAAAGCTGGGCCTCTTCTATTCGCTGGCGGGCGAGATCCCTTGTGGTGTGCCCATTCCCACCATTTCCTCCATTCCCGTGAAGAGATTCCTTTGCAATAAACAGAAAATCTGCAAATTTACTCCCCGCATACTTGTCGTAAAACATTTGCGTGTCACAAAAGCGCTGGCGGAACTCAGCCAATATCGTCTCTTGATCATCTGAGATGTCGGCGTTTTGAATCTTGACGAGCCCCTGAGCGGCGTGGACCATGGAGAGATAGGCCGTCTGAACTGCCTTTTTGAAATCCTCGTTATCAAAGAAGATCTGGGATTCAAAAAGTTCCCGCTCGCTCCCCGCCAGGGCGAACTGGGTCTGGGACACAACCTGTCCTGCGCATTCTCCAACTCCCATGTCCGTGAGGGTGAATTCGCGCGGGTCACCCCAGTCGCTATAATAAGAGGAATCCAAGTCATGGGAAGGGACTGCCGTAAGATCCTCAAGCAGGTCCTTAATTTCTTTCTTACCAATCCTCCCGATGAAATCTTGAAAGCTCTCTCCCCTGAGTCGGTCCTGAACGTAGCGATCGGTCACCCGCGCGACCACGTCCGGTATACGCTTGGAGGGCACAGCCCCCACCGCCAGTCCGTAGGCCCCGGCGTTTTCCTTCCATTTCCCTCCCAACATGACCTGGAAGTGGGGCACGGTATAGCTGCCGATGTTTCTACTGATGCCGTAAAACCCCAGGTCGGCCACATGGTGCTGGCCGCAGCCGTTGAAGCAACCGCTCACCTTGATCCGCAGGTCCTTAACCGCCTCGTCCAACTGAAGGCTCTTTTCGCCCAGTCGAGTGCGCAACTCTTTGGCAAGTCCCCGCGATGAGGCAATCCCCAACTTACAGGTGTCTGTCCCGGGACAGGTGGTAACATCCACAATGGTACCGGCGTCAGGCTCCCCTAGACCTATCGCGGAAAGGGCTTGATAAAACTCCGGTAGGTCGGATTCGCTCACCCATCGAAAGAGAATATTCTGTTCCACCGTCGTCCGAATACTATCCTTGACAAAACGGCACGCGATGGCGGCCAAGCCGCGGAACTGATCTGCAGTGATATCACCCATGGGTAAGGTGACACCCGCCACAACGTAGCCGGCCTGTCTCTGAGGGTAGACGTTAGTGGCATTCCAGGCCTTGAACCCTCCCGGTACCTCGGAGCCATTCAAGCTAACGCCTTTTTTGAGCGGTACCTCCGTCGGCTCATTAACCGTCGGAAGATACTCAGTCCATTGCGGGTCGGGTGTGAGTTTTTTGCGCTCCTCCAGAACGATCTTGCGGAACTCCTCGATTCCCAGCTTTGCTACGAGAAACTTGATCCGCGCACGCGCTCGATTGCGCTTTTCCCCCATTCGAGCAAAGACTCGCACCATGGCCTGTGCCATGGGTAGGAGCTCTTCCTCCGGGAGGAATTCGTCAAACAGCTTCGCCTGATGGGGGACCGCACCAAGACCGCCGCCCACGTAGAATTCAAAACCCCGTCGCTCTGCCCCGTTGACAACTTTCTTCTTTGCGATGGCCCCCATGTCGTGCATACTGGTTAGCCCGCAGGCCTCCTCTTTGCACCCCGAAAAGGCAATCTTGAATTTTCTTCCGAAGTCCTGGGTATCGGGATGACCCAATAAGAACTTAGCGCATGCCTTCGCATAGGGAGTCACGTCAAAGACCTCACCCTTACAAACCCCGGCGACGGGGCAGGCCGTCACATTACGCACAACGTTGCCGCAGGCCTCCCTTGTGGTGATCCCCACGGCGGCAAGCCGACGCATCAAACTGGGCGTGTCATCTATATGGACAAAGTGATATTGAATGTCTTGGCGCGTAGTGACATGAGAAACCCCGTCAGAGTATTCCTCTGACAGATCAGCCAATACCTGCATTTGCGCGGGATTGAGTCCCCCAAATGGGATCTTGATCCTAACCATCCCGGGGGCATCCCACATCGTTTCAGGACCCTTGGTGAGATCCCCGGAGGGTAACTTGAGTTTTTGTGCCCGTATCCCATCATGCCTTTGTCCGTTATCGTAGCGCTGGCCATAGACACCGCGCCGCAGCCGTGTTTCAGCAAAGACCTTCTCCTCAATCTTCCCCTGCTTGCGAAGCTCGATTTGGGTCTCAAAGATGTCGATCTCCCGGGCAAGTTCAGGGGGCATGCTAGGAGTAAGCTTTTCTTTCCAAGTCGGGGTATTACTCATAAGAGTTTCTCCTCAAAAGGGGAGGTTTTAATTTCTTATTAATACAATCAACAAAGTTAACAATCACACGATAAGTTAATCGTTCCAGTAGATAAAGTCAAGCCTTACCCAGTGAATAGTATTTAGGCCCAAAGGAAACTATCCTATGCAGTCTGCCTATTTAGGCCTATTAACCAAATTTCTTAATTATATAAGTCGTTATTTCCTAGTAAATATGACCTATAAAGTCAAGCTTTCGATGGAAAAATTAGCGCATAGATACCGGGGGGGCCGGGAAATTAGCGGAATCTTAGATGAATGCGTAGGATGGTCAGCGCCTGGGAATTTTGAGCTGCTGACCGATGGTAATGAAATGGATGTTTGGTAGCCCGTTGAGGCTCTGAATCTCACCGATAGGGATTCGATAGGCCTTGGCGATATGAGAGAGGGTCTCTCCCCGTGCAACGTGGTGTCGTACCCAGGGTCCAGTGACCGCCTTTTTATAGGCTTGGGCAAAAACTTCCAGCTGCTCTGCAGGCACTTTTACGCGATACCACTTTGGGATGATCCTGATACTTTTGCTCAAGGCTGGATTCCAGGCAAGGAACTGCTGGCGCGAAACACCCGCAAACCGAAGCAGAAAGGAGACAGAAATGGGCTGATCTAGCTTCAACTCCGCTATTTCAAAAGGGGTATAGTACTCGAGATCAGGTAAATACTCTTCATCCCTTTTTGCAACCTCGACTGCGGCCACGAATTCTGCGTAAAAATTCTTCGACGACACCCCGAAACGGCGGCTCTTATATTTACGGATTAATTCCATGAGATTGTCGGAGCCTACTGTGGAAACTGCCCGGCGTATACCGTTCTGGCCATAATTATAGGCCGTAATTGCCAAGGGCCAGTTGCCGAAGATGTCGTAGTTTTCCGCCAATAGGCTGGCAGCGGCACGAGTGGATTCCAGCGGATCTTTCCTTTCGTCCACCGTCGATGTGATGCGGAGATACTGTCGTCCTGTCCTCCGCATCAACTGCCACAAGCCCACCGCACCCGCACGTGAGCGTGCATCCACCTTAAAGGACGATTCGATTAGGGGTAGATAGGCAAGCTCCACAGGGAGGTCTCGCTCCCGAAAAATTGCCTGAAACTGCTCCATATAACGCTCAGAGCGCTCCATGCCCAAGACAAAGTTCTCCTTCGCCCCCCGCTGCGCCGACACCCTTCTTCTCGACTTGAGGCCATGCTGACGCACAATATTCATACGTTCGCGCCGTATGAGGCTACGGATACGTCGTCTTTTGCCGATCCGTATGACTTTGTATATTTTTGATGCGTCTTTCGAGTCGTAAAAAATGAGCTCTCTGGTACTATATTTCGTAAAAATCTTCTTCCAGAACTCCACCGAAGGCTCAAGGCCGGCGGGAATGGGGAAAGGATTTACCGCCGGAGCCTTCTCCTCGCCACCTGCACGGAAGGGACCCAAAGAAACAACAATAAATAAAAGAATAATGGAAAGCCGCTTGGAAAGAACCATGATCTCTGTCTAACCTAGTGAATAAATTATTGCCATATGATATCGGCTGAGTCATTGGGGGTCAAGCAAAAACGACAAGAAGACAGGTGCGGCATTGCCATCGTCATCGTACAGTGATAGAAGGTAAGAAAAAATGATGAGGTGATTTCCCATGAAACTCTATTCCTCTAGCGGTTGACCTTACGCTCACAGGACTAGGCTTGTCCTGGCAGAAAAAAATATTCCCTATGAACTTATTGAGGTGGACCTGAAAAATAAGCCAAACGACCTCTGGGAACAAAACCCATACGGTAAGGTCCCTGTGCTCGTGGATGGCGATGTAACCGTTTACGAATCTGCCATCATCAACGAATATCTCGACGAAAAGTTTCCACAGGTCCCTTTGGTACCGCAGGACCTAGGCCAAAAGGCTCGGATGAGGATCTGGATTGACTTCTGCAATACCCGACTCCAGCAAGCGGCCAGCAACATTCGACATGGGCACGAACTGGAAAAGGCGAAAGAAAATCTCAAGAAACACCTCCTCACCCTGGACCGGGAGATGACTGATCGGGAATACCTCGTTGGCAGCTACTCCCTGGCGGACCTTACCTACATCCCATTCTTTGTACGGCAGCCACGCTACGGGTATTCCATCGACGACAGCACACCCCAGGTAAAGGCATGGATGGATCGTCTCCTGGCACGCCCTGCTCTTAGCGCCGCCCCCTGAGCCGCCGCCGCTGGCTGTCAAGGGTTAGAGTCCGTAAAACCGTTGGGCATTCTCTTCGAGGATCTTTCTCTTCGCCGAGATCGAAAGGTCGCTTCGTCCACTTAATAGGCGCGCCGTTCCCTCGGTGCGGTCAGCATGGGGATAGTCTGAGGAGAACATGAGTAGATCTTCGCCTATTTCACTGACCACACGACCAAGGTACGGTTCGTTGCCCTCACAGCCAAAGAAGATCCTCCCCGAGCGAAGATACTCACTTGGAGGGTGGGAGATCAACTGACGCGCGTTGTAACGGGGATTTTCAAAATGGTTATCCATGCGTTCCGTGTAGGAGGCCACCCAGTTACACCCCCCCTCGAGAAAGGCAAAGCGCAGATTTGGGTAGCGGTCCAGCAGGCCGGTACAGAGGACACTGGTCAAACCAGCCATAATGGGAAAAACTCCTGCTAGAACGCGGGTGGGAAAAAAATGGGGGAAGAGATCCGTAACTCCTGGAAATTCAAGGCTAAAGTGAACTGCAACGGGAACCCGTAATCGATCCGCTGCCGCAAAGAAGGCATCGTGGTCGGGATGGTCCAGGCGCTTTTCTCCCACTGTGCCATTAATCATGACCGCAGTCAGACCCATCTCTTTTAAATGTGATACCTCTCGTGCCGCTCCCGCGGGATCCTGAAGGCATACCAGCCCCACACCTTTCAACCGATCGGGCGCTGCCCCACAGACCTTGCCGAGCCACGTGTTGTAAGCGTAACAGACACCATTTCCCAACACACCATCATTCCAGGAGTTAACGTGCAGAAGAAAACTTGGAAAGAGAAACTGGACGTCAATGCCCTCCTTGTCCAAATCATCCAGCCGCTCATCGATATTGGAAAGGGTCTGACTCCCAAAGGAGGCCCAAGGCGCAAAAACACCAAGTGATAAGGAGTGCTAAAACTCAAGCAAAATGGGGCCTTTTTCGCTGTGCCCTTGTCACCGAGTGCTAAGGATTGCTACCCAGTGTTGGCACAAAACTGGAACGTTTTTTTCGAGGGGGGGAGGGGGTCATCCCGAATCCCCCCACACGTTTAACCCCTAGGGATGTTAAGCGAAAATTTTTTACCCCATTACGCAAGGGGCAGCACCTACACGCAGGGGGGGAAACAACGTCAAGTTAGGAGTCCTACGCCACCACCTTGATGCCAGCATTCATTCATCGTAATCTCGGCCATCTCGACCTGGCTTATCACCTTTTTACTACCATGGTCGGGCTATCCATCGTTTTCCTATAGTAATTACTTAGCGCCTGAAGCTAGAAAGGGCCTTTCCAGCAGGATCTAAGTCTCAGCTTCATTCCAGGCTCTTAACCCACTGGACCCTTTACCTTACCCTAGCAAGTTAGGTGGCTGAAATTCTCTCCTAGAGGCTCCCCAGAGCGAGAAAGGGGTATTCTGGAGGGATAAGAGCCAACTGAGTCGCTGTGAATACGGTTAGGGATTCTGCCCTTTTAAGCCTGCTCAGAACCAAACTCATTAAATGTCAGTTCTAGTTAGGCTCTGAGCCGCTCTGGGCGTGGGTTTGCTCGTTGT
>SMUX01105312.1_pt1 | contig 13513 bp, 14 predicted proteins | sample 2456431 | NCBI WGS metagenome assembly SMUX01 (sample SAMN11095930, study PRJNA526329) | marine sediment metagenome | biome: Marine sediment; feature: Surficial sediment; material: Deep marine sediment; isolation source: Hadal surficial sediment | place: Pacific Ocean | collected 2014-11 | depth... | reverse complement strand
CGAGACCGTCTGGGACCATTACGGCTTCACCGAGGCCGAGGTGAAGGAAGGCGATTTCAACCCCAGGATGTTCAACTCCTTCGTCGACGGAACCAAGTCGGCGATCGAGATGGCGGCGGTCTGCAACGCCACCGGCCTGACCCCGGCGCCCGGCGGCCTCGGCTTCCCGCCGGCGGGAGTGGACGAGCTTGCCGACGTGTTGCGGCCTGAATCGGAAGGCGGCGCGCTCCATCATCGCGGCACGGTCGAGGTCATCTCTTGTCTTAAGCGTGACGGCAGCCCGATCGCGCGCGACCTGCGTTGGGGGGTTTATGTCGCCATCGAGGCGCCGGGTGATTACGCCAGGAGATGCTTCGCCGAATACGGCCTCGCGACCGATGCCAGCGGGCGATATACCGTGATGTACAGGCCCTACCACCTGATCGGCCTCGAGCTCGGCATCTCCGTCGCCTCCGCCGCCCTTCGCGGCGAGGCCACGGGCGCGCCTCGGGATTTCCACGCCGACGTGGTGGCCATCGCCAAGCGCGATCTCAAGGCCGGCGAGACCCTCGACGGCGAGGGCGGCGGGACGGTCTGGGGCAAGCTCATGCCGGCTTCCGATGCGCTCTCCCTCGGCGGTCTTCCCATCGGCCTCGCCCAACATGTCAATCTGAGAAACGATATCCCCACCGGCGATCCGGTGCGCTGGGCCGACGTCGAGATCGACGAAAATCTCGAAGCCGTCCGCGTCCGGCGTGAAATGGAGGCGGCGTTCACCGACGCGGTGAGTGACGCCGCGGAGTGACGGGGATCAGGGGATCGCTGGGGCGTCTTTTTGGCGCGGAAATGGCTTGCGAACTAAAACCATGCTAAAATACCGCCAGGCGGAAAACCGGCCGGCAGGGACCGGTTCCTACTCGATCTTGGAAAGGGACGGCGGATGATGAAAGTTTGGATAGTGGCGGTTGGGGTGGCGCTCGTTTTCGCCCTTAACGGCGGCTTCGCCGAGGCCGCGGACGCGGCCAAGGGCAAGAAGGTGTTCAACAAATGCAAGATCTGCCATTCCCTCAAGAAGGGGAAGAAGAAGATCGGGCCGAGCCTTTACGGCGTCATCGGGCGGACGGCCGGCACGGTCAAGGGCTTTAGATATTCCAAGGCGATGAAGAAATCCGGCCTCGTCTGGGACGAGAAAACCCTCGATGCCTATTTGACCAAGCCGAAGAAGGTCGTTCCGGGCACCAAGATGATCTTTGCCGGTATCAAGAAGCAAAAGGACCGGGACAACCTGATCGCCTATCTGAAGGAGGCGGCCAAATAGGCTGAAGCGGGCGGCCGAATAGGGCCGGCCCACTTGCCATTCACGCTTGGGGCAATTCATGGCTTGGGGAAGGTGGTTTTGGCGCCGGCCCGCCGATCCCCTGTTGGCGGCGGGCGGGGCCGTCTGGCCATCCTTGGGCGAGGCATGCAAAAACCTCGGGCCTGGATTGCAATATTGACGCACCTCAGGCCGGGAAAAGAAGTTAGACTTCTAAGCGTAACCCCGAAGGATCCCCCTCTAAGCCCCGCCCCGCGCGGGGCTTTTCTTTTTTAACCGCTCCGCGCCACACTGTCCCGGTGATGAGCCGATGGTTGGGCATCTTCGCCTTGGCGTTTCTCTTGCCGCCGCCGGGCTCGAGCTGGTCGAGCGGCGCTTCCTGGTCTCCGACGTGATCAGGTTGCTGGTGCTGAGACCCAAGGCATGAGGGCCGGGCGCGGCACGAGGGCCGCACCAAGGGCACACCACGACGAAACTAGAATTTGTACGGGCGCCGGGCGTCGCTCAGTTGCCCTGGTCTTTACCCGCGGTCCCCTGGGCTTCCTGGACGAGCAGGCCACGGCCATCGAACATTACCGGCGGCGTCGCCAAAGGTGCGCCCACGCGGCTCTTCACCGGGGCGGAAAGCCCGCTGTCGAAGGAGAAGGAGTAACGCGTCCTTCCCGTATCCCAATTTCCCTGAGCGCAGGCCGCCAGCACGACGGCGGCGCATAGAACGATGATCACGCGCATATCGGTTCTCCCCACCCGTTTGCACGGTCCAAGGCGAGCCCGGCGGCGGGAAGGGTTCGCATCTCCCCCGCCGCCAAACCTGGCGGCGGCGGCGCGCGTCCCGATCCATCGATCGCTGGTACTCCCTATGGCCACAGGGTGACGGCAAAGGGTCAACAAAAGTTTAAACGCTTGGCTTGTTGCCCGGCCTCGACCCAGAACCCGGAACGCCTGTGCAAGCCCCGCCGAAACCTCGAAGGCCGGTTGCCGCTGGGGGCGTGCCGGAAGGCGGGGGAGGGGAATGGCCCCCGAAGTTGGCAAGGCGACGCCGGAGTGCGTATGGCGCGCCGTTCAGGCGGCGAGGGGGACCCGGCGCCGTGAAGGCGGGAGCGGGGTGGATTCAAATACGCTCCTCGCGGGGATTGAAGATTCGCGGCGGTATGGGCGGATGTTTCAGCGGCGGTATGGGCGGCGGAACGATCTCGATGTTGAGATCGCCCCATTCCTGAAGGCTTCTCCGGTAAAACGGGTTCTCGAGGATGATGGTCGAATTCCCGCCCGCCGCTTGGTCCACCGCGTCTTCGAGCTTCTCCGCCAGCTTCATGTTCCAGGGAACGACGTAGTAACGCGGCTCGAACGACCCGTCGGGGCGCAGCCAAAGATAAATGGACTCCTCCTCGTGCAGGCTGACGCCGAGCAGAACCGCCTTCTTCACGCTTCGCTCGTACCATTCGAAGCTCATGGGCTTCGGCTTGCTCAGCATCCCGATCAGCTGCACGTAGACGACGGGGATAAAGAGCGTGGTGATCACGACCGCGAGCACCCGGAGACCGGCCGGCCTGGGGGCCCAGATGGCGATCGTCGCAAGCGCGGCGGCGATCCCGATGCCGCCGGCGAAGACATAGAACAGGATATCCATCGGTTTTCCCCCGTTGTCATTGGCCCGTGATCAGCGACCTTCGAAGGGTGCTGACGCTGCCTGGCACGAGGTCGCCATCGCCGGTAAGCTTGAAGCGAAAGGCGGTCTCTTCCTGGTTTCTCCGGGTCAATTTGATGTTCGTCTTAAGTATCTGGTTGGTGTCGTCGTACTTTTTTCTGACGCTGACGACGACGTTCACCGGCACGGTGACGCCCGGCGGCAACGGCCCGTACATGTGCACGTTGACGATGTATTCCCCCTGGGGGATGCCGCGGCTGTAAACGATTTCGTAATTTTCGTCCGTGGCGTCGCCCACTATGCCCAAATCGTCCCTGAGCAAGTTGAAGATTTCACCGCCCTGGTTCCAGAACCCGACGGGGAATTGCCCCGGAGCCTTCACCCACAAATCCACGTCCACCGCCTGGTTGGAGGGCCAATGCATCTCGACGATGACGTTGCCCGGGACCTTGGTTTGCTCGAATTCCTTTTTCGCCACGGTTATGTGCGGCAACAGCAAGATGACCATCGCCACGAACCCGACGAGGGCGAGGAGGATCACGTCGCGGAACACCGTTCCCCAGGGATCCTCGTCGATATAATCAAGCTCCTCCACCGGTTTCCCCCAGCTCGATGGCCGATATGATGAGATCGACCGTGCCGGACACCAAAATCCGGAAGTTGATATTCAGCCAAACATAGAGCACGGCGCCAACCAGCGTCGTGTACATCGCAACCGACATGCCGTTGATGAGGCTGGAAACCATGGCCGATACGTTCTCCACCTTCGTCATCGCCTCCGGATCGACTCCGGACAACGCAATGATGAAGCCGATGACGGTCCCGATCAGTCCCAGGAAGACCAGCGAATTGGCGATATGGCGGACACCGGCAATCCTGTCGGTGAGCTTGAGCCGCAAAGCGCCCGCATGGATGGCGCGGCTTTCGGCGCCGGCGCCCCGGACGTGCCTCAGGTACCGTCCGGTCCGGGACCGGGGTGCGGGTGTTCCGGCCTTTACCTCGTTCAATTCCACGCTGTGACGCCAAATCTTGGCGCCGCAAAGGACCAGTCCATACAGGAAGACCAGGAAAATGACGGCGGACAGCTCCATCAAATATGCGGAAAAGACGCCGTCCAGCCATCCCTGGAGATAGGCGGCGGTCAACAAGGCCACCGCCACGATATTGACCAATGCGAAGCGAACAAAGAGCAGGTATCTGTAAAGCAAATCGGCCTCCCCTTCTTACCGCCCCCGGTCTTCGTCCCCCATGGCGGCAACCGTTGTTCTTGTATGGCAGGGGCGATGCCAGGTGCCCGGCCGAGGCGGACAAATTGTGCGCGATCCGCAAGGGGATTTCAACCTTGCCCCCGCCGGCGGCCGGTTGGAACGATGCCTCGGGCGGGCGAGGCAGCAGTCTTCGCCATCCGGCTCCCGTGCGCGTCGTTCGGCGGCGGCTCGCCAGCGGCAACCTCGCCGCGGTCCTTGTCGAAGCGCCGGCTCCAAACGCTCTCGCTTGCCGATCTGGCGTGCGGCGCATACCGATGCCCTGGCCCGGCGTTCGCCAGGGAGGTGCGCGCCATCGCCCGCGCCCTCAAGGCGGGCGAGGCGCGGCCGTGCAGACGGACACTAAGCTCCGCAAGGATGATATGGATGGCCGGGTTCGGCGTCCGTCAAACCGTCCCAGTACCTACTTTCATAGGAGGATGGTACATATGATCGTCTTTTCGCGGCCACCGGGGTGGAGGCGTCGCGCCGGCCTGCCCTCCGTACGACTTCGGGAGGCGGGCGATGTCTGGACATCGTCAAGCGGCGCTAGAGCCCGCCGGGGACCGCGAAAAGCGACCCTATGGGCGGCCTTGCGGGTTCTTACGCTCTCGTCGCGCGGCCCTTGTGATGGACCGGCATCACGGCGGACCACGCTCCGGGCCTGAAAAACCCGCCAGGCCGTCAGATGTGCCATCCTCCTATGAAAGTAAGTACTAAGGACGGCCCGGGTCAGGCGCGAAGTTGGCGCGTCACGCCCCCGGCGCCGGTCCAAGGAAAGGGAAATCAGCCGGCCTTGAGCCTTTTGGCGGTCTCGATGGCGGCGTAGGTAAGCACCCCGTCGGCGCCGGCCCGCTTGAAGGCGATGAGGCTTTCCATCATCGCCGCCTCGCCATCGAGCCAGCCATTCTGGGCGGCGGCCTTGAGCATGGCGTATTCGCCGCTCACCTGGTAGGCGAAGGTCGGCATGGCGAAGGCGTCTTTTACCCGCCGGATGATGTCGAGATAGGGCATCCCCGGCTTGACCATGACCATGTCGGCGCCTTCGGCGATATCGAGGGCCACCTCGCGCAGGGCCTCATCGCTGTTCGCCGGGTCCATCTGGTAGGCGCGCTTGTCATTGCCGCCGAGAGGGGCGGCCGAACCGAGGGCGTCCCGGAACGGTCCGTAGAAGGCCGAGGCGTATTTGGCCGAATAGGCGAGGATCAGAACGCGCTCGAAGCCCGCCTCGTCCAGGGTCCGGCGGATGGCGCCGACGCGCCCGTCCATCATGTCCGAGGGCGCGATGATGTCGCAGCCGGCCTCGGCCTGGACCAGGGCCTGGCGGCACAGCACCTCCACGGTCTCATCATTCACCACGACGCCTGCGCGCGTCAGCCCGTCATGGCCGTGGGTGGTGAAGAGGTCGAGCGCCACATCGCACATGATGCCGATGTCGGGGTTGGCGGCCTTGACCGCGGCGACGGCGCGGCAAACGATGTTGTCCCGATTGAGCGCTTCATCGCCCCCGTCCGACTTGAGAGCATCGTCGATCACCGGAAATATGGCGATCGCGGGAATACCGAGTTCCTTGGCCTCGCCCGCCGCCTCGACGACCCTCTCGATCGTCAGCCGCTTGACCCCAGGCATGGAAGCCACCTCGGTGCTCTCGCCTTCCTGCACGAACACCGGCCAAATCAAATCGTCGGCGCCGAGCCGGTTTTCACTTACCAGGCGGCGCGACCAGGCGGACGCCCGGTTGCGCCTGAGACGGGTCTGGGGATAAGCCGCCATGGCGGCGGTCGAGGGCGCGCCGCCGACTTCGGCGCCCGCTCGTCGGACGCCGTCCCTGTCCTTGGCCTTGGCCTCGGAACGGCTATATTGCAGGATGTTGCGAATGTTCATCTTCGCGGTGATCGGCCTAGGTTCGAAAGGCGCCTGCAGGGGGCCAAGCGCCGTCGGCCGGGATATTAAGGCCCAGGGGCGGCGCTGACAATGGCCGAGTTCGCACGCCGCCCAGGGGCCCGGCGGTGGTCATAAGGCCAGTTCCCGATCGAAATTAAGCAAAATTTAAGGGATTCGGTACGATACTGGGACGGTAGCCACCATTGCAGCCATTGCAGCGAGCGAGGTAACCGTGATCCAGTCATATCACGAGGCGATTTCTTTGATCGAGCGGCTCCACCGTCATTTCCTGGAGGTCGTCAAGGTCGAGCTCGACCGGCTCGGCATGGCGGACGTCAACAACGTCCAGACGCTGATCCTCTACAATATCGGCAAGGAGGAACTGACCGTCGGTGAGTTGACCAACCGCGGCTATTATCTCGGCTCGAACGTGTCATACAACGTCAAGAAGATGGTCGAGCACGGCTATCTCGAGCACGAGCGCTCGGCGCATGACCGCCGCTCCATCCGCGTCCGCTTGAGCGCCAAGGGGCTGGAACTCTATGACAAGATGAACGTCATGTTCGAGCGCCACGTCGCCGCCCTGGAGGAGAGCCCGATCGACGAGGAGACGCTGCAGGGGGCGACCAGGTCCTTGAGGGAGCTCGAGCGGTTCTGGACCAACCTCCTGACCTACGGCGTTCGCGATCACGCCGACGTCAGCGCTTCCGCCGCCTAACCCCCTAACCGCGATCAGATGTCGTTCTGAGCGCCGGGCGCCAGCAGCCCGGGCGTATCCTTAGAGCACTATCCGGCCGGATAGTGCTCCGGCCGTTCCATCCCGATTTCGACGCTTGGCGCGATCGGCGCCCTCGACGGGGGGCGATCCCGCCGCCTAATTCCCTTGGCGATTTCTCTTGCTTGACGCCGGGCATCGAATGGCAACAATGGCGGGGCGCCATGGGAACGCGTGGTGTTACCGCGCCGACGCCGAAGGGGGCGGCGATGACCCCCGACGTGCCCGGGAATGGTGGGGGCCACGGACCGATATGGATCAGCGGCAAGGCGACGGCGAGGTTATTCTCGAATTCCATCGGGTCGGTAATTCGATCAAGGTCTCGGCGATCGACGCCAAGACCTATGTCGAGGTGTCGATCGTCGCGCCGCTCGACAGCACCGAGAAGCAGATGACCGACACGGTGTTGCAAAAGCTGAACTATGTCCTCGCCAAGCGAAAGCGGGATGTTTAGCCGGGGCGTCAGCCGCCCGTGGGGCCGGGACGTGCCCGGCGGGCCGGCGGGCCGGGGCTGATCGATGGCGTACTTCCTGCAGCAACTGATCAACGGCATTACGCTCGGCGCTATCTATGGGCTGATCGCCATCGGCTACACCATGGTCTACGGCATCATCGGCATGATCAATTTCGCCCATGGCGAGATTTACATGATCGGGGCGTTCATCTCGGTCATCTGCTTCACCGCCCTCGGGCTCCTCGGCATCACCTGGGTGCCCCTCGCGCTCTTGATCGTGCTCGTCATCGCCATGGTGTTCACCGCGGTTTACGGCTGGACGGTGGAGCGCATCGCCTATCGGCCCTTGCGCGGGTCATCGCGCCTGGCGCCGCTGATCTCCGCCATCGGCATGTCGATCTTCCTGCAGAACGACGTGCAGCTATTGCAAGGCGCCCGGATCAAGCCGCTCCAGCCGGTGATCGAAGGAGGCTTCATCCTTACCGAGATGGATGGCTTCGCGGTCCACCTCGGCTACATCCAGATATTCATCGTCTTCCTTACCGTCGTGCTCATGGCGCTGTTCAGTGTATTCATCGCCCGCACCGACATCGGCCGCGCCCAGCGGGCGTGCGAGCAGGACCGCACGATGGCGGGCTTGCTCGGCGTCAATGTCGACCGCACCATATCGCTTGCCTTCGTCATGGGCGCGGCGCTGGCGGCGGTGGCGGGGACGATGGTGGTGCTGTATTACGGCGTGGTTCACTTCTACATCGGCTTTCTCGCCGGCATCAAGGCGTTTACCGCCGCCGTCCTCGGCGGAATCGGGTCGCTGCCAGGGGCCATGCTCGGCGGCCTGTTGATCGGACTGATCGAGGTCTTCTGGTCGGCCTATTTCACCATCGAGTACAAGGACGTCGCCGCCTATTCCATCCTCGTCCTGGTGCTGATCTTCCGGCCGACGGGACTGTTGGGTAAGCCGGAGGTAGAGAAGGTTTAGCGCCGTGGCGGTTACGACCCTGCCGGCACAACGGACCCTCGATGTTCCCGCGGTGCTCAAGGAGTGCGGGCTCGCGGCGTTCGTCGCCTTCGCGCTTGCCGCCCCCATGGTCGGGTTAGAGACTCTTCCCCTGATCGGCGGTCTCGGCATCAATACGCGCTTCGGCGCCGTCGCTTACGCCGCCGTGCTGGTGTTCTTCGGACGCCTTGGTTTCGCCTTGTTGCGCGCGGGCTATCCGGTTCCCGTCCTCATCGCCTCGTTGGTGTTCGCGGCGGTGCTGATATCCCTGCTCCTCACCGGGGCCGATCAAATCCTGCCCTTCAAGAGCCTGATCTTGAACTGGTTCATCGCCTTGCTGGCGGTGGTGATAACGGTGCGCGCGGCTTGGGCGCTGCATCGCCCCACGGCGGAGATGGCCGCGCGCGAGCGCGAAAACGTGATGGACCGGGTCGGCATCGCGGTGCTGCGGCGCGCGCGCTGGCTGGGCCCGCTGGCCATCGCCGTCGCCATCGCGCTGCCGTTCCTGCCTTTCGCCGACCGGCGCTTCCTCGACCTCGCCATCTTGGTGATGACGTACGTCATGCTGGGCTGGGGCCTCAATATCGTGGTCGGGCTTGCCGGTCTGCTCGATCTCGGCTACGTCGCCTTCTACGCCGTCGGCGCCTACAGTTTCGCCCTTCTGGCGCTGCATTTCGATCTCGGCTTCTGGGTCTCGCTGCCGCTCGCCGGATTGATGGCCGCTGGCGCCGGCGTGCTGTTGGGCTTTCCCGTGCTGCGCCTGCGCGGGGATTATCTCGCCATCGTCACCCTCGGCTTCGGCGAGATGATTCGCATCATCCTGGTCAACTGGTACAGCTTCACCAACGGTCCGGACGGGCTTTCCGGAATCCCCCGCCCGTCGTTCTTCGGCTTTCCCTTCACCCGCCGGCCGGCGGAAGGGACGATGTCGTTCCATCAGCTGTTCGATGTCGATTTCGCCTCGATACAGCGCATCATATTCCTCTACTATGTGATCCTGGTCCTCGCGCTGGTGACGAATATGTTCACCCTGCGCCTCAGGAAGCTGCCCCTGGGGCGGGCGTGGGAGGCCTTGCGGGAAGACGAGGTCGCCTGCCGCTCGTTGGGGATCAACCCGACCAACACCAAGCTCACCGCGTTCGGCATCGGCGCCATGTTCGCCGGCATCGCCGGCTCCTTCTTCGCCACCCGCCAGGGCTTCATCAGTCCGGAGAGTTTCACCTTCATCGAATCCGCGATCATCCTCTCGATCGTCGTTCTCGGCGGCATGGGAAGCCAGATCGGCGTGGTCGTCGCCGCCATCCTTCTGATCGGCATGCCGGAATGGTTCCGCGAGCTGGGGCAGTTCCGCATGCTGGCCTTCGGCGCCGGCATGGTCCTGATCATGATCTGGCGCCCGCGCGGATTGCTGGCCCATCGTGACCCCACCATCCGCCTGAACCGGGACGGCGATTTCGAGGCGCCGGGATGAGCGCCGACGCCACGACCGTGACCGCCGGTGACGCGACCTTGCTGAGGGTCGAGCATTTGACCATACGCTTCGGCGGCCTGATCGCCGTCGACGATCTCTCCTTCGCCGCCCAGGACCGGGAGATCACCGCGCTCATCGGTCCCAACGGCGCCGGCAAGACCACCGTGTTCAATTGCCTCACCGGGTTCTACAAGCCCTCCGTCGGGCGTTTCGTGCTCAACCTCGCCGACGGTCCGCGCTATCTCGAGCGCATGGAAGGTTTCGACATCGCCCGCGCCGGGGTGGCGCGGACCTTCCAGAATATACGCCTGTTCACCGGCATGTCGGTGCTGGAGAATCTCCTCGCCGCCCAGCACAACAAGCTGATGCGGGCGTCGTTCTTCGCCTTGGCGGGGCTCTTGAACCTCCGCTCTTACCGGCGCGCCGAGGCGGAAGCGGTGGAGTTGGCGCGCTACTGGCTCGACAGGATCGGGCTGAGCGACAGGGCGGACATCAACGCCGGCAACCTTCCCTACGGCGATCAGCGGCGGCTGGAAATCGCCCGGGCCATGTGCATCGAGCCGGTGCTGTTGTGCCTCGACGAACCGGCGGCGGGGCTGAATGTGCGCGAATCGGCCGAGTTGAACGCGCTGCTGGCCTATATCCGCGACCAGCACCGGATCGCCCTGCTCCTGATCGAGCACGACATGAGCGTGGTCATGGAGATTTCGGACCACGTCGTCGTGCTCGATTACGGCAAGCAGATTTCCGCCGGCAGCCCCGCGGAGGTGCGCAAGGACCCCGCCGTCATCCGGGCCTATCTGGGCGAGGAAGAGGACGCCGAGCTGCCGCCGATAATCGAGAAGGACCTGGGGGAGGGGTCTTGATGCTGAAGGTCTCCGGCCTCAGGGCGGCTTACGGTCCTGTCGAGGCGCTTCAAGGCGTCGACGTCGATGTCGACGCCGGCGAGATCGTCGCCCTGATCGGCGCCAACGGCGCCGGCAAATCGACCCTGCTGATGACGATCTGCGGCGCGCCCCGGGCGAGAAGCGGCCGGATCGAGTTCGACGGCCGGGACATTACGCGCCTGCCGACCTTCGAGATCGTCCGCCTCGGCATCGCCCAGGTACCGGAGGGACGGCGCGTGTTCCCCCACATGACGGTTCTCGAGAACCTGCAGATCGGCGCCACCCCCGCCGAGGATAGCTATTTCGACGACGACCTCGACCGTGTCTTCGCCATGTTTCCGATCCTCGAGGAGCGCCGGCACCAGAGCGGCGGCACGCTGTCGGGCGGCGAGCAGCAGGTGCTGGCGATCGCCCGGGCGCTGATGAGCCGGCCGCGCCTGTTGCTCCTCGATGAGCCGTCGCTTGGTCTGGCGCCCCTGGTGATGAAACGGATCTTCGAGATCATCAAGGAGATCAACGAAAGCCAGGAGGTCACGATATTCCTCGTCGAGCAGAACGCCTACCATGCCCTTCGCCTCGCCGATCGCGGTTACGTCATGGCCAACGGACGGATCGTTCTCAAGGGGACCGGGGCCGAGCTTCTCGCCGACGAGGGCGTCCGCAAGGCCTATCTCGAGGGCGGTTGAGCGGCGGGCGAAAGGGGCCGATGGAAGAGATTCTCGGATCCAGGATCCCGGTGTTCATCGGATTGACCGTGGTGATCATGGGCGCCATCGCCTTCATGACCGGCCACGCGGTGGCGGCGACGTGGCGCCCGGTGTGGCAGGCGGTTCTCTATTGCTTCCTGCTTGGCCTCGTCGACCGCTTCCTGACCTGGGGGTTGTTCGGTGGCCGCGGGCTGCTGGTTTCGGGGTTCATCATCGGCACCGCGGTGCTCATCGGCATCGGACTCATCGCCTACCGCCTCACTTACGTCGCCAAGATGGTGACCCAGTATCCCTGGCTTTATGAACGCGCCGGCATTTGGAGCTACCGCGCGAAAGGTGGACAGCGGAAAATTCCAGAGTAGGATGGGATGCGAGTCCGATGTCGCCGATGCGCTTGGTGTGCCCCAAGTTTTTGCGGATCGGGCCCCTGACGTTAAGGTGTCAATGTTCCGCCGGGGAGTGGGAGGCTGGTCGAAGATGCACCCTTCGTCTCGCCTTTCGGCGGCGGCGGCGCAGGCGGCACGATTAGATGTGCCCGGCTCTGTAACGGAGAACCGATAACCATTATCCGATGGAGGGGGAGATGAAGAAGGGCCTTGTTGCTGCCATCGTTGTGGTCATCGTTGCTCTTGCCGGCGTTTATTGGTTCGCGCTCAGGCCGGGCGTCGTAGAGAAGGAGATCATCATCGCCGTCGCCGGTCCGATGACGGGCCAATACGCCACCTTCGGCGAACAGATGAAGCGCGGCGCCGAGATGGCGGTGGCGGACATCAACGCGGCGGGCGGCGTTCTCGGCCAGAAGCTCAGGCTCGTGATCGGCGATGACGCCTGCGATCCCAAGCAGGCCGTCGCCGTCGCCAACGGGTTCGTCGGCAAGCGCGTCGTCTTCGTCGCCGGCCATTTCTGTTCGGGTTCCTCGATCCCGGCCTCCAAGGTCTATGAGGAAGAGGGTGTGCTGCAGATCTCGCCGGCGTCGACCAACCCGAAACTGACCGAGGAAGGCGGCGACAACGTCTTCCGCACCTGCGGCCGGGACGATCAGCAAGGCATGGTGGCGGGCAACTTCCTTGCCGACAATTACGCCAAGAAGCGGATCGCCATCGTCCACGACAAGCAGGCCTACTCCAAGGGCCTGGCGGACGAGACCAAGAAGCAGCTCAATGCGCGGGGCGTCAAGGAGGTCCTCTACGAGACCGTCACCGCCGGTGAGCAGGATTACTCGGCGCTGGTCAGCAAGCTCAAGGCCAACAAAATCGCCATCCTCTATTATGGCGGCTACCATCCCGAGGCCGGCCTGATCGTTCGCCAGATGCGCCAGCAAGGCCTGAAGGCGCGCCTGGTTTCGGGTGACGCGCTGGTCACCCAGGAATACTGGCAGATCACCGGCAAGGCGGGCGAGGGGACGCTGATGACCTTCAGCCTCGATCCGCGCAAGAACCCGATTGCCGCCCCTGTGGTCGAAAAGTTCCGCGCCGCCGGTTTCGAGCCCGAGGGCTATACCCTTTACACCTACGGCACCATACAAACCTTCGTCCAGGCCGTGAAGGGCGCCGGCACGACGAAGCTCGAGCCCATGATCAAGGCGCTGAGGACGATGACGTTCGACACCGTCCTCGGCAAGATCGGCTTCGATATGAAGGGCGATGTGACGGCGCCAGGCTACGTGTTCTACGAGTGGAAGAACGGCACCTACGACTACTACGCCAAGTGACCCCCGTATCCTGCGCGTGCCAGGCGATCACGATTGAGTTGGGGGGCGGCGGCGAATGAATACCGAAGCGCCAGGCGCGCCGGCGCCGGACGGCGATGGGCCACGAACAGCGGCGGTATCGTCGGCGCCGGGGATGACAGCGGGGGCATCGAAAGACGCGGCGCGCCTCACGCTTTCCGTCGTCATCCCGGTCTATAACGAACGCGCGACCCTGCCCGAGATCCTGCGTCTGGTCATGCTCGCCCTGCCCGGCGTCGCCAAGCAGATCATCGTCGTCGATGACTGTTCCACCGACGGCACGCGCGAATGGCTCACCGAATATTTGCCGCAAACCGAGACACCGATCGGGCGCATCGTCACCGGCGGCGACGGCGGCTTGCGGTTCCTCGGCCCCCCCGGCGGGGATGAGGCCGGCGGGGATGAGGCCGGCGGGGGCTCTGT
>SMUX01250478.1_pt1 | contig 13515 bp, 10 predicted proteins | sample 2456431 | NCBI WGS metagenome assembly SMUX01 (sample SAMN11095930, study PRJNA526329) | marine sediment metagenome | biome: Marine sediment; feature: Surficial sediment; material: Deep marine sediment; isolation source: Hadal surficial sediment | place: Pacific Ocean | collected 2014-11 | depth... | reverse complement strand
GCCCTGCCCGACGTGCGCGACGGGCTGAAACCGGTGCATCGCCGGGTCCTTTTTGCGATGAAGGAACTCGGCAACGACTACAACAAATCCTATAAGAAATCGGCCCGCATCGTCGGCGATGTGGTCGGCAAATATCACCCCCATGGCGACTCCGCCGTTTACGACACGCTGGTGCGGATGGCGCAGCCGTTTTCGATGCGTTTCATGCTGGTTGACGGGCAGGGAAACTTTGGCTCGGTGGATGGCGATGCACCGGCCGCGATGCGATACACCGAAGTCCGAATGTCGCGCATCGCCCATGAATTGCTTGCCGATATCGACAAGGAAACCGTCGATTTCGTCGCCAACTACGATGAGTCGGAATTCGAACCATCGGTAATGCCGACCCGGGTTCCGAATCTCCTGGTCAATGGCTCGACCGGCATCGCCGTCGGCATGGCGACCAATATTCCACCGCACAACCTGGGGGAAGTCGTGGCGGCCTGCATGGCCTTGATCGACGATCCGGAAATCGAAATTCGCGATTTGATCAAGCACATACCTGGCCCGGATTTTCCGACCGCCGCCATGATCAACGGCTCGAGCGGGATCTACCAGGCCTACACCACAGGCAGGGGACGCATACACCTGCGTTCGAGGACGCATATTGAAGATATCGGCAGCCACGACAAGCAGGCCATTGTCGTCACCGAGCTGCCATACCAGGTCAACAAGGCGAGATTGCTGGAAAAGATTGCCGAACTGGTGCGCAACAAGAAAATTGAGGGCATTACCGAACTGCGCGATGAGTCCGACAAGGACGGCATGCGCGTCGTCATCGAGCTGCGCCGCGGCGAAATATCCGATGTAGTGCTGAACAACCTGTACAAACACACGCAGCTGCAGACCGTGTTTGGCATCAACATGGTCGCTTTGGTCGATGGCCAGCCAATACTCCTCGGTCTCAAACCGATGCTGGAAGCGTTTTTGCGACACCGTCGCGAGGTCGTAACCCGGCGCTCGATATTCGACTCGAGGAAGGCGCGCAGCCGCGCACACATCCTGGAAGGGCAGGCGATCGCGTTGGCGAATATCGACGAGATTATTACGCTGATCAAGGGATCGCCATCGCCCGCCGAGGCCAAGGCCGGCCTGCTGGCCCGGTCATGGCAAGCGGGTCCGGTAACCGCGATGCTGGCCCGGGCGGGTGGTATCGAGTCTCGTCCGGATGATCTCGAGGAAAAATATGGCCTGGACGACGGCGATTACCGGTTGTCGCCGGCACAGGCGCAGGCCATCCTCGAATTGCGGCTGCATCGGCTGACCGGTCTTGAGCAAGACAAAATACTTAGTGAATACAAGGTATTATTAGAACTAATTAAAGGTCTTTCTGAGATACTTTCCAACCCGGACCGGCTGTTGGAAGTGATCCGCGATGAGCTCCGGGCGATATCCGAGCAATATGCCGATGCCCGGCGTACGGAAATCCTCGAAGACCACAGCGACCTGACCATCGAGGACCTGATACAGCAAGAAGACGTCGTCGTAACTCTCTCGCACGGCGGCTACGCAAAGGCACAGCCGTTGACGTCGTACCAGGCCCAAAAACGCGGTGGGCGTGGGCGCACGGCGACCAAGGTCAAGGGGGAGGATTTCGTCGACCACCTTTTCGTCGCCAACACCCACGATACCTTGTTGTGTTTTTCCAGCCGGGGGAAACTTTACTGGCTCAAGGTCTACCGCTTGCCACAAGCCGGCAAGGGCGCGCGGGGCAAACCCATTGTCAACCTGTTGCCGTTGGCGCCGGATGAGCGGATCAATGCCGTTTTGCCGATCAAGGAATTTACCGAAGACCGATTTGTCTTCATGGCAACCAGCAACGGTACCGTAAAGAAAACGGCGCTCAGCGCGTTTTCCAGACCGCGCACCAATGGCATCATCGCCCTCGACCTGAGAGACGGCAATCGCCTGGTCGGCGTCGCGATCACCGATGGCAGCCAGGATATCCTGCTGTATTCGAGTTCGGGTAAAGCCATTCGCTTCAACGAGAAAGACGTCAGGCCAATGGGCCGGCTGGCGGCCGGTGTCAGGGGCATCAGGCTGGCGCCCGGGCACGAGTTGATCGCACTGATCATCGCCGCGGACGGTGCGATCCTTACAGCGACCGAACACGGCTACGGCAAGCGCACCAGGCTCAGCGAATTCCCCATCCGCGGCCGCGGTGGCCAGGGCGTGATCGGCATACAAACATCCAGGCGCAACGGACGCCTGGTGGGTGCGCTGCAGGTTGCCGACGATGATGAGATCATGCTGATCAGCGCCGGCGGGACACTGGTGCGCACACCGGTTTCGGAAGTTTCCCTGCTTGGCCGTAATACCCAGGGGGTAAGGCTTATCCGCTTGTCCGCAGAACAGAAACTTGCCGGCGTAGAACGAATCGCCGCGCTGGTCAATGATGAGGATGCTGGCGAAGAGTGACGCGGGCGGTTTCGCGGGTCTTTTTCAAGTTGGGGGTTGGTGACGATGAAGCGGGCATATAATTTCAGTCCGGGGCCGGCGATGTTGCCAGGTCCGGTCATTGAACGGCTACGGGAAGAGGTGGGCGACTGGCATGGCTCCGGCATGGCGGCGATGGAAATGGGCCACCGTAGCGAGGAGTTTACTTCGATAGCCGAAAAGGCCGAAGCCGATCTGCGGGATTTGCTGTCCATTCCCGATAGCTACAAAGTGTTGTTCATGCAAGGCGGAGCGACCGCACAGTTTGCGGCCGTGCCAATGAACCTGTGTACACCGGACGATACAGCCGACTACCTGGTGACCGGTTACTGGTCGAGAATGGCAGTCAAGGAAGGCGCCCGTTTTTGTCGGGCAAATATCGTTCTGGATACGGCGGACAACGGCGACACGAGCATCCCGGAGGCAGACCGGTGGCGCCTGTCTGAACAGGCCGCGTTTTTTCATTACGTCGATAACGAAACCATTGGCGGTGTCCGTCTGCCGACCTTGCCTGTGACCGAGGCGCCGCTGGTGGTGGATATGTCGTCGAGCATCCTGACGGAACCGATCGACGTGGAAGACTACGGGGTCATCTACGCCGGGGCGCAAAAGAATATTGGCCCGGCGGGCCTGACGATTGTCATCGTGAGTGACGAGTTATTGGATCGAAAGGGGAATGACAAAAAGGGCGCAATACCGTCCGTTTTGGATTACCGGAGAATGGCGGACGCCGGGTCCATGCTGAATACGCCCCCGACTTTTTCCTGGTACGCGGCGGGGTTGGTTTTCGAATGGCTCAAGGCGCAAGGCGGGGTCGAGAAAATGGCTGCCCGTAACCGGGCCAAGGCGGACTGCCTTTACCGGGCGATAGACGACAGCGATTTCTACGCCAACCCCGTGGCAACGAAATACCGATCCATGGTGAATATTCCGTTCATGCTGGCGGACGAGAATCTCGATGCCTTGTTTCTCGAGCAAGCCGCAGAGCGTGGCCTGACTTCGCTAAAGGGGCATCGTTCGGTCGGCGGTATGCGAGCCAGCATTTACAATTCGATGCCTGACGATGGCGTCGATGCGCTGGTGGAATTCATGGGCGAGTTCGAGCGCGCCAATGGCTGAGTCTTCGCCTGGTATCGAGCTACAGTCATGAACCACAAAACCCGATTCAAGATTCTGACGCTGAATGATATAGCGCTGGCGGGGCTGAAACGGTTGCCGCGTGAGCGTTACGAAGTGGCGTCGGAAATATTGCACCCGGATGCCATCATGCTGCGTTCCCACGATATGCATGACATGGAAATTCCCGACACGCTGCTCGCGGTCGCAAGGGCGGGAGCCGGTGTCAACAATATTCCCGTCGAACGCTGCAGCGCTGCCGGCGTACCGGTGTTCAATGCCCCGGGCGCAAACGCCAATGCCGTCAAGGAACTGGTGTTGACCGCAATTTTTCTTGCCGCCAGGAACATTTGCCAGGCGGCGGATCACGTGAAAAACCTTAAGCTGGAAGGCGCGGAACTGGAGGCAGCCGTTGAAGCGGGCAAGAAACAGTTCGTCGGCTTTGAAATACCGGGCAAGACTCTTGGTGTCGTGGGTCTCGGCGCCATCGGGGTCGAAGTGGCCAATGCGGCCTTGAATCTTGGCATGAAAGTCGTTGGTTTCGATCCGCAGATAACCGTCGGACGTGCCTGGCAAATGTCGTCCGGCGTGGAGCAAGCGAGCAGTCTTGACGATCTCTTTTCGCGAGCCGACGTCCTGACCACGCATGTGCCGATTACCGAGGAAACCCGGAACCTGGTGAACGGCGACCGGCTTGGACTGATGCGCGATGGCTCGGTGTTGTTGAATTTCGCCAGGGCCCCGATCGTGGACGAGGATGCGGTGGCGAAAGCACTGGAGAGCGGTAAATTGCATGCTTTTGTCACCGATTTCCCCAGTGCCGCGCTGAAGAATCATCCGCGTGTGACGGCGCTTCCCCACCTCGGTGCATCGACCTATGAGGCCGAGGAAAACTGCGCCATCATGGTCGCCGGTAATCTCCGGGATTTTCTGGAGAACGGCAATATACGGCATTCCGTGAATTTCCCGGAAGCCACCATGCCCCGCAACGGCCGCCAAAGGTTGGTCGTCGCTAATGCCAACGTACCCAACATGGTCGGTCAGATTTCCACGACTCTTGCCGAGGCGAAACTGAATATCGCGGATCTTCTGAACAAATCCAGGGGTGAGCTGGCCTACACGCTGGTCGACATCGATGGCAAAGCGGATGCGGCGACGTTGGCAAAGATTGGCGGTATCGACGGGGTCTTGTCGGTGCGCGCGATAACGGCCTGAATGTCCGGCAAATACGGCGCATCTGGTTGCTTCCGGCGTCGTGACCGGTAGCGATGGGTTTATGTTTGTTACGATGAAACTTTCCAGACACGAGTCGGGAGAAAAGCATGCCTCGATCACCGCTTGATCTTGCCGCCCCGGGTGTTCGGAAAATTAACCCGTACCAGCCCGGCAAGCCCATCGATGAACTTGAGCGCGAGTACGGGATCAGTAACAGCATCAAGCTGGCCTCGAACGAGAATCCGCTGGGACCGGGCACAAAAGTCCTGGCCGCGATCGCCAAGGCCGCGCCCCAGGCAGCCTTGTACCCCGATGGCAACGGATTTCATCTGAAGGAAACGCTGGCGGACCACCACCGTGTCGGCGTCGACAGGATCACCCTTGGCAATGGTTCGAATGACGTGCTGGTTTTGCTTGCGGAAGCGTTCCTGACGCCGGGTCACGAGGCAATCTACTCCGAGTATGCGTTCGCGGTTTATCCACTGGCCGTGCAGGCGGTCGGCGCCACGGCGAAGGTCAGCGCCGCGCAGCCGGGTGATTCTTTTTCGCCGTTGGGCCATGACCTCGGCGAAATGGAATCCTTGATCGGCGACCAGACCCGCCTGATCTTTATTGCCAACCCAAACAACCCCACCGGTACCTGGATAAAAAGCCGTGAACTCAGAGATTTTGTCGGCCAGGTGCCGGATCACGCGCTGGTCGTCGTGGACGAAGCTTATTTCGATTACCTGGAAGAGCAGGACTATCCGGACACCAGCCAATGGCTGGATGATTTTCCGAACCTGGTGGTCACCCGGACCTTTTCCAAAGCCTACGGTCTGGCAGGCCTTCGCATCGGTTATTCGCTGTCGCATCCGGATGTCGCCAATGTGCTGAACCGGATTCGCCAGCCATTCAATGTCAATTCCCTGGCGCTCGAAGCTGCACGCGCCGCGATCGGCGATAAGGCGCACCTGGAACTCAGTGTCGCCTTGAACAACGAGCAGCGCGACATCGTCGCGACCGGGCTGAAGGAACTGGGTTTGCGTTTCGTCCCGTCGGTGGCCAATTTCATCTTGGTCGATATGGGCGGGCCGGCCATGCCGGTTTACGAAGATTTGTTGCGCCAGGGGGTCATTGTAAGGCCGGTTGGGAACTATGGCTTGCCCGAGCACCTGAGAATATCGATCGGCACGGCAGAGGAAAACCAGCGCCTGCTGCAGGCATTGCGCCAGGTTCTTTAACCCGGATTATTCATGAAAAAGCCGGGCCAGGAAGTCGATTGAGCAGCGCGCCACATCGCCACACCATTGATCCTGGCCGCCTGACCATCGCCGGTGGCCATGTCGGCGGCACCGTTCGCGTTCCAGGCGATAAATCGATCAGTCACCGGGTTGCGCTGCTCGCGGCCTTGGCCAGCGGGACCAGCGCCATCAGAGGATTCTGTCACGGCGACGATTGCCTGGCGACGCTGTCTGCGCTGCATAGCCTGGGGGTCGAGCATGCGTGGGACGACCAGGTCTTGAGCATAAATGGCAATGGACGTGGCAGTCTGAGCGCGCCTGCGGCGGCGATAGACTGCGGCAATTCGGGTACGACGATGCGCCTGTTGTGCGGGTTGCTGGCGCCGCAAGACTTTTCCAGCACCTTGGTCGGCGATGATTCGTTGAGCCGGCGGCCGATGGAGCGGGTGGCGGCGCCGCTGCGGCAGATGGGTGCGAGAATCACCACGACCGATGGCAATTCTCCGCTGCGGATCGATGGCAATCCACGGCTCAGGGCGGCCCGGATAGAGGTCGAGGTTGCCAGCGCACAAGTCAAGACCGCGCTCACGCTGGCCGCGCTCCATGCCGATGGCGAAAGCAGGATTTCGACCCCGGGCAGGGTCAGGGATCACACCGAGCGGTTGTTGCCCTTGTTCGGCTGTCCGGTCCGCGTCGAAGGGCAGGCCACGTTGGTCCCCGGGGGCGTGGATTTACAGGCGATCGAAATCCGCGTGCCCGGGGATATTTCGGCCGCTGCATTTTTTATGGTTGCCGCCTGCCTGGCAGGTCATGGGCTTACCCGGATTGTGGATGTGGGTCTGAACCCCGGACGCAGCGCCCTGATTCGATTGTTGCAGGACATGGGCGCGCGGATCGAAGTAACGGAGCATGCCGCCGGCGCAGCGGAACCGATCGGCGAGATTCGTATCTGGCGTTCGGATTTGACCGGCGTGGACGTGCCGCGGGAACTGGTGGCGCCGGCAATAGACGAGTTTCCGGCGCTTTGCGTAGCGGCGGCGTGTGCCAGTGGCGAAACGACGATTCGGGGCGCGGGTGAATTGCGTTTCAAGGAGAGCGATCGAATCGCGACGATGGCCGTAGCATTGCGTACCCTGGGCGTTTTTGTAGAGACCAGTTCTGACGGGCTGCTCATCCGGGGCGGTGAAATCAGCGGGGGCACTGTCGATTGCGGCGGCGATCATCGCATCGCGATGGCGTTGAGCGTTCTCGGGCTGGTATCCCGGGGTCCGTTGACAGTGATCGGGACGAAATGCATCCAGACGTCATTTCCCGGGTTTCAGGAATTGCTTGCGAAAGCGGGGGCGAACATCATTGATAACCCGGAAATACGAGTATCCGGCGAGGTTCAGTAGTGGGAGACACTGTGGACTATCGGGCCATTGCTGTCGTCGCGATCGACGGACCCGGCGGATCGGGTAAGGGAACCATTGCGCAGCAGTTGGCGGCCTACCTGGGCTGGCATTTGCTGGACAGCGGCGCTTTGTACCGGCTGGTCGCGGTTGCCGCGCAAGTTTCCGCGGTCGACCTGGACGATGAAGCCGGGCTTGGCCGCCTGGCGGCCGGCCTGGAGGTCAGATTCGTCAGCAAGGCGGATGGGACCGAGCAAATATTTTTGGGCCAGACCGATGTCGCCAGAGCAGTCAGAACCGAAGAAACCGGGAAAATTGCATCGAAAATCGCCGCGATGCCGCAGGTGCGTGCGGCCTTGATGGAACTGCAAAAAAGGTTCCGCAAGCCACCGGGCCTGGTCGCCGATGGGCGCGATATGGGCAGCGTGGTTTTCCAGGATGCGCAGGTAAAAATTTTTCTCACGGCCAACCCCGAAGAAAGGGCCCGGAGACGACATAAGCAGTTGAAGGACAAGGGAATTGATGTTAGCCTTCCGGCCGTTTCCGCAGACATCGCGGAGCGCGATCGCAGGGATACGGAACGTGCGGTTGCACCGTTAAGGCCGGCTCCGGATGCCGAGATTCTGGATACCACCGGTCTGTCGATAAACGAAGTGGTCGAGCAGGTGAAGGAAATAGTCGCCAAGACTTTGGCCGACCGCTAAACCGGTGGCGAGAATCGCGGTGGCAATGGAAGCTTTCCGAGGATTGGAGAGCATTTTTTTTGACGACGTTGCAGCATGGATGTGGGCAACGAATTAATTGGTGGGCGCAAGCCCTTGGTATTAACAAAATGACTGAAAGTTTCGCAGAATTATTTGAAGAAAGCCTGGCTACGCAACAAATGAAGCCTGGCACCATTCTCACCGGCAGTGTCGTGTCGATTAGCCCCGAAGCGGTTATCGTACATGCGGGCCTCAAATCGGAAGCCGTGATACCGGCACACCAGTTTCGCAATGAAAAGGGTGAGATGGAGGTAGAGGTCGGCGACAAAGTCGAGGTTGCTCTCGACGCAGTTGAAGACGGATTCGGGGAAACCCGGTTATCCCGTGAGAAGGCCAAGCGCGCCCGTACCTGGTCGCGTCTCGAAGAGTCCTTCAACAACGAGGAGATCGTCACCGGGGTGATTACCGGTCGCGTGAAGGGCGGGTTTACCGTGGAAATAGAATTTGTGCGCGCCTTCCTGCCTGGCTCGCTGGTGGATATCCGGCCGGTGCGCGATCCCAGCTATCTGGAAGGCAAGCCGCTGGAATTCAAAGTGATCAAGCTGGATCAAAAACGCAACAACGTGGTGGTTTCCCGTCGTGCGGTGGTCGAGCAGGAATTCAGCGCCGAGCGCGAGGAAATGCTCAAAAACCTGCAGGATGGCAACGTCGTCAAAGGCGTCGTCAAGAACCTGACCGAGTACGGCGCATTTGTCGATCTCGGCGGTATCGATGGTTTGCTTCACATTACCGACATGGCCTGGAAACGAGTCAAGAACCCATCCGAAGTGGTTGAGGTCGGCCAGGAAGTAGAGGTCAAGATTCTCAAGTTTGACCGTGAACGCATGCGGGTTTCGCTGGGCATGAAACAGCTCGGTGACGATCCGTGGCGCGATCTCGGGCGCCGCTATCCGCCGCAGACCCGCCTGTTCGGCAAGGTTACGAACGTCGCGGACTACGGTTGTTTCGTCGAGATCGAAGCTGGCGTGGAAGGATTGGTACACGTCTCGGAAATGGACTGGACCAACAAGAACGTCAGCCCGGCAAAGGTCGTGCACATAGGCCAGGAAGTCGAGGTCCTGGTACTGGAAATCGACGAAGAGCGACGCCGCATCTCGCTGGGCATCAAGCAGTGCCAGCCGAATCCGTGGACCGAGTTTTGCTCGAGCCACAACAAGGGCGACCGCGTCCAGGGCCAGATCAAGTCGATTACCGATTTCGGCATTTTTATCGGCCTGGATGGCGGCATCGATGGGCTGGTCCATTTGTCGGATATTTCCTGGGATATCCCGGGGGAAGAGGCCGTGCGCAATTACAAAAAGGGCGATGACCTCGAAGCCGTGATTTTGTCGATCGACCCGGAACGGGAGCGCATTTCTCTCGGCATCAAGCAGATGGATAAGGATCCTTTCTCGAGCTATCTTGCGGAAAACCCGAAAGGAACCATCGTTACTGGTACTGTTTTGGAAGTCGATGCTCGCGGCGCAGTGATCGCTTTGGCGGATGGCGTAGAAGGCTATTTGCGAGCATCCGAACTGTCCCGCGACCGCGTTGAAGATGCGCGCACGGTGCTGAAACCAGGCCAGGAAATCGACGCGAGATTCACCGGTCTCGATCGCAAATCCCGCCGGATCGCTTTGTCTGTCAAGGCAAAAGAAGTACATGAAGAGGCCGAAGCCGTACAACAATACCGCACGGAATCGAGTAGTGGAACGAGCCTTGGTGATTTGCTGAAAGAGCACATTTCAGGCAAGGACGACAAGTAGAAAACGGGCCGCCGGTGAAAGAAATTTCACCGGCGGTCTTGTTTTTATGGCTCAGATGTTAGATAAAGACATATAAATCAAGGGCATAAAAACGGGATAAGAATGACAAAATCAGAACTTATAGAAGTCATCGCTCGTAAACAGAAACATTTACCGACCAAGGACGTCGAATTGGCAATCAAACATTTGCTCGACACCATGAGCGATGCGTTGGCCAACGGCAACCGGATAGAGATTCGTGGCTTCGGTAGTTTTTCTTTGCATTTCAGGCCGCCCAGAATCGGCCGTAATCCGAAGACCGGCGAATCGGTTGCCCTCGAAGGGAAGTATGTTCCGCATTTCAAGCCCGGCAAGGACCTGCGCGACCGGGTCAACCAGAGCCAGGACATTCCGATCCGGGGCTAGCCTGTGTTACCCGCCCGACCGGGAATTCCGGATTCCTTTATGCGGCATAAAGGTTTGATTCGGGGCGAAGCATTCCTTGCCGCAAACTGTCGCAGGGAACTTTTTACGGCCGCGGCTGCGGTTTCTTCGTTATAGTTGTCAAGTGGTGCTTTGAAAACTGACAGGCACGGATCATGTTGCGCAGAATCGTTATTATTTCCCTGGTCCTGGCGGTTGCCGCTTTTGCGGCGTTTTTCGCCAGCCTGAATCCTGCCGTTATTCCCCTCGATTTGGCTTTTGGCGAAATCGAGGCTCCTTTGACCCTGGTTCTTGTAGTCTGTCTGGCGCTTGGCTGGGTACTTGGGTTGGTCAGCGCTTCTTTCATGATTTTTCGCATGATGGCGCAACGCAGGACATTGCGCCGTTCGCTGGTGCTGGCGGAAAAGGAAATAGACAATCTGCGGACCATGCCGGCACCGGAAGCCGATGGTGGGTTAGCGAACCCGCAGCGTGACGCTGAAGCGGGTTTTTTGGCCAGAACCGGCAATGCTGACTGAATCCGCACTACTACTCGCCAGCCTTTTTGTCATTGCCGCTGCTTGCGGCTGGGCATTTGCAACCTATTACCCGGGCCACAAAAAAGAGCCGCGCGAACAGAAACTCAGCGCGAATTATTCGAAGGGCCTCAATTTCCTGCTCAACCAGCAACCCGACAAGGCGCTCGAAGTATTCTTGCGCATCGCGGAAATGGATACCGAAACCGTCGCGACCCATTTTGCGCTGGGTAATTTGTTCAGGCGTCGGGGCGAAGTCGATCGTGCCATCAGGATTCATGAAAACCTGCTGAAAAGAGAAGAGCTTTCCATCGAACACCGGGCGCATGCGGTGCTCGCTCTTGGCGATGATTTTATGCACGCGGGCCTGTTGGATCGTGCCGAGGAAAACTTTCTGGAATTGCGCCAGTTTGAGTTGTTTCGGGAAACCGCATTGAAACGGCTGGTGTCAATCTATGAGCTGGAACAAGAATGGCGTAGAGCGATTGAAACGAGGCGTGAGCTGGAGGCCGGGAAAGTGGCTGGCCAGGCGCCGGTTATCGCGCACTACTACTGCGAACTCGCGCAACTTTGTATCGACGAGGGAAAGACCGACAAGGCCAGGCGAAGGCTGCGCCGATCGAAGCAGATACACAAGGACAACCCGCGCGCAATGCTGATGCGTGCGGATATTGCGCGTGATGCGAAAGATTACTCTCTGGCGATCAAGCTTTATCGAAAACTCCTTGACCGGGATCCTGAATTCGTCGCCGAAGTGTTGCCCCGGTTGTTGGCCTGTTACGAGGCGACAGGCGCGGCCGCCGACCTGGATAAGGCCCTCCGGGCGCTGGCCAGGAAAGGGCAGAAGAACAGGACGGCGATCGCCTATGCGGCGATCATGGACGACATACTCGATTACCCGGTGATCAAGGAGTGCCTGCGTGAATACCTGGCAAAAAACGAGGCGTTTCGCGAGTGGTTCGCTGCGTTTCAGATGAGCTCGGATGATATCGTCGCAAACCCCGACATGCTCAGGCGGGTCGCCGGGATTCTGCGTAAGACCTCTGCCGATGGCCGTATGTACCAGTGTAATCAATGCGGTTACATCGGCGTTCACCTGTACTGGAAGTGTCCGAGCTGCAAAAAGTGGGACACCATGCGGCCCAGCACCAGTTTCAGCATCCAGACCTGAGCACGATGCTGACACGACTGTAGCTCCGAGCTGTGGGTAAACCAGCGTTCCACAGCTATCCGTATCCTGACTATCCGGTCTTAACCGGCAGATTAACCAACTGCACTCTCAATGCCAGCGCGCTAGCTTGTTCTCGTCGAGTTGTTTCGGCGAAGGCGGGCGACAACCGCCCGGCATGGCATCCAGGTCATGCGCAAGAACCATCAGGAGAATCAAGCAATGAAAAGAGCACATTTGATTACCGTTTTGCTGGCCGCGATCTGCAGTTTTCCGTTACTGGCGGGACCGGTCGACATCAATTCCGCCGATGCGGCGACGCTGGCCAGGGAACTCAATGGCGTGGGCATCAGCAAGGCCACGCTGATCGTCGAGTACCGGAACTCTCACGGCGCGTTCAAAACCGCGGATGACCTGGCCAAGGTCAAAGGCATCGGCAAGGCGACCATCGAGAAAAATCGCGAGAACATTTTGCTTGGCAGCAAGAAAGAAACGGTGAAAAAGAAATGACCGGGATGGACTGGCGGGGCCGGCTGAGCGGCCCCGCCCGTTGCGATTGGATTCCAGACCGCTACTTGCTGGGTTATGATCGCGCTCGGGATGCAGAACGGGCGGTCGATGGTGAACAAAGCAGTGAGGACAGCAATTTTCCCGGTAGCGGGCAGAGGAACCCGGTTTTTGCCGGTGACCAAGGCCAGTCCGAAGGAAATGTTGCCGGTCGTGGACAAGCCGCTGATCCAGTATGCGGTCGAAGAGGCGCTCGCGGCCGGGGCCGAGCGGCTGATTTTTGTCACCGGGAGCAGCAAGCGGGCGATCGAGGACCATTTTGACCGCGACCATGAACTCGAAGCGGCCCTCAAGGAGCAGAACAAGCCTGAGTTGTTGCAGGCGATCAGGAATATCATTCCGGATTCCGCGACCTGCATTTATATCCGGCAGAGCGCACCGCTCGGGCTGGGGCACGCCGTATTGTGCGCTCGCGACCTGGTCGGCGACGAACCCTTCTACGTGCATCTCGCGGACGACCTGATAGACGCCGAAGTCCCTTGCCTGGCGCAAATGAAGGAAGCCTTTTCGGGCTGCGAGGGCAGCGTCATCGGCGTGCAACCGGTGCCCGCGGACCAGACCGATCAGTACGGCATCGTCGAGGTTGAGGATGCCAGCGAGAAAACAACGCGCATCAAGCGCATCGTGGAGAAGCCGGCGCCGGACCAAGCCCCATCCAATCTCGGCGTCGTCGGCCGCTATCTGCTGACGCCGGCTATCTTCAGGCATCTGGCGACCACCGGCAGAGGAGCAGGTGGAGAAATTCAGTTGACCGACGGGATCGCCGGCTTGATGACCGAGGAAGCGGTGTTCGCCTATCGTTATGACGGCAAGCGTTACGACTGCGGCAACAAACTGGGTTACCTGGAAGCGACGGTGGAGTACGCGCTCAAGCATGAGGAATTAGGCGAGGGATTCAGTGATTATCTGAAAG
>SMUX01004747.1_pt1 | contig 13543 bp, 14 predicted proteins | sample 2456431 | NCBI WGS metagenome assembly SMUX01 (sample SAMN11095930, study PRJNA526329) | marine sediment metagenome | biome: Marine sediment; feature: Surficial sediment; material: Deep marine sediment; isolation source: Hadal surficial sediment | place: Pacific Ocean | collected 2014-11 | depth... | reverse complement strand
ATGATAGCAAGTGAATCTTTCAATTAACATTGAAGCAAACTCATATTCACCATCCATGAAGATTTTATCCTTTGCAATGAACACATTATCAAGAACCATCATTGCCTCTTGTCCTGAAAATTGGGCATTTCCAGAATCTATATCACCTTCCTCCATACTTCTTGTGTCACAAGACTGACGACCGTAAATGTATGTAATACCTGGTGCATCTGCTGGTATTGCACCTACTACAGCATAGTCATTGTCATTTTCTGTCAGTTTTAAAGTAGGCATCAAAATTATCCAATGAGAATTAATGCAGCCAGTTTGGTGCGCTTTGGCTCCGGTAACGTAAATTCCTTTATCATCTCTTTTAACGACATGTAGAAACATATCTGGATCAGCTTGTTCGGCGGGACCCTTACTCCTGTCTCCTTTTGGATCAGTCATTGCACCACCAATTACGAGGTTTTCTGTTTGCATCTTTTTGATAAAATCGAGCATTCTTTTATGATAATTGGTACCGTGTTTTTCGTCAATTTCAAAGGTAACAGAATGAAGTGCGTTGAGTGCATCCATTCCAACACAGCGTTGAAAACAAGTGCCAGTGTTCTGTCCCATTTTTCTTTGCATTTTATTTTGTAAAACCAAATCTTGTGCACCTTCTACAATGTGTAAGAATCGGTTAACTCTTTGACCAGATAATGAAGACTGTGCTGTCGCAAGTTCTTCTTCTCTTACTGCCAAATCATATGTTTCAGCAACGGCATTAATTGAAGGACGAATCAAAGGATGTTCTACTGGGTCTTTTACTTCTTCACCAAATAGGAAAACTTTGAGATCTCTGCCTCGAAGACTATCAATATACTCCTGACCAGTCCTAATTGGCATATTTATTCTGCCTCAAGGTTGTATAAATATTCTATATGATTTTGAGTCATTAATTTTATTGAATCAACTAGAGACCAATTCTAACATCTAGAATTTTACAACCTTTTCCCTGTTCCATTACTAAAACTGGATTCATATCCAATTCTTTGATTTCCTTAAAATCTGTTACAAGTTGGGAAAGTCGTTGAATGCATTCAGATAATTTTTTTACGTCTGATGGTTTTTCTCCTCTGACACCTTCTAGAATTTTTTTCATTTTTATTGAAGAGATCATGTCATCAGCTTCTTTGTCAGTTACTGGTGCCAATTTGAAAGTTACATCTTTTAAGACTTCGACATAAATTCCACCCATTCCAAGCATTATCACTGGTCCCATTCCTGGTTCAAGTTTTGATCCAATGATCATCTCCTTTCCTCCCTTGATCATTTCAACAATTAAAACTCCTTTAATCTCAGCTTTTTTGTTGTATTTTTTTGCATTTGTTACAATCGTCTTAAAGGCTGCTTTTACTTCTTTGTCATTTTTTAGATTAACTTTTACACCACCTGCATCAGATTTGTGAATAATTTGTGGTGAGGTAATCTTCATTACCACAGGATAACCAATTTTTTTGGCAATTTTGCCTGCATCGTTTTCAGTTTTTGCTAGAGTACTTTTTGGTAATGGGAATCCATAAGCTCGTAAAACTTCCTGGCCTTCTTCTTCAAGAAGGTTAGGCCTCCCTTCTCTCTTGACTTTATCAAAAATTGTCTTTGCTTTTGCTTTGTTAACTTTTAATTTTAAAATTTTTCCGGGTGAAGATGAAGTCCATTTTGCAAATCTGAGCATAGCATCGAGTGTCCTAATGGCACCCTCTGCGTAAGTATAATATGGAATTCCTCCAGCAGCAAGAATTTCACGATTAGTGATTCCTTCATCTAGACCCATCAAACTTGCAAGCATTGTTTTTTTGTATTTTTTTGACATTGCTACAATTACTTCAGCTAGTTTATCATAATCTAGAGTTCCAGATGGAGTACACATTGTGATAACAGAACCAACATTTGGATGAGTCAAAACATGATCCAAAACGTTATTGAATCGATTAAAATCTGCATCTCCAACAATATCAACGGGATTTCTTGAGCTTCCCCAAGGTGGAATTACTGCATCAATCTTTGGTCTAATACTTTCAATTTTTGCCATTTTGATTCCAAGTTTTGAACATGCATCAGTTGAAATGATAGCTGGGCCTCCTGCATTTGAGACAATTACCAGACCTCCTTTAATGGGAATAGGTTGTTTAGAAAATGCAGTTGCATAATCAAATAGTTCTTCCATTGTATCAACTCGGATTGCACCAGATTGTTTTAGTACTGCATCATAGATTTCATCTGAACCCATAAGAGCTCCTGTATGAGACATTGCAGCTTTAGCACCTTCTGGACTTCGACCAGATTTTAGAACTAGAACAGGTTTTTTTAATTTCCATGTAATGTTTTTACAAACCTTTAGAAATTCTTTCCCATCACCCATGTCTTCAAGATACATTACGATGACTTTGGTCTGTTTGTGATTAGCTAACATATTTAGAATATCAATTTCACTCATTACAGCTTTGTTTCCCATACTTACCACAGCAGAGAAACCAATGCCTTGTGCACTAGCATCTTCACAAAGTGCTGCACATATTGCACCGCTTTGGGATACAAGAGCAATTTGACCAGACTTTGGTGTAATTTTTAGGAATGTTGAATTCATCATTGTTTTAGGATCAAGATTCATTACTCCAAGACAGTTTGGACCAATAATCTTGATATTGTATTTTTTTGCTATATCTTTAAGACGTTGTTCTAATTTTGCTCCTTCTTCATCTACTTCCTTAAATCCTGCAGTGATAACAATTGCTCCTTTTACTTTTTTCTTACCACACTCTTCCAAAACTATTGGTACAATGGTATTTTTTGTTACAATCACTGCAAGGTCAATTGGTTTTGGTACATCAAGAACAGATTTGTACGCTTTTTTGTAGAAGACTTGTGGTCTTGATGGACTGATAGGATAAACTGTTCCTTTGAATCCATTCATAATGTTTGATGTTATGGTTCGTCCTACACTGCCTCTTTTGTCAGAAGCCCCAATGATTGCGATAGATTTTGGAGAAAGAAAAACAGATTCAGCCATTTTAATGAACAATAATCATAACAATTTCTATAATAAAGCTTTCATGAAAGTTGAATTTGGGAAAAATTTTAAAATTTTGATTAACTACCGAGCATTTTACCTGCAAGATTTTCTTTTCTAGGAATCCAAGTGATTTTTATTTTGGAGTTTTTTGCTATCAGCTCCCATGCTTCTCTTGCAAGAGTTCTTAGCTGCTCATTATTGATGGCATATTCATGATTTAGTTGAGATACAGTATTTTTTGAATCACTAAAAATTGTAATTTCATCTGGTGATTCGGCAAATTTTTTTAACGCAGAAATTATTGCAAGATATTCTGCTTGATTATTTGTGATGTTTGGTTTTTTTTCGTAAAAAGAATCTCCAGTTTCTTTAACATAAAATCCATAACCAGAATTTTCTCCACCTGCGCCATCCACGTATACATTAATTGACATTTGTATTCAATTCTAATTTTAGATACCAAAAAGATTTTCGACTATACCTATTTCATAAACAATATTTGCACCCATAAGTAAACTTGCCCCTCCTGCAACATATTTGAAAATTTTATTTGCAGAGCCAATTTTGTTTGTGAAAGCAAACGGTAAACCAATCAAGTTACTCACTAGTACCATTCCAAGAAGAGAACCAAATCCAAAGATGAGGATAAAGCTTAGAACAGTTTCAATATTTCCAAGTGTACTTGCTGTGAGAACTACTAATGCACCACTACCGGCTAGTCCATGAATGCATCCTATAAGATATGATTTATGTGAGTGTTTGTGTTCATCATTATGTTCATGTGGATGTATGTGAACAGTACCATTTTCGTGTACATGTGGATGTATGTGTGATATTTGGAATAATTTTTTGTTAGAAAACATCGTAAATGCAAGATAAACTAACATAATTCCAACTAAAAATTCAAGACCCAAGAATACATTAGCTGGAATGTTAATTGCTAAGACAAACATCAACAAGCCCATTATTACTAATGAGGTTGTATGACCAGCGCCCCAAAAAACTCCTAAAATTGATGATTTGAAAGATCCTTCTTTTACAATTTGTTTGAAAGTTTGTGAACCTTGTTTCTGTTTAGATAATTGGGTACTTAGTGCTGCAACATGATCTGGTTCAAAGGCGTGTTGAAGACCAATTGCTAATCCAAGTGTCAAAATTAAAGTAGGTGTCATTGTTTGAATTTGTTCTAGGATTTGTTCGAACATTTCAATCTCCTTTTGACACTAAAATGTAATCTGTTGTTGGAATTGGCTCGTTGAGTGTGATTATCTGTTTTTGTTTATCATCAATTTTTGCTTCAAAGACAACTTTTCTCATTGATTCAGGAACACCTATCATTACTTTTTTAGCAGATAGGAAAGATTTTGCCATTTCTTTTATTTCAGGAATTGATTTACCTAATCGAATTTCACTAGCAATTAGTCCCGCATACAACATCATAGTTTCGTTAATGTTAATTCTCAAATTCTGTGATAGACGATTTTTAATCACTTCTACACCGAGGAAAAAAATATTTTCTGAATCCGAATCATATTCAAAAATTTTGGTGAAAGGTGGCACATCGGCCTCGCCCTTGACTAAGGCCTTGATGTGAATCAATCTCTTTTTGGAATTTTGGAATGTGGACCGTTTCCAAAGTCATATGTGTTTCCTGTTCCACGATAAGCATGTGGTCTAACTGGCTTGCCTTCTTTTTGTCCTCTCTTTGTAAGAGATAATCCTGCCAAAAGCTCAATGATTAGTCTTTGAGCAAGTCCAGATGTAATTCCACCATTGTAAGAGCTTGAATCACTTACATCATAAGTAGGTGATACTTCAACTAGGTCCATTGCAAATTTATCTGGATCAAATGAAGTGGATAATAATCGAACCATTCTCATTCCTTCTCTTGAAGTAAGACCGTTGGGCTCTGGTTCTCCTGTGCCAGGTGCATAAGCAGGATCAAAAGAATCAATGTCCCAAGTTAGATAAACTGCATCTGTTCCGTCGTTTGCTCTATCTGCAATTTCCTTAGCAATCTGGTCAATTCCTAATTCCTCAACATCAAGCATAGTAAACCATTGAAAATCAGTGTCTGACATCCATTTGTATAGGTCAGGTCCAGGCCAATATCCACGAGGGCCTACAAGTGAATAATTTTTGCCTTTCATACAACCCATCTCCATTATTCTCCTAACGTGAGCACCATGATCATACTTGAAACCAGTTAAACCCTGAGGGGCACAATCTGCATGAGTATCAAAGTGAATCATTCCAATGTTTTTGTATTTTTTTGCAAAGGCTCTAACATTGGCATAAGTAATTGAGTGGTCTCCTCCTAGCATAATAGGAATTCCGTTGAGATCAAGAACCTCCTTTACTTTTTGGGTCATTAACTTATGAGACCATATAACATCCCCAGGTACAACATTCACATCTCCATAATCTACTGTCCTAAAAGTGCCAAATGGATCTGCACCTGTTTCTATATTGAAACGCTCGTAAGGTGGAGAGGGTATAGTGGATGCTGCTCTAATTGCACGTGGACCATAACGTGCACCAGGACGGATTGTTGTACCAAAGTCAAATGGTTCACCAATTACTGCAACGTCAGGATTTGCTTTAACTAACTCATCATGTGTTCGCATCCAAGGTAAATGCAAGAATGTGTTGATGCCAACAAATGGTGCAATATCTGCACCCTTGTAATCATCTCCATAAAACTCCATGCCCATGTTAGTTCAAAGAAAATTATAGTAAATTGATAGTTAAGTATGTCTAGGTAAATTACGTTTTATATTTTTCAACTTTAGAAATGTATATTGAAAGAAAGAATTTGATCGATTGATCGCATGCGTAAATTACGTTTTAACTATAAACATAAGCTAAAAACAAATGAATGTCATGATCTTTGATTCATCAAAAAATTCTTGGCATTATATAAACAAAGGAATTTCTTGGATAAATTACAATGATTTGAAAAAAGCTTTGTCTAATTTTGACAAAGCTTTGCATGTAGAACCAGAAAACCTAGTTGCCCAACTTCATAAAGGAACCACATTATACCAACTAGATAGAATCGATGAAGCAATACTCTATTTTGACAAAATTATTGATGCCGATCCAAAAAATATTGATGCTCTTCTCAACAAAGGTTTATCGTTAAATAAGGAAGGCAAAGATCAAGAGGCAATTTCATATTTTAACAGGATTCTAGAAATTGATTCAAAATACTCTGACGCTCTAACCTACAAGGCCTCAAGTCTTAGTAAATTAGGAAAACATGAAGAGGCTATCGCTCTATTTGATAAAGTTCTAGAAGCCAATCAAAAAAATTCTAATGCACTTTACAACAAGAGTGTAGTTTTAGGAAGACTGGGCAAAAATAAAGATTCTATTTTTTATTTGAAAAAAGCGTTAGAAGAGGATTCTAGGATGTCACAAGAACTCTATGAAAAGGGTGCGAAACTAGCAAAACAAAACAAACATGAAGAAGCAATGAAATTCTATACAAAAGCTTTAGAGCTTGATCCAAAAAATATCAAGTCCTTAGTTGCTAAAGGTTGGACATTAGATTTTGCAGGTTTTTCAAATAAAGACATCTTTGTCTTTCTAGACAAGGCTCTAAAGATTGATCCCAAATGTATCGATGCGTTATTGAATAAGGGCTTTATCCTTGACCGTACAGGTTTATACAAAAAAGCAGTTGAGTGCTTTGATAAGGTTTTAGAAATAGATCCCAAAAACGTTAGAGCCGTTTACAGCAAAGGTGTTGCTCTTTTCTCTACGAAAAAATATGCTGAAGCAAGATTTTGCTGCCAAAGAGCCATAGAGTTGGAACCTTCGAATGTTAAGGCATTGTGTTCGATGGTTTGGGTACTTGCACATATGAAAAAATATGAGGATGCACTCCCTTATTGTGACAAAGCAATTGAAATAGCTCCTGGTTATGCTTATGCATTAAGCTACAAAGGAAAACTGCTTTTAGATTTAAAAAAATATGAAGAAGCACTAATCTACTATAACAGAGCGTTAAAAATAGAACCCAGCAATCAAACTACAATTTATCACAAAAATAAGGTTGTTTGGCAAATTGAAAAAAAGAAGAGAGGTTCCCTTTTAGATAAAATACGCAAGTGAAGAAAGTATGTTTTCATTAAGATGAGTGTTTAGAAGTAATTTGATTACGAGGGATTTCCGCTCGAATCACCGTCATGTGAAGTTGTTGAGTTTTCAGTTCCTCCGGCCATAGCTTGGCTTCCTCCTTCAAAGTTTTTCAAATCATTACCTGTGATGATGTCTTCTTCTGGTGGAACATAGTCTAGCACACCGTGTCTTGCTTTGCCTGGATACTTGCCTTGAGTAGCAAGCGCCACTCCAATGAATAACGCAAATGAAACTACTGGTGGAATCATTGTGTCTAATCCTGCATAATCTAATGGCATATACTGGTAGAGGACTAATCTCAATGCTGAACCAACGATTAGAGAGGCAATGGCAGCAGGCATGTTTGCCTTACGCCAGAATAGACCAAAGGTAAGAGGAGCAAAAGCGCCAGCAAATACAACATCAAAGGCCAAAATTAGATAAATTCCAGGAGCAGGCAAAAAGAAGCCTAGTGCAGTACCTGCAATCATCATTGGAACAATAATAATTCTTGTAGCAGCGAGCAACTTATTATCACTCCATGCAGGTTTATTCATCCACCGTCTCCGGATAATTCTTTGAATAAAGTTTCGTGAAACAACACTCGATATAGCTAACAGACCTCCGCTTGCAGTTGACATTGATGCACCAATCACACCCATCAGAATTGCAGCACCTATTGCAAATGGCATGTGTTCCATGGCCAATAATGGCAACGCTTGGAATGGATCTATATCTGCCGATAGAAAATAGAAAGCAACAATGCCCAACATACTTGTTGGAAGAACTGTAAACAAAGTAAGGGCACCGCCCATAAATGCACCACGTTGTGCAGTCTTTGGATTTTTAGCAGCAAACACCCTTTCCATAAAGTCAAGAGCTACAATATCACCTAGTCCTAAAGCTAGAATACCTGCCCAATTGATTAGCGCACCATTTGATATATCTGTCAGTGCAGTAATGTCCAAAAATTCCGGTGGGGCATTATTGTAAATGGTATCCCATTCTATTCCAGAAAATCCACCTGCAAAGAAGAGGAACCCTGCCCAGAATGCACCAATTGCAAGATAGACTTGGAATAAGTTTGTCCAGGCTGATGCAAACAAACCTCCTGCAATAGTATATGCTACAACTACAAGAGCTGAAATTACGATTCCCCAGAAGTAAGTTATACCAAATACTAATTCTAAGATAATTCCACTTGCAGCAAGGTTACCTGCAACAAGAATTGTGAAACTAATTATCATTAAAATTGCAGAAATTCCTTCTGCTCCATTACCAAATCTTCTAAAGTAAAAGTCAGGTAAGGTAAACATTGACATTTTGTTGAGTTTTTTGGCATAAGCAAGTCCTGTAATAATTAGACATATACCAAGACCCAAAGGAATAACAGCTCCTGCCCAGAAACCAAATTCAAAAACTAGACCTATATTACCTAAAGATGAATTACCGTCTACGGCCTGAGCAGCTAACATAGTACCTACTAATGCTAAAGGAAGGCTTTTACCAGCAACAATTAATCGGCGACCGCTTTTTTTAATCAGTTTTGAAGAAATAATGCCAACAGCAAGAGTAAGTGCAATAAATGCTGCAACGGCTATACCAAAATCGCTAAATTCCGCCATTATACCCAAATGGCATATTATATGAGATTATTTAAGTATTAATTGATACGTATTTTACATTTTTAGGAAGGAAAAGATATACGTATTATACATTTTAATTATTTTTAAAAAATATTATCATATTTTCATAATTTGGATTAAATCACCATCAGATCGCTTTCTAGAGAAAATGCTAAATTTTTAGAATAATAATTTCGTAATTTTTGCTCAATCTTAAATTTGAAAGTTCTTCTTAAGAGGTTCCATTTTGAAAATGATTTTTATTTTAATGAATTTTTTTTGAGAGAACTTGATTTTTGAATTTTAACGAGTTTTGAAATTCTTATTAATTCATAAAATAACTTTTGTTAATGGATTATCAATATGGCGGTGCAGTAATTTTGATTCTTTTAGGATTAGGTTTAACTCAGATAGGCGGCGGAGAGAACAGTTTTTTTGTTGGAGCTGGTTTTGGAACACTTGCAATGGGTTGCATTTGGGTTTTCATTATAGTGAGAAAAGAATACAAAAAACGTTGATCGCTAGTTTCCATTAATTTTCATGAAAAATTATATGCGTCCTTTCTGATTAAATAGCGTTGCCAGGGCAGGGATATTCGACAATCGGATTAAAACCATCCATTCTAGGAAAATTACATAACGTTACTGACGAGTATTATCCTGGAATGTTTCTTCCAAGTACCTTGATAATCATGATGAATGAGATAAAACGTGGATACTATAATGTAGAGTCTCATAATCTCCAAGTTGACCTTGCGGGTCGTTATAATTCAATTACCATCCGTTATGATGTAAAAGAATGGTTAAAGAAAAACTATGAAAATCTATCAGAAAGTTATAGATTAAAGTACCAAATCAAGAGTTTTGCCCAATTTCTGGGTTATTTTCTTATGAATATGTTCGAATCAAAGGCAGAAGCACAAAATCATGTTGTAAAATTAAAGGCATCTGATTTCAAATGGCTAATTACTGAATATAAAAAACGACAGCAGGATAAAGAAACAAAAAATGATTCTAAGACATTTGAAAGATTTGCTGATGAATTTCTAAAAGAATTACTTGAAAAAGTTAAAGAAGCAAAAAAAATTCTAACTACATAAACGTAATTTTCAGTTAATCTTATTGTAATTTTTGGAAAATAAAAAGAAAGTCTAAAGAGGAGTCATTGTATCGATTAATTGTGCGTGAGGTACTTCACCTGTTTTTTCATCTATAAACAGATCAACGGTATACTTGAGTTCATTTAACATGAAATTTACTTTAACATCCCATGCAAATCTTGGTCCTTTTTCAGGTATTGCAAACGTTGTATTAATGCGAAAATCAGTGACATCACCATACAGCGCAGCTATCACTCTTTTTGATTCTCTTTCAATTTCTTCAGGGCTACTAACTTGTACCATATATTTGCAATATGCTTGCGAAATATAAAATTTTATGCAAACTGTTCTGCGATCTAAAATAATTCGTATAGTCGTGCTAATGATAGCTTTTGAGCTGGATCGGTTGTAACCAACTTTCCATCCACTTTAACTTTGAAGGTTTCAGGATCGATCTCAATTTTTGGTGTCAAGTTGTTGTAAACCATATCTTCTTTGCTAATATTTCTGCAATTTTTTACAGGTAACAATTTCTTGTGAATGTTTAGCTTTGTTTGCAAACCATTGTCAATTGCAGCTTTTGATGTGAATGTAACTGAAGTTGATTGTTTTGTCGATCCCAATGCACCAAACATTGGACGATAATAAACCGGTTCTGGAGTGGGAATGGACGCATTAGGATCACCCATAAGAGAATATGCAATAAAACCTCCTTTGATGATGAGTTTTGGTTTTACTCCAAAAAATTGTGGATTCCATAAAACAATATCAGCCATCTTTCCTGGTTCTAAGGAACCAACGTAATCTGAAATTCCATTTGTTATTGCTGGGTTGATTGTAAGTTTTGCAAGGTATCGCTTTACCCTAAGATTGTCATTTCGACCACTTTCTTCTTTGAGACTTCCTACCATCTTTTTCATTTTATCAGCAGTCTGCCAAGCACGCGTAGTCACCTCTCCTACTCGTCCCATGGCCTGACTATCTGAGGAATACATACTCAAAATGCCCTTATCATGGAATACGTCTTCTGCTGCAATGGTTTCTGCCCTAATTCTGGATGATGCAAAGGCCACATCTTCAGGAACTGATGGATTGAGATGATGGCAAACCATCATCATATCGAGATGTTCGCTGATTGTATTTACCGTAAAGGGCCTAGTTGGATTTGTTGAGGATGGCAAGATGTTTTTTTCTCCTGCAATTTTCATGATGTCAGGAGCATGACCACCCCCTGCACCTTCTGTGTGATAAGTGTGGATAGTTCTGCCAGCAATAGCTTCGATGGTATCATCAACATAGCCACATTCGTTTAAGGTATCAGTATGTATTGCAACTTGAGTATCAGTTTTATCTGCAACTTTGAGAGCAGAATCAATAGTTGCTGGAGTAGAACCCCAGTCTTCATGTAGCTTTAATCCCATTGCACCAGCTTGAATTTGTTCCATCAACGCAGGTTCTTGTGAATCATTTCCTTTAGCCAAGAATCCAAAGTTAAGTGGTAAATCTTCTACAGCTTCAATCATTCTATGTATGTTCCATGAACCTGGAGTACATGTAGTAGCTTTCGTTCCTTCAGCAGGACCTGTACCCCCACCAATCATAGTGGTAGTCCCGTTACATATTGCCTCAATGGCTTGTTGGGGTGACACAAAATGAACATGAGTATCAATTGTTCCTGGTGTACAAATTACATGTTCGCCAGCAATTACTTCTGTGTTTGATGATATTACCATGTCAATGTCATCCATTATGTTTGGGTTTCCAGCATTTCCAACACCTGCAATCAAACCATCTTTAACACCAATGTCAGCTTTGATGATTCCTAAAATTGGATCCATTACGATTGCGTTTGTAATGACAAGATCTAGTGAATCTTTTCTTAATACTCCACTTGCTTGACCGCAACCATCTCTTGCACTTTTTCCGCCACCAAAAACAATTTCATCCCCGTATTTGAGAAGATCTTTTTCAATTTCTATGATAAGATCAGTGTCTGCTAGTCTAACTTTATCTCCAACTGTTGGTCCATAAAGAGCTCCATATCTTTTTCTTGAAATCTCTAATGGCAATTCTCAAGCACCTCGGAATCCATTTTCTTTTGCTTTTTTCAACGCCTCTTGTTTCTTTGATTCTAGTTGGCCATTTACAAATCCATTAAAGCCAAAAACAATTTTTTTACCTCCATATTCTGTTATTTCAACTTCCTTTGTTTCTCCAGGCTCGAATCTAATTGATGTCCCAGCAGGAATATTGAGGTGAAATCCATAGGCTTCTTCTCTTGGAAAATCAAGCGCTTTGTTTACTTCAAAAAAATGGGTATGAGAGCCAACTTGGATTGGTCTGTCCCCAGAATTGCTTACTTTAATTTTTCTTGTTTCTCTATTTTTGTTTGCAATAATTGGTTCATCTGAAAGAAAATATTCGCCAGGAATCATTTGTAAATCACACTATTGGATCATGTATAGTAACTAGTTTAGTGCCATCTTCAAAGGTTGCTTCAACTTGTACAGTGTTAATCATTTCTGGAACACCAGGCAACACATCATTTTTTGACAATACTTCTCTGCCAGAACTCATAAGCTCTGAGACCATTTTTCCATCACGTGCACCTTCAATTACAAAATCAGCGATCAGCGCAATTGATTCAGGATAATTTAGTTTTAATCCACGTTCCTTTCTTCTCCGTGCAATTTGTGCTGCCAAAAATATGTACATTTTATCAATTTCACGCGGTGTTAGCATCATAACGATAATTCAAATAAAATAACAGAGTTAATACCTAAAAAGTATTAACTTGATCGTGATTACTTTATCTAGTGATTACGATCTCCTCAGTTATTGGAAATGTGTTTTACGATACAGAATATGCTGAAAAATTCAAAAAAGTAAGAGGAACTGCAAATTGTGAGCTGATCAAGGTTTCGCGATCAGAATTAGATAAAACTAGATTTCGAATAAATACGGATAAAGGGACTGATGTAGGAATGGTTCTAAATGAGATCTCCAAGCTTCATAATGGAGATGTTTTGTTATCAGAAGCTAAGCGATTAATTGTGATTGAACAAATTCCAGAAAAGGTTATTTCAATTAAAACAAAGAAAACTGAAAATTCAGAAAAAATTCTAGTATCACTTGGTCACATAATTGGAAACAGACACAGACCAATTCAAATTGAAAATGATGGAAAGATTATTTTTCCAATTCTTTCTAATTCTGAAATTGATGTATTCAAAAAATTATTTTCAAGTGTTATTGATCAAATTGATATCAAAATAGAAGAACGAATTTTTGAACCACGAAATGAGATGGATGTTCATGAGCACTAATCATGAATTTCATTTAATGCAATTAGCAGATTCATTTTTTCCTTCAGGGATGTTTAGCATGTCTGGAGGCCTAGAATCGCTCGTAGTTCACAAAAAAATCACCAATTGGGAACAAGTTCTAAATTTTATCAAAGAACAGATAGAATTTCAGCTAGTTCCAAGCGACTGTGTCGTACTTTCTATTACAATGGATGGGGTTAAAAATTTCGATTTAGAGAAGGTAATCCATATTGATAACAAGTATTATTCAATGAAGCTTGCAAAAGAGGTTCGAAATTCTTCTGTAAGATCTGGAAAACAAGTCTTTCATTGTTTGAAACACATGATTGGT
>SMUX01066982.1_pt1 | contig 13577 bp, 10 predicted proteins | sample 2456431 | NCBI WGS metagenome assembly SMUX01 (sample SAMN11095930, study PRJNA526329) | marine sediment metagenome | biome: Marine sediment; feature: Surficial sediment; material: Deep marine sediment; isolation source: Hadal surficial sediment | place: Pacific Ocean | collected 2014-11 | depth... | reverse complement strand
TTTGTGTTGGATGGAGGGCGATTCCACCTTGAGCGCTACCGGAAAGCCCATCTCCTTGGCCGCCGCCGTTGCGTCATCTGCTGTTTGCACGAGGATGGTTGGGGGTGCCGGGATGCCAAACCCCTCTATCAGACGGAAGGCGGTTTGCGTCGGCACAATCCCTGTTCGGAGTTCGATGCCTCTGGACGATTCTGGCTCATGGACTTCACCATCACTTCCCCGTTGCACAGTCCCAATGCGTTCTTGGTAACTTACCAGGTTGTGAAAGGCCTTCATGGCGAACTCCGTGCCTTCTAAAAATGGCACTCCTGCCGAGCGCAGGGTTTGAATGATTTCATGATCGATCTGTCCGCCTACGATGGAACTGAAGGTTGCAATTGGCCTATCGGTCTGCGAAGCCATTCTTGCGATTTCCCTCGCAAACCTTGGATGGGCATCTGACCTGGAATTGCTGGCGTTAATTCTGATTGCCACGAAGTCTATATTCGGCTCTTGGATGAGTGTCCCAAGAATGTCCGGGAAGATTTTTTCGTTCTCATGAATGGTACCTGTCCCATCCAGTGGATTCTGTGGTGTGCCGAAATCCGGCATGATCTCTGCAAGGCGGGATTTCGTGGCGTCCGTAAAATCGGGTATTTCAAACCCCAGTTCAGCGATAATGTCGGCAGCAATACCACATTCCCCGCCTGATCCACTTATAATCCCGATCCGTCTGGCTCCACGGAAGCGATCCATGAACGGCTGGCATGAAAACAAGGCGACATTTTCAACCATTTCGTTAAGCGTATGGACCTGTACGATGCCGGCCTGGCGCAAAGCAGCCTCTACCACCTCCGCCGTACCTGCCAAGGAACCCGAATGAGCCAGCGTCGCCCGGCGGGAGATCTCAGATTTACCGACTTTCATGACGATGATCGGCTTGTTGCGAGACAGTGCCTTCTCGGCCACGAGCAACAATTTCCTGGGCTGCCTGAATCCCTCTACAAAGGCTGCGATTACCCGAGTCCGATCATCCTCAACGAAATAGTTCATGTAGTCTTCGACGGTGACGCCGGCCTGGTTCCCGCAGGAGACCAGGCAGCTGATACCCACGCCGTGGTTGTCGATCAGTGCGGTCGCGAGGGAAATGGTGATACTTCCGCTTTGGGAGATGATGGCTACGTCGCCAGCGGGGGTTCCGGATTGGACGGGTGAGCTGAGCATGGGAGTCTTGTCCAGAACATTAAATATTCCGTAACAATTGGGGCCGCAGATACGCAGACCGTGCTCACGGGAAAGCAACTCGAGTTCATCCTGACGCTCTTTCCCTTCCGGGCCCGCCTCAGCAAATCCACTGGAGAGGATAACCGCGCTAGGAACACCCAGGGCCACCGCCGACCTCAGCACGGCATTGACGTTTCGCGCCGGTATGGCCAATAAGACGCAGTCAATGGGCTTTGGTACCGCTGCAAGCTCAGGATAGCAGCGGTGCCCCAAGACCTCGCTGTATTTTGGATTGATGGGAAAGATTTCCCCGGGAAAACCGAGGTTCATCAGGTTACGGATCACCCTGTTGCCCCGTGGCGGACGGCCATCTGCTCGCTGAGATGCCCCAACAACGGCAACCGTCTTTGGCTGCATGAGAGGGGTTAAATCCCTCCACAGGGTTTCTTTGCTTCCTGTTGGCACCTGCTCCAAGGGGACCTCCTAATTGACAGGGGTGACGATCCTCCGTCACTGGAGTAACCGATTTGCCCTCAATCGCGCAGTCTTATCTGCGCGATCTCGGCCCGAAAGGCTCGGGCTGAAAGGGTTGGTCTCTCGTTTTGAAGAAAGCGGGCACACCACCCTTCAATTTCGCCTCCTCGACTCGTCCCTGGAACTCCTCTCGTTTGGACAATCGCGCCATGGCTGAGAACTCCGCATTCAGCGTCCACGCCTTGACAAGACCCCTCATCTCGATTCCTAGCCTGGAGATGTGAAGATTGATTTTAATCGTCTCCGGAGCGACGAGGGCGATTCGCTCCACCAAAGCAAAGCACTCATCGAGGAGTTTTCCCTTCGGAACGACCTTGTTGAGGAGCCCGATGCGGAGCGCTTCTTTAGCATCGATATGGTCGCCGGTGAGGGAGTAGCGAAGAGTGTTCTTGAAACCGGCCAACAGGGCCCAGATGAAATCAGTGCCGGCGCCATGACGGACCTGTGGCTGACCGAACACGGCATCCTCGGCGGCGATCGTGAGGTGACATGTGAGGGCTAGCGAACACCCAGCCCCAAGACACCAACCGCTCACCGCTGCGATGAGAGGCTTTGGATACTGCCACAGGTAGAGCTGCCTTCCCAAGAAAGCGCGTCGATCCTGGTCGCGCATGTTATCGTAGACGTAGACAAGAGAAGATCCCTGCGGAATGCCGGAGGGCCACTCGGTCTCCCGCCTGTCCTCTTCGTTAATGTCTTCGCCCGACGAAAACGCGTCACCCGCGCCGGTAAGAACCACAGCCCGAACTTCGGGATCCTGTTCTGCGTCTCTCAAGGCATTGTCCAAATCATTGCAAAGCCCATGGTTTATGGCGTTCAGAACCTGCGGCCGGTTGAGCGTTATCAGGGCCCCGGGGCCTCGTTTCTCGTAAAGAATATTCTCATAGCTTGCCATTGCAAACCCTCCTATCGCCCTTCGCGCGGTTTGGATCGCGGCCCGAAAGGTTCAGGCTCGAAGGGACCGTCCCGAAGCTTCAGATAACCCTTCGTGCCCAGGTTGGCTCGAGCTTCGTCCATGGGTCTGCGGTATTCCTCCCGAAGCATCACGTGGGCCGGAACCGAGAGCTCGTGCTCGAGCATTAGAGCGTCCCGAAGCCCCATCATCTCCAACCCCAAGGTCGTGATATGAAGATTGATCTTAACCGTCTCCGGCGCAACGAGAGCGATTCTTTCCACCAGCCGGAAACACTCCTCCAAGAGGTCGTCTGCCGGCACGACGCTGTTCACCAAGCCGATCCGAAGCGCCTCCTGCGCGTCAATGTGGTCGCCCACAAGCCCGTAGCGTAGCGAATTTTTAAAGCCTCCAAGCAAGGTCCACAGGAAGCTCGTATTAGAGCCATGACGAACCTCCGGCTGGGAGAAGACCGCATTTTCTGAGGCGATGGTAATATGGGTGCCAATGGCCAGCCAGGAGCCAGCCCCCATCGCCCAGCCGTTGATCGCGCCTATCACTGGCTTACCCAGCCCCCAGAGACGTGAAAGATTGAGACTATCCCCACGCCATGCGTCCAGGTACTCCGCGGCGCTCAATCCGCTAGGAATGCCGGATGGCCAGCTCCGAGCTGCCCGCCGACCAGTGCGGGGCCCTCCTTGTTCCATACCTGATGAAAAAGCTCGGCCGGCCCCAGTAAGGACAATGGCCCGCACCTCTGGGTCAGCCTCCGCTTCATCTAGGGCCTGGTGCATCTCCTTGAGCAAGCTTTGGTTTAAGGCGTTCATGGTCTGCGGACGATTCAGGGTGATAAGAGCACCCTTACGCCGCTTTTCGTAAAGGATCTCCTTATAGTCAGCCATACTTCCTCCTTCGGGAATTCCAATCTGCCTAATACCGGCGTGACGGAACTGTTGTTACCCACTGAGCCCGATAAATCCGCTATTCATGCTTGGCACCTCCAGCATCGTTTGGCACATTAGCGTATCACTTTGAAATATGTCAACAAGGTGTATGACTTCGCGACACGGGAAGTACACATTGCAAAACGCAGGACGTAAAGGGCAAATAGCAAAGAAGGAAGATAACTGTCAGTCGTCAGCTTTCAGCTATCAGCTAGTGAGGATAGAGGATAGGAACTAATAGTAACCAGGAGGCAGGGAACAGCAAAGAACAACCAGGCAAAGCGCATAGCGCTTAGCGCAAAGCAAATGGGCCGAAAGAAAGAGGCGAGGTCTACACATCGAGCTCAGGATAGTGTCGAAACATGCCGTGTTCATTGAACGGCACGCGCCGCTCCGAGGATAAATAGGTCGCCATCCGGGGACGAGCCGATACGCGGTCGTGCAGCGCCACCAATCTCGGATAACTCGGTTCCAGCCTCTCCATCACTCGCGGAAACGAATAGCGCAGCCCTGCCATCATCTGGAATAACGATAAGTCGACGTAGGACACCCCTTTGCCCAGAAGAAAGGGATTCCCCTTCGGGTTCCCTTTTAGCACCCCCTCGAAGTAGTCAAGATACTTCGGCAACCGCTCGGCCCTAAAGATAGCGGTGCATCGGCTCGCCTCCGCCTTCTGATCCTCGTAGTAGAGGCTCCCCGCGATAGGATGATGGGTGTTATGGGCCTCGAGGACCCAATCGGCGATGGTGAGCTGTAATTGGTGGGCCCAGAGCCGGTTGGCTTCGCTTTTCGGTACGAGGCCCAGATGGGGTCCGAGAAACAGCAGGATGTTCGTCGTTTGCCCGATCACTAGCTTGCCTGCCTTTAAGAAAGGCGGAGCAAAAGGCGGATGCGCCTCGGACCGGGTTTCCATAAAGCGTCCCAGTGTGGCAACGCCGCGCCTCGGGTCACGGGCGACGTCCACATAGTCTGCGCCTGCATCTTCAAGGGGAAGACGAACAAACTCTCCGCGGCCCTGTATGCCGGGCCAGTAATACAACTCGTAACGCATCTGGGCTCTCCTTTCGATCTGAATTTGTCAGGGACGTCCTGCCTATTATCAGGCGGGTCCTGACAGTTCCAGGTATGACGTGGCGGGGTATAAGTATCATTTTCTCGTTCATCCTTGTAAAAAACCCCTCAAATCATATAGCATCCTCCAATGAGTAGAAGGATCCGGGAGAAAGAATGGAATTCGGTGTATTTGATCATCTAGACCGCAGCGATTTGCCGTTGAAAGAGTACTACGAGGAACGCCTCAAGGTCATCGAGGCCTATGATCGCGGGGGGTTCTACTCATACCATGTGGCCGAGCACCACTCGACCCCCCTCGGCATGGCACCGTCTCCGAGCTTGTTCCTTGCCGCCGTCGCACAGCGTACACGGCGGCTACGCTTTGGCCCTATGGTTTATGCGCTGCCATTCTATCATCCGATACGGTTGATCGAGGAAATCTGCATGTTGGATCAGATCAGTGGTGGCCGGCTCGAGATGGGCTTCGGCCGAGGCGCTTCACCCATCGAGCTTGGACTCTACGGTCAGAATCCTGCGGACTCGCAGCGAATTTATGAAGAGTCCATGGAACTGATTCTCCGTGGCCTGGCGGAAAAAGTGCTCAATTTCAAGGGCGAGTTCTTCTCCTACGATAATGTTCCGATGGAACTCGAACCGTTGCAAAAACCGCATCCACCCATCTGGTATGGAGTCCACTCACTTGAGAGCGCCGAGCGCGCCGCTCGCAGTGGTCTCCATATCATGAGCCTGGACGGGGCCCATGAAACACGATTGTTCACTGATCGGTATCGCGAAGTCTGGCAGGAGACTCATGGGAGGACCCAGGGCATGCCGAAGATGGGAATTGGCCGCTTTATTGTCGTGGCCGAGAGCGATAACGAGGCGCTCAGCATCGCGCGCCGGGCTTACCTGAAATGGCACCGGAGTTTTAACCATTTGTATAACGCTCGAGGGGGTCGTCCGAGGCACCCGCGGCCGCCCGATTTCGACTCAGTCATGGAGACCGGCCTCGGATATGCCGGCATGGCAAAATCCGTCAGTGCCTTTTTGCAGTCACAGCTAGCGGAATCAGGGTCGACCTACCTGGTGGGGCAATTCGCATTCGGCGATCTCTCCCTCACTGAAACTCTGCTTTCGATAGAACTCTTTACCCGCCATGTCATGCCGGAGTTTAACTCCAGTTAGTCTTGAGACAGGATTGATGGCACAGGTCGAACGATCTGACACCATATACAGAATTTCCTCATCGAAGCTTTTCGACGAGGGCTCACTCTTCCCGCCGGGAATCAGGGCAGGGGAATTGACCTTTGTGGCCACGGATGCCAGAGATGCGACGGGCCAGGTTCACGGTGGCACGGACGCTACGAGCCAGGCGCGCCGGGCGCTGGACAACCTTAGCACCGCCCTCGAGGAAGTGGAACAGCGCTTGGAGAATCTGGTTTCTCTATGGGTTTTGCTTACCCATTACGACGACTGTGACGCGGTGCTCCGGGTTTTGCACGAGCATTTCCCCGACCCGAGTCGCGCTTACCCTGCGGTTACTGTGCTGGGGGGTGTGAAACTCGAGGCCGGATGTAGCCTGCGGATGGACGCAATCGCATCGGTCTCTCCGCATCGCGGGCAGCTCAGTGTGGCGGAAATGCCGCTTGCTCCTGGGGTTCGCAGCCACGGGGTGCGCTCAGGTGATCTTTACTTTCTCTCGGGTGTTGATGGAAGGGAGCAGCGCGCCGTCAGCGCAGACCCCTATGAGGCTATGTCTCAGCAAGTGAACACCATCCTGGACCGCACCGTTGTGATTCTAAGGAGTGAAGGTCTCTCGCTTAGCGATGTTTTTCGTAACTACAACTTCCTTTCCCGTATGGCGGATCCGAAGAGCAAAGACGCCCATCGCGACACCCGACGCAAGCGACTGGGAGGCGTCTTCAAGCCCGAAGAGTTTCCCGCCCAGACGCGCATCGGTGTCAGCTCCCTGGGAAAGAACATTCTGCAGCGTTCCATCTTCATTGCCACGAGCTACAGAGGGAAGAAATACGTCTCCAGCGATAAAGTTCGTTTGACTCCAGGCATCTTTTCTCAATCGGTGCGTGTGGGCGACTGGCTGTTCATCGCAGGACAGGACTCCATAGGCCTTGACCAGCAAACCATCGGCGCGAATGACCTGGCGGTGCAAACCAACGAATGCCTGACGCACATCAAGGACATCGTGGAAGCCGCTGGCGGGGGCTTGGCGAATGTGGTCAAAATCACAGTCTACTTACTGAAGGGCCAGGACCGTTCCTTGTGTATGTCCACCTACCGTAAGTTTTTCAGCACCCAGTTTACCAACCAGTGCATGCCCACCGGTCTGACCATTGGCGTCGAGGACCTCCACCCTGGTTGCTTGGTGGAGGTCGACGCAGTGGCTTACCTGGGGGCGAAGTAATGGGGTGCAGTGGAACAACCCGCGGGAAACTGACCTAAGGCGCAAAGCACAAAGCGAAACCAGCTGGCAGCGGGCACGAGGCAGCAAGAAAGCAAATACAAGAAAGCAGTTGGCAAAAATCAGACAACAGCAAGCAGAAGTCAGCAAAGCGCCAAGCGCAAAGTGTCAAAAGGTATTAACCGCAGATTTACGCCGAGGGACACAGATTGATGCAGAAGGCAATGCGCTAAGCGCACGGCGCAAGGCGACTAAATTAGTGACGAGTAACGAGTACTGAGGACTGAGCGAATTTAGGTATCAGCAGTCAGCTATCAGTTGTCAGCCCGAGAAAAGAGCGGAAAGACAGTGTGCAGTTAGCAGTAATGAGTCTGGAGCTGAGGCCTGGCGGCTGAGAGCTGATGGCTTAAAAGCGGACGCTATGCTCTTTGCTGCTAAGTATCTGCGTTAATCGGCGTGAATCTGCGGTTAGTGCTTAGTTAAAGAAATGTTTTTCGGCGAAAATCTGCGGTTAAAACTCTTTCCGGTCTTGGAGTCTTGGCGCGAAACACATTATTGAAGTCGTTCTTTTCTAAATTTGATAGGGAAGAATCTAACATAAGGTTTGACTTCATTTTTTGCATGGCTTAACATGCGCTCGCACTAAGATGGAATGCCAACACCATCGCATCCCATTCCTTTGATGCTTCGGCGAGATGAGGGGGAGGAACCGTGACTGACAGCAGACGCAGATACAATGCAGGGGTACAGCGTTCCAAGGGGCTCCTGGAGCTGGCCGCGGAGCTTTATGACAGTTCGCTGTCCTTCGAGACTACCCGAGGGGCTCAAGGCGCGCTCCAAATCGATTCCCGCTTGGGGTCTACTATTCACCTCTCGTTGACCGGGTCACGCTCGCGCCGGAGTAACGGTGTCGATCTCTCCATTGCCGTTGGCGGTTTTCAGGAGCTCAAAGCGGTTGCGCAGAAAAAGCTTTCCCTTCTGTGGATCAATCCCTCTATAGCCGTGATGATGGCATTTAAGGGGAAAGGACCTTTCGCTAAACCGCTTCCTCTGAGGACCATAGCCGTATTCCCTTCTCACGATGTGGTGGGCTTCGCCGTGCACCAATCAACTGGCATCACGTCACTGGGCCAGATCAAGCAAGAACGGATTCCTTTGCGTCTTTCCACTGGGCGCACCATCAAATCCCCTTTTCTGCAGGACACCACTATGTTTTCGGTAGGCGAGGTCATAAAGGCGGCAAAATTTAGTCTCGCGGACATTCGCAAGTGGGGAGGAAAGATTCAGACCGCGCGGAGACCTAGCCATCCGGACCGCCGCGCGGCTATCAAGGATGGTCAAATCAACGCGGTCTTCGATGAAGGGATCCTAAGCTGGGGGCAGGCCGCTGTAGACCACGGGTTTCGTTTCCTGCCCGTGGAAGGTGCAATTCGGGCCCGAATGGTGGCCATGGGATATCGACCGGTGGTGATGTCCAAAGATCGTTTGCCCGGCATACCCGAAGAGGTGGAGACTTTGGATTTTAGCGGGTGGCCCATGGTGGTCCATGCTGACATGGCAGACGATGTCGCCTATGCCTTGTGTGAGGCCATTGAAGCACGCAAGGATGCTATACCCACGGATAATTATAAACCGCTCGATATATCCCAGCTTTGCTCTGATAATGAAGAAACGGCTTGTGATGTTCCCCTCCACCCGGGGGCACAGCGGTTCTACCGCGAAAGGGGATATTTGAAATAAATAGGAGACTCTATGGCAAAGGCTTATGTCGACGCTGATGGGCATGTGATGGAGAACGATGAAGACTTGATCCAGTTTGTAGCGGCACCGTTCAATAACCGGGGTCCGCGCAACATGATACCGAGTCTCGACCACTTTCACACGCCGTCCGATGGAACTCCGCGGACGCCTGGGACCTTTGACCGGAATACCGGGCCGGAGCAATGGCTCGATTTCCTCGAACGAACGAAGACCGAGTATGCAGTGCTCTATCCTACCACTGGATTGGCATACGGTAACGTGGCCTACCCAGAGTGGGCGTTGGCCTACGCACGAGGCTACAACGATTACATTCACAAGCGGTACCTTCAACGCAGCCCCCGCTTTCAGGCCGTGGCGTTAATCCCGATGCAAAGCGTCTCTGAGGCAGTGACTGAGCTACGCCGTGCGGTGAAGGATCTCGGCTTTCTGGGTGCGATGATCCCTTCCAATGGGCTGACCCGCCATGTGAGCCATCCCGAGTTCTGGCCCATTTACGAAGAGGCAGAGAAGCTTAACTGTGTCATGGCCGTGCATGGCGGCAGCTACATCAATCTAGGGTTCAATAGCTTTATGAAGTTTCCGGCGACGCGGGCGCTGGGCATGCCATTTCCGCTGGCCATTGCCCTGACTGGAATGATGGTCGATGGGGTGTTCGACCATTTCCCGAACTTACGGGTCGGGTTCATGGAGGGCGGTACTGCCTGGATTCCGCTTGTGCTCGATCGGCTGGAGCGCGAATTGGAATACGGCGGGCTAAAGATGAAGCGGCATCCCGCGGAATATTTCAAGGATGACCGCATCTTCGTGGGGTGCGAGGGCAACGAGAAGGCACTCTCCTATGCCATCGATCGCGTGGGTCCCCAACCGTTCATGTTCGCCTCGGATTTCCCGCACGAAATCTCCATAAACAACTGTATGGAGGAAATCGACGAGATACTGGAGCGGGAAGATCTACGGAACGAGCACAAGACCGCTATTCTAGGAGATAACGCACGGCGGTTTTACCAGCACCAAATTTGAAATAACCGTAGGAACGAAAAGGAATGCCCATGGCGATTATCGATGCTGACGCACATGTAGTCGAGTGGGAACGAACCTGGGAGTTCATGGGTGAAGGTGAGAGGGCTTTCGCCCCCCGGGTAATGGTATTCAAGGACCAGCCTCAGGAGGCGTCCAGCAGACGGCGTGGCAGCGAGTTCTGGAAAATTGGGGGACGGGTCTTTGCGAAGGATCAGAACATCGGTTTTGACACACCTAAGGAGACGCGGGAGATGGAGGACGTGAAAGCCCGACTCGCCCATATGGATAAGCTGGGAGTGGATGTTCAGGTCCTCTACCCGAGCCTCTTTCTAAGGGCACTCACACCCTTACCACACGTGGACACGGCTCTATGCAAGAGTTACAACCGGTGGCTCGCGGATATTTGGAGGGCAGGGAAGGGCCGTCTGCGCTGGGTGGTCATCCCACCGCTTCACTATATTGAGAAAGCCATTGAAGAGTTAAACTTCGGTAAGGAGAACGGAGCGTGCGGGGTCTTTATACGAGGGGTCGAAGGGGACAAGCTTCCCACAGAACCGCATTTCTTCCCTCTTTACGAAGAGGCTAGCCGGTTGGGGATGCCTATCTGTGTCCATGCCTCGCAGGGAAACCTGGACATGTTTGATATCTTCGGCCAAGGGGCCAGCTTGGCCCAATTCAAGTTCGGCCCCATTAACTTGTTTGGCAGCCTCATCACCACTGGCTTGCCGCAAAAGTTTCCTGACCTACGATGGGCCTTCGTTGAGGTCAGCGCTGAATGGCTTCCCTACGTGATGAACCACCTGGAAATCGGCTATCGCAGAAGAGGCCACGCCTGGCCGGGCCCGGAATTGCTCAAGGATAACCGTATCTATGTGAGCTGCCAGACCAGCGATGACTTGCCCTACATTTTAGCACATGTGGGAGATGACCATATCGTCCTGGGAACTGACTACGGGCACAACGACACCGCCTCTGAGATCAATGCACTGCGGAAGCTAAAAGCGGACGGCAAGATCCCGGGCGCGTCCATTGACAAAATCCTGGGGGACAATCCGCAGGCCCTATACGGGTTCTAATGGGTCAACGGGTTCAGGTCTAGATATCCCGTTGAAAAGTCCCCATTTGGGATTGAGAAATGTTAAAGATTAATCAGCTGTAGATTAACGCAGACGATAATTTGTTCACCGCGGAGGCGCGGAGGACCCACAGCGAGATCAGTACTGAGTAGCGAGTGCTGAGGACTGAGTGGGGAGATCGAATCCTAACACTGGAGACTTAAGACTCAGCACTTCTTAGCTGAAAGCTGACAGCCGAAAGCTGATAGCTCTTAACGCTCTGCTCTTTGCTATTACTCACTAGCGTCTCTGCGGTAATATTCTTAGACCCCAAACTAGAAATTGACAAGGTCTTACGAACAGGACTAAACTACGGTCCGATCGTAGGTCAGTCATGCTGAGAGGCTACATAGAGGGTTGAGGCATCGGGATAAGGTAAAACGGCCAACGGTGCCTTTTTGTTAGAAGAATAGGAGGGTAGGCGTATGGTGACTCGAGAAGAGAACGAAAGGATGACCCGGGTCGGAAAGGGCACTCCAGGGGGCGAGCTTCTGCGCCGGTACTGGTACCCTGTGGTTGTGGCCAAGGAGTTGACGGAGGAAAATCCCACGAAGTTGGTGCGCATTTTGGGGGAGGATCTGGTTCTCTTTAAGGACAAAAGCGGTCGAGTGGGCTTGATTGCCGATCATTGTTCTCATCGCGGGGCTTCCCTGGCCTATGGCAGGGTAGAGGAGAGGGGAATCGCCTGTGCCTATCATGGCTGGTTGTACGACGTGGAGGGAAACTGTTTGGAATGTCCAGCGGAGCCTGCGGAAAGCAAGTTCCACTTGACGGTAAAGCATACTGCCTATCCGGTGCAGAAGTTTATCGGGTTTTACTGGACCTACATGGGGCCAAGGCCAGAACCTCTCATTCCCAAATATGATGTCTGGGCGCGCCCGGACGGTAACAGGCGGATCTCTGTTAAGCCGCAGTTGGACTGTAACTGGTTTCAGGCGATGGAAAACTCGGTGGACCCCGCCCACCTTCAGATTCTCCACCAAGACGTTGCAGCCAGACGGCGAAACGTGACCGACACAACCAGGGGGCTAACAGACGACGTCGAAAAGTTCGAGTTCATCGAGGTTCCCTATGGCATCATGAAGAAACGCACCTATCGAGTGGGATTTGTGGATGAGCATCCTCTGATCTTCCCTAACATTCTTCGCCTTGCCAATTACACCCATATTCGAGTACCTGTGGACGATACCCACACCCGAATCTTTTACGTCATCTTTGAGCCTGCAGAGGATGGAAAGCCGGTGCAAGACGATGATAATCCACCCGTGGATTATGTGGAGCCCTTCAAGAGTCCTGTTGATCAGCGCCATCCCTTTGCCAAATTTACTCGAATGGACCGGGTCGACGGACAGGATTACATGGCCTGGGAGACCCAGGGACCTATTGCAGATCGGACAACCGAACGACTGGCGACATCCGATCGCGGGATCGTGATACTGCGTGATTTGCTGAAACGGGAAATCGAGAAGGTACAGAAGGGGCAGGACCCACTTGGAGTTATTAGAGACCCAGCACAGCATGTCCTGATCGAAACCGGGCTAACCGCATTTCTACAAAAGATGCGTGATCGACGCCAGCGGGAGTGGCACCCCGGTGCGTCGCGGGGTTGGTCGTCTGACACCCATCCATGAATTTTGGGAGCAGAGCGCAGCTAGGACTGAGTGCTGAGGACTGAGCCTAAACTGCTAAGCGCAAAGGGCATAGCGCAAAGCGTAATAAGATAACGGATTACTGACGACGGGACTGGAAGACAAAAAGCAGATGGCAGTGTGCAGGAATGAGTTTGGAGCTAAAGGCTGATGGCTTAAAAATGGACGCTATGCGCTTAGCGCCATGCGCTTTGCTGTTCCTCAGTCTGTGTTGATCTGCGATGACGGAACTATTCCACATCGGACTCACCGTGAAAAACCTGGAGCGATCCATTGCCTTCTACCGTGATGTTATTGGGTTGAAAGAAGGCGACCGATTAGAGCTGAAGAGCGAAGTATATCGAACCTATACGAAAAACCCTGCGGCCCATATTAAATTTACCTATATGACTTCGGGTGACTTCACACTCCAGCTCATCGAATACGTGGGCGGCGGCGGCGATGCCCTTGATCTCTCCCATAACCGTGCGGGGTGTCTGCATTTGGCCTTTCGTGTGCCTGATGCTGACGCCAAACTTCGAGAGATTCAGCAAAGGGGAGACGGCGAGGTCATTTCCGAAATTGTTCAATTGTCGCCTAGAAGCCGGAATTTCTATGCCAAGGATCCGGATGGCGTTCTGATAGAGTTCTCCCAGGTCCTGCAATCTGACGCTCGACGCTCAGTATGAGGCCATAGCCCCATGGCAGGAAATGCAGGAAGAGGCGGAAAGGTTTTCCGGTCTACTTCTGGATCATCTCAATCGCTTGTTGGGTCGTACGCACCCTCCCCATCTTGGGAAGCACCTTGTTCATGAACATCGCTATTATCTCGGGGTCGCTACTAGAACAGGCGTCTCGTACAATAATCAGGTGAATTCCCAAATCGCGGGCTGCATAGGCCGTACTTGCGACGCCCACCTCGGTGGAGCCACCCGACACCAGGAGAGTATCAATGCCTCGTGCCCGTAGCGATAGCTCCAGGTGGGTCTGATAGAACGAACTCCAACG
>SMUX01016877.1_pt1 | contig 13581 bp, 7 predicted proteins | sample 2456431 | NCBI WGS metagenome assembly SMUX01 (sample SAMN11095930, study PRJNA526329) | marine sediment metagenome | biome: Marine sediment; feature: Surficial sediment; material: Deep marine sediment; isolation source: Hadal surficial sediment | place: Pacific Ocean | collected 2014-11 | depth 0-1... | reverse complement strand
CGTGACCGGCGCCGCCGGACCCGCGACCCGGCGCGCGCCCCGGCCCCGACCCGGGACCCCGGGGCGGCATCCGCCGGACGGCGCGGCGCGCCCTCCAAATCGGGCCCCGGGTGGGCCCGGAGCGCGCATCGGCTCATGAACCCGCGCTGGCTCCCCGTCCTGACCGGGGTCGTCTGGGGCGTACTGCTCGGTGCCCTCGCCGCCGTCTTCGCGGTCGCCGCGGGGGCCGGTTTCTCCTGGCTCTACCTGTTCGGCGACGCGCCCTGGCCCGAGGCCGTCGCCTGGCTGCTTCCGGCGCTCGGCCTCGGCGTCTTCGCGATCGTGCTCCTGGCCTGCCTGGCCCTGGGCCTACGGGCCGCGCGCCAGGCCGCCGCGGCCGCGCCCGACGAAGCGGCACGGCGCCATGCCGGCGCCCGCCGCCTACTCGCCCTCGGCGTGCTGCTCGCGCTGCTGCTGGCCGGCGCCGCGGTGGCCCGGATCGCCGGGCAGGACGCCGCACGCGAAACCGCCGCGGTTCAGACCGCCGGGTTCGAGGCGCTGCAATCCAGGCGCCAGCGGCTGACTGCGGTCGCCGTGACCCGGGCGCCACGGCCCATGAGCTACGATCTGGAACTCCGGACCCGCGGCGCGCGGGGCGGCGCGTACCGGCTCACCTGGGCGCTGCGCGCGAGCGGCCACCAGGAGCCGCTCGTCGAGGGCGCCGCCGAGCTTGCCCTCGAGCCGGGCGACAACCGCACAAGCCTGCCCATCGACGCCCGGGCGATCATCGAGCGCTATCACGACCTGGCGCTCGGCGGCCGGGACGTCGAGGTCGAGGTCGCGGAGAATTTTCGCCTCGGGGTGGCCCTGACCCCGGTGCTGGGCGAGGCCGAGCGCGCGCGGCTACCGCCCCATGAGATACAGAACCTGGCCCTCGGCCAATCGGCGCTCACCGATCGCGCGACCGCCGATCTCGACATGCAGTTCCGCATCAGCGGATCGCAGTACGAGTTGCTGGATTAGAGCCGGGCAACCGAGCCCGGCACCCGGCCGCGGCTTCCGCTCAGGCCTCGGCGCCCGCCTCCCCGTCCGCACCCGGATCATCGGCGCGCCCCTCGATCATCTCGGTGGCCACCAGGCCGGCGTTCTCGCGGATCTTGGTCTCGATGACGGCGGCGACCTCGGGGTGCTCGCGCAGGAAGGTCTTGGCGTTCTCGCGGCCCTGGCCGACGCGCTGGCCGTCGAAGGAGAACCAGGCGCCGGATTTCTCGACGATGCCGGCCTGGACGCCCAGGTCGAGCAGCTCGCCGGTCTTGGAGATGCCCTCGCCGTACATGATGTCGAATTCGACCACCTTGAACGGCGGTGCCAGCTTGTTCTTGACCACCTTCACCTTGGTCTGGTTGCCGACGATGTTGTCGCGGTCCTTGATCGCGCCGATGCGGCGGATGTCGAGGCGCACGGAGGCATAGAACTTGAGCGCGTTGCCGCCGGGCGTGGTCTCCGGATTGCCGAACATCACGCCGATCTTCATGCGCAACTGGTTGATGAACAGCACCATGGTGCCCGAGCGCGAGATCGAGGAGGTCAGCTTCCGGAGCGCCTGGCTCATCAACCGCGCCTGCAGGCCCGGCAGCTGGTCGCCCATCTCGCCCTCGAGCTCGGCGCGCGGCACCAGCGCCGCGACCGAATCGATCACCAGCACGGCGACGGCGCCGGAGCGCACCAGGGTGTCGGCGATTTCCAGCCCCTGCTCGCCGGTGTCCGGCTGGGAGATCAAGAGCTCGCCCACGTCGATGCCCAGCTTGCGGGCGTAGATCGGGTCGAGGGCATGCTCGGCATCGATGAAGGCGCAGGTCCCGCCCAGCTTCTGGGCCTCGGCGATGACGTGCAGCGCGAGCGTGGTCTTGCCGGAGCTTTCCGGGCCGTAGATCTCGACCACCCGGCCGCGCGGCAGGCCGCCGATGCCGAGCGCGATGTCCAGGCTCAAGGAGCCGGTCGGGACGACCTCGGCCTCGACCACGGCATCGTCGCCCAGGCGCATCACCGTGCCCTTGCCGAAGGCGCGCTCGATTTGGCTGAGCGCCGCCTCCAATGCTTTCTGCTTATCCACCGAATCCCTCTCGACCAGCCGCAAAACGTTGTTCGACATGACCTACCCTCTCTTATCCCATAGGTGGTCCGACCGCAATGAGTGCCCATCGTACTTGATTTGTTCTAATCGGGCAAGCATAAATCCGAACGAAAAGAGAACAAACGCCGGAACGCCCGAAACGCGGGTCGCTCACGACGGCCGGCGGCAGTCTGCCATGACTTTTTAAGGAAGTTTAATGGTCTGTTAAGCAACGGTGCCTAGTCTGGATTGTACGAAACGTACGGAACGTACGAAACGGTCATCTCTGGAGGAGCCCCGCCATGGCCGCCATCAGCGCAACCGAGGTGCGAAGCAATTTCTCCGAGATCCTCGGCCGGGTCGCCTACGGCCACGAGCGCGTGACCATCGAGCGCCGCGGCCGGCCGCTGGCCGTGTTGCTGCCGATCGCGGATCTGGCGCGGCTCGAGGCCGGCTTCGGCGACGGTCCGGCCAGCGCCTGCAACATCCTGAGCGCGGTCGCCGACAACATCCCCGGAACCATCTACCAGCGGGTCCAATACCCGGACGGCCGCGAGGAATATAACTATGTCTCGCCGGGAATCCGCGACACCGTCGGCATCGAGCCCGAAGCGATGCTCTCCGATCCGACCACTCTCAACCGGGCCATTCACCCAAAGGACCGGGACCTCCGGGCGCGGGCGATCGCCGAATCGGCCCGGACGCTGAGCCCCTACGACGTGCAATACCGCGTGCGCACGCCGGCGGGCGAGACCAAATGGCTACACGCCGTCGCCTGGCCCGAACGGCGCGCCGACGGCGCCATCGTCTGGACCGGCCTGACCCTGGACATCACCAGGTGGAACGAGACCGGGGCGGCGCTGCGCGAGAACGAGGCGCGCCTGCGCGACCTGATCGATGGTTCCATCGAAGGCATCCTGATTCATCGGGACCACAAGCCGCTCCTGGTCAACGAGGCCTGGGCGGCGATCCACGGCTGCACGGCCGAGGAGGTTCTCGCGATGGAATCCGTCATCGCGCTGATAAACCCCGATGAGCGGGAGCGGATGATCGGCTACCGGGACGCCCGCCTGCGTGGCGAGGCGATGCCGCAGCGCTACGAATGTCGGGCACTGCGCAAGGACGGCACAGAAATCTGGCTCGAGCAACTAGTACGCCTGGTCGATTGGGAGGGCGCGCCGGCGATCCAGTCCGTGGTCATCGACATCACCGAGCGCAAGGCGGCCGAAGCGGCGCTCGAAGGCGCGCGCGACGAATTGGAACGGCGCGTCGAGGAGCGCACCCGGGAACTGCACGCCACCAACCGGGCCTTGGAGGAAGAGGTCGGGACCCGCAAGGCGGTCGAGGAACGGCTGCGCGAGAGCGAGCGCGACCTGCGGAACCTGATCGAGGGTTCGGTCCAGGGCGTGGTCATCGTCACCGAGGACCGCAAGCCGCGCTTCGCCAACCAGGCCTACGCCGAGATCTTCGGTTACGACTCGCCTGCGGAGATCCTCGCCCTCGAAAACACCCTGCCTCTGATCGCCCCCTACGAAGTCGCGCGTCTCGACGAGTTGCGAAACCCGTATTTCGCCGGCCAGGAGGCCCCGATCAGCTACGAGTTCGATGGACTCCGCAAGGACGGCGCCATCATCCGGCTGCAGTGCATGGCCCGAGCCATGACCTGGCGGGGTGAGCGCGTCGCCCAGATCACCCTCTACGACATCACCGAGCGCGTGCGCGCCGAACGGGCGTTGCGCGAAAGCGAGGAGCGCTTCCGGCTGCTGACCGAAATCGCGCCGGTCGGCATCTTCGAAACCGACATCAGCGGCGACAACACCTTCGTCAACGACAAATGGTGCGAGCTGGCGGGCCTCAGTCCGGAGCAGGCTGCGGGACCGGGCTGGGTCGCCGCGCTGCATCCGGAGGATCGCGAGCGCGTCAGCACCGAATGGTACGCGGCCACCAAAAACAACCAAATGTTTCGCTCCGAGTACCGCTTTCGGCGCCCGGACGGCGAGGTCAGTTGGCTCATCGGCCAAGGCCGCAACGTGACCGACGCGGCGGGCCATATGACCGGCTTCGTCGGTACGCTCACGGACATCACGGAACGCAGGCACGCCGAGCAGGCGCTACGCGAAAGCGAGGAGCGGCTGCGCCAGGCCACGGAACTGGCGGGCCTGGGCCACTGCATTTGGGATTCGGTAGCAGACAGGTGCCTGTTCTGCTCCGAGGACTACGCCCGCATTCACGGCGTCACGCCGGAGGAATACATTGCCCGTGCGGCGACCCCGGATGGCAGGTTCAATCACCCCGACGATCGAGATGCCTACCGGGCCGCCATCGCGGCCCTGAGGCGGGGTGAGCCCTTCGAGTTGGAATACCGGATGATTACCCCCAAGGGGGAGGTCAGATACGTCCGCGAGGCCGCCAAGCCGATCTTCGACGAGTCCGGCGCCGTGGCCCAGGAATTCTGCACCATCCAGGACATCACCGAGCGCAGGAAGGCCGAGGCAACGGTCCGGACCCGCGACCTATGGCTGCGCGCGATCCTGGAGAACGCGCCGATCCAGATCGTGCTCAAGGACACCGAGGGGCGGATCATGGCGGTCAGCCGAAATGCGGCGGAAACGTACGGCGTGCCCATAGACGAGATTGTCGGCCGCACCACCGCGGATGTCCTGCCGCAACAGGTCGCCGAGGTTTACATGGCAACGGACCGGGAGGTGGTGGAAACCGGCCGCTCGATCCAGCAGGAGATGGTCGAGGACTGGGCCGGCGCGACCCGGCATTTTCTGAATTCCAAGTTTCCGCTCCGCGACGACAGCGGCCGAATCGTCGGCGTGTGCAGCCTGACCAACGACATGACCGAGGTGAAGCAGTCGGAGGAGCGCTTGCGGCAGGCTCAGAAGATGGAGGCCGTGGGCCAGTTGACGGGTGGCGTGGCGCACGACTTCAACAATCTTCTGGCGGTGATTTTGGGCAACGCGGAGATATTGGGCGAGCGGCTGGGTGCGAAGGACCGTCAGGTTGCGGCGGTGATGCGGGCGGCGGAGCGCGGCGCGGAGTTGACCCAGCGCCTGCTGGCGTTCTCGCGGCGCCAACCTCTCAAGCCCCAGGAGATCGACCTGGCCGGCCGGGTTGCGGAGATGACCGAGCTTCTGACGCGCACCCTGGGGGCGACGATCGAGATATCGGTGACCTCCACGCCGGGGCTATGGCGGGCCTTGGCGGACCCGGGGCAACTGGAGAACGCGCTGCTCAATCTGGCAATCAACGCACGCGACGCCATGACCGAGGGCGGCCGGCTGTCGATCTCGACCGCGAACGCCAGCCTGGAGCCCGGCGAGATCGCGGCCCTGCTGGCCGGTCAGGCGCTGGAGGCGGCGGACGGGGGCCTGGAGGACCCAGGGGACTACGTGGTGCTCTCGGTCTCCGACAACGGCACCGGCATGAGCCCGGCGGTGCTGGCGCGCGTGTTCGAGCCGTTCTTCACCACCAAGGACGTGGGCCAGGGCAGCGGGCTGGGGCTCAGCATGGTCTACGGCTTCGCGCGCCAGTCCGGCGGCTTCGCGGCGATCGAGAGCGCGCCGGGCCGCGGCACCACGGTCCGGCTCTACCTGCCGCGCGCCGCGGTCGCGGCGCCGGCGGCCGGGGCCCGGGACCGCGCCGGCCAGCTCCCGCACGGGCATGGCGAGACCGTGCTGCTGGTCGAGGACGCCCAGGACGTGCGCGAGCTCGCCGCCGCGCTGCTCGAGGACCTGGGGTACCGGGTGCTCGCCGCCGCCGAGGCCGCCGAGGCCGGCGCCCTGCTCGCCGAGAACCCCGGCGTCGCCCTCCTGCTCACCGACGTCATCCTGCCCGGCGGATGCTCCGGCCCCGACTTCGCCGAAACCGCCCGCCGCCACAACCCCGCGCTCAAGGTCCTGTTCATGTCCGGCTATCCCACCGAAGCCCTGACGCAACGTGGCGATAGGCTCGCCCAGGACACCCCCCTGCTCATCAAGCCGTTTCGAAAGGCCATCCTCGCAAAAGCCGTGCGGGAGGTGCTGGATGACGGGGCGGAGGTGGACGGCACCGAGGGGAGCGGCCCCCTTTCCCACCCATCCGGCTCACCGGGAACCGTGCCTCCTAACCGCTGACCAATCCGTAAGATTGATCGCAATCTCCGGGAATCTCGCTAAGATATCTTAAGTGGTCGAGTCGGATTGGTTTTCGGCGGGGGTCATGGCGCTCAACAAAGTAATTCCGGTCGCGGACGCGGTCGCGCTGATTCGCCAGGGCGACGTCCTGGCGGTCGCGGGCTACGGCGGCAACGGCACGCCCGAGGAGCTTCTGGTGGCGCTGGAGCGCCGGTTTCTCGATAGTGGTGGACTGCGGAATCTGACCCTGGTTTACGCCGGCGGCCAGGGCGACGGCAAGGAGGTCCTCTACGTGACCGAGCGCTGCGTCTTCGCGCTCGGCCCGGATGGCCTGGAACTGATCGAAGTCGCGCCGGGGATCGATCTGGAAAAGGACATCCTGGCGCTGATGCCGTTCCAGCCGCGGGTCGACAGCCCCAAGATCATGGAGCCGGCCCTGTTCCGTCCGGAGCCGCTCGGGCTTCGCGACCGCATGCTCGACATCCGCATCAAGGACCGGCTCAGCTACGATCGCGACTCCAACACCGTGTTCATGAACTTCGCGGGCATGCGGGTCCGCAACGCCGACGATATCGAGCGGATCAAGGATGCGGTGGACGACCTGCTCGAGCCGCTGGGCAAGCGGGTCTACTCGATCGTTAACTACGACTCCTTCGCCACCGACGACGACGCGCTGGACGGCTACATGGATTTGGTCCGCTACGTCGAGAACAGGTACTATCTCGGCGTTTCCCGCTATACCACCAGCGGGTTCATGCGCCTGAAGCTGGGCCGGGAACTGGAGAAACGCAAGGTATCCTCGCACGTGTTCGAAAGCGGCCGGGAGGCGCAGGACAACTTGCGATAAGATCAGGGCGCCCGACGGCCCGCCTCCGTTGCGACGACCATTGGACGACCAGCTTGATGGAACACCGGCCGAACGACTCGATCGACCCACCGGATCGGCCCGGTCCCGGCCGCAGCCTGTCCCGCGCCATCGGTGGTCTAGCCCCGGGAATGCCCTGGGCGGCGCCCGCGGCGGTGGTTTTGGCCTCGGCGATCTTTGGGATCGATTTGGTGTTGCCGCTGGGCGTCGCCGGCGGGGTACCCTACGTCGCGGTGATCCTGTTCGGCTGGTGGCTCGAACGCCCGGGCTCGGCGATCTGGCTCGCGGCCTTCTGCTCGATCCTCACGGCCCTCGGATACGTCCTCTCTCCAGAGGGCGGGGTTCCCTGGATGGGCCTGCTCAACCGAACCTTGGCCCTGTGCGCGATCTGGGTGACGGCGGTCCTGGTCATGCGGGTAAAGCGCTCGGAAGCGGACATTCGCGCCGCAAAAGAAGAGACGAAAGCGTCGGTCGCCGCACGCAGCGCCGAACTGCGGGCGAGCGAAACGCGGCTGCGCGACGCGGTCGAGGTGCTGCCGGTGAGTTTCGCGATCTACGACCGGGAAGACCGCCTGACTCTGTGCAACGAGATATACCGGGACTACGTATTTTCTCATTTGGACTCAGTGCCCTTGGGCGCGACCTTCGAGAAGATCGTGACGGACAAGCTCCAATTGGGCCACTACCTGGATGCCAAGGACCACGAAGACCGCTGGCTGGCCGAGAGGCTGCGCATGCATCGAAATCCCACCGGTCCCTTCGCGTTGCAACACAGCAATGACCGTTGTTATTGGATCAACGAGCGGCGCACCGAGGAGGGTGGCGTCGTCATCGTCTCGAGGGATGTCACCGACCAGAAGCGCCTCGAGGGCGATTTGCTGCGCCAAGAACGCCTGGCGACGCTCGGCCAGCTTACCGCGACTGTCAGCCACGAGCTGCGCAATCCCCTGGGCGTCATCCGGACCTCCGTCTTCATCGTCAAAGAGGGCCGGACCGACACCAACCCCCGCGTCCGGCGTGCGCTCGAGCGCATCGACCGCAGTGTCGTCCGCTGCGACCGGATCATCGACGAGCTTCTCGATTTCACCCGCACCTCCGAACTCGAACCCGAGCCGACACCGCTGGATTCTTGGCTCGATTCGACCCTGTCCGAACAAACCCTGCCGAGCAAAGTTGAGCTGCGGCGGGATTTCAACATGGCGGGGATCGACATTGCCATCGACCGCGACCGGATCCGGCGCGCGGTGATCAACATCTTCGACAATGCCTGTCAGGCCATGACCAACCCGGCCGCAAATAAAGACGGCGACGTGGCCCACATCCTGACCGTGACGACACAGGCTTTGGAGGATCGCGTCGAGATCGTCTTCGAGGACAACGGGCCGGGCATTCCGACCGACATCCGTCCGATGATCTTCGAGCCCCTGTTCAGCACCAAGGGCTTCGGCGTCGGCCTCGGCCTGCCGGCGGTCAAGCAGATCATGGAGCAGCACAGCGGCGGCATCGGGGTCGACAGCGTCCCGGGCCAGGGTACCCGGGTCCGCCTGTGGCTGCCCAGAGCAGATCGGGGTTGATAGGAATCGCCGACGGCGACCCCCTCGACCGCGCGAATTTGCGCTACCTTATTGGTGGCGACCGGCCCCCCAAGCGGGCGTTGAGGCGCGACCGCAGAAGGGGTCCATACCAAAGGTCCTTGATATCAAGGACGCGGAGCGCGATCCATGTCCGATGCGGCCCGCGCCGGCGGCGAACCCGCGCTCGCCGCGCCTGCGCCCTCCTCGCCCAGCACTTCCTTCACCTTGGCGGCGAGTTGCTTGAGGCTGAAGGGCTTGGGCAGGAATTCGATGCCGCCGTCTTCGCCCAAGCGCTTGCGGAACGCATCCTCGGTGTAGCCGGAAATGAAGATCACCTTCAACCCGGGCCGCTCCTTGCGCACCTGGCGCACCAGGCTCGGCCCATCCATGCGTGGCATCACCACGTCCGTGATCAAGAGGTCGATCGAGTCCAGCTGCTCCTCGATGAGCTGGAGCGCCGCCTCTCCCGAGTTGGCCTCGTGCACATCGTAGCCCTTGTTGCGCAGTACCCTGGCGCTGAACGAGCGCACCGCGTCTTCGTCTTCGACCAACAGGATGGTTTCCGCTCCGGTCAGATCGCGGGCGCCCTTGGCTTCGGCATCGGCAGCGGACGCCGTCGCCGCGCCCTCCGGGGCGCCGTCGTACTGCGGCAGGTAGATCCGGAACGTCGTGCCCCGGCCGACCTCGGTGTCGAGGTCCACGAATCCACCGGTCTGCTTGACGATACCGTAGACCGTCGACAGGCCGAGGCCCGTCCCCTGCCCGACGTCTTTGGTCGAGAAGAAGGGGTCGAAAATTCGGTCCCGGTTCTCGCTCGCGATGCCGCTGCCGTTGTCCTCGACCTCGATCAGGACGTAGTCGCCGGGCGGCATTTCCTCGGTCCTGAGTTTGCGGACGTGTAGAACCGTGATGTTGGAGGTCCGGATCGCCAGCTTGCCGCCCCCCGGCATGGCGTCCCGGGCGTTGACCGCCAGGTTGATGATGACCTGTTCGAGCTGCCCCTGGTCGGCCTTCACCGTCGCCAGCTCGCGGCCGTGGACCATCGCGAGCTCGATGTTCTCGCCGATCAGCCGGCGCAGCAGATGCGACAACTCGACCAAGATGTCGGTCACGTCGAGCATGCGCGGCTGCAGGGTCTGCTGGCGCGAGAAGGCGAGCAGTTGGCGCACCAGGTTGGCGGCGCGGTTGGCGTTCTGTTTGATCTGCATGATATCGGCGAAGGACTGGTCGCCCGGCCGGTGGCGCAGCAGCAGCAGGTCCGAGAACCCGATCATCGCAGTCAGCAGGTTGTTGAAGTCGTGAGCGATCCCACCAGCCAACTGGCCCACGGCTTGCGTCTTCTGGGACTGGGAGAACTGAATCTCCAGGTTGCGCCGCTCGGTCGTGTCGATGAAATGCGCGATGTAGCCGGTCGTGCCGCCGGCCAGATCGGTCATACTCTTGACGTACATCGAAGCAACCGTATCCCCATTGTCTCCAAAGCGAACCTCCAGCGGCGCCTGCCCCTCTTTTTCACCGCCTCCGCCCAGCTCCGTCAGCAACGCCTTGACGCCATCGCGGTCTTTCTCGTCGACCAAGCGGATCAGCGCGGTTCCCGGCAGGCCCTCGGCTTCGGCGCCGGCGAGTGTGGCGAAGGCGCGGTTGGTTTCGGTAATGTCGCCGCCCGAATCGAGTAATGCGATGCCGATCGGCGCCTCGAAGAAGAAGCGCTCGAAGCGCTGCACGGAATGTTCCAGCGCCTCGGCCATGGCCCGCTCCCGCGACAGGTGGCGGACCACCGAACGGGTGCGCAGCACGCGGCCATCCTCGGCACGGACCAGGTCCTGATTGATCGAGGCCTGAAACAACACCCCGTCGGCGCCCTTGAGGGCGACCTCGCCACCGGCGGCCGAAGCACCCGCGAAGGGATCGTAGGGCGGCGCCCCTCCGGGCGGCGGTTCGGCGATTACGTCGTACAACCGGACCGCGCCGCTTTCCAGGTCCTCGTGCGACAGGCCGAGCCAGTCGCAGAGCGTCTGGTTGGCGAACAGGAACCGGCCCTCGGCATCGACCGAGTAGAACCCGATCGGCGCATGCTCCAAGAGGTCGACGAAACGCTCCTGCTCCTCTCGCATGACCTGTTCCAGCTGTCGGCGCAGGGTAATGTCGTCGACCATCCACAAGACCGTTCCGGGGCGCGCCGAGACTGGATAGGCGGCCACGTAGCGCCATTCCCCGGCCCTGGCGGCGGAACTGGCGGCGGAACCGCCGGCGGATTCGGCGTCGCCGCCCTCGGCCCCGCCCCGCGACCGCACCGGCAACTCGGCATAGCCCGCCACGCCGTTGCGCGCATTCGACACCAAGCGGTCGAGATGATCCCGGGCCTCCTCATCGCCGGCCACCTCGACGGCGAGCAATTCGGGCGTCGGTTTGTCGACGCCGCCAAAGAAATCGTAGAACGCCCGATTCGCGAACACCGTGCGGCCGTCCCGATCGACGACCTGCCTCGGCTGTGGAATGGCGCCGAAGATATCATCCTGCAGGGCGTTGGCCTGGCGCAGGCGGCGGACCGCGACCAGGGCCGCGATCACGGCCGTGGCGGTGACGGCGAGCAGGACGATCAGCATCGGCTCGAAACCGGCGAATGGCGCCGTCGCCGCCCCGACGCCCTGTGCAGACAGGGGCGAGGCACCGCCCAGGACCGCGGCCGAACTCGCCACACTCATCGACAGGAACCCTGCGGCACGCGTCTTCACGCCGCCTGGGCTTGGCACGCCGCCGTTCCGACTGTCTCGCCCTGCCATATTGACCCGACTCACCATCTTCGATTCACGGTTTAAACCATAGCCGGTCGTTGCGCTTCAAGCCACCCCACTCCCGCATCCCGCCAGGGGCGCTTCACGGGCGTTCCCTGGGGGCGCTCCCAGGGAGCACTCAGGAACGCTGGGCACCGCGCAGGCCCGGCAACTTGCCCTTGAGCCGCATCACGTAACCGATGATCTCGGCCACAGCCTTGTAATGATCGGCCGGAATCGCCTGGTCCAGGTCCACGTTGTCGTAGAGAGCGCGTGCGATCGGCGGGTTCTCGACCACCGGAACGTCGTGTTTCTCGGCGACCTCGCGAATGCGCAATGCGACCTGGTCGGCGCCCTTGGCAACCAGAACCGGCGCGTCCATGGCCTCGTGATCGTACTTGAGCGCAACCGCGTAGTGGGTCGGGTTGGTGACCACGACGTCGGCCTCGGGAACCGCCGACATCATGCGCCGGCGGGCGCGTTCGGTCCGGATCTGGCGCAGGCGCGCCTTGATCATGGGATCGCCTTCGGACTGCTTGAACTCGTCCTTGAGTTCCTGTTTCGACATGCGCAGCTCTTTCATGTGCTGCTGCTTCTGGTACAGGAAATCGACCGCCGCGATCACCGTCATGATCGCCAGCACGCCGATCAGCACCCGGATCGCCAAGGCCTGCAGGGCGCCCATGAATTGGGTCGCATCCATCGAGGTCACGAGAAAGATGATCTCCCGCTCCGGCCACAAGAGAAGCACGATGACCGCGGCCACGATGCAGATCTTCAGGAGGCCCTTGACGAACTCCACCACCGAGCGCGTCGAGAACAGGCGCTTCAAACCCTTGACCAGCGACAGCTTGGACAGCTTGGGCGTGATCGTTTCGGTCGAGAAGATGAAACCGTTTTGGATAATCCCGGCGATAAAGGCGGCCAACAGGATGACGGTAACCGGCATCAACACGGCCATTCCGAGCTGCGAAAAGGTTTCGTACATGAGTTCGCGCAGCTCTTCGCTGCCATCGACCCGAATGCTGTGGGGCCGCGCAATGAACTTGTACAGGCTGGCGGCCACGCCGCCGACAAAGGTCTTGCCGAATACGCCGATCAGCAGGGCGGCCGCCAGGATCATGAACCAGTGAGTGACCTCCTGGGACTTGGCTACCTGACCTTTTTCGCGCGCCTGTTCGAGCCGGCGCGATGTCGGTTCTTCTGTTTTTTGTGAATCGTCTTGGCTGTCTTCTGCCATGGCTCGCCGGGTCCGCGCGGGAAATCCGCGCTAGGCTTCCGCTCCTCTAAAGGCCGACGAAGGGCAGCATTTTATCTTCGAAGCTGCCGATGAACCAGCGCAGCGTCACTGGCAGTGCGATGAACAAGACGCTGAGGCCGATAAGGATCTGCAGCGGCATCGCGACGAAGAAAACCTGCATCTGCGGCATCAGGCGCCCGAGCAGACCCAGGCCCAGATAGAAGATCAGGCCGACGACCACGAACGGCGCGGCGATCTGGAACGCCAGAAGAAAGGTCTCCGCCACCGTGCGTGCGATCATATCCGAGAAATCGGCGATCGGCGGCACCTGCCCCGGTACGAACAGATCGTAGCTATTGACCACGGCCAACAACAGCATGTGATGTAGATCGAGCGTCATGATCGTCAGCAGCGCAACTAGGGTCAGGAACGAGCCTGCGATCGAACCTTGCTGGGCCGCGCTAGGATCGTTGGTCAGCGCGTTGGCCATGGAGCTCATGTAGCCTATCAGCATGCCGGCGGTGGTCAGCGCGGCGATGAACATGCGCGCGACGGTTCCGATGAACACCCCGATCACGACCTCTCCGATAATCAGCAGCGCGAGCAGGGTCGCGCTTTCGGGCATCTTCGGAAGGGTCTTCGACAGGACCGGGGCGACCACCAGGGACACCATCAGCGCGAGCAGCAGGCGCAGGCGTGGCGAGACGAAGGGCTCGCCATAGCCGGGCAGCAACATGGTCGCCGCGCCGACGCGCACGAAGATCAGCATGATCGCGAAGATTTCCGCGGGGAGGATCTGTTCGAGCATGGCCGGTTATACCAAAGGCCCTTGATAATGACCCATGGAGATCGCGCGGGCGATGCGACGGGCCAAGGGGCGGGCAGGAGGGAAGCCGCAGGCGATGCGGGGCATCG
>SMUX01090119.1_pt1 | contig 13586 bp, 8 predicted proteins | sample 2456431 | NCBI WGS metagenome assembly SMUX01 (sample SAMN11095930, study PRJNA526329) | marine sediment metagenome | biome: Marine sediment; feature: Surficial sediment; material: Deep marine sediment; isolation source: Hadal surficial sediment | place: Pacific Ocean | collected 2014-11 | depth 0-1... | reverse complement strand
TTGACGGTGCAATCGTCGTTACCGAACTTGCTGATCGTCGCATGGCCGAAGGCATCGAACGCCACGATGCGTATTCGGGCGCTGCACGCCGCATGTCGTGGCCAATCATTGCATCGACCTGCACCACGCTCGCAGCTTTTGTGCCGCTCGTATTCTGGCCCGGCATTATGGGCGAGTTCATGAAATTTCTGCCGATCACCCTGGTCGCCGTGCTCAGCGCATCTTTGCTCATGGCATTGTTATTTGTGCCGACACTTGGATCGATATTTGGCAGCACCGGCGCAATCAATGCGGACGCCAGGCGTAATCTGGGCGCGGCGGAAACCGGTGACCTCGACACGGTAACCGGCATTACCGGCAACTACATTCAGTTCCTCAAGAAATCGCTGCGCCATCCCTGGATCAACCTTGGTGCCGTGTCGCTGATCCTGGTCGCCATCTATATCGCGTTTTTTGCTTTCGGTCGCGGCGTCGAGTTGTTTCCCGATATCGAACCTGAGTTCGCAAACCTCGACATTCATGCCCGGGGAGACCTTTCGACCGATGAAAAGGACGTGCTCGTGCGCCAGGTTGAAGCCTACGTGCTCGACCTGGATGAAATTGAGAGCGTCTATGCGAAAACGGGTGCGGCAGGTCGCGGCGCAGCCGAAGATCTGATTGGTTCCTTGACCTTGAATTTCGTCGAGTGGGACGAGCGCCGCAAAGCAGACGTTATATTGCGTGAAATACGCGAAAGCGTAGCGGGGCTTGCCGGTATCAGGGTACAGACGCGCAAAGCCGAAGATGGCCCGCAGCAGGGTAAACCGATTCTGATCGAACTCTCCTCGCGTACTCCCGACATGCTCGACGATGCAACCGGGCGGGTGCGCGCGGCACTGGAATCCATTGACGGCGTATTCAATGTCGAAGATACGCGGCCGATGCCGGGTATTGAGTGGCGGATCGAAGTCGACAGGGCACAGGCCGCGAAATTCGGCGCTGATATCACGCTGGTCGGTAACATGATTCAGCTCGTTACCAACGGCATCAAGATCGGCGAGTACCGTCCCGATGACGCCGAGGACGAAATCGACATCCGCGTCCGCTATCCGTACGACAGCCGCAGCCTGGACCAACTTGACACACTACGGATAGCCACGAACAATGGATTGGTACCGATCAGCAATTTCGTCAAGCGCGTTCCAGCCAACAAAGTCAGTTCAATTCAGCGCACCAATTTGCGCCGTACGATGCGGGTTGATGCGGACGTCGAAAACGGTTATCTCGATGCAGACATCGTTGCGGAGATGACCGAGATACTGCCGTTTCTTGATATCGATCCCGCCGTCAGCGTCACCTTTCGCGGCGGTAACGAAGATCAGAAGGAGGCGTCTGCATTTCTCGGCAAAGCCATGATGATCGCTATTGCGGTCATGGCAATTATCCTGGTGACGCAGTTCAACAGTTTGTTCCAGGCACTCCTGATCCTGACGGCGGTCTTGTTTTCCACTGGCGGCGTTTTGCTTGGCCATCTGATCATGGATAAGCCTTTCGGCATCGTCATGAGCGGGGTCGGTGTAATTACACTGGCCGGCATTGTCGTAAATAACAATATTGTGTTTATCGACACCTACAATGTTTTGCGCGGCCGTGGCGCTAGAGCCTTCGAAGCAATACTCAGAACCTGTGCCGTTCGCTTGAGGCCGGTATTGCTGACTACGGTGACTACAATTCTTGGACTGTTGCCGATGGTTTTTGCTCTCAACATTGACCTGATCAAAAGAGAAGTTTCCGTTGGTGCGCCGTCAACTCAGTACTGGACGCAGTTGTCATCTGCGGTAGCGGGCGGCCTGGCATTTGCGACTATCCTGACGCTGTTTCTGACGCCCAGCTTGCTGATGATCCAGGCCAACGTATCGGAGTTCCTTGCGCAGCGTCGCGTGAGAACAGGAACGAAGGCTGCCAGCGCGATCCCCTGAATCCTGATACCCGGCTCCGGCCGCACGTGGCACACGTAGGAGCGGCAGCCTCCTGGTCGTTATCAGCGAAAAATCCCGCACTTTTTCAATCCAATCTCGCGTATCAAGCATCTGATAACTATAGAAAGCCCCGATCCCGATCGTCGGTCTCCTGTATGTATTTGAACCTGTTGAGAAAAGAGTTATTCGGTGTGCTGCAGAGACCATACTTGCGTTATAGTTATCTAGTGTTATACTCAACTATAACACCATAACAATCTTGAGCGAACCTTCGAATTCCGGTGAAACCAATGAGCCTTGAAAAAATTGCCATCGCGGCACTTGCCGCAACCCTCACTTTGGCCCTGAGTGGCTGTGGTGTAGGCGAAGCCAAACCCACGACGACGGATAACCAGGCGGCGATAACGCTTCTGCCCGTCGAAATCTCGTCGCCCACCAAGGCTGACATCTTCGCCACCTACCATACGACCACAACCATTGAGTCGGACACAGAGGCATCGATTATCGCGCGGGTCGGGGGCGAGGTTGTTGAGATACTCGTCGAAGAAGGCGATCAGGTTTACCAGGGTCAGATCCTTGCGCATCTGGATGGTGATCGCCTGCGCCTGCAAATGCAGCAAGCGCAGGCCCGCCTCAGGAAAGTCAGCAAAGAGTACGAGCGCTTCGTACGGCTGCATGCAAAGGGACTCGTTAGTGCAAGTGCATCCGAGGGTCTCAAGTTCGACATGGATGCGCTCGCAGCAGCCTACGAACTGCAGCGTCTCGATTACGAGTACACGAAAATTCGCGCGTCGATTTCCGGTGTCGTATCAGCACGCAATGTAAAGATCGGGCAAAACGTTGGCGTTAGTGACACAACGTTCAAAATCACGGATACCAGCCGCCTTGTTGCAACCTTACGGATTCCACAGGCAGAAATGGAAAAGTTCTCCGCGGGTCACCAGGTAAATGTCCGGGTCGATGCCATGCCTGAGCTGTCATTTGATGCACAGATCGTCCGGATCAGCCCGACGATCGACATTCGCAATGGCACATTTCGGGCGACGGCTTACATAAATAATGAGGATGGACTCCTCACTCCCGGAATGTTCGGCAGATTCGAAATTGCCTACGAGCAACATGCCGACGCACTGATTATTCCTGCAGCAGCACTCGTCAAGGAAGACAACCAGACTGTGGTTTATGTTGTTGAAGAAGGAGCAGCAGTCCGCCGGATCATTCGAACAGGCATTCGGTCAGGCGATTTCATCGAAGTGTTGAGTGGGCTTGATGGGCATGAACAGATTGTCGTGACGGGCCAGGGAAGTTTGCGTGATGGCAGCCGGGTCCTGGCGAGTATCGACACTGAGGTTCTGGTCACAGGCTAAGCACAATAAATCCAGGGTCCACAATTCATTATGGACTGCGGGATACCAGGGGAAATCAACATGACGGCAGGAAACTTCTGGCCAGGTCTGACATTGGCAGCGTTCTTCCTGGCTGCGTGTCAGCCGGGAGCCGGGGATGCGGACAGTGACGAGGACGAAGCGCCCGCAATTCCGGTCGAAACGGCCACTCCGGTTCGAGCCGACATATTCGCTGTCTACTCAGGGACCGCGCCAATAGAAGCGTTTGCCGACGCAACAGTCATTGCAAAAGTCAGCGGCGAGGTACGTGACATCCTGGTCGAGGAAGGTGATGACGTAACAGTTGGCGAGGTGCTGGCCCGCCTGGATGGGGACCGCCTCAGGCTTGAGATGCAGCAGGCCGAGGCGAATCTGCGCAAGTTGCGAAGAAACTATCAGCGCAATGTGGACCTGAGTGAGCGGGGCCTGATCAGTGCAGGGGATTTCGAAAAAATTCAGTATGAGATGGAAGCGCTCCAGGCCACATTTGACCTGGCGACGCTGGAACTTGGCTACACTGAAATACGCGCGCCTATCGCCGGCGTAATTTCAGAAAGATTCATCAAGGTCGGCAATACCATTGACATCAATACGCCGACCTTTCAGGTGACAAGCCTCGAGCCGCTAATCTCTTACCTGCATGTGCCGGAAAGAGAGTATCGGCGAATCAACGCCGGACAGGATGCGGCAATTCACATTGACGCGCTGGCCGGCAGCCGGTTTGATGCCGTCGTGTCACGCATCAGTCCCATCGTAGATCCGGACACGGGAACCTTCAAGATAACCATCGAGGTTTCCGATCCATCGCGCCGGCTGAAGCCGGGTATGTTCGGCCGCATCAGCATTGTTTATGACAGGCATGCAGACGCGTTGCAGATTCCGCGCAGCGCGATCGTCGAGGAAGCTGGCCAGTCAGCAATCTATGTCATCGCAGACAACGTCGCCGAACGCAGAGTAATTCGCACAGGATACACCGAGGGCGGGCGGATCGAGGTGCTGGAGGGACTCGATGAAACCGAGGCGTTTGTCATTGTCGGGCAGACCAACCTCAAGAATGGCTCGAAAGTGTCAGTTATCAATGCCGCTGAACTCGGCGAGACCGCGGTCAGCGGCGACACGTCGTCAGGATAATCCGGACCAGGAAAATACGATGCGTCGCCTGATCGAAATTGCAACGGAACGCCGTGTCACGATCATGATGTTTACTGTCGCCATCGTGTTGTTTGGCATGGTTTCCCTGTCTCGCCTGAAAGTGAATCTCCTGCCGGATATTTCGTATCCGACAGTGACCATTCGCACGGAACTCACCGGCGCAGCTCCCGTTGAAGTAGAAAACCTTCTCACTAAGCCTATCGAAGAGGCGGTTGGCGTCATTCGCAATGTCCGCCTGGTCCGCTCCGTATCGCGATCAGGCCAGTCTGACGTCACACTGGAGTTCCTGTGGGGTACGGACATGGACATCGCGGGTGTCGACGTGCGCGAAAAAGTGGACATCATCGAACTGCCACTTGAGGCAAGACGGCCGCTCTTGTTGCGATTCGACCCATCGTCAGAGCCGATCATGCGCCTCGGTTTATTGCGGAAAGATGAAGCCGAATTGCTTGCAGACGCCGGATCCGTAGCGGCGAGCCTCAAGGAATTACGCCGCCTTGCCGAAGAGCGCATCAAGAACGGGCTGGAAGCCGAAGAAGGCACTGCCGCAGTCAAGGTAAGCGGGGGCCTCGAAGATGAAATTCAAATCCATGTAGATCAGCAAAAATTGTCACAACTCGGTATCAGCATTCAGCAGATTGCGCAAAGAATTCGTGCAGAAAACGTCAACCTTTCGGGCGGGCAACTGGAGGAAGGGTCGCAGCGATACCTGGTTCGCACGATTAACGAATTTCAGACAGTCGAGGAATTCGCCGACGCAATTGTAGCGAACGTTGCTGGCAGACCTGTTTACCTGCGCGACGTTGCAACGGTAACGCGTGGATACAAGGAGCGTGAAGCGATAACGCGCGTAAACGGACGGGAGTCGGTTGAGCTGGCGATCTACAAAGAAGGTGATGCGAATACAGTACAGGTGGCCAGGCGGGTAGATCGCCGCCTCGAGGCTATTCGGGAATCGCTGCCGGGCGATCTCGAACTCGTAAAAATCTATGACCAGTCAAAATTTATATCCGCAGCCATTCAGCAAGTCACCTCTGCAGCTATCATCGGCGGCTTGCTGGCGATTATGGTGCTCTACGGATTCCTCGCGGATTCTCGCGCCACAAGCATAATTGCGGTTGCCATCCCCGTTTCCGTCATTGGTACATTCCTGCTGATGTACGCGAACGATGTATCGCTCAACATCATGTCTCTCGGCGGGGTCGCACTGGCGGTCGGCATGCTGGTGGACAATGCCATTGTCGTGCTAGAAAACATCGTTCGAAAGAGGGAACAAGGCCAGGGAATTCTTGAAGCCGCTCGAAATGGTACTACCGAGGTATCTGCGGCGGTCGTGGCGTCGACCCTGACGACGATCGCCGTGTTCTTTCCAATGGTCTTCATCAGCGGTGTCGCGGGTCAGCTGTTTCGGGACCAAGCATTGACCGTTACCTTTGCGCTGATCTTCTCACTGATCGTTGCACTCACACTTATCCCGATGCTAGCCGCGCTCGGCACAGGATCACGCTACCAGGAAGCCGGCGAAGACTCGCCACCGAACCGTTTCACGCGAATTGTCGCCTTCGTCGTGCGCATGTCCGGCTTCCTCTTTATCGGCGTGAAGTGGTTCTTCTGGATCATCTTCTGGGTTCCGGGCTGGCTGTTACAGCGCCTGCACACATTTGCCGCGCAGGGTTATGAACCCGCACTTCGCTGGTCTCTGAGCCACCGCGCGGCTGTTGTCGGCAGCGCCGCGGCAATCTTCGTGGCGACGATGATGCTCATTCCACGGCTCGGAACAGAACTTATTCCACAACTGTCGCAGGGCGAATTCAATGTCGACCTGCGGCTGCCGCCCGGATCTCCTCTCATTGAGACGGACCGGGCTATCCAGGCTGCGCATGATGCGACGCTCGACATAGACGTTGTGGACCTGAATTACTCAGTGGCCGGTACCGGAAATCGACTCGATGCCAACCCGGTCGACGCAGGAGAAAATACCGGCACGCTGAGTATTACTTTGAAACCGGGCGCCGGTCGCGCGGAGGAAGCTGCCGCGATGGATTCGATGCGCAAAGAGTTGGCCCTGCTGCCTGGTGTGCAATACGAGTTCAGCCGCCCGTCGCTGATGACATTCGCGAGTCCACTGCAAATCGAGATTTCCGGGTTCGACCTGGCCGACCTTGAATCGGTAAACCAGGTGATTATCAGCAAGATGCAGTCTTCGGACCGCTTTGCCGATATCAAGACGACGATAGAACCTGGCAACCCGGAAATTCAAATCGTCTTCGATCAGGAACGTACAGCTACGCTCGGACTCTCCGTAAGGGACATCGCCGATCGCGTCGTAGCCAACATTCGCGGCGAACTTGCAACCCGCTATACCTGGCGCGACAGGAAAATCGACGTAATGGTCCGTAGTGTTGACAGAAGTAATGCCAGCATCGCCGAAATCCGCAAATTAATTGTAAATCCCGCGGCAGAGCGCCCGGTAACGCTGGAGGCAGTTGCTGAAATAACGGTTGGGCGCGGTCCAGCCGAGATCAGACGGGTCGCACAGGAGCGCGTTGCGATAATTTCCGCGAATCTTGCATACGGAGATCTCGGTGCGGCGGTTGCTGCGGCTAATTCAATTATCGCCAGCACGCCGATGCCGCCAGGCATAACTGCCATGATCTCCGGCCAGAACGAGGAAATGCAGGACTCGTTTCGTTCGATGAAATTCGCGCTCGCGTTGGCGATTTTCCTGGTCTACCTCGTAATGGCCTCGCAGTTCGAATCGCTGATACACCCGTTGGTTATCCTGTTTACGATTCCGCTCGCGCTGGTTGGCGCAGTACTCGCGCTTTTCCTGACCGGGACCACCGTCAATGTCGTCGCCTTCATCGGCGTCATCATGCTTGCGGGCATAGTCGTTAACAACGCGATAATTCTCGTCGACCTGATCAATCAATTGCAGGCGCAGGGCATCGAGAAAACTTCGGCCATCATGGAAGCCGGGCGGGCGAGGCTCAGGCCGATTCTGATGACTACTCTGACGACCGCGCTTGGGCTCACGCCGATGGCAATCGGATTCGGTGAGGGTTCCGAGATTCGCACGCCGATGGCAATAACAGTAATCGGCGGTCTGCTCGTCTCCACGCTGCTGACTCTGATTGTAATACCGGTCGTCTACTCACTACTGGACCGCAAAAAGTGGTCAAGAGCCGATCAGACCGACAGTGCACTGCCGCAGCCGGCGGCAGGCTAGCTCGAACAATGAAACACACCGAGATTGCACTTCGGCGCCCGGTCACGACCGTCGTCATCTTCGTTGCGCTCGCACTCGTCGGTCTGATTGCGTCACGACTATTACCACTGGAGAAATTTCCGGATATCGAGTTTCCGGGGATCTTCATCCAGATTCCTTACGCAGGATCTACACCCGAGGAAGTCGAACGCCTGATTACCCGTCCGGTAGAGGAAGCGCTTGCGACCTTGTCCGGTGTCGAAAGAATGTATTCATCATCCAGCGAGAACATGTCGGAGATATTTCTGCAATTCGACTGGGATCAGAGTATGGGCTCCAAAGGAATTGAAGCTCGGGCCAAGGTAGACGGCATCCGCCATGAACTCCCCGCAGACATCCGGCGAATTTTCATTTTCACCGGTTCGCTCGGCGATCAGCCCGTGCTGCAACTTCGAATTTCCAGTGAACGCGATTTATCCAACAGCTACGAACTCCTCGACCGTCTGCTCAAGCGGCGCATCGAGAGAATCGAGGGCGTCTCGCAGGTGGAGCTGCACGGCGTGGACCCGCGTGAAATTCGTATTCTGCTGAATTCCGATCGGCTGTCGGCTCATGGCATCGACATCGATGCACTTCGTCAGCTCCTCGAGAAAAGCAATTTCGCCGTCAGCGCCGGGCGGATTACCGACGGCGGCCAACGGTTCAATATCCGGCCAAGAGGCGAATTTCAATCGGTCGAAGATATTAAGGACATCGTCATCGACGAAAACACGCTGCGGCTGCGCGACGTCGCAGACATCGAATTGCGCAGCCCGGACCGGGATTACGGGCGCCGGCTGGACGGTTCCTATGCAATCGGCGTCGCGATCAGCAAATCCACCGGATCGAACATGGTTGACGTGACCGATCGGGTGATGGCGGAAGTGGCAAAGATCAGTCTGCTGCCGCAAATGCAGGGCATCAATATTTTCGAGCTCGATAATCAGGGCGACAGCGTACGCCGGTCACTCAGTGACCTGCTCAATGCCGGTGCAATCGGTGCTTTACTGGCACTCATCGTGCTGTACCTGTTTCTGCGGCATGTTACGACCACATTGATCGTGACGGCTTGCGTTCCGTTTTCGCTACTGATTACGTTGGGTGCCCTTTACTTCTTCGGCCTGAGTCTGAACATGCTGACGATGATGGGATTGATGCTCGCAGTCGGCATGCTGGTCGATAACGCAGTCGTCGTCACGGAAAGCGTGTTCCGGCACCGGACGATGGATCCATCAAATCCGCACAAAGCGACACTTGCGGGCGTAAAGGAAGTCGGCTTGGCAGTAATCGCCGGCACGTTTACCACGATTATTGTCTTTGTGCCGATTATGTTCGGCGCAAAAACAGACATCTCGGTCTTCATGACACATGTCGGCATTACGATCATCGTCGCACTGCTGGCATCGCTATTCATTGCGCAGACACTGGTGCCAATGCTTGCGGTGCGGGTGCCACCGCCGCCAATACCGAAGGAAGGCGCGTTTATCTCGCGGCTGACAAATCGTTATGTCGCGAGTCTCAGCTGGATCCTGACACGACCGTGGAAGACGTTCGGCGGCGTCATACTCATCTGTTTGATTGGCATATCGCCGCTGCTACTCGATCTCATCAAGTTCGACGCATTCCCGCAGGATGCAGGCCGGCGTCTCTATATGCCGTTGCATATTGAAGGGCAACATCCGCTGGAACGCGTCGAAGCGGCCGTTATTACGATCGAAGACTACCTGCTCGATCACAAGGAAGAGTTCGATATTCGATCCGTGTACAGCTACTTCGAAGGAGACGAGGCCATCGCAACAATTCTGCTGACGGAAGAAGAGGAAGCGACATTATCGACGACGGAAGTCATCGAAAGAATCGAAGCGAACCTTCCGGTAATCGCGATCGGCAAACCCAGCTTTCAGTTCGAGCAGCAAGGCGGCGGGGATGGCTTCAGCCTGCAAATTTCGGGAGACTCAACGGCAATCCTGAACGAAATCGGCGTAAACGTTGCGCGGTCACTTGCGTCGGTGAGGGGCCTGGAGGACGTACGCTCGGATGCTGATTTGGGTGAGCGAGAGATTCGGGTCAACATTGACAGGGTACGTGCAGCAGCCAGCGGACTGACAGCCAGGGAAATCGCTGATGCCATTAGCATCGCGATGCGCGGCCAGAACCTGCGAGAGTTTCGTGGAGAATTGGGAGAGGTCGCAGTTCGACTGGCGTTCCGTGAAAGTGACAAACAGAGCATTGATCAATTGGCCGACCTTCCGCTTTACACGGCGGATGGACGCCGCATCACGTTGGGCACAGTGGCCAGTTTCCGCATCGCGACGTCACCGGCCACGATTCAGCGAACTGATCGCCAGACAGCCGTGATCCTGTCCGCCAATCTCACAGACGACGAGAGCCTGGAAACCGTGCGCCCAAGGGTTGAAGCATTAATGGAAGAATTCGATCTTCCGCCTGGCTACAGCTGGAAATTCGGCCGCGGCTTCGACCGGCAGGACGAAACGCAGCAAATGATGGCGACCAATATTATCCTCGGCATTGCCTGCATATTCCTGGTCATGGCCGCCCTGTTTGAGTCATTGCTGTTGCCGTTCTCGATCATCCTCGGTTCGATTGTGTTTTCCGTTTTCGGCGTGTTCCTGTTCTTCGCAGCTACCGGTACTACGTTTTCGTTTATGGCCTCTATCGGCATCATGATCTTGATCGGTGTCGTCGTTAACAACGGCATCGTTCTCGTTGATCACATCAACAACCTTCGCCAGGAAGGATTGCCGCGCAACGAGGCAATTGTCGAGGCAGGACGCGATCGATTGCGGCCAATCCTGATGACTGTCGCCACTACCATTCTCGGGCTTGCACCTCTTGCAGTCAGTACCACCCAGATCGGCGGCGATGGCCCACCTTACTTCCCGATGGCGCGTGCCATCATTGGCGGACTCGCATTCTCGACGGTCGTATCGTTACTGGTCGTACCCGCTTTTTATGCCTATTTCGACACCCTTGCGGCCTGGGGCAGGAAGGTCATGCGCACCGCCAGGAATCAGGGTTCCGGCGCAGCACTCGTCAAAACTTCTGCCTGATTTCCCCTATTCATATGTGTGCGCATCCCAGCATGAAGTCTGCGAATCGATTCTGATCAGCTTGTCATTCCTGCGCCGCCAGATTTTCCTGGCGGCACTCACTACCAGTAATAACAGCAGGATACTGATGGTCCAGGCGTCAGCGGCGCCGCCGCCACTGTGGCTGACGGCAACCGGAATTTCGCCAATGGGCGCGTCCCTGTTGAAATCTTCCAGGGGCAGGAAACTCAAGGCCGACGTATCGTCAGGGCCGAAGCTTGTCAGGAAGGAACTATCCACAGCATCGAACAATTCAATCAAAAGATCGTAATTGCCGGTCGGATAGCCGGACATGAGTTCCGTAATGAGCACATACTCATCCGTACCGCTTGCGCCAAAGATCCAGAAGTCTTCGGTTACACCGTATTCATTCCATGGGCCGAAATCCAGGCTCAGGTAGACGACGGCATAGACCTCTGCCGCGGAGTAAATCGTATCAGCGTCGAACAGCAAATCGATGCCGTGGAAGAACCCGTCATTGTCGTCATCGTTGAATAGCTGCACATCCGCATCGAAGAACCAGAATTCAAGGCTGGCACTTTGGGTGGATTGTGATCCGGAACCCAATTTCGATAATCCGCCCCTCGCAGTCGGTTTGCCGCGCGCTCCCGATGTCGCCAGCGCACCGTACTCGTCGGCCGATTCGCTGGTAAGGGTTGGATTGTCACGACCGCCTTTGGCGATATGACGGGAGATCGATGAACGAACGCCGTCCGTTGCATCCGGAGCCGCCTGGCTGGCGCCGGCGACCGTAAGGGCCAGCAGGCCGGCAACCAATAACGCTGCGAAATTTGCTGGTGCAGTAACCCGTGCAAATAAATTAGACATCCTGATTCCCTCTAACGCACAATAATCTTGCTTGCTACCATTAAAGGTCAGTGACGATGAATCGAAGCTGAACTGACGATTGAGTTTTATGAATGCCGGCTGAACAGATCTCTTGATATCGCATCCCGCCCCTGACGATCATTACGGAACCGCCGTTGCGTTCCTGCTGCTGGGCGTTGTTTCGGGTCTCTCCCTCGACCTGTGTGCGAAATGGTTGCTTGCCGACTACTCCCTTTCCCAGTTCGTATTTCTGCGGAGTATTTTCGGCCTCTCGTTCTTTTTGCTAACGGCTCGCTTTTATGGAGGCCTCGGGAGTCTCCGAACCAGTCGCTGGAAGTGGCATTTGTTGCGCACCTTGCTCGCAACAGGCGCGATGTTCGGTTTCTTTTACGGCCTCTCGCGTCTGCCACTGGTTAACGCATTGACGATTGCATTCACGGCGCCACTTTTTGTTACCGGATTGTCAGTGCCGTTTCTCGGCGAGCATGTCGGCTGGCGGCGCTGGCTGGCCGTCATCGTCGGCTTTATCGGTGTATTAATCGTGTTGCGTCCGGGCCCGGGGATGTTCACGCCGGCGGCAATTGGATTGATCATTGCGGCACTCTGTTATGCGGGCCTCGCGTTGACGGCACGCAAGTTGGCAGCGACAGAGAGCAGCATCTCCCTGTCCGTATACGTGGTTACCGGACCGTTACTTGTTTCATCGATCCTGGTCCCGGGCGATTTCACGGCACCGACTGCTGGCGGCTGGTTTCTCTTTATGCTCGCGGGGGCATGTTCTGCGATGGCCTGGGTTGGCATCGTTGGCGGCTACCGGCGCGCGCCGCCCGCGATGCTCGCTCCTTTTGAATACACGGCATTAATCGGCGCTGCCGCCGCCGGCTACCTGATCTGGGACGAGGTACCTGACATATGGGTACTAACCGGCGGCCTGGTGATCATCGCCAGTGGTTTGTTTATTGTTTACCGGGAAATCGGTAACGTAATGTCCACGCGTTACCTGCGCTCATTCACTGCAGGCGTTGCTGCGGCCCTGGTGCGAAAACTCCGCAAACAATCCTAGACGTGATTGTCAGCAGTTGATTTGACGAGCAGGGTCCGACCACTTATTGATTCCGACCCCACGTCCGAACTAGTGTTACCGTAAGCACCAGTAAGAATCATCAACTACCGGAACCTGTGGCCAGATTTGGGATCAAGTCGATGAGCATACTTCGTAGAGATTTTTTGCAGGGCATGGGCAGTGTTGCGATTGCAACAGTCCCGGGATTTTCAATTGCTCAATCATCGAAACTTTCCGTCGGCGTGATTGGCGGCGGTATTGTGGGCGCGTCCGTTGCTTTACAGCTGGCACAGTCAGGCGCCTCTGTGACGGTTTTTGAAAAAACGGCGCCGGCAAGTGGTGCCACGAGCAAATCCTTTGCCTGGCTGAATGCGGGCAGCAGCAATTCTCATTATCGCGATCTCAGAATGCAGAGTCTTTCTGCTTATCACCAACTGGATAAACAGCTTCAATCGGATATCACATGGGGTGGATATCTAAATTGGGAGAGCGAACCGGGCGCCGCTGCGGAAATGAGGGCGGCAGCACTGGAGTACGATCGCGCCGGATATTCAATGAAAACGCTCAGTGCAGAGGACTTTGCCACGATTGCGCCGAACCTCACACCGGGTTCTTTTGAGACGGCGGTCTACGCCGGCATGGATGGTCACCTGGATCCTGTCGGCGAGCCTGAGGCCCTGCTGCCGGGACCGACGTCAACGCTCCATGCCTCCGTAGCAAATGCCCGAACTGGTATCCTTGCCAAAAACTCTGCTGCTTCGGGTGTCAGGGAAATGACACTCGGGTACTCATCATCTGCTTTCGGAGGTTGGTAGTTCGTATGTATCAAGACGATATCGCCAG
>SMUX01311732.1_pt1 | contig 13591 bp, 10 predicted proteins | sample 2456431 | NCBI WGS metagenome assembly SMUX01 (sample SAMN11095930, study PRJNA526329) | marine sediment metagenome | biome: Marine sediment; feature: Surficial sediment; material: Deep marine sediment; isolation source: Hadal surficial sediment | place: Pacific Ocean | collected 2014-11 | depth... | reverse complement strand
GATCGGAAAGAACAATAGCAAAAGGTCCGCTCTTCTCCAGCATTTCTTCAATCAATGTTGAATCTTGCAAAAGAAATGTTTCAAAATCCTCTTTCCGCATTAAGGAACGAAATGAAGATAGTAAATTTACCTCGTCATCTACGTATAATATTTTATTGTTAGGAGTAAAATCATTCATTATTTAATTTCTCCTTATAGTATGGGATCAAACTATCTATCACTTTATCGTATTGAATGTTAGGAAAGGATCCTTCTAATATTTCTGACAGTTGTACTATTTTAATTACTTCGTTGCCAACACTTTTTCCATGATGATTGCGTACAACATTCACAACTTCAAAAGGGAAGTTCCACAGTTCCAGCAGAGTCGCACTTAATTTATGGTGCGGATATTTAAAATATTCTTCCTCAACTTCCTGCAGTGATCTTTCTTCGGTTTTCATTTGAATCATAAATTCCTTGTACTTTTCCGGTTCTGTAAATAACCAAACGAAAAAACCAATATCAGAGACTAATGAAGAGATGAACACAACTCCTTTATTATATGGCTTATCCCACAGCAGCGAAATCTTTTTAGCGTAAATTCCTCTCCTAAGCGCTCTGTTCCAAATTTCATTCACTTGCGATAAATTTTCGTTACTCATAACGTTTTGAAATTTATGCAGAATGCCGAGAGAAAGAAGCAATTCTTTTAATGGTTCAATTCCCATTAAAATTATTGCATCTCTAACAGATGTGATCGCCCTGTAAGCTCCGAAACTAACAGAATTTGCTATTTGTATAAGTTTGGTAACAATAAACGGATGCTTTTCAATGTGCTGAACAATTTGACTAATGGTTACTTCCTCTGTAATCATTTCTATTATTTCCGTATCAAATGAAGATGGGTTTGGCAAACCTGATAATGATTTTAAATACTTTAGAAGATTCGTTTGTTCAAGCTCATTATGCAATTCAGTAAACTTTTTAAGTATGTATACAAACTCACCATCGTCCCATGGTTTTAATAAATAAAACTGAGCATTACCTTTACTTAATAAATCCAGAACGAGAGACCTTTCTTCATAAGCACTCAGGATCATTTTAATTGCTTTAGGTGCAACACTTTGAGCATGGTAAAGAAATTGTTCGCCGCTCATTTCCCGCATCCGCAAATCGGTAACAATTAAATCTACACGATTTTCATTCAAAAATTTTAATGCTTCTCTTGGCGAAGAATAGTAATACTGTTCAAAACCTTCCTTTCTCAACAAACTTTTTATTGCTGATAGAATTGCTTCTTCATCATCAATAAAAAGAATTGACGGGACTTTCTTTTTACCGTTTTTCTCTATTTCTTCATGTATGTCATTGTTTGTGACTTCCATAATATCACTCATAATTGTTATTTGATTTAAACTCCATTGGTAATGTTATTGTAAAGGTAGTTCCTAATCCTTCCTGACTCTTAACTTCTAATTTACCATTATGCTTATGTATTAGAGACATACATATCCATAAACCAAGACCGGATCCTTCTCCTATCGCTTTGGTTGTGAAGAACGGGTCAAATACCTTTCTTTTAATTTCATCGTTCATTCCTTTTCCTGTATCGATTATCTTAATTATCACATTATCGTCATCGTTAAAAGTTTCTATTTTTATTTCGCCTTTTGTTTCTATAGCTTGTGCTGCGTTCACTAAAAGATTAACAAAAATTTGTTTTATCTCTCCAATATGACATTGCACCTGTGGAATATCGCCATAAATCTTCTTTACCGTGGCTTTATATTTTATTTCATTCCAAACTATAATTAAGGTCTCGTCAATTGCTTTATTAATATCAGCATCAATCGCATGATCATCCGAAATATGTGCAAATCCTCTTAGCTGTATAACAATCTTTTTAATCCTTTCAATTCCTTCAAAATTATGTTTCATCAGTTCTTTACAATCAGACACAATGAACTCATAATCAATCTTCTTCTCCAAAGCATCAATTTCGTGAAGTTCAGCCAAACAATGTTCCGGTTTATTTAAGTTCTGTCCCAAACTCTTCCATTTATCTAAAAGGATGAATAGGTCAGCAAAGTATTCATCAAACCGATTTAGATTACTTGCTACAAATGCTAAGGGATTGTTTATCTCATGTGCAATTCCAGAAATAAGTGCTCCCAGTGATGCCATTTTTTCTGAATGTATCAATTGGTTTTGCATCATTTTTGTATACTCTAAGGCATCCTGTATTTCTTTATTTTTCTTTTCCAGATTATTTTGATAAGACTTTCGTTGTTCCTCCACTAATTTCCTTTCACTAATATCCTGAATAATTATTACGCGATGTCTTATATTCAAAATATCATACGGAGATATATTGCACTCAATTGGAAATTGTTCACCACTTTTTTTTAAGCCCCTCATTTCAAAACTTAACGTATTGAAAAACTCTTGATCCATTTTTATTTTTCCATCTGCATCAGTATCAGATGTAAGATCTTCATTATAAAATAATACCGAGAATTCTTTACCTAACAACTCATTCTGTTTATATTCAAATAATTTTCCTGCTGCAGGATTGCAGTATTCAATTGCACCTATTTCGTTTACTGATACAATCGCAGATTTAGCAGCATTAGTTAAAGTTCTAAACATCATTTCAATTTCTTCATGAAATCTGTTAAGAGCTTTTTCTTTGCTGATGTTTCTAATCATTCCTGTAATTCCACTTATCTCCGAGAGATCATTCTGTATTGGAGATAGAAATGTTCTGTAATAATAAGTGTTTGAATTAAAGTTTAATTCCCACTCAAAAGAAAAACTTTCACCATTAAGACAACGGCGATGAGAAGATGTGTGAATATGATTTTCATCAAATTCAAAAATTTCGGAAATTAATTTGCCCAGGTGATTATTGTTTCCAATTCCCGTTTTAACTATCTCGTTACCATAAATACTCACCAGTTTCCCTCCCTTGTCGGTAACGTAAATAATTTCCCTAACGGAATTAAGAACATCCGATAAAGAAATTGTTTTATCATCAATACGAATCATTTCTTGATTCATATAAATCCCAATGAATAACTGTTTTAAAACTTAATCCATGAATTATATAGATTATACTATAAATAGTATCGAATTTTTTTTGCAGAAGTTAATAATTGCACGTCTTGTGGCAGGTGGATAAAATTATTTAGGGTTCCGTACCTATTTTAGATACAATTACTCTAATACAATTATAGTATGTAAGCAAATTAGGATAGTAAAATTAGCTGATTTTTTTGGTTACTTCTATTCCCAATTGCTCCATTCTGTAACGAAGTTTTGAACGGGACAAACCTAATATTTTAGCCGCATGAACTTGATTTCCGCTTGTAATTTGTAATGTTTTCTGAATTAAAGTTTTCAGAACCAGATCTACTTTTACCCCTTCCCCGGGTATTTTTAAAAGAAATTCGTCTGATGAAGGAGGATGCATTTTCTTTTCTCCTAAAATTTGATCTAAATGGTAATCCCTAATCACATCATCCTCCAAAAGTAGTATAACTCTTTCCATTACGTTTCGCAGCTCTCTAATATTACCCCTCCACTCATACGATTTTAATAAATCGATGGCTTCAGGAGTAATTCTTTTTACTTCTTTATTAAATTTTTTCGAAAACTCTTCAAGAAAAGAATATGCAAACAAAGGAATATCTTCTTTTCTTTTCCTAAGCGGGGGGAGGTAAACCTTGGCTACATTCAGTCTGTAAAATAAGTCTTCCCTAAAATTTCCTTTAGAAACTTCTTCTTCCAAATTTTTGTTGGTTGCTGCTAAAATTCTAACATCAACCGAAATTTCCTTTTGCCCTCCCAACCTATAAAATTTCTTCTCCTGCAGAACGCGTAAAAGTTTAGATTGAAGATTAACATTCAGATCACCAATTTCATCTAATAGAAGCGTACCACCGTTTGCTAATTCAAACTTACCTAATTTGGTTTTATTTTGAGCTCCTGTAAATGCCCCCTTTTCGTGTCCAAAAAGTTCACTTTCTGCAAGCTCTCTTGGTATAGTAGAACAATCGAGCTGAATGAAAGTAGAATTACCGCGGTCGCTGTATTGATGAATATATTTTGCAACCATTTCTTTACCGGTTCCGCTTTCACCCTCAATTAAAATTGTTGTGTCGGGACTTTTGGCAAGTTTTTCAACGGAATTAATAACCTGTTTTATTGTATTTGATTTTCCAAAATATTCCCGCGAAAGTTTTTCATCTTTCAGCAGCAGTTGCAATTTATTTACTTCATTTTTCAGATTTACTTCTTCAGCCGCCTTACTCAGCACAAATTTCAAATGATCGAGATCCATTGGTTTTAATAAAAAATCGAACGCTCCGGATTTAATTGCTGCAACCGTGGTTTTTGTATCGGAAAATCCGGTTATCATTATAATGGGAATTTCGGGATAAGACATTTTAAATTGTTTTAGCAGCACTAATCCATTATGCGTGGTGAGATATATATCTAAAAGAATTATATTCGGTTCAAATGATTCAATTCTTCTCTCAGCTTCAGCAGCTTCAATGCAAATATCAACACTGTAATTAAGCTTGGTAAGTACTTTTTGAAGTGAACGGCAGACTAATTCATCATCATCAATTACAAGTATTTTAATCAGAGTGTTTGGCACTTACAATTTTCTCCGGATTAAATTTAATATAAAAAGTGGAACTCTTTCCTTCTTCACTTTTGAAGGATAACTCCGCATCCATATCTTTCAATAACCTGTTACAAACACTAAGTCCTAAACCGGTCCCATCCGATTTTTTAGTGAAGAAATCTTCAAATATTTTATCCTGCTCATCTTGTTTTATACCAACACCAGTATCTCTAACTGACCAAAATATATCTTTTCCTTTATCTCTGTAACTTTTTATAAAGATTTTTCCGGGACCTTCGCAAGCTTCGATAGCGTTTGTTATTAAATTCAGAAATACTTGTAGTAATTTATTTTCATTACACAGTAACAGTGGCAGATGATCATCTAAGCTGATATCAATTGTTAAACTTTCTCTGCTAAGTGTTCCTTTAATAATATCCACTGCTTTTCTGGTAACTTTATTAATCTGACAAGGCATATTTCCAGCCAGACTTTGACGGGAAAAATCAAATATATTTTCTATTAAATAATTAATTCGCTCAAGTGCTTCGCCGGTTGAATCGACAGTTTCATTGATATGATCTGGCAACTCATCTTTTAACATTTTAAGATAATCTAGGTTCAGCTTTACTGCCGATAGGGGATTACGCAGTTCATGGATTAGACTTGCGGTAAGCTTACCTAGAATTTCCATCTTATTGTTAACTATTTTATCAGTAGACATATTTACCGGACGGATAAAGTTCAAATATTTTACATTTCAAATTGAAATATAATTAATTTTTAAATTTTAATTAAAAATTGATTTGACTAAATTATTGGTAGGTTTAAGTTAAAAGAAATGAACTGAAAAACAAATTGAGAATTAATAGTTATTTAGATTTTAAATCCTTTACAATTTTATCGGCTACTTTTGCAATTACTTCATTTGAGTCATAAAATTTTGAGTCGATTTTATTTTTTATATCTTCAAGTTTTTTAACATCCTCTTGCTGTGCCTTGCTTAAAACTTTAGCTTTCTCCGAAATTTCCAATTTGTCTTTATCCGATTTTTTATCGGTTTTTCCAAACTTATTGCTTTTTACATCTTTGGAATACTGATACTGATTATTTATACCCTTGATATCCATTTAATTCACCTTACATAATTAGCTATTTTTTTTCTATTTCTAATCTGCACTAATTTTTGAGCAATTTCAAGTGTTTCTGTTTTATACCATTCAATTACATTATCGAACTTTTCTTGAATTTGTTTAGTTAGGTTAAATAATTTTTTATCATATTGCAACAAATCTTCCCTTTTATATTGCTGTATAAGTTCTTTCCGTTTTAAAACAATTTGATTTATCTTATTTCTTATCGTCGGCATTTTCTTATTAAAATTTTTCACCGAAATATCTGATAAATCTGCATAAGTAGTTTCTAACAGAATTTTTAATTGTTGTATTTGGTCAGTTAAGCTGTTCATCTGTTAGAAGAATTCTCCTCTTAAAAAGTTAAGCAGACTTTGGGTTGCCAGAAGCTCTGCAAGCTGTAATTGAAGTGCTTGATAACTTTTTCTTAAAAAATCTGCATTTTTATTTATTCTTTTTTGTGCATTTCCAATACGATCGTTATAGGCAGAAATATTATTATCAAAAGCTGATTGAGCTAAAGCCAGATAGCCGTCGGCACCAATGTATGGATCAATTTTAGTGTAAAGTGTATTAGCAAATCCATTAGTTGAGTTGAATATGGCTTCAACCTGTGCAACATCTTCGGCAATTTTAGTTTCGAGTAAGCTGCTGTCCGATATACTTAATCCGGTAGAAGAATTAAAAGTAATACCTATTTGATTAAGCATATTTAAATTGCCCGCCGAAATACCGGAAACTTGGGTGTAACTAACTGAAGAAAGTTCGCTTAGTATTGATGATGCATTTGTATCATAGATTAGCAGTCCCCTGCCATCTAAAGTTGATCTCGTATTTTCTCTCAAAAATGTGTAAATGTCGTTGAATTTTGAAATAAAATCTTCAACCGAAGATTTGATCGAACTTACATTATTTGTTACGGTCATGTTAACTGTTGTATCGGAAGATTGCATAACTGAATGCAATTTAAAAGTAACTCCTGTTACCAAATCACCAACAGAATTTGAATTTCTTTGCAGAGATAACCCATTAAAGTCGAACTTAGAATTTAGCTGGTTACTACTATCTGTTATATCAGAATAAAGAAAGCCTGCCTTATCAGGGTTAGGTGACTGATTGAAAGCAGTTCTTGTTGTACTTAAATTTAATCCAACCGCATCTAATGCAGTTGATGAGCCGGTATCTGATAGATCTTTTATTCTATAATCAACACCGGTTTCCTTAGAAGAAATTGAAAGCTGAAATGTAGTTGAGGTTGGAGAAAAAGCCGAAGCAGCAACTATACCGGATGCTCCTTTTTCTTTTGTTGCACTGATATTTAAATCGCTAACAACATCAAATCCCGTTGAATGAGTTACTGAAATATAACTAGATGAATTATCGACCGTTATTTTTAAGCTTACATCGCCTGAACTTGGTGAATCCAGAACTTTTTCTGCAGTAACTCCATCAATATTATCGTTAATGTTTGTAACTATTTCATCAATTAATTCCTCATAAGTTCCGCCGCCGGTTACAGATATTGTAGTTTCTGTTCCGTTAAGATCAATTACAAAGGAACTTGCACCATCTGAATAAGAAGATGTTGCGATTTTTGCACCTGATTGAATCACAGCTTTATCGGAATTAATTGCGGAAGCAATTTTTTCCATCATTGTTTGATTTGTTTCAGATGCATCAAAAGTTACTTCAACATTGCTTAAATATTCACCTGTACTGCCGTCACCTGTTTTAATTGAAAATGTATGTGTTCCGGTAATAGAGTTTGTCGCGGATGAAGTTAAATCTTGAGATATTGCTATATCACTTTTAGCCAATTGATCAATACGAAAAGTATATGCACCATTAGAAGCAGAAGTTGATGCACTTGAAGTAACAAATGAAGAATTTGAGGTTGTTGTGGATTTTTCGCTGAAAAGCGAATCGGATCCTGTTAGTTTGAAATTTGTTAGTAAAGATTTAAATGCGCTTAAATTCGAACTGAATGTACTGTAAATTGATGATAAATTCTCATATTTCGACTTTTTATTAATAAGAGGCGTAACAATTTTCTGACTCTCATTTATTGTAAATGAACTTATTAACGTATTTATAGTCGATGTTGAAAGTATGTCAATAGTCATCTGATTACCTAATTATTACTAAAAGCGGTTATCCAGCCGTCTCTGAGCTCAGATAAAATCCTTATTACTATATTATAGTTTCCCTGCCTCATTTGATCCTGACAAAATTTATACAGCCTAAGAAGACCTGCAGAAATTTCAGCAGCGTTTTCGTCTGCAAAATTAAGAGCATTACTAAGTGCCTGAATTGCACTGTTTGTTTTTCTTAAGTCTTCTTTTTTGCAGCTTATCAAAGCTAAATCATACAATTTGATTACAAGCTGTTGAGGAGTAGCTTCTAAAATATCTTTCACAAGATATGGATTCATATTTGAATTTCTATTACTTTGTGTTGTATAATTATGCATGATCATTTCATATTTTGTTTTAAAAAGTCCCTTCCGGGGTGGCTATTCCGGAAGGGGGGTTTACTATACGCTCAACTAATTACTGGAATAAGATGAGAAGAGATTGAGGTTGAAAGTTGAGCTGAGCCAACATAGAGATCGAAATCTGTTGTCCGATCTGGCCCTTTGTAGCATTCAATTGTTCTAACGCCATATCTGCATCAAACAATCTACTAATACTGGAAGTAGCATTAGCAACCGCACTGGTTAAATAAGAATCTTTTACATCAAGTCTTTGGATATAGTTACCAATCTTACCTAATGAATCGTTTACGGCAGTTTCTAATGTTGAAACGCTAAGAGAAGCAACGTTACTTGCTGTTGCACCACTACCGGAGATAGAAGCTAAATCGAGAGTATTCATGGTACCAAAATTAATGGTAGTTTTCTCGGTTTCTCCTGTCTGGAATATAAAGTTACTACCAGATGGAAGAGATGAACCACTGAGAAGCTGTGTATCATTAAATTTGGTGTTTGTGAATATTGCAGTTATTTCATCTCCAAGTGCATTAATATCGTTAGCCAAAGCTGATAGATTTTTCGTTGGATCATTAGCTTCGGCAACTTTACCCTTAATCTGGATCAGCAAATCATTTATGTTAGATAATGCTGATTCAGCAGTAGCAAGAGTATCTTTTGCTGAGCCAACGTTTCCTTGAGCCGCTTTCATAAGCGCCACTTTACCCATAAGTTCCTTGCCTACGCGGTAACCGGATGTGTCGTCGGCGACTGAATTGATCCTAAGCTGAGAAGCAAGACGTAATTGAGCTTTATCTGTCCGTGCATTTACCCTTGCCAAGGCATTGTATGCCTGTAAGGCGCTTAGGTTTGTGTTAATTCTGAAAGGCATTCTATACCTCCTTGTATTGTGAATGAGTAGCAGGTATCCTTACCCGCTGTTAATTAAGAATTAATTCTCTAAATAGATTATCGGTAGGAAGTATTTAAATGTTTAGGGTTTTATTTAATTTTCTTTTATAAAAAGACTCAGTCTTTCTTTTAATAAACTTATTTTTTGTAGAATTATCGGTTCATTTATAAAATTTTCTTCTGCAGTCTCAATAATTTGTGCGATTTTATCAAAATTTTTGTTCTTTACGTATGCAGAAATAAGATAAAACACAACAGCAGGATCTTCGCTGTTAAGGGAAAATGATTTCTCCAAAAGCTCTTCTGCTTTCTGTGGATTATTGTTTTTCTCTAAGGTTAAAGCTAATTTATTTATAATGATTGTATTAAACGGGAATTTATCGTATATCTTTTCCAACAGTAGCTGCTTTAGATTTGTATCGTAATAGTTTTCAACTAATCCCGTAATCATATTAACATCACTTTCATCATTAAGTAAATCAATATACTCGTCAACTCCTGATTCCGTGATAGCTAGATTTTCAAATAATTTATTAATAAAATCTGCTTTTCTATTTTCTTTCTCATTGTCAAAATTATTGACTGTATCACCACTTTTTGTATAAAAAAACTTGAATAAATCTTTGTCTTTAAGATTAGCTGCAATGTTTATTCCTTCATATAAAATTGTTCGTCTATCCGGTAATATTGTTTGATGAGATGAACGTTTACCTGATAAAAATTCTTCATTCATCAGATATGCTTTTTTACAAAATGATTTTGCTTCTTCTCTTTTACCTAAATAAAAATAGATTTTAGCCGCTACAATTAATGCTGTTGGTTGTGTAGGATCTGCATTTATACTTTCTTCAATATAAATGTGCGCCGAATTCCAATCACCGCGTTCAGCATTATTCACTGCCAAATACCTGTTTGCTACTGATGAATATTCATTTTTCAAATTCTGGTCTTTTAAAGAATTAAGAAAATATCTTTCTGCATTAATTTTATCGTTTAAGATGCCATAGGTTTGCCCTAATTGAAAAGCATAGTATGAAGACGGCTGGCGGTTAAACTCATCTATTAAAATCTTTAGATTTCTTTTTGCTTTATGCTGCAAATCATTTTCGGAAATGCTGTAACCAAGATGTAAAATTTCAATATTAGATTTTAATATTGAAAAATTATTCTTCCTTAATGAATTTTCAATTTGCTCATGAATTTTACCCTCAAATTTAATTGATTTATCATTCGGGAAAAGACGCACATAATTCATTACCGAAGATTTACCATTTAAATTATTTATGCTTCTTACTCTGCAGAAGTAAGCACAATTATTGTTTTCTTTAGTCAGGTTTAATAATTCATCCTTCGATGATTCGGTAAGCCGTTCATCAGCATCAAGATATAATATCCAATCCGATGAGGAATTTTCTAAAGCAAAATTTCTTGCAGCGGAAAAATTATCTATCCAGGTAAAATCAAATACTTTTGCTCCAAATTCTTTTGCAATTGTCTTTGTATTATCACTCGAACCTGTATCAACGATAACAATTTCATCCACAACATCTTTGACAGAATTCAGGCAATCTTTAAGATATGCTTCTTCGTTCTTAACAATCATGCTTAATGTTATCATAACTTTTTCTTTATACTATCATTCATAAATTATTTGAATTAGTTTCTCGGCTGTTCTTGACCAGGTTAATTTATTAAGGTTTTTTGCTGCATTTATTCCGATGCTTTTTAATTTATCTCTATTGCGATATGCATATTCGATCTTCTCAATAATTTCATCTAATGCAGGTTCACTCCAATCTGCGATTAATTTTTTATTTTCATCAAACAATTTGAAATCAGCCATCGATTTTAATGGTAGAGAGTTCTCATCTGTTAAAATATCTTTATGCCCGCTGTTATACGAAGCAATAACAGTTTTACCGCATGCCATATATTCCATCATAACCAAATTAGTTCCTCCTTCACATCTGTTAGGGAACAAGCCCACATCTGATTTAAGATATAAGTCACGCATTTTCTCATTTGGCACAAGAGGAAGCGTAAATATATTCGAAGGATTTATATCATTTGCCTTATAAATGCTTGTCATCATTTCCTGCCAGTTTTTTCCTTTAACATCATACTTTATATATTTAGATGACTGCATTGAAGCCATCACATCCTGCCAGCGATTATACCATGTATTAACTAATATTATATCCGGATATTTTTGATGCATAATTTTAAAAGCTTGAAGAACCAGGTCCTGTCCCTTTCTAAGTTCAAACTTCCCGCCCGAGAAAATCACAAATAAATTATCATTTTCCTTTTCCCCACCCGGATAAAATAATTTTGGATCAATTCCCTGAGTTAAAACTTCAGAGTTTGCAATACCTGCATCTTTAAGCTTTTGAACACACCAGGATGAGCCAGCTAATATTACATCAAATTTAGTTGCATTTATTTTAGAAGATTCGGTTAATTCATCTTCAAAAAATGTATATCCGTAAGTCTTAATTCCCCTAAGATCATGCAATCCTTTTAAACTTTTACTGGTTATTGCGTTTAAAAAATAACCGGGAAGCCTTTCATTTGGGAAATTAATTTTTGAAGCATTTACATTTTTAACTATTACTTTTCCGGTCAATTCGGAACGCAAGTAATTGCTGCAAACTCCCCATCCGTAATTTCCAGCATCACTCAATCCCAGATAAAGAGGGACTTCATAATTGTTTACTGTGTTTACTCTTTCCCGAGTAGAAAATACTTTACATTTTTTCTCTTCGCCTTTCTTTTCAGCAACCAACTTTTGTAAATCGTAAGTAACTTCATTAACTACACTTTCCCAATCTCCCTTTTTCTGCTGCCTGTAAATCCTCATGGAAGGATACCATGGAGTAGACTTCTGATTTAACAGCCATCGCCAATCAGGCAGATAACTGATTAAATTCCAAACCGGTTTTCCCAATGCGCCGGTTAAATGCCCAATTGATGTATCAACACTTATAACCAAATCGAGATTATTTATTGCAGCTGCAGAATCATCAAAGTTTCTGACAAATCTTTCTAAATTATTAATCGGATATAGAAAATCTTTCAATTGTTCCGCAGCGGGACCTACCTGCAAACTATAGTAATCTACTCCACTTATTGAAAATAACTGCAAAAACTTTTGAAGAGGAATTGAACGTAATTTGTCTCTGGTGTTTTTCGGATTACCCGCCCATATCAACCCAACTTTTAGATGCTCGTTATCCCTGATTTTTTCATACCACTTGCAATTTAATTCCGCATCCGTTGTTAAATAATTTTTGAATGCAGGTATTGAATATTTATTTGTTTGGAAATAATATGGCAAACTCAAAAGCGCTATCTGATAATCATAATTTACTTTTGATTCATCAAATTCATCGTAAATAATTATTTCGTCTATCCATGGTAAATCTTTGAACAAGCAAATTATTCTAATTTCACATAGAAATATTATGTAACAGTTTTTTTCTTTAAGCAATTTCAAATAACGAACAAATTGTATAGTATCGCCCAGACCCTGCTCAGCATAAATCAATATTCTTTTATCAGTTAAATCTTTTAATGATAATTCCGGTTTAGAAAGCTTTGGCTTTATAAAATCTTTTCGTTCCTTACGCCATTCATATTCCTTCCAGCCATCTTCATAATTCCCGCTTAATAATAGTGCATGAGCTTTATTATAATGTGCTTCAGCTAAATCGGACTTACTTTTAATTGCTATATCAAAAAAGGATATTGCTTCTTTTAATTTGAGATCCTCAAGACTTACAACACCTAGATTTGTAAATGATATGATTCGGTTCTGCTCGTCATCAACTGCTTTTATAAAATAATCTTCAGCGGTTTCAGTATCACCTTTTTGCAAAAATATTCTTCCAATACTGATGTAAGAGCCTTTTAGTTCAGGGTCTGCGTCAATAGCTTTTTTATAATAACTAATTGCCTTATCGTAGTCTTTTTCATTCTGATATGCATTAGCAAGATTAAATAACGCTTCTGCATTATCTACATCCATCAATAATAATTGATGATATAATTCAATTGCTTTTTTATTATTGTTTTGTTTTGAATAAATGATTGCTGAATTATTTTTTGCGCCTATGTGATCAGGTTTTAATTGAATTGCTTTCTCAAAATTTTCAATTGCAAGCTCATACTCTTCCTGCTTTGCATAACAGCTTCCAATATTGAAATAATAATCACAGTTATCGGGATCAAGCTTTATTGCAATTTTGTAATTTGCTATTGCATTCTGCCATTTACTTAGTTTTAAATATAAGTTTGCAAGATTGTTAAACAACTGAGGGAATTCCGGATTGTTTTCTATTGCAGTATTGTAAAGTTTTTCCGCTTCTGTAAATTCATCTTTTAAGATTAATAGTTGACCAAGATTTAAGTAAGAATCACTAAATTTTGGATTTATATCAATTGCTTTTTTATAATTGTTTATTG
>SMUX01137524.1_pt1 | contig 13612 bp, 10 predicted proteins | sample 2456431 | NCBI WGS metagenome assembly SMUX01 (sample SAMN11095930, study PRJNA526329) | marine sediment metagenome | biome: Marine sediment; feature: Surficial sediment; material: Deep marine sediment; isolation source: Hadal surficial sediment | place: Pacific Ocean | collected 2014-11 | depth... | reverse complement strand
CCAGCGTCCTCTCGGCCCAGCCGGAGTACCAGATCCAGGCCGGACCGCCGATCAAGATGCCAAGGGCAAGGCCGGCGCCGGCGAATTTGCGCGACGCCCTCAGCCAGCGCGACGCCAGCAAGCGCGGCCTCATCTTGCGGCCGGTGTCCCGGCGGCGTCTTGATGTCGGTGGCCTCAGCGGGGGCATGATGCGTCCTCCACGATCCAGGAAACCAGTTGAGGGAAATCGATACCGGCATGGGCGGCGACTTCGGGCACCAGGGACAGCGGCGTCATGCCGGGCTGGGTGTTGATCTCCAGCATGTACAAATCGCCGGGCTGGCCGCCGGTATCGTCGTAGCGCAAGTCGGCGCGGCTGACCCCGCGGCATCCCAGGGTTTCGTGGGCCTTCAGGGCATACTCCATGGCTAAATCCGCGATCTCGTCGGGAATCGGCGCCGGGCATAGATGCGTCGCGCGGCCTTCCTCGTACTTCGCTGCGTAATCGTAGAAACCTTCGTGCGTCCTCAGTTCGGTGACGCCGAGCGCCCTGTCGCCCATCACCCCGACAGTCAATTCACGGCCTGGGATGTAGCTTTCGACCAGCACGAGATCGCCGAACGGCCAATCGTCGAGCGGCGGGCGGTTGTCGCCCTCGAGGACGATACGCACGCCGACGCTCGAGCCCTCGTTCGGTGGCTTGATCACATAGGGCGGGTCGATCACCGGGCCGTTCGCCAGCTCCTCGCGGCGCACGATGCGACCGTCGGGGCAGGGGATGGCGGCGGCGGCGAACAGTCGCTTCGCCATCGGCTTGTCCATCGCCAGCGCCGAGGCGAGCGCGCCGGAATGGGTATAGGGAATCTCCAGGATATCGAGCAGACCCTGGATCTTGCCGTCCTCGCCGTGGCGCCCGTGCAGCGCGTTGAACACGACGTCCGGCGCCGGGTCGAGGGCGGCGATTAATGCCGTCAGGTCGTGCTCGACGTCGATCAAGGTCACCTCGTAACCCGACTCCTCGAGCGTCTTGGCGCAGTTCCGGCCGCTGACCAGCGAGACCTCGCGTTCGCTCGACCATCCGCCGTAGAGCACCGCGACGTGCTTGGTCATGGTTTCACCCTCTCGAGGCCGCCGCCGGCGGGCCGGCCGATACGGCGGATTTCCCACTCGAGGCAAACCCCCGTGTCCTCGCGAACCCGGCGGCGGACCTCTTCGCCGAGCGCCTCGATGTCGGCGGCGGTGGCGTCGCCGGTGTTGATCAGGAAGTTGCAGTGCTGTTCGGACACCATGGCGCCGCCGATCCGCAATCCCCGGCAACCGGCGGCCTCGACCAGCTCCCACGCCTTTCGGGCTTTGGCCTCCGGGACCAGGGGATTGACGAAGGTGGAGCCGCCGGTCCGCATGCGCACCGGCTGGCTCTCGTTCCGCGCCTGCTTGATCTCGGTCATGCGCCGGGCGATGTCCCGCGTCTCGCCGGGTTCGCCCCCGAGCACGGCGCCGGTGAAGATCCAGTCCTCCGGGACCCCCGAGTGGCGGTAGGAAAATCCCAGCTCCTGGTGCGGGATCTGGTGCACCCCGCCGCCGGAGTCCACCGCCGTGGCGGCAACCGTCACGTCCTTCATCTCAGCGCCGTAAGCGCCGGCGTTCATGGCGAGCGCGCCGCCGATGGTGCCGGGGATGCCGCACAGGAACTCGAGCCCGCCGACGCCGGAATTGCGGCACGCCATGGCGACGTTGACATCCATCGCCGAGGCGCCGGCGGTAACTTCGGTGCCGGAAATCCCGATCCTGGCGAATCCCCGGCCCAATCGGATGACGACGCCGCCGATGCCGCCGTCGCGGACGATGATGTTCGATCCCACACCGATCACCGTCACCGGCACATCGGCCGGTTTGGCCGCGAGGAAGCCGACGAGATCGTCCAAATCCACGGGCCGGAACATGACCTCGGCGGCACCGCCGACCCTGAACCAGGTAATGCGTGAGAGGTCGGCGTTCTCGCTCAACCGTCCGCGCACCTCGGGCAGGCGGTCGATCAGGGCGTCGCTCGGTTTGATCCCGGGCATCATTTCCGCGCCCTCGCGCCCGAATGTCCCGCCTCGCCGGCGAGGCGCTTGAGCTCGCCGGGCAAGGCCTGGGCCCAGTTGGTGATGGAGCCGGCGCCGAGGCAAAGCACCAGGTCCCCGCGCTTGGCGATGTCGAGGACGAGGGGCGCCAGGGCTTCGGGATTATCCAGCGCGACGACGTTGCGATGGCCGTGGGTACGCAGGCCCTCGACCAGGCGGTCCCGGCTGATGCCCTCGATCGGCGTCTCGCCGGCGGCGTAGATATCGGCGACGATGACGGTATCGGCGTCGTTGAAGCAGGTGCAGAAATCCTCGAACAGCGCCTCTAGCCTGCTGTAACGGTGGGGCTGGACGACGGCGATGATGCTGCCGCTATAGGCATCCCGCGACGCCTTCAGCACCGCCGTGATCTCGACCGGATGATGGCCGTAATCGTCGATCACGGTGATGCCGGCAAACTCCCCGGTCTTGGTGAAGCGGCGCTTGATGCCGGAGAACCCGGCCAGGGATTGGCGCAGCACCTCATCCTCGATCCCCATCTCACTGGCCACCGCGATGGCGGCCAGGGCGTTCTGGACATTGTGCTCGCCGTGCATCGCGAGCTCGATCCGCTCGAGCGTTCTGATCGCGTCGGTGTTCCTATCGGCGATCACGACGTCGAACACGGTGCCGGCTTCGGTGACGGCGATATCGACGGCGCGGACGTCCGCCTGGGCGCTCAGGCCGTAGGTCACGATCTTGCGGTCCGAGATCAGGGGGATCATTGCCTGGACCTCGGGGTGGTCGATGCACATCGCCGCGAAACCGTAGAACGGGATGTTCTCGGTGAAGGATACGAAGGCTTGGCGCAGGGCATCGAAATCACCATAGAAATCCAGGTGCTCGGGATCGATGTTGGTGACCACCGCGATGGTGGCGTTGAGCTTGACGAAGGTGCCGTCCGATTCATCGGCTTCCACCACCATCCAGTCGCCGGCGCCGAGCCGCGCGTTCGAGCCATAGGCGTTGAGGATGCCGCCGATGATCACGGTCGGGTCGAGGCCGGCCAGCTCAAGCATGGCCGCGACCAGGGAGGTGGTCGTCGTCTTGCCGTGGGTGCCGCCGACCGCGATCGACCATTTGAGCCGCATGAGCTCGGCCAGCATCTCGGCGCGGCGCACGACGGCGATGAGCCGGGCATTGGCGGCGATGACCTCGGGGTTGTCCATTTTGATGGCGGAGGAGACCACCACCACCTGGGCGTCGCCCAAATTGTTGGCGTCGTGGCCGATGGAGACGGGAATACCGATCTCGGTGAGGCGTTTGACATTGGCGTTCTCGGCAACGTCGCTGCCCTGAACCGTATAGCCGAGGTTATGGAGAATCTCGGCGATGCCGCTCATGCCGATGCCGCCGATACCGACGAAGTGGATGGTGCCGATGGAAAGTGGCAGCGCCCTCATGCCGCCGCCTCCCTTCCGCTCCGACCCGGATCGGGCGCCGGCGTCTCCTGGCCGTTGACGGGGCACATGGCAATGACCAGATCAGCCAGCGTTGCCGCCGCGTTGACCCGGCCGAATCTGGAGGCGCGCTCGGCCATGCGGCCGAGGTCGATCGGGTAGCTGAGCAGCAGTTTGAGACGGGCCGAAAGGGTCTGGGCGGTGAAATTCGCTTCCGGCATCACCAAGGCGGCGCCCGCGGCCTCGACGGCGCGGGCGTTGAGGGTCTGATGATCGCCCGCGGCGTGGGGGTAGGGCACCAGGATCGCCGGTCTGCCGGCGACGGTCAGTTCGGCCGTGGTGGAGGCGCCGGCCCGGCTGATCACGCAATGGGCCTCGCCGATCCGTTCCGACACATCCTCGAAAAAGGTGGCGAGTTCGGCCTTGAGGCGAAGACGGTCGTAGGCGGCGCTGACCTTATCGATGTCCTCCGGCCGGCATTGCTGGCTGAGCTTGAGGCGCGCCCGCATTTCCTTGGTCAACCGCGAAAGGGTCTCGGGGATCACCTCGCTGAACACGGTGGCCCCCTGGCTGCCGCCGAGCACCAGGAGATGGATCGGCCCGCTCGGGGTCAGCGGCGGATAGGGTTTTTCGGCCAGCGCCCGAATGCCCGGGCGCACGGGATTGCCGGTCAGACGCACCTTGTCTTGGTCCTCGGGCTCGATCCCGGCGACGTTGGGGAACGAGGTGGCGATGGCGCTGACGTGGGGGGCGAGCAGCCGATTGGCGCGCCCGAGAAGCGCATTCTGTTCGTGGATCAAGGTGGGAATGCCGAGCCTGGTCGCCGCCATCATCGCTGGAACCGAGGCGTAGCTGCCGAAGCCGACGACGACGTTGGGCTTGAGTTCGCGCAACAGCCGGCGCGCCTTGAGTAGCCCGAAGAACAGGGCGAGACTCCCCCGCGCGCGGGCGATCAGATTGCCGGTGGTGACCTGGCCGGCGCGGATGTGGTGGTAATCGACCCCCTCGAGCTCATTGCCCCAGGAGCCGCCGCGCCGGTCGGTGAAAAGCGCGAGGGTGCACTCGCGTCCCTGCAATTCCGCGGCGAGGGCCTGGGCCGGGAACACATGCCCGCCGGTGCCGCCGGCGACCAGGATAATGGGGTTGACCCGCAGCGTGTCGGTCTCGGCCGCCATCACACCCCTCTCAGGCCGACACGTCGCCGGGTCAGGGCCAGCACCATGCCCATGGCCAGCGCGATGCCGAAGAGCGACGATCCGCCATAGGAGATGAACGGCAGTGTCATGCCCTTGGTCGGCATCAGCTTCAGCGTCGTCGCCATGTGGATCGTCGTTTGCAGGCCGAACTGGACCAACAGCCCGGTGACGGCGAGCAGGACGAACAGGTTGTTTTCCTGGAGCATGCGGGAAAATCCGCGCAGCACCACGAAGGCAAACAACGCCACGATCACGAGACAGGCGAAGAGGCCGAGTTCCTCGCCGGCGACGGCGAATATGAAGTCGCTGTGGGCGTCGGGAAGGATCTCCTTGATCGTGCCTTCGCCGGGGCCGCGCCCCAGCACGCCGCCGTTCATGAAGGCCTCGAGCGCGGTGTTCACCTGGTAGCTGTCGCCGGCGCTGGGGTCGAGGAAACTGTTGACGCGGCTGGCGACGTGGGGAAAGGCGTAGTACGCCCCGACGAGGGCGCTCAGGCCCAGCACTATGACCAGCCCCACCCACAATAGCGGCGGCCCGGCAAGGAAGAACTGCGCGAACAGCACCGCCGAGATGACGCCGGCCATGCCCATGTCGGGCTGCATCAGCAGCAACGCCATGACCACGAGGTAGAGCGCGGCGACGATCAGGTAGCCGGGGAAATTGCCATGGAGCCGGCCGGCCGAGATCATCCAGGCGGCGAGCACGGCGAAGCCCGGCTTCATGATCTCCGAAGGCTGCAGGGACAGGCTGAAGATGTTGAGCCACCGCCTGGCGCCGTTGATTTCGGTGCCGGCGACGAGGGTCAGCGCCATGAGTACCAGCGCCACGGCGAAGACGATGGTGCCGAGACGGCGCACGTCACGGGGGCTCAGCAACGAGATGGCGAGGATGGTGGCCAAGGCAGGCCCCAGATAGGCCAACTGGCGGCGCACGAAATGAAAGGATTCGAGGCCGATACGCTCGGCCACCGCCGGTGACGCCGCCAGGATCAACATCAGGCCGAAACAGATCAGCGTCAAGAGAGCCGCCAGGGTCCAGCGGTCGACCGTCCACCACCAGCGGCTGAGGACGGAGTTGTCGGTGCGTGCGAAGCCGATCATTGCCGCCGCTCCGTTCCCCCGGGCTCACCGGAAAACGCCAGCACCAAGCGGCGGAAGGCGTCGCCCCTGGCGCCGAAATTGGCGAACTGGTCGAACGACGCCGAGGCCGGGGAAAGCAGGACGACCGCGCCGGCCCGTTTCTCGCTTCCGGCGAGCCGGCGGGCGCCATCGAGGGCGGTTCCAAGCTCGCCGGCGATGGTGTAGGCGACCTTGCCGTCCAAGGATCGGGCGAAGGTCTCCGCCGCCTCGCCGATGAGGAAGGCATGGACGATGCGGGGGAAAAGGGGCTCGAGCGATGCGATGCCGCCTTCCTTGGGCTCGCCGCCGGCGATCCAATAGATGGCGGGATAGCACGCCAGCGCCTTGGCCGCGGCCGCGGCGTTGGTCGCCTTGCTGTCGTTGACGTAACGGACGCCATCGACGGTGGCGACCAGCTCCTGGCGGTGGGGAAGGCCGGGGAAGCTCGAAAGGGCGGCGGCGATGAGGTCGGTCCCGATTCCGGCGGCGCGCGCGACGGCGAAGGCGCAGGCCGCGTTCTGCCAGTTGTGGGCTCCGGGAAGCGCCTTGGCGGTGGTCAGCGTGGCGATGCGCGCGTCCCGGCCGTCGGTGTCGTCATAGAGTTCGCCGTCAAGCACATAGACCCCGCCCGCCACCGGACCGCCGGCCGAGATGGGGATGATTCTGAGGTCGTCCCGGGCTTCGAGGAGGGCGCGGATCTCCCGGCAGTGCCCGTCGTCGACGCCGATGACGGCGATGCCGTTGGCGTGGCCGCGGTCGAAGACCCGGCGCTTGGCCGCGACGTAACCATCCATGGTGCCGTGACGGTCGATGTGGTCGGGCGAGATGTTGACCAAAACCATGATGTCGAACATGTCCGAGACGATGAGCTCGAGTTGATAGGAGGAGAGTTCGAGGACATAGGTGCCCGAGGCGCCGAGCGGATCGAGCGCCAGCACCGGCGGCCCGAAATTGCCGCCGATCGCCGCGCTCTCGCCGGCCGCTTCGAAGATGTGGCCGATCAGCGCCGTGACCGTGGATTTGCCGTTGGTGCCGGTGACGCCGATGAACCGGGCGCCGGTCTCGGCCCGCGCCATGAGCTCGATGTCGCAGATGATCTCGAGCCCGCCCGCGCGCGCCTTCGCCGCGACCGGATGGGGTTGCGGATGGGTGTGGGGAATCCCGGGACTGAGCACGAGGGTGTCGAGGGCGGAGAGATCGGTATCGTTGAGATCGGCGATCGGCACCTCGGCCGCCGCCGCCGCTTCGCGCTTGTCCTCATCGTCGTCCCACGCCAGCACCTCGGCGCCGCTCGCCACCAGCGCCCGCGCCGCGGCAAATCCCGAGTGGCCGAGGCCGAGCACGGCGATCCTCGAGCCCGATGCGCTAGGTAAGGGAATCATGGCTGCCTCTCGCTCCTTACCTCAGCTTCAGGGTCGCCAGCCCGGCGAGCGCCAGTATCGACGCGATGATCCAGAAGCGGATGACGATGGTGGGTTCGGCCCAGCCCTTCTTCTCGAAGTGATGGTGCAAGGGCGCCATGCGGAAGACACGCTTGCCGGTGAGCTTGAAGGAGACCACCTGGACGATCACCGAGACGGTCTCCAGCACGAACAGTCCGCCGATGATGGCGAGCACCAGTTCGTGTTTGGTGATGACGCTGACCGCGCCCAAGGCGCCGCCGACCGCCAGCGAGCCGGTGTCGCCCATGAACACCATGGCGGGCGGGGCGTTGTACCAGAGGAACCCCAACCCCGCGCCGACCAATGCGCCGCAGAAGATGGCGAGTTCGCCGGCGCCCGGCACCAGTTGAATCTGCAAATAATTGGCGAAGACGACGTTGCCGGTGAGATAGGCGATGAGGACGAAGCACCCGGCGGCGATCATCACCGGACCGATGGCGAGGCCGTCGAGCCCGTCGGTGAGATTGACCGCGTTCGACGCCCCCACCATCACCAGTACGGCGAAGGGCAGGAACCCCCAACCGAGGTCGATCAGCACGTTCTTGAAGAAAGGCACGGCGAGGCCGGTCGACAAAGGCGCGGGGGTGATCTCCATGATCCACAGGGTGGCGGTCGCGGCGACCAGGATCTGGGAGATGATCTTGAGCCTGGCGGACAGGCCGTGGTGGCTCTGGCGGACCAGTTTCAGATAGTCGTCGACGGCGCCGATGGCGCCGAACCCGATGGTCACGATCAGCACCGCCCAGACATACCCGTTCCTGAGATCGGACCACAGAAGGGTGCCGATGGCGAGGGCGAGGAGGATGATGAAGCCGCCCATGGTGGGGGTGCCCTGCTTGGTCAGCAGGTGTTCCTCCGGCCCATCCGTGCGGATCGGCTGGCCATTGCGTTGATGCTTGCGCAGCCATTTGATCACGAACGGTCCGACGATGAAGCTGACGATCAGCGCGGTGACGACCGCGCCGCCGGTCCTGAAGGTGATGTAGCGGAACAGGTTGAAGACGCCGATCTGATCGGACAGGGGAAAGAGAAGGTGAAACAGCATCCCGGCGCACCCTCCTCAGTTGTCGTTGGCGGCGATTTTGGGGGTCGACTGGCCGCCGAGCAGCGCGTCGGCGATGAAGCTCATGCGGCTCGCCCGCGACCCCTTGACCGTGACCACGTCGCCCGGCCTGACCAGATTGCGGACCAGGGGCGCCAACTCTTCCGCCTTGCCGGCGTGCCCGCCCCGCATCTTGCGCGGCAGGGCGTCATGGAGATGCACCATGTCCTTGCCCACGGTGCACACGAGGTCGATCCCCAACTCGATGAGATCGTCGGCCAGGGCGGCGTGGATCTTCGCCGAGTCCGGGCCGAGCTCGAGCATGTCGCCGAGAACCGCGATGCGGCGTCCGCCGGCATCGGTCTCGGCCGTGGACAGGACCTCGAAGGCGGCGGCCATGGACGCCGGGGATGCGTTGTAACTCTCGTCGAGCAAGGTGAAGGCGCCGCCCGACAGCAGCACCCGGTGCTGGTCGCCGCGCCCCCTGGGGGCCTTCAACGCCTTGAGCGCCTTGGCCGCGGCCTCGACATCGCCCCCCGCCGCCTCGACGGCGCAAAGCACCGCCAGGCTGTTCATCGCCCAGTGGCGTCCCGGCGCGCCGAGCCCGTAGGAAAGGCCGCGGCCGAAAATCTCGGCTTCGACCCGGCTGCCGTTGCCTTCGAGCCGATAGTTCATCAGGCGTGCTTCGCAGGCGTCGCCGGCGCCGAAGCCGATGATGCGTTCGATACCCTCGGATTTCGCGGCGCCGGCGAGGGCGTCGAAATACGCGTTGTCGCGATTCAAAATGGCCGTACCGCCGTCCATGCCGCGGAAGATCTCCGCCTTGGCGGTGGCGATCTCCGAGAGCGAGCCGAAATAGGCCGTGTGCACGCCTTGTATGGTGGTGATGAGGGCGGTGTCGGGGCGGGCGAGCTTGCTCAGCGGCGTGATCTCGCCGGGATGGTTCATGCCGATCTCCAAGACGCCGAAGTCGGCGCCCCTGGGCATACGGGCGAGCGACAGCGGCACGCCCCAAAGGTTGTTGTAGCTTCCCTCGCTGGCGGCGGTGACGCCCTGGGGCGCGAGCACCGCCTTGAGGGCCTCCTTGGTGCTGGTCTTGCCGACGCTTCCGGTAATCGCGATGACGTGGGCCGAGGTGCGCGCGCGGGCGGCGCGGGCGAGATGGTTGAGCCCCTTCATGGTGTCGTTGACGATCAAGAGCGGCGTGTCCCGGGGCAGGCCCTGGGGGATGCGGCTCACCATCGCCGCCGCCGCGCCGCCCTCGAGCGCCCTGGCGACGAACTCGTGGGCATCGTATTTGGGGCCCTTGATGGCGATGAAGAGATCGCCGGGATGAAGCGTGCGGCTGTCGATGGAAACGCCCTGGGCCTGCCAGGCACCGGTGCTGTAGCCGCCGGTCGCGGCGTCGGCTTCGACGGAGGTCCACAAGGCGGATGCCGGCGTCGCCATCATGACGCGCCTCCGATGCCGGCGACCGCTCTTCGCACCTGTTCGCGGTCGTCGAAGGGAATGATTTCGCCGCCGACGATCTGGCCCCTCTCGTGACCCTTGCCCGCCACCACCAAGATATCGTCCGGCTCGAGGATGTTGACGGTCTCGGCGATGGCCCGGGCGCGGTCGCCGATCTCGCGCGCGCCGGGCGCGGCGTCGAGGATCTGGCGGCGGATACGGGCGGCGTCCTCGCCGCGGGGGTTGTCGTCGGTGACGACGACGAGATCGGCGAGCTCGGTGGCGATCCTTCCCATCTCCGGGCGCTTGCCCGGGTCGCGGTCGCCGCCGCAGCCGAAGACGACGCCAAGCCTTCCTCGGAGATGGGGCCTGAGCGCGCCCAGGACCTGGGCCAGGGCGTCCGGGGTATGGGCGTAATCGACGTAGATGGCGGCGCCGTTGGGGTGGCGCGCGGCAAGCTCCATGCGTCCGGGCGCCCCTTCGAGGTGGGCGAGGGCGCCGATCGACGCCTCGGCGTCCTCGCCGGTGGCGATGGCGAGGGCGAGGGCGCAAACCGCGTTCATCGCCTGGAAGGCGCCGACCAACCCGAGCCGTACGGCGAATCGCTTGCCGGCGATCTCGAGGCCAAGCTTCAGTCCGTCGGCGAGGGCATCGGTGCCGGTCACCTTCACGTCCTCGCCGTTCCGCCCGAAACCGATGATGCGCTGCCCGCGCGCCTCGCACCGTTCCTTGAGCGGCCCGAATTCCGGGATGTCGGCGTTGAGCACCGCGACGCACCGCGGCGCCAGGATGGTGTCGAACAGCCGGACCTTGGCCGCAAGATAGGCCTCTTTCGTGCCGTGATAGTCGAGATGATCGCGCGAGATGTTGGTGAAGGCCGCCGCCGTCACCCGAACGCCGTCGAGCCGGTACTGATCCAACCCGTGGCTCGATGCCTCGAGCGCCAGGTGATCGACGCCCCTTTGCTTGAGATCGGCGATACAGTGTTGCAGCGCCACCGGATCGGGGGTCGTCAGCGCGCCCGGGTCGGTGACGCCCGCGGTGTCGATATCCGGGGCGCCGAGGCCGAGGGTGCCGAGGCTCGCCGCCCTGTGGTCGAGGCGCGACCAGATCTGGCGCAGGAAGGAGACCACCGAGGTCTTGCCGTTGGTGCCGGTCACCGCGGCGATGGTGGCGGGTTGGGGTCCGAAAAAACGCGCCGCCATCAAGGCAAGTCGGCGGCGCGGATTGTCATCGGTGATCACCGGGACCGGCGGCGCCACTGACTCGGGCGCGGCCTCGGGGACGAGTGTGCCCGGCGGGCCGAGGACGGCGGCGGCGCCCCGGGCCAGGGCATCAATGATGAAATCCCTGCCGTCGGCGCGGCTTCCCTTGATCGCGGCGAACAGATAGCCGGGCCGGACCTCGCGGGAATCGGAGGTCAGGCCGAGAATTTCCACATCCCTTGCCGCCGTGTTCGATTCCAACCCGGATGCCTCTAAGCTCAACAGTTCAATAAGACGCAACTCTGGGATCCCGAGAATTGATCCTGACGTACATCTTGCGGCGCATTCGGGGCGCCGTTTCATCGACCGGCGCGACTCCCAGTAACGGGGCCGCGCGCGCGATCGTGCGTCCGACGATGGGCGCGGCGACCCAGCCGCCGGTGGCGTAACCGTAGGTTCCCGTCGTGCCGCGGGGCTCATCGAGGAGGGCGAAGACGACGTAGCGGGGATCGTCCATGGGAAAGGCGCCGACGAAGGAGGACAACAGCGCCTTTCGCCGGTAGCCGCGCGCGCCCACCTTCTCCGACGTGCCGGTCTTGCCGCCCACCATATAGCCTTTGACCGCCGCCTTACGCCCGGTGCCTTGCGCCACCACCTGACGCAGCAGCCGGCGCATCCGCTCCGAAGTGGCGGTGGAAATGACACGCACGCCCGGGTCGCGTTCGCCGGGACCGCGCCGGATCAAAGTCGCCGGACGCATGATGCCGCCATTGACGATGGCGGCGACCGCGGAGACGAGCTGCATCGGGCTGACGGCGATCCCGTGGCCGAAGGCGATGGTCATGGTATGGACCTTGCCCCATGGCGAGGGGACGATGGGAGCGCCGACCTCGGGCAGTTCGATGGCGGCCGGACGCAACAGGCCGAGCCTCGCGAGATAGGCTTTCTGGTTCGCGGTGCCGACGTCGAGCGCCATCTTCACGGCGCCGATGTTCGACGAATAAACGAAGATTTCCGGTACCGACAGCCACCGTTTCTTGGGCTTGTAGTCGGTGATGACGAAGCGCGAAATGCGGATCGGCTTGGTGGCGTCATAGCCGCTGTTCAGCGTCGCGGTACCGGTGTCCAGCGCCATCGCCGTGGTGAAGATCTTGAAGGTCGAGCCCATCTCGTAGACGCCATGGGTGTTGCGGTTGAAGGTGGCCTCCACCGGCCCGACGCCTGGATTGTTGGGGTCGAAATCCGGCAGCGACACCATCGCCAGCACCTCGCCCGAATGGACGTCGAGCATGATCCCGGCGGCGCCGATGGCGCCAAACTTCGTCATCGCCGCCTGCAATTCCTGGCGCACGATGTGCTGCAGACGCACGTCGAGCGAAAGCTGGAGCGCGGACGTGCTTTGGCGCAAGGTTTCGTCGAATGAGTTCTCGACGCCGGCAAGGCCGCGGTTGTCGACGCCGACGAAGCCCAGAACGTGGGACAGCAACCGCCCGTGGGGGTAGACCTGGCGCTCCTCGCGCTGGAAGTAGAGGCCGGGAATGCCGAGCCGGTTCACCGCATATTGCTGCCTCGGCGTCAGGTGCCGGCGCAGCCAGACGAAGCCGCGGTTCGATGTCAGCTTGCTCTCGACCTCGGCCGAGTCCAGTCCCGGCAACAGGCGGGTCAATTGGTGGGCCGCTTCACCGGCGTCGAGAATGTGACGCGGGTTGGCATAGAGCGAAGCCGTCGCCAGGGACGTCGCCAACAGGACGCCGTTGCGATCGACGATGTCGGCCCGCTCGGCCTTCCAGGTCGATGCCGGAACGGCTTGGGCGAGGCGCGGTTCGTTGCCTTGTTTGAAGATGGTGACGTCGACGAGGCGTCCGGCGATGACGAGGAAGCCGAATCCGAACAGCGCGCCGATCACCAAAAGCCGGTTGCGGCCGGTTTCGATGACTTGCTTGCGCACCCCCTCGAGGCGCATGCGGTGCTCATGGTCGCCGACGCCCACCCGGCCGCCGGGCAGGGAGTTGGCTACGTCTCCGTACCCGCCTCCCGCCATTTCTAGTCCGCCTCGGAGGTGTGTGCTAGAGCTGGCCTCGGGCGCAAGGTCGGGCCGAGTGGCCTCTCCCTGGCCGGCGATCCCGGCTTCATCCCGATCCCGGCGGGTGCCGCGCGGGAACGGGATGCCGGGCGCCACGGAAGGCTGGAGACGGAGCCGATCTGCGCCGTCTCGACCGGCCCGAGATCAAGATAGCGCGCGGCGAGTTCCTCGAGACGAGAGGGCGTGTTCAGATAGCTCCACTCGGCGCGGAGTACGTGGATCTGCTGCTGCTCCTTGAGGATCGCGGCATTGAGCCGGGTAAGCTCTTCCTCGAGGTCTTGCACCTGATACTTGACGTGGAACAGGCCGAACCCGACGACGATGGCCAAGGTGAGCCACAGGAACGTGGAACGTCCTCTCATTCGGCCGCCCTCGCCGGCCACGGCGGCGCCTCGGTCCTGACCGCGGCGCGCAGACGGGCCGAACGGGCCCTGGGGTTGCGGGAGATCTCTTCGGCGCCGGGCTTGATCACCCGGCGGTTCAGCAGACGAAAGGATGGCGCGGCCGCTCGCGACGTCCCCCGGGAGGAAAGGGACGGTGTATGACGCGAGGTCCGCGCCGAGGCGCCGCAGCGGATCGAAAAAAACGACTTG
>SMUX01360307.1_pt1 | contig 13618 bp, 7 predicted proteins | sample 2456431 | NCBI WGS metagenome assembly SMUX01 (sample SAMN11095930, study PRJNA526329) | marine sediment metagenome | biome: Marine sediment; feature: Surficial sediment; material: Deep marine sediment; isolation source: Hadal surficial sediment | place: Pacific Ocean | collected 2014-11 | depth 0-1... | reverse complement strand
GCGCGGCCGGAATCCAACAGTGGCAGTGTTTGAAGGTAAACTGGCGGCTTTGGAGCACGGTGAAGCGTGCAAATGCTTTGCTTCAGGCATGGCTGCAGTCAGTGCTGCGCTGACCGGACTTTTGAAACAGGGCGATCGTATTCTGTTTGTGAATCTTTCTGTTTCACCGGACCATTCTTTTCTCTGCTGTGGGCCGCGACGTTTACGAAATCAAAGTTTGGAATTAAATTGCTTTGACCTTTTTGTAATTCTTAATTTTTAATTCTGAATTCTTCATTTTAATGTGCCGGTCCAAAGCAAACCGCATTCAAAAAGAGCAAGTTCAACCCATCCATAAATGCACGATAATTGGGGTCTTCCGCAAAGGCGACGACATGGCCGCGACCGTGCCGCTGGTGCATCAAATAGGCTTTGTTGGCGATTTGTTTGCGTGCATCTTCCCAGGTAAACCCACTCACCACAACTTTATCTTCGGGCATGTAAAGGCCGACGTTGCGCCCTTTATCCAGCTTGATAGGTGTATAAATATTTCGACTTGAAACCATAACATTGGCGTCGCCGTCGTAACCAAAGGCCAGCCAGTGTTCGGTGTCCAATTTTACTCGCATGATAGCCCCGGGTGTTGAAGCAGGCAATTCCTCATCAGGTTGAATTTCTTTTTCGACATTGAAGGGTTGTGAAAGATCAGGGGTTGTTTTTTTCTCCTTTTGCTTAGGTTCCTCTTCCTTTTTCTTTTTCTCAGATTTACCCCCTTTGAATTCACGGCTGGTGGCCAAAAGATCAACTTTATCTTCAGTCAACCAGTGCGTTGCCTGCCCAAAGGTAATCAGAGTACCGCCGTTTTGTACCCAGGCTTTGATTTTTTTAGCGCCCGATTCACCCAGTGTTCCGGTGTAACCCCTTCGTGTATTGGGCAGGATTAAAACGTTGTATTTACTCAAATCAAAACGACCCAGTTGTGAGGTGTTCATAATCGTAACCGGGTAACTATATTGCTGCTCTAGAATATAGCGCGCCCAGCCAACTGAGTAGGAACTCGTAGGTGTATGATAAGCCATTGCAATTTCAGGTTTCTTTAAGAAATTCACATTGCCACTGCCGAAACTGACTCCCTCATCCATCCAGGATGTGTGGGTCGCGATAATTTCTGCACCGGTTTCACTTGCTAGTTTCTCCAAACGCTGATGAAGGTCCTGCGGATTATTTTTTACTTTAATAATTAAAGATCCACGGGGAAATTTCTTGCCATTGAGCGTCATTGTTTTGTCTGAGCTGAAAACCCGGATATTCTGGTGAACCAGGCTCAGTAGCGCCGCTGCCGATGAATTTGATCCCCATGGAATTAAATAAGCCAACTTTGCTTTATCGCCGCGCATTTGGTTTTTATTTGTAACCGCTTCCGATAAAACAGAGAAACGGCCTTTTGACGCGCCTTCTGCTCTATATACATCAATATCGTAAATTAAAGGCAGTGACCAGCCCGTAACATCATAAATTTGATCCCCCAACCGTTTCTTTTGACGACGCAGCTGCTCTTTTATGAAAGCGTCATCCATTGAGGTTTGTTTAGCCAGAAGCGTTTTGGCCAGTCGTTTAGCCGGCTGAGCCAGCGAAACCACAAAAGTCCCTTCCGGAAATCGTTTTGACTGAGTTTGACCGCCGTAATAGTCTTTGACTTTAGAGTTGGTGAATGCAATTTCGGCTTTTTTGACCTCAATTCCTTGCGCGAGCAGCAGTGAAGCCAACTTGGCCGAACGGTTCGGATCGCTGCCCGGCGGAATAATATATTCTTTAATGGATTCTCGCAAACCTTCTTGAATGGCGGATTGGCGGTACTTGTAAAAATAGCGCAGCAAAGATTCTCTTTGGGTGGCCGCAGTTTCTGCGGTTGCTAATGAAGAAATAAAATGATGCTGCACGGTATCGCGGTAGTGCATGGTCGTTTCGTCTTCGCGTTTTACAACCAGTCCTCGGGCTGAAGCTTGTTCATAAGTCATACCAATAGAGCCTTGAAACATGGGCCAGCCTTCGCCATAACCGGGATAGAACGAGTCAAATACTTCGCGGGTGAAGTAATCGAAGTGCATGCGGTCAAACCATCTGGCGTTGTTGCGGCCAAAGCGTTCCAGCCACTTGAGCTGCTCAGGCGGCATTTCAGGATTGAGGGGATCCGCGGGCGGCGCAAAATAGTAAGTCGAATTTGATCCCATTTCGTGCAGGTCTACAAACACTTGCGGATACCATTCCAAATAAGCCCTCACCCGGCCGCGAGTTTCAGGTTGGGTCAAGGCAAACCAATCACGATTCATATCAAACAAGTAGTGATTGGTTCTGCCGCCCGGCCAGTCTTCATTGTGCTCAGCGGCTTTCTGATCCGCGTTTGGCCAGCGACCCCGCGTTTGCCGAAAATAATTAACGAAACGATCACGCCCGTCCGGGTTTTGCATTGGATCGATAATGACCACGGTGTTCGCCAGCACCGATTTAGCAACGGTATCATTTTTCGAGGCAACTAAATGATAGGCCGTTAGCAACCCGGCATCTGTGCTGGAAATCTCGTTGCCGTGAACGCCGTAAGCCAGCCAGACAACGGAGGGCAGGCTTACGATCAAATTATCTGCTGCATCAGTGTTGATTATTCGCGGGTCAGCAAGTTTTTGCATGCCGTCTTTGATTTCGTCCAGGCGCGCCATATTCTTCTCGGAAGCAACAACTAAATAGTAGAGCGCTCGGGCTTCCCAAGTCTTGCCATATTCTATCAATTTCACATTTGGTGATGCCTCAGCCAGAGCTTTAATGTAGCGCTCCACTTCGCCATGCGAGGTGATTTTTTCACCCCAACTGTGTCCGACCACTTGTTCGAGAGTTGGAATCGAAGAGTTGTAATCAGCGTTTGGGTAGAAATCGAATTTTTTTGCATAAGAGTGAGCAGTGAAACAAAAAAGCATGATGGTAATTATAGTTCGTTTTTTCATTTTTCCTCCAAGAATGAGATTAACTTTTTATTTCGTTCCGGCCCGTAAGTGCCGAAATCCCTGCTACGGTACACAAACTAAGGATCTTCAACTAAGGCGCACTCGACCCTGTCACTTCATTGACAACTCACCCTTTTCATAGACAATTTTTCCCCCCATAATTGTATAAAACACTTCTGTTTTTAAAATATCATCGGGAGAAATTTCAAGCAGATTCTGTGAAAGCACTGCCAGGTCGGCGAGTTTGCCGATTTCAATGGAGCCCTTAATGCTGTCTTCGAAGTTGGCATAAGCCGTGTTAAGCGTGTAGGCCTTTATGGCCTCCTCAATTGTAATTTTTTCATCAGGGAACCAACCAGTTTCAGGCTGCCCGGTAAGCGTTTGGCGTGTTACGGCAGCGTAGATTCCAAACATCGGATTGATAGGATACTCGGCGGCAGCCGTGCCGGGCCAATCCGTGCCAAAAGACAAGGTCGCACCGCTGTCCAGAATACTCTTGAATGCATAAGCTCCCTTGCACCGCTCATGGCCGATGCGCTCCTCCATCCAGCGCATGTCGTCGCTCAGGTGAAATGGCTGGACTTCTGCTATGACACCCAACTCGCCGAGACGTTTGAAGTCGCCCGGTGCGATGACTTGCGCGTGAACGAGGCGAAATCTGCGATCACGCACGCCGTTTTGTTGGTGCAATTCTTCCAAATATTTCAGCAGTAGATTATTGGCTTCGTCGCCAATGGCATGCACAGTAAGCTGCAAGCCCGCTTTATCCGCATCCAGCATATATTTCAGAAATTTTCCTTCGACAAAATTACCTTCGTTATCAACCATGAGACGGCGCCAGCGGCCACGATTGCCTGGGTCATGGGAGTAAGGCTCGAGGAATCGCGCACTGCTGTTTCCCATAATTCCGTCGATATGTCCTTTGAGTCCACCTAGACGAATCCACTCATTTCCGGAGCCAACTTTGATACCCTGGTCAGCGAGCTCATGCCACCGATCCAGCATATAACGAAAATGCACGCGCACCGTTAGCTCGCCAGTTTCACGAAGTTCGCGGTAGATGTCAAGTTGCTCGTCATCAGACATATCACTGACATTTGTCACACCGTATTTACGAATTTCAGCCAGGGCGCGCCTCGTTTGTTCAAGACGACGCTCATGAGAAAAACTGTTGGGGATTTTGGGACCCACGTAAGGCAAAACGCCTTTACCTTTCAAAATGCCGTTGAACCTGCCGTTTTTGAAAATAAAATTAACCTCCGGTAGTTCAGACGGGCTGAAAGGCGATAAGCCCAGCGCTTTCAAAGCGGCCGCGTTAACCGCAAATTCGCTGTTATCAAATTTACGAATGAACATAGGATTTGCTCTTGTTAAGTCTTCCACAAGACTCATCTCCGGTGTAAATACTTCGCGGCTTTGACGACCGGCACTGCCTTCTGCCCAGGAGTCATAGGCGCCCCAGAGTCCACCGAGAATCCAATCACCATCCGGCAATTTCTGCACAACGTCCCGAACCTTCTCGACAAATTCCTCCTGGTTTGCGGTTTTCATGATGTTAAATTCAAGAAAACGTGCTGCAGACGCGAAGTGCACGTGATTGTCATTAAAGCCGGGAACGACGAAATTACCCCGCAGATCTATAGTTCGGGTATTTGCATTTTTCAGCTTTAAGACTTCCTCGTTGCTGGCGACGGCGATGAACTTTCCGTCTTTGATGGCCACTGCTTCGGCGGTTGGGTTTTCTTCATCCACAGTCCAAATATTGGCGTTGTAAAAAATCAATATATTTGAATCGTGGGTTTGGCAATTGGCGAGAGGCAGGGATATTATGTGCAAAATCGCCACCGAAATAACAGCACAGACACGGTAATCCAGTTTGAAACTCATAGATCCTCCCCAGAAGATAAAATTATATCACCTAAAAGAAAATTTAAGAAAATCCATTTATATTGTCAAGATTAGATATACGCTGCTAGGATGGCTCAATTTTGAACACGGGATCTTTCAGCGCACCTGGTCAAACGCCTGCGAAACGTTCATTCCCGGGCAAAATTAATCATTAAGACGAATTCTATATCTAAAGAATCAGGAAAGGCTAGATAACTATGAAGCGAAGCGGGAACTATCTCAAAAGCATTGACTTCCTGGTCTACAGTGAAAATGCGAATAAACAAATTTAAAAGCTAAATTAACCATCGATGACTTTGAAAACAAGGCCTTTAGATGGATAGAACAAAACAAATACAAAATCACAGGCCTAAAAAAGAGCTTGGCTATTGCAGATGCCGGAAGCATTAATGAAGATATTCATTATCTGTACGGTGATTCTAGATAGAGTGACAAAAATTGTGAGTTGACTATTGTTGTAAATTGTGGCAAAGCAATTCCAGAATTTAAGATTGTATTGGGCAATGACGAGTTGATGGTTTTTAAGGAGCTAGTTTACCGCATTACTCATGATGTCCAAAACAAAATTAACAAGTTAATCGACACGATCAAAATAAATTCAGCAACCCCGGCAAGTCATTTTAAGGAAGAAAGCATTTGTTCCATACCAACTTAAGCTTGATTTCTACTCTCCTATCCATCATCGCGACTTTTTATCCGGAAATTTCTTTCGGTAACAGGCCGCAAAAACTTCACCATCACGGCACCAAAATAACTTTGCCAATATTTTTCCTCGCTTCAATATAAGCATGGGCCTCACCGACTTTTTCAAAAAAGAACGTTTTGTCGACATGAGGCTGCACCCAGCCCTCTTCGACCCCATCTAAAATCTCCTGCATCCAGCGGCCGGCTTTTTCCGCTTCGCCCCACATGTGGCCAAGATTGACGCCAAAAACGCTCTTATTTGTATTCATCAAACCAACCGGGTTAAACCAGGGCATTTGCAGCGCTACTTTCAACAAGCTCAATTTTGCCCCGAGGCCAGACTCTGTCGCGGTTGAAATACCAAACATCCCTAAGCGGCCGGTAGCTCTCAAGGCCTGGTAACTTTTCTTCCAGCTCGTTCCACCAAGCGGATCGAGTACCAGTTCCACACCTTTTCCATCTGTTAACACTTTTAGCTTTTGCAACCAATTTTCAGTGCGGTAATCAATAGCATAGTCCAGACCGCGCTGTTTCAAAAAATCATGCTTGCCGGAACTGGCGGTACCATAGGTTGTTGCACCGATTTTCTTCGCAATGTCCAGCGCCGCCAACCCAACCCCACCGCCGGCGTTGTGAATAAGTACCGACTCTTCTTTCTTCAAAGCGCCCATTGTGATCAAAAGTTGGTAGGCGGTCAAATAATTGACCGGAATGGCAGCCGCTTGTTCAAAACTCAGCGACTTCGGCTTGTCGAAAATCTGGGCTGCGCGCACAACTACAGCATCTGAGTAACCATGAAACCTCGTAGTTGCCAAAACTTCTTTACCTTTTAGATTTTCATCTGTATCTTCGCCAACAGATTCAACCACACCCGAGACCTCGTACCCGACCACCATCGGGCGTTTAGGTGCGTCCGGGTAGAGACCCCGGCGGGCTAAAATATCCGCGAAATTAATTCCCGAGGCTTTCACTCGAATCAAGACTTCGTCTTTGCCCGGCTGCGGATCAGGTTTCTCCTCAATTCTGAAAACGTTGACGCCACCATATTTTGGAATCACAATTTGGCGCATTTCCTCCTCCTTGCTACAGTTATGAAAAGTGAAACGTGTTAAAAATATTTTGGACAGAGAGAACCACGAGTATCAAAAAACTGAGAAATTTCAATTTATTTTTCTAAGAATATCTTCTTTCAGAAATTTGATATTGGACAATTAAAGAGACCTTTAGCTTTCATTCCCCGTTAAGTTCATAGCAATGGCGGATTCTGATTCTTCCCCGTCAGCCATCTCTATCTCCTCGTTTATTTAAATCATTTTTCTCTGGGAGTTCTGTGCTCCTCTGTGTTCTCTGGGTCCTGTTTTGCAGAAGTCACATAATTAGAAACTGAAATAAAGTTAAGAAAATAGAAAATGAATTTCAAGTTCCTCATACAACCCACAAGGCCCTGAAAACGATTGACAAAGAAGCCGCTGTTACGTATATTTTAAAAGTAATTCGACATGATAATCAGTTAGAAGCCATACAGTTAAGAAATACATGCGTCAATTTCTAAGAAAGGCTATCGACATTCGAAGAGGCGAGGGCAAGCGTATTGCCATGATGGCGGGTTACAGCTTTGTCATTATCGCTTCTTATGATATTTTAAAACCGATGACCCGGTCTCTCTTCGTCTCCAATTTAGGAGCAGCCCAGCTGCCTTGGCTCTACATGTTGGTGGCTCTGGTGGTCGGCATCTTCGTGCTGTTTTATATAAAATTTTCTTCCAACGTACCTTTAGATCGATTGATTTTTTGGACAACCCTTTTCTTAGCCGGCAATCTGCTCTTTTTTCGCTGGCTGTTGAATTCTAATATAAATTCTCCGGTGTTATACTACGTCCTGTTTATCTGGGCAAGCATTTATGGCGTTCTCACCACGACCCAGTTCTGGCTGTTAGCAAACTATTTATTTAATGCCCGCGAGGCCAAACGGCTGTTTCCGCTTCTGACCGCCAGTGCAATATTGGGCGGGATTATGGGCGGCTATTTTACCCGCCTGCTGGCAACAGAAATCGGGACTCCCAATCTCGCTTTTATTTGCATCGGTTTTTTGGGCATTTCCCTCTTGTTAATGAAATTAGCCTGGCGAGAGCGAGACCCTTTCCTGGAAACCGGGCAAAGTACGCAAAAACCGGCAGAAACGAGTCAATCATTTAAAAAAGTAGGCGAAGTATTTTTGGCTATTCGAAAATCCAAACACATTGCCCTGATTATGGCCGTGGTTGGAATTACCTTCATGGTTGTACAAATTACCGAATTTCAGTTTATTGCCTACGCCAGCGAGAAAAACCCAAATACGGACGACCTCACCGGCTTTCTCGGCTTCTGGCTCTCCAACCTGAGTATTTTTGCCCTGTTTTTTCAAGTCGGATTTGCTACCACAATTATCCGCCGCTTTGGTGTGGGCGTAACGATCCTGTTTCTACCGTTCGCGTTGCTGCTCGCCTCTGTTTGGGTCTTTTTCAGTTACGGGTTTATTTCTATTTTGGGACTCAAATTTGGAGACAGAGGATTCCGACATTCCATTAACCGAGTGGGAACCGAGCTTCTTTACCTGCCAATTCCCCCAAACATAAAAAAGGATACCAAGGCATTTATAGATATGTTTGTTGACCGGTTTGCTAGAGGATTGGCGGGACTTATTTTGCTCATTTCTTTTTCATGGATTGGATTAAGTGTGGCTCAAATCAGTCTTGTTTCTATCGGTTTAATCATCGTTTGGGTGGTGATTTCATTTGCAACCTATCGTGAATATGTGAACTCCTTCCGGCAGGCAATCGCCAAAAGACAAATTGATCCGGATCTCCTCGCCGGGGGCCTTAATGATGAAGCGACCATCAATTCGTTAATTATTTCTTTAGGCAGCCGCAATGAACGTCAAATCGTTTACGCCCTGGATTTATTGGAGACCGTTGAGGACGTCGATCTGATTCCACCGATAAAACCTCTGCTGCAACATTCATCTCCGGAGGTCAGATTCCACACTTTGCAACTCATGAGGCGGCGGGCTGAGACAAGTTTACTTGCGGACGCAGAGCTGTTACTTTTTGACGAAGACGAGAACGTTCAACGGGAAGCCGTGCGGTTTTATGCCGAATTTACCAAAGATTCAATTACGAAATCTCTTAAGAAATGGCTCAATGATGAAAACCTGGGCTTGCGGGGTGCGACGCTTTTCTGTCTGGCACAAAGCCCGGATTTATCAAAGAAGCTTCTTAGCCATGAATTAATTCAATCATTCCTCAAAGGTGGAAAGGAATCACGACGTCATGCCGCGGGCGCACTCGGTGTCATAAAAGACGAAACCTATTTTGGGTATCTGTTAAAATTGCTCGATGATCCTGAAACTTCTGTTAAAATTCAGGCAATCAAAAGCGCGGGTAAAATCCGTGCAAAAAACTTCGTACCGATTCTGATTCAGAGTATGGAGTATCGGGATTATCGAAAGGTCTCGGGGCAAGCACTGGTGTCTTACGGCGTGTCAATTATTGAAACGCTGGCTAGCACCCAGACGGATGAAAGTGTCCCAATCCAGATTCGGACCCGCATTCCACGCGTGCTAAGTCTGATTGGTGGCCAGGAGGCGGTGGACGTCCTTTTAGAAATGTTACCTCAAAAAAATGAAACGCTGCGGTATCAAATTATTAAAGCTTTAAATAAATTGCGAACTCGTTTTCCGGAACTCAAATTCGATAAACGCGTGGACCAGGCCCTGGTCGATGAACTGAATACATATTTTAGAATTCTGGCAACTTTACACCTGACCAAAGAGAATCCTGGCGAAAACGATAAAAAGTTTAACTTACTTGAAAGAGTTTTGCAGGAACGTCTCGACGATCACCTCGACCGTATATTTCGACTCTTAGGTTTACAATATCCACCGCGCGATATCTACAATGCCTACGCTGCGACAACCAGTGAAAATCGTTCTATCCGGGCCAATGCCGTGGAGTTTTTGGATAATATTCTTTCAAATGACTTAAAACGCATCCTGCTGCCAATCGTCGAGGAACTGCCCACCGAACAGGTGCTGCAAAAAGCTGACGGACTTATCGATATTTCTTTTAGTAATCGAAAAAAAGCTCTTGAGAGTTTGATTCAAGAAAACGACCCCTTGTTGAGTGCCAGTGCAATTTATGAAATTGGTAAAAATGGGCTGGTTGAAGAATTCAGGCCGCTCATAAATGACGCTCTGAAACAAAAGAACCCGCTGGTGCAAGAAACGGCAAATTTGGTGCTGAAACAATCTGTTTAAATAATATTTTTAGCATTTGACAATAACTCAAGAATTATGCATTTTCATGGAGAATCCCACGCATAGTTGCAAAGGCGCAAAGATAACGCAAAGAAAAATCTTAGAACTTTGCGAGAACTTCAGCGTCCCTCAGGACATGCTTTGCGTCTCTGCGTAATGGTTGTTATTTTTTATGACTGTCTTTAAATCAAAGTATGTATACTACAATCGAAAAAGTCATCCTCCTGCAGGACATCGAGGTTTTTAAAGAAGTTCGGGTCGAGGATCTGGCGCATATCGCTGCCATTACGGAAGAAATAACTTTCCAGCCGCAAGCCAATCTTTACGAAGTCAACGACTCGGCGGACTCGTTATATCTTGTGTTAGATGGGAAAGTACGCCTGCATCGCAACGGTCAAGAGATCAGCATCAGTGGGCCGCAGGAAGCATTCGGAACCTGGGCACTGTTTGATAACCAGCCCCGTGTCGCAACCGCCACCGCTCTGGAAGAAACGCTGGTGTTAAAAATTTCACGGGAAGATTTTTATGATTTACTTTCGGATCATGTCCGGATTGCAGAAGCGTTGCTGAGATCCCTGGCGCGTAGTTTACGATCCCTGGCAGAACGGTTTTAATAATAAGCTTTATAGGAGCATTTTATGTCTGACAATTCTCAAAAGAGTGTGGAAAGGGTGTTAATCCTTGACGACGAGGAGATGGTTTTGACAAGTATTCGATCTTTTTTAGAACTCGAAACCGATTACGAAATAGTTACCTTTACTTCGGCCTCTGAGGCTCTTGAATACACAAAGAAAAACAAAATCAACCTGGTGGTTTCGGACTACCTCATGCCGGATATGGACGGCATAAGCTTTCTGGCGAAAATGAAAGAAATCGACCCAAATGCAACCCGAATTATTTTAACCGGCTACGCGGACAAAGAGAACGCCATTAAAGCGATCAACGATGTCGGCCTGTTCCAATACATCGAGAAACCCTGGGATAACGATAATTTGAAACTCGTTATCCGAAATGGCATTGACAAACAGAAACTCCTGAGCGAGCTAGAATCAAAGGTAGGTGAAATCAAAAAAGCTTATGGTGATTTGGAAGGTCTGCATCGGAATATCTTGAAGGCCTTTGCATAGTGTGATCCAGTTACTGCGCTGCGCTCTCATTGAAAGTCAATAGGCGTAGTCCGCGACTGCTGCTGACGGTTGATCGTAAATCGGACATTGTCAATCATATCTCGTATATCAGATTCTGGACTCGAATATATACGATTTACGATATACGATTTTCAAAAAAAGTCTGTACTTCTCAAATTGTAGATCGTCAATCAAAATTATCGACAATAAATTCATGCCCGCAAAAGACCAACCTAACATAACCTACGCCCAGCTTGTTACGCTGGTTGAAGTAAGCAGAAAAATAAACTCACAGCTCAATCTGCAAATGCTCCTCGATGAAATCATGGACTTAGCCATCGAGCTGCTGCACGCCGAAAAGGGTTTAATTCTGCTGCGGAATGAGTCCCGGGAGCTCGCCGTGCGAGTGGCACGGCACATGGATAAGCGTTCCATTGCAGATGTAGTTGAGTTGAGCCGATCGATTATCAAAAAGGTGGAAAAAGAAGGTAAGTCTGTGTTGATGCAAAACGTACCCGATTCAGGCGACGTGCCCTCGACGTCAAGTATGATCCGGTATAAAATTAAATCTGTAATATGCGTTCCCCTGAGAACAAAGAACAAGCTGATCGGAACCATATATCTCGACACCAGGAAATCCGAACATTTCTTTAAAAAAGAGGATTTGGAATTTCTCGAAGGCTTTGCCAACCTCGCCGGCATCGCAGTCGAAAATGCAAAAAGCTACGAAGAGGTAGAGAAGCAGGTAAAAGAACGAACAAGCGATTTAGAAACTGCATATAAAGAGCTGCAAGAAACCCAGACCCAACTCATTCGCTCCGAAAAAATGGCCTCTTTAGGACAACTGGTTGCCGGGGTGGCCCATGAAATCAATACACCGCTTGGCTCAATAAGCAGCAACGCCGACATCTTCATTAGCGCCTTTGTAAAACTAAGAAATAAATTGCAGTCACTCGAAAATCCCGCGGACGAAATCCTCAAACCTGTCAAAATACTGGAAGACCTGGCGCAAGTCAACAAAACGGCCAGCGAAAGAATTAAAAAGATCGTCGGTACTTTAAAAAACTTCGCCCGGCTCGATGAAGAGGACTTCAAAGTTGTTGACATTCATGAAGGTATTGACAGCACGCTCTCTTTGACTGCCCACTTAAGCCGTGATCGTATTACCGTTGTTAAAGAATATGGTGACCTGCCCCAAATAAAGTGTCATCCCAGTCAGCTAAACCAGGTTTTTATGAATATGCTGGTAAACGCTTGTCAAGCCATTAAAGCCAAAGGTACGATTACCATCAAAACTCGCTTTTCGGGAGAAAAGATTCATTTGCAATTCAGCGACACCGGGGTTGGCATCGCAGGGGAAAACTTAGCGAAAATTTTCGACCCGGGATTTACAACCAAAGGCGTCGGTGTGGGCACGGGACTTGGGCTCTCGATTTCATATAAGATAGTAGAAGAGCACGGCGGCACAATCGATGTCTTCAGCAAAACAGGAAAAGGAACCACGTTTACGGTTCACCTGCCTTTGGAGGGGAAAAGCAAAGTAAATAATATTTGTTAGCATTATTTCAAAAAGTTATTTCAACCATGTGCACATTCATCCCAGTTTGGGCATTTATAAAATAAACCCTCTGTCACCCGGAACCCTTCATCCACTTAACCTTCCAAATCTCGCCAAATTTTAACCCAGCAACATTTTTCCACAAAATCAAACCATTAGATGTATTGCCCTATTTGTATTACAAAGATATACTAACATATAGAATTAGCACCCAGATAATTACTTCAATTTCAATCCTGATCGCTCGGGGGATGCGTCGGAAAAATGCTTATACTTCGAGGAGGATTTGATGATGAAACTCAGACTCTGTGCTTGTCTCTCCGTTATCATCTTGACGATCGTTGGATTTATTTCTACTGGAAACACGCAACCAAGCAAAATCCCGCCTGTTGCTGTTGGCCCACAAACGTTATCCGGTTTTGGCGGTTCTGTAGGATTTCACGAATTTTTCACACAACCCGGTCCTGATAGTTTAAAAGGCGATATCTTCGGCATTGCTGCCCCGGATAGTTATTGGGTTTACGTCACCGGAATCGATGCTTCCGGGGTGACAGGTCCGCAAGGACGGAAGATTGTCTTCAACCTGCAAGATTCGGAAACCGGCTCATCTTTTAAAAACCTCGGCATTAGTTTTGCCCTTCAAATTCCGGGCGCTGGTACCGATTTCCTCGAGTGCTACCAGGCGGACGGCATAGACGGAATCTCAACCCACGGGCTGGGACTTGGAACGCTGTCTTCTGCCACTTTAGATCTGCGCTTCCTTTTTACAAAACTTGATTCTGTGAACAATTGGGAAATTCGTCCCGAATTTCGTTTAAACAGCGGTTCCTGGACCCTTTTCTTTGATGGTTCTTTTACAGCCGATGAATCATTTGACTTCTTAGGAGCCAAACTAACGGTTGGCTTTCTGGACGGAGCAGATGGTCAAGTAAGCTTTGACAACTTTTTTGTCATCGGTCCTATCAACCCGCCAATTACGGAAACCTTCGTTGACGATGATTGGTCCGGTATTGCGCTGGGAGATGCCGTGCAGTTTCCCGGACAATTCAACGTCCAGGTTTTTGGTGTCAATG
>SMUX01029282.1_pt1 | contig 13618 bp, 12 predicted proteins | sample 2456431 | NCBI WGS metagenome assembly SMUX01 (sample SAMN11095930, study PRJNA526329) | marine sediment metagenome | biome: Marine sediment; feature: Surficial sediment; material: Deep marine sediment; isolation source: Hadal surficial sediment | place: Pacific Ocean | collected 2014-11 | depth... | reverse complement strand
GCGGCGAGCTTCCGAGACGAGCTGTCGACCGCCCAGCACGCACTGGCGCGGTTCGTGGCCGAAGGCGAACAGCAGTGGGACCGCGCCTTTGCCACGGCCTTGAGGGACGCCGAGCAGTCGCTCGAGGACACGACGCGACAAGCCGCGCTGCTTCCGCAGCCCCAGCGCGATCGCATCGCCTATCTGAGCCGGGAGCTGCCCTGGTACCGCCACTTCGCCGAAGAAGCGCTGGCCGCCCGCCGCAGCCCCTCGTGGAATGCCGCGCTCCACCGAATGAGCACCGAAACCCTTCCACTGACGCAGCAGGTGAGCACGCTGCTCGACGCGCTGGCCGCCAGCCAGACCAGTCTGATGGACCGCGACACGCAGTTCATCACGTTTGCGGGGACGAGTGCGATGGTCGTGGCTTCGGTATTGATCCTGCTGATGGCCGCGATCGCCTACGCGTTGGCGAGCTATCGCTCGAACCAGATCACCCAACCCATCGCCGCACTCTCGAACGCGACCCACGAGCTCGCTGCCGGTCGCCTGCGGCAGGACTTGCCGATCACGACCGACGACGAACTCGGGACCCTGACCAACGCGTTCAACCAGATGCGCGTCCGGCTCCAGGAGAGCGAGGCGGCGCTGCTGGAGTCGAACGCCCAGCTCAACGAGGCCAACCTGAGTCTCGGGAAGCACAACCGGTTCATTCGCGACACCTTCGGCCGCTACCTGTCCGACGACATCGTCGACAACCTGCTCGACCACCCGGAAGGCCTGAAGCTCGGCGGCGAGACCCGCCCGGTCACCATCCTGATGTCGGATCTGCGCGGCTTCACCGCGATGGCGGCGCGGCTGGCGCCCGAGCAGGTCGTGGCCATCCTCAACCGCTATCTGGGAGCGATGGTGGCAGTCATCGTGCGATACCAGGGCACCATCGACGAGTTCATCGGCGACGCGATCCTGGTGATATTCGGCGCACCCGTCCGGCGGGCCGACCACGCCGAGAGCGCGGTCGCCTGCGCGGTCGCGATGCAGCTCGCCATGGACGCGGTCAACGAGGCGAATCGCCGCGACGGACTCCCCGAGTTAGAGATGGGAATCGGCGTGAACACCGGCGAGGTCGTCGTCGGCAACATCGGGTCCGATACGCGCGCGAAGTACGGCGTGGTCGGGAGCTCGGTCAACCTCACCTCCCGGATCGAGTCCTACACGGTCGGCGGCCAGGTGCTGATCTCGGATACGACGCGGCTCGAGGTCGGCGACAGCCTGCAGGTCGGCGAGAAGCGGGAGATCGCCGCCAAGGGCATCGAGCCGACCACCATCTACGATCTTCGGGGAATCCGCGCCCCCTACGACCTGTTCCTCCCGGAGAGCGAAGAGGTGGTGGTCGCGCTCCGCGACGGCGTTCCGCTGCGATTCGCAGTCCTGCAGTCCAAGCACCTCGACGACGCCTCGATGCCCGGGACGCTCGCCGGCCTGTCGTCGATCGGCGGCGAGGTGCTCTGCGATCGACCCCTCGCCCCGCTGAGCGACATCAAGGTCGAGTTGCTGCCCTCCGGCGAGGCCGGCTCGCTGCCCGAGTTCTACGCCAAGGTCACGGGATCGCTGCCGGAGCGCGCGGGCTTCTCGATCCGCTTCACCTCGGTTCCCGTAGAGCTGACCCGCTGGCTCGCTCGGCTCCTGGAATCGTCAAAGTAGCGCGTCGTTCAGCCGGGCCGACTGCTACCGGCCTTGTTGACCTAACGATAACGAACTTTGGGCTGCATATCCTTGCCGAGGTTACACTTATTCTCGTGCTCTTCTCCGACGCAGCGAATATCGACCTACGTCAGCTTCGCCGCCATCACAATCTGCTGATATTGGTACCTGGCCCAACGGTGATATTGGTTACTTCTGTAAGCATGAGACGCGGCGTTCAGGCTGGGCTGAGGGCCGTCGTGGGTGGCCTTCAATCGGGAGTGCCTGGCCCGGCGCGATCCGCGTCGCCGATCACCTCGAGGCTGACGAAGAGATGGGGGGCGAACTTCAGCAGCTGGATGAGGCCGAACAGGATGATGGCGTGGTTGGTCTGCAGGAGCACGGCATCGGCCTCCGTCGCCTCGACGATGAATTCTTCCCACACGCCGGTGGCGATCACGACGATAGCCACGAGCACTTCGAAGCCGGGATGCCTGAAGGTGCGGCCGAGCCGCTCCAGCCACACCGGCCGCGACAGCGAAGAGCCGTGCTCGACGATGAGCAGCCCGGCCACGAGGCCCAGGAGCGCCTTGGCCAGCATGGACAACCCCAGCAGTGCGATTCCGAACCAGGCGACCCCGCCTTCCCCAAAGTGTCCTCGCTCAAGTACCTCATATGCCTCGACGAAGCCCGCCGCAAGCACCATAAGTGCAGCGAGCAGCTCGAACAACGGATGCTCGGCGACCCTGTGTACGGATGCCACCACGGCATTGCCACAGATGGCCATGATGTCGTGGGCACCCTCGGCAATGAACTCGATTCCCTCGAGCAGTAACGCCAGCGACCGCACCACCAGAAAAATACCCAGCACCAGCAGACCGTGGTTGCCACGAAGGCGAGCCTCACCCTCGTGCTCGGCCAGCTCGGCAAGACCAAAGAGCGTCCAGATGGCCACACCGGCAATGATGAGCCCGACCACGAGCTCGACGCACGGATTGCTCATGATCCGGCGAATAGCGGATATCGGGCGTTCGCTCACAGGTTTGGGTCCCTCTTCTGCTCCAACTGCTGCGAGATCAGCCACGCGAAGCCATTCTAGCAACCGCTAGAGACCGCCGACCCAGCGGCTACCAAAGCCACTTCGAGCTCGCCATCTGACGGCACTGATCCCCCACCCGTTTCTAAGGAGTTAAAGAGGCGCTTTAGACCGAGAAACGATCTCCTTCGAGTTCACCTCAACTCACGAGAATCGAAAAGCGAGCCGTGTAGGTCTCACCGGGTGCGACACTAGTCAACTCGGGCCAACCGCTGGCTAGTGCGTTTGTTGCTGCTGTCATGGGTTCAAAACAGATGAGATCTCGCCCGGCTGGGGCCCACACGATTGCATAGGGGTATCCGATCTCAAAGCGCACGTCCAGCTTCCTGTCCCTCCCCTTAAGTGTAAACGTACTCTGATTCCCGTTAGATCCGGCTAGTTCATCGAAAAGATCATCGTAGATTCGATTACCGAGGGGGCCCATTTTCAAGGTCACGGGTTCCCGCTCTCTGGTGGGAAGGCTCTGTGGGCTGAGCCGGTAATGTCTGCGGACCGGTAGATCAATGATCCATTCTTCACGCTTGACATTTGGGAGGTGGAAATAGGGGTGCCATCCGAAGACCACGGGAACACCCAATTTTTCTGTGGCAGTCAACGTTGTCTCAATGGATAGAGAGGCACCCGCAGTCGATCCCGCCAGCGTCATTGTGTGCTCGAGACAATGGGGGAACGGAAATCCGGGAAAGATCGGTGAACCGGCGCCCACGTCCAGGGTTGCGGTAAGGCGCGCACATGTCATGCCTGGAGTAACCTCTGTCACGGTCCACTCCTTGCGGCCTGCTGCTAACCCGTGGATCGGTAAGCCATTGGGATCACGAGCCATGAGGGAGGCAACGGGTTTGAGATCGGGTTCGATCTGCCCAACTCGGTAAGTATCACTTTGCAATCGGTTGCCCCAAGGGTGCAGCAGGGGAATGCCGAAGGTTGCGCCTCTTTCTACGTATCCCTTGAGGCCTGTCTCTTGCACCAGCAATTCCTCACCCTTGTGAGTAAGGGACGCACCGACCATACCAGCGCTAGGGACGAAGGTTGCCGTCACCTGGGCGTCTTCTGATTCGAGCCGATATGCCCTATAGCCCTCAATTTCGGTTTCGACAATCGGGTGCTTCATCTTGTTTCCTTATTCGACTGGACAAACTGCAACCAGGCCGGACTACTGGGTTCTTTCCAGGCCAACAGCGTTAGGCACTGGCTGCCTTCTTAACGAGCTCCTGGGCTTCACAGTAACTGCGACACGCCTCCTGCTTGGCTCTCGCGTCTTTTAACGCTGTTGCATACCACTCCAGCTCTTCCAGGAATTTACCGACTCGTTGATCGTAAAACGCGACTTTCGCCCGGCCGCTGTCATCAAATGCGTCCTGAACTTTGGGAATCGGGAAAACGGAGGGGATGCTTGGCATTCCTATCTCGGCCAAAATGGATCGTAGAGCGACCGACGCGCGCACGCCTCCGAAGGAACCTGCCGAATAGCAAACAATTGCCGAAGGCTTGTAAAAGTATTCCTCCATAAAATGGTCCAAGAGATTTGCCAAAGCGGGTGGGATAGTGTGGTTGTATTCACCAGACACAACAATATAAGTATCTGCAGGAATGATTAAATTGGCCATTTTCTGAAGCGTCTCTGGAGCCTCACCGGCTTTATACTCTTTGTACATCTTATCCAACAGCGGCAGAGGGTACTCGAGCGGATCGATTAGCGATACCTCATGACCTCTCTCCTTGCACTTATTGACAATAAACCGAGCAGCCTTTATCCCTTGACGCGCGGATCGTACTGAACCATAAAAAACGACAATGTTCAGGCTCATATGATTTACCTCCGTCTATTTTTGAAAATCCATTAGTTTTATACGTTGAAAGTAAACTTAGTCGGTAATCCACCCCCCTCCCGCATCGAGTAGGAGGGGGTGTAAAGGAGAAGCTTTTCCCTTACCCTAGTTTTTTCAGTACGTGATCCCCAACCCGTATTGCATTGGCCATTGCCGTCAACGACGGATTGACCGCACCGATGCTGGGGAAAAAGCTGGTGTCCACCACGTACAGATTGTCGACTTCGTGGGCCTTGCAGTTGACATCAAGCACGGAGGTCTTCGGGTCGGTCCCAAAGCGACATGTCCCGGCCTGGTGCCCGACTCCAGCGATGGGTATGGTCTTCCCTAAATAAAGGCTGTTGGGGATCAGGTGCTCGTGACAGCCCAGGTGTTTCAGCATCGATTTGAGCTTGTTCAACAATTGCCGGGTCGATTCCTGGTTGTTGAAGGTGTAGTTGAGGATGATCTCGTTTTTGGAATTGAGAGTAACTCGGTTATTTGGATCGGGCAGATCCTCTGTGGTGAGCCAAAAATCCATGGCATGTTTCGCCATCTGGTCGAGCGTAAATCCTAGGGCAATACGGGGCGCGTCATCCTTGAACATAGGACCCTTGGACTTACCTATCATCTGTAAATTGCCCAGTGGGTAATCAAATTCTTCTGATTTGAAGTAAAAATCATTGACACTTAGGGTCTTTTGAAACTGCGTGGGGTTCTCGTGCAGTGAGATGGCTACCATTGCCGAACTGTTGTGAAACATATAGTGTCGTCCCACCTGATCCGACCCATTGGCGAGGCCGTTGGGATGTTTGTCGTTTGCCGACATAAGTAGAAGCCGCGCTGAGTTAGCGGCACCGCACGAAATCACGACGATGTTACCCGAAAAGCTTTCGGTCGACCCATTGCGCTGTACCACCACCTCAGTCACCTCGCGGCCTGTCGTACTGGTCTTGAGTTGGGTAACCTCGGCGTTGGTCACCATCGTCACATTGGAGCGCTCAACGGCCGGCCGCACACAGACCACCTCTGCATCCGCCTTTGCATGAACCAGGCATGGGTAACCGTCACATGTGTCACATTTGATGCACGTGCTCTTGTTCCGATTCCCTTCGTCGAGCAGGATACCGGTAGGAGCATGAGTGGGGTGATACCCCATCTTGACGAAGTTGTCGACCAGGAGCTGGATACAGTGCTCATGAGAAACAGCTGGAAAGGGATAGGGCCCGCTGGCCGGAGGATCTGTGGGGTCGGCCCCCCTGTCTCCGTGGACGTGGTAGACCCTTTCTGCCTTGGTATAGTAGGGTTCTAGCTCATCGTAAGATATTGGCCAGGCGGGCGAGATCCCGTCGTGGTGCTTCAGCTCACCGAAATCCTCTTTGCGCAAGCGGAAGAGCGCTGCGCCGTACATTTTGGTGGCACCACCGACAAAGTAGTGGACACCGGGTTGGAACGGCTTGCCTTGCTTATCGTACCAGGTGTCTTTCGAAGTGTAGCGCCCCTTAACAAAAACCTCTTCTACATCCCAGTTTTCCTTTTCCCGGGGAAGAAAGTCGCCGCGTTCCAGCAATAAAATCCGTTTGCCAGAGGGTGCGAGATGGTGAGCGAGGGTCCCGCCTCCTGCACCTGTACCGATGATAATCACGTCAAAATGTTCTTGAGCCATAATGGATTCTCCTTTTGTTAATTATCTTCGAAATTTTTCGTTTCGCCGTCTTTCTTGGATCATTCGTGGCATCTCGATTGACATTCTCACGCTCGAACCCATCGCCCGAATTATTTTTCAACAATCATCATGGCATGACCATCTGGATCACGAACCATAATCCCTTTCTTGAAACCCAGCTTACCACCCGGCAAATCGCTGATACGCGGCGTTACGAACCGGACATTGTTATTTCGCAGCCATTTAGCCACAGAGTCCGCGTCATCGACGACCAATTGAGTTTGCCAATGCCAGATGTCGTTCGCTCGAGTATTCAGCGGCAAAGGTCGGCCCCCCGGCGGTGTCTCGTATTCCAGGAATTCCATATTAGGAGGTTTGACCGGTGGCCCTATGCCTGTAATGCGAACCCTCGCGCCGAACAGATTGTCCAGACGCTCCTGAGTAATACCGAGGTTGAGACCGTGGCCAAGTATCTTCATACCCAATAGATCTCGGTAAAATTTCAGACTGGCCTTTGTATCACTAACTGTTATGGCTGTATGGTCAATTCCTAAAAACAATTTACCCTTCGATTGGTGCCATCTCGGATCACCCTTACCAGTGGGGAACCAGAGCAGCTCCAGATTATGGCCATCCGGGTCTCGGAACTTGAACGCCTTAATCCCAGCCGCTCCGACATTCGACTTTGGAATGGTCTGGGGGTTTGGTGAGATTTGACGGACTTTGTATTCGCGGACCCGCTGATAAGCGCTATCCATATCGCTGACAACAATCGCCACATGCTGAAACCAGAGGTCATTGCTGCGCGAAGGCACCGGGATGGGCCTACCATCTGGGGGAGCAATGTATTGGGTCAGACGAATCGATTGGTCGCCGAGTTTCATGTGGACAACGCGAATGCGCAATCCAAAAACGCCCATAAGCCGCTCATATTCGCTGCCTGCGAGTTCTGTATCAGATACCTTATCGAAGGAAAGCACCTTAGAAAAAAAATGCACTGAGCGGTCCATTTCGCTTACGGTCATTCCTATTGACCCCAGGGCCTTCACGACCCCATTGCGTTGCGGTTGCTGTGCCAGGCCCTTTGGGATCCCGAGACCGAGGACGAACAAGAACCAGAGCACAAGCAGAAGCAGCCACCGTACTTTGCGATGCGACGTTTTCTTGCCATGCCCGTGCGTGTGGACATGTTTCGTCTTCAGAAACATCGTGTAATACTTATCATGGCGTGTCATGGTGACGAGTTTCCCGCGGCGCTAATCTCTTCGCTCGTTTGTCTTGTAACCGCAGTTTCTAAAAATACAGCGCTTGTCATTTATATGGTGTAACTTTGCACAAATAACCTGATCAACTGTTTTTATGCGCAAATAAAGCTCGGCCGCCAGCAGCATTGCGAGCGGTGGGGCGATGAGGTAGATCCAGAAGCCAGTCCACAGATTGGCCGACAGGGCTGAACCGAAGGTTCATGCCGGATTCATGCTCATACCAGAAAGAGGGGCCTCCACGCTGATGTATAGGGCAACAAGGGCACCCGCAAACAGCCCTGTGTAGCGTGCCAGGTGCCGGGTATTGGTCACTACAAGCACCATCATCATGAGACCGAAGGAGATAACCACCTCAGCGAGGAAAGCCACCCATTGGCCCCTAGGGCCGGGGATAGTAACGACGTAATTGACGGACTTCAACGTCGTTTTCCGTCCAGCGCGGAAGTCATCCGTAATTTGAAGGACGACATAAATGGCCAGCGTATAGCCAAACTGCCCGATGCCGAGCGTGAACAGGGCTGGGCCGAAGTTGAGCAGCAACTGCGTCGCTTCGAAGGGCCGAACGGCTGCGAGGTGCCAGGCGAGCTGTTTATCGCGGTCGGGACCAAGTGAGGGCATTTAGCCGTTAACTACATTTGGCAAATTTAACTCTGTAAATTCCTCCTCCTAAGATGAAATTAAAGCGTCGTTTAATTGCGTTCTGGCAAAGATAGGGCTGCCTTGATAGCTCTTTCTCGAGGTAAAAATCTGATGAGGTGAGTTGGTGGCCTGTTGCGCAATACGCGGTGTTGACCTCATTGTAATGTGGTGACAGCGTGCGCTGCTGCTGCCAGTGATAGACTGGTAGAGAAAGGAGGGGTGCGCATGCGAGACCTACCACGAGCGCCGCCCGAGTAAAGGCAGGCGTGCTGTTCTTTGGTAAGATCAAAACCAAAGATTTCATACGAGGAGGGATTTCCATGAAAAATATCTATTCAAGTCTGTTAGCTATTGTTGCGTTGGTCGTGTTTACCTCGGCTTTTGCCGTCAGGCCAGCCGAGGCAATCAACCTGCAAAGTTGGGACCAACAAATCAACAATCCTTCCCAGTTTAATGTGCTATTTCAGTTCGGCGGTGAGGCCGTCCTGGACAAAGAGACGGGGCTGGTACACCGGAAGCAAGTTGTGAATCTCTAGAAAGACTACCTTCTATTTTTATTCGCTATCGTGCTATTCTGGGAAAACGAACAGATAACCTACCGATTACGAACAAACCAGCTAATGCCGATTTGCACTAGCTCTCTTAGGCATAGATTCTGACCGATAGAATTTTGAACAGAATGACTTGAACTAAGTTTTTCGCGCCAAGACTCCGCCAGAGTCCGCCAGAGGCCGGATCAGCCTTGGGCTGAGCCAAGCTCGCAAAGACTTATTAACCACAGATGAACTCAGGCAAATAAATCTCTTTAAGAACTTAACCGCAGATTCACACAGATTAACGCAGATAATTTTCTGGCCAATCTGGCCAGAAATCAAGTCTCTTTCTCTGTGTCCATCTGCGTAAATCGGCGGCTAATAGTTGCTAACGCTTTGCCCTATGCGCCATGCGCTTAGCGCATTTCCCTTGGCGTCCTTTGCGCGAGTCACCGTTTATCCGATTCTCTAAACGCAAATTCAGGGACCCATCATCCCGGCTTGAAAGAAGGTTATTGATAGAGCCCGTCAATGAACCCCGAGTGATCCAATTCGCGAAGATAGTGGAGGTCCCATAGAGCCAGCGGGCTCAGCTCTTTTGCAGCAGAATCCTTCATGAGGCATAGCTCGTGAGCATTAATCACCGCCTGTGGGTCTGGGTATGGCTTGCGTGGCATCCGCGCAAGGCTGGCGTATCTCGCTGATCTGGCCTCCCGTTCTCTTTGCCTCAGGCCTTCCAGGATCTTTTCGGACTCCTCTTTATGGGTCTGCGCAAAGTGGATCCCTAGCACAAGGGCCTTAACCAGGCGCTCTCCCAATCGGTCTTTACGCTGTAGCGAGGTAAGAGAGGTCGTCAGTGTGGGGCCGGTGATCATGGGGAGAGGTCCAAGTTCCAATACGTGGAACCCCTTTTGCTCGTACTGTTCGGTTCCCCCTGTTACAAAGGTTGCATCCGCTTCGCCCGAGGTCATCGCCTCATACTGCGCTGCACGAAACTCTGGTGTCATGTCCTCGCCCAACTCTACCCACTCGATTTCGTCCAGCTTCAGACCTGAGCGAATCAAGTAAAGCATGTGATTGCCCCGTAAATGATTGAACCCCGCCACCCTTCCCTCCAAGGTGAGGTCAGCGACTTTGAGTCCACGGACTTCGGCTAAAGAACGCAGCGGCTTTTTGGAGACCAGTCGGTCCCTCACGTTATTGCTGGGCGAGGCCAGGCATACGATGGGTTTACCCCGCGCCACCAGGGCATAGGGGGTAATGTGGTTCCCAGAGACAAAATCAATGGTGCCGTCAAACAGTGCCGTCTCGGCATCCGTCGGCAGGGTGCAGTATTCCATGCTGATGGACTTGACTCCCACCTGGCCCCAGATTCCGGCCTTGTCGAGTATTTCCCATATATGCAGATGGGAAGGTGACCGGTAAAAGGCCCGTAACTCGATGGGTTCATAATCCGCCATAATTGCCTCCTCAAATCACGTCTTCATTCGTTATTGGAACTTATCGCAGAAGCTCCCGCATCAGCTTGATTGATGGCCGTGGGTCACGAAATGCGACCACCCTATACTTAACACCCTCAAGCCTTTTCGATGCCATCATCACGTTGTCTTTAGGGATATCGATTCTCATAGAATCTGACGCCTCTATGACTACGGTGTTCATTACCCTTTGCCACGTCATTTGACCCTCACGAGAGAGATACCAATTAATAAAGAGCTTGGCCGCATTGGGGTGGGGGGCCCTATTGATGAGGACAATTACACTGCTACCCCCTCCCCCAATAACCGGCTCCATCTCTTTAAGACTTTCTGGAGGGATTTGATCTATCGGAAGACCTTGCCGCATGGCACGTCTCATATCCCTACAAGAAAAACAAAGAGGGTATTTCCCTGTCGCCAGCCAGTCAGGCCCCTGACGTCGGCTTCGAAAGATCGTGACATCCATCTCTCCAAAAAGACGCCTGATAAACTTAGGGCCAAGTTGAGGATTACTGTAAAGCGAGATGACACTGTTGAGGCCTCCACCGCTGGCCGTTGGATTGTAAAAACTAATTTTACCCTTCCACTTGGGGTTTAGAATATCGAAATACGACTTGAACTCTTTCGGATCAACCATGTTTGTGTTGTAATAAATCGATGCCCCACCGGAGATACTCCCTTCGAATATGAAAAGGTACGCGTTCTTGGGATCCGCATAGTGGTGCTTACCTCCATACCACTTGGAGGGGTCTTTGACCTCGGGAAGAATAAAGGTCGGATTAATGGGATCTAAGGCCTTCCCGCGATATAGCACCCGATAAGGCGTGCCAGGACCACCTGAAAATAGGTCTACCAGGTATTTTTTTGCTCTACGCTCGGCAAGGATACGGGGTCCAAGTGTACTCCCACGCCCTGACCCAGTGACGACTTTGATCCCCGGGTATTTCTTCACGAACACATTCAAGATCTCCGGGTGGGTAATCTCTTCCCCTCCATAAATAACAAGACGCCCTTCCTTTTTTGCCGCCTTGACCGTATCATTCCATTCCGATTGCCAATCAGCTCGCGCGGGCTGAGCAACCACCAACATCAGAACCAAAAAGCCCAATAGGGCAACGCCTAAATTTCCAACTTTGCTGACCGATATCATAAGAATCCTCCTTTAGGGCAATTTCGACTAACCTATGCTCTTGGTACCGACGTGACATCCAAAACAAGCGGTCTTCTTTATATTACTGCCACTCCGCGAAGCCCATGGCACAACCGGTGCCCGCCTCAGAGCGATAGCAAGGGACATAATCGATAAGTTTCATGTCCATAGGCTCAAAGGCACCCCCCGCTACGATCCAGTTCCGGATCTCCGAGGTGCCGAATACAAGTTTTTCCACCGGGAGGGAAAAGAGCTTTTCCTTGTCTTTATTCTGCAATCCCTCAATGGTAGCCCTGTCGATCTCTTCATCAATGATGACATGACTCAATCCCCCGGAGGCAATGATTCCTACCCGGTTATTTCCATCCCACGCAGCAATGGCTTCTCTCAGGGCCAGGCCGAGCTCATAGCACCTCTGCGGGGTGGGCTGATTAGGGGGATAAAAGGTATTCACCATGAAAGGGACAATAGGGATTCGTCCTTCCGGCATAATCTGCCTGTACATAGTCGTGAATGCATGCCCCAAACCAACTTCAGGTCTGAGTTGGTTAGAGCACGCCACATCGAAGCCCTTATGAATTAGATTCTTGATTAAGTGCTCCGCCAATTCTGGGGCACAACTATAGCTCTTGAGACCCGTCTCCCGGCCTTCCTCATCAGCCCGTCTCCAAGGCACTTGCCTTCGCCCTTGTCTTTTCACTGCTTCTGCCGAGGCGCCCCGGTAAATGCAAAAGACCGGCATGTTATCGTCCAACAGGTGTTCATGTTGATCATCCCCCACTACTACCAACACGTCCGGCGACACTCTATCCAGGGTCTCCTTCAACCTGGCCAGGGCCTTCATACAGTCATCGTATCTTTTTTTCATCTTCTCTGGTGTAATTTCATTCTCAATCCCCGGTAAATGCCGGCTGGCCAGTAAGTCAGTGTAGCTGAATCGCTTATCGTTTTGATCCTTTTCACGAAGCAGGTGCCATCTCTCAGCCGGAATCCCCAGCTGTGGCCCATGGGAAACCCCCATCCCTAAAACTAATTGAGCCATGGAATTCCTCCTTTTGATAACTCGCTCAGACCATACTCAAGTTCATGACCCCGGTCAATAACCGGTATTCTCGCTGTCTGCTAACCTTCAGGCACTATAATTCCACTCAAATCCCTTTTCCCGATAAGCCTCCTTGGGCATGAGCGAGGTTAAACCCCGCTTGGCGAGTTCGTCCTCAAATCTCTTTCGGATCATGGGATCTTCATCCGGATATTCAATTTGGTCTCTCGCCCTGTCTTCTACCTTTTCACTGATCCCGTTGAGACCGCGCGGCGGGTGAATGGCGAGATACCTGGCAGGTGCATTTCCAATGTTGAAATGCTGGTGGAACCATCGGTTAGGCGGGACAAAAACACTTGCTTCATGCCAGGGAACCACAACCTTCTCTCCCCCTTCCGGCCACATGATGGAGTAGCCCTCGCCCACCGGAATCACGATCATAAAGCCCGGCCCATGTCTGTGGCCTTTCTTGTAGGTTCGTGATGGAAAGACCGACATGTGAGCCGTCAGCGGAGATCCTGGGAATCCGATCCAGACCGCATGGCCTCCCGCGCCCCTTCCTTTAAAAGGTTGGAGTTTATCCCATGCCCTCATATCGGGGAAAAAGTTTCCAAACCAGATGTCCATCCCTCGAGGACTGCTAATGGGGCGCCCGTCACTCCCTCGACTCATGGTCTTGGCTTCAGAATAGAAATCACCCTCTCCATAGAGAACATTTAAATCCACAATAGGATTTTTGAAGAAAAAATCAGGATTAGGGATCACTGACATGGCCAGAGGAAGATAGCTACAGTGCAGTAGCCTTGCGGGCTGGTCCCCCTGAACACTACACAACTGATAGCTATAATTTGCAGGGACCAAAAACATACTGTGCTTTTGCCACTCAAAGGTCTTTTTAGGCGACTCGTCCGCCCAGACATTCGTCAGACCCCTCCCCTGAACCACATAGATCACCTCGTCTATGGCCATCCTGAATGGAGGTAGACTCTTCCCGGGAGATATTTCCGTGACACAGGCACCGGTCACGCCCTCTTGCCCTGTGAGTTGCAAAAAAGCGGCAGAGCACTGACGTGCCTCCCACCATCCAAGCTCTAGGGTCCGCAAATCTTCCATGTAGTACCCTGTATGTATGGGTAGCCCAGTGGATTCGATCAGACGATCATAAGCAGAGATTCCTCTGGTAGGGTTTGATTTTTCGTCGGCCATGAGGTACTCCGTTTTTTCTCCCGCCCTGATTCAGGATTGTATTCTTAAGGATGGTGATAAGGAATTCCCGTTC
>SMUX01066252.1_pt1 | contig 13632 bp, 14 predicted proteins | sample 2456431 | NCBI WGS metagenome assembly SMUX01 (sample SAMN11095930, study PRJNA526329) | marine sediment metagenome | biome: Marine sediment; feature: Surficial sediment; material: Deep marine sediment; isolation source: Hadal surficial sediment | place: Pacific Ocean | collected 2014-11 | depth... | reverse complement strand
GCCCGCGAGGAAGGCTTCGACGAGATCGCCGACTGGTTCGAGACGCTCGCCAAGGCGGAGAAGAGCCACGCCGGCCGCTTCCAAAAGGCGCTCGATTCGATGGACTGACCCGCCTTCGGGCGAGGTCCAACTCGGGATTGGGTGTGCCGCAATGGGGCACCCCCGTCCCGGGTCATGCCGATGCATTTTTGAACCGGAGGTCGGACCATGCGTGAGGGCGGACTGGACGCGCCGGTCCGGCATCCCATCGACTGGCGGGATCCGGACTTCACCGACGCCGAGAAGGTCGACGCGGAACTGCGCCGCACCTTCGACATCTGTCACGGCTGCCGGCGTTGCTTCAATCTCTGTGACGCGTTCCCGACGCTGTTCGATCTCATCGATGAGTCCGAGACCGGCGAGCTCGATTCGGTCGACAGCGCCGGCTTCGGCAAGGTGATCGCGGGCTGCACGCTGTGCGACCTCTGCTTCATGGTGAGCTGCCCTTACGTGCCGCCGCACGCGTTCGACCTGGACTTCCCGCACCTCATGCTGCGCGCGCGCGCAGCCGAGCTCGCGCAGGGCAAGGGCGCGGGGCTGAGTGCCCAGCTCAGCAAGACCGACCGCAACGGCAAGCTGGCGGCGCTGGCGCCGAGCCTGGCCAACTGGGCCAGCGACACCGGCAACTCCCTCACCCGCCCGGTCATGGAGGCGGTGCTCGGCGTGCACCGCGCGGCGGCGCTGCCCAAGTTCCACGGCAAGACCTTTGCCTTGCGGGCCAAGCAGTCTGCGCCCGAGGTCAACGCCCAGGCGCCGGCGCACGGGCGCCAGGCGGTGCTCTATGCGACTTGCTTCGTCAACTACAACAATCCGGGTATCGGCGAGGCGAGCCGCTACGTGCTGGCCCGCAACGGGGTCGAGACCCGGGTCGTCTATCCGAGTTGCTGCGGCATGCCCCAGCTCGAGCGCGGCGACCTCGCCAAGGTGGCCGAGAACGCGCGCCGCGTCGCGGCGGAAATGGCACCCTGGATCGACCAAGGCAACGCGGTGATCGCGCTCACGCCCTCCTGCGCGCTGATGCTCAAGTTCGAGTGGCCGCTGCTCCTGCCCGAGGACCCGGTCGTCAAGAAGCTTTCGGAGGCGACCTACGACATCGCCGAATACGTCGTCGATATCGCCAAGAACGAGGGCCTGGCCGAGGGCTTGGGGTCGCTGCCCGGCGGGGTCGCGCTGCACCTGGCCTGTCACGCGCCGGCCCAGAACATGGGCGCCAAGGCGGCGGAGATGCTGCGCCTGGTGCCCGGCGCGGAGCTCACCGTGATCGAACGCTGCTCGGGCCACGGCGGCTCCTGGGGGGTCATGAAGCAGCACTTCGAGACCGCGCTCAAGCTCGGCCGCCCGGCGGCGCGCCAGGTGGCGAACAGTGGCCGGCGATTCATCGCCTCGGAGTGCCCGCTCGCCGGCCTGCATTTGCTTCAGGGCGTGGACCGCCAGGACAGCGCCCCGGACGGCCCGGCGAAACCCGATACCGAAACCGCCTATCATCCGATCGAGCTGTTCGCCCGCGCCTACGGCTATCGGGAGTAGCAAGGTTGGAGGAGACACGATGACGGCCACCCGGCACGAGATCACCCGCGACGACATCCTGCCCATGGCGGACTATGTGCGCGCGCGCAAGGAGCGCCGCCGCGCGCTGGTCGCGCTCAAGAAACACCGCCGCCTCGAGGTCGGGCCGGACTGCAGTTTCTATTTCGAGAATTACGAGACCATGTGGAACCAGGTCCACGAGATGCTGTTCATCGAGAAGGGCGGCGAGGCCCAGATCGCCGACGAGCTCAGCGCCTACAATCCGCTGATTCCCAAGGGGCGCGAGCTGGTCGCCACCGTGATGTTCGAGATCGACGATCCGGTCCGCCGCGGCGCCCTGCTGGCCAAGCTCGGGGGGGGGTCGAGGAGACCGCATTCATCCGGATCGGCGGCGCGACCATCAACGCGGCGTCCCCGAGGCCGACGTGGACCGCACCAGCGCCGCCGGCAAGGCCTCCTCGGTGCAGTTCATCCACTTCCCCTTCACCGAGGATCAGATCGCGGCGTTCCGCGGTGCGGGGGGCGAGGTGGGCGCCGAGGTGGTGGTCGGCTTCTCCCACCCCGAGTACGCCCACATGACGGTGCTGCCCGGACCCGTGCGCCAGGCGCTGAGCCCGGATTTCGACTGAAATACAGCCCCGGTCCACCCCCCCCTTTTTTTAATTAAGTATTGTGTCCCCGAAATCAGTTTTGGGGACACAATACTTAATTAGGGGCCCGAGGGGCCGCTTTTGGGGCCGCGTTTGCGCGGCGCGAACGCGCGTCCCAGGCGCGCCTCCAGCGCGGTCACGAAGCCCGCATCGCCGAGCGGCCGGCCGCTGCGTGCGTGGCGGCGGAGCGTTTCGGCCGCCCCCTCATCGGGCCCGGCGCCGAGCAGCTCGGCCCAGTCATCGACCAGCGCCAGCAGCGGCGCGGTCTTGACCAGCCGGTCGTCGCGGCCGGCCAGATGGGCCCGGGCGCTGCTCCAGGGATAGTCCGCGGCCCAGCCCGCGAGCCGCGCGCGCAGCGGGTTGAGCTCGATATAGCGCGCCGCCATCAACAGGTGGGGCTGGTCCATGGGGAAGGAGGCGAAGCGCCCCTGCCAGAGGTAGCCGCGCCAGTCCTCGCGCCGGTTGACGTGGCGGGTGTAGCGCCGATGGGCCTCGCCGATCGCCCGGCGCAATCCATCCGCGGTCTCGGGGGTGGCGATCAGGTGCACGTGGTTCGGCATCAGGCAGTAGGCCCAGATCTCGACGCCGCAGCGCCCGCACCACTCCGCCATCAGGTCTAGATAGGCGCGGTAGTCGGCGTCGCAGAAGAAGGTCTGCTGCCGCCGGTTGCCCCGTTGGGTGACGTGGTGCGGACAACCGGGTGCGACCACGCGAGCCAGTCTCGCCATGCCGGCGACTCTAGGCCGTTGGGCGATCGCAATCCATAATTAAGTATTGTGTCCCCAAAATTAGTATTGGGGACACAATACTTAATTCGGGGGTTGACCGTCCGCCGGGAATCAAATATTTGAACAGTTGTTCATACGTTTTTCCGCGCCCCCGACGCGCGCGCCCGACGGGACACCGAAACCATGATCGCGACCCGCCAGACCCCGGACCAGCTCGCGGCCCTCGCCGGGGTGTTCCACCTGATGGGCGATCCGAGCCGGCTCTCGATCCTGATGGCGGTGCTCGCGGGCCCGCGTGCCGTGGCCGAGATCGCGGCCGAGACCGGGCTCTCGACCTCGCTGGTCAGCCATCACCTGCGGCTGCTGCGCGGCGGCCGCCTGGTCCGCGCCAGCCGCCGCGGCAAGCAGGTCTTCTACGTCATCGACGACGCCCATATCTCCTCGGTGCTGATCGACATGGCGGAGCACGTTGCCGAGCCCGTCGCCGCGCCTCTCGCCGCGCCCGGCCCGGCCGGCGCCCCGGCCGGCGCAGGATCGCGCCAGCGGGGTTCGGATTAGCGTGGCCGGCGGCCGCGACCAAGGGCCCCAGGCCCCCCAGGCCCCCCGGGCGCCCAAGATCGGGCAGCGGCGGCGTATTCTCGGCGTGGTGCTGGCTATCAACCTGATCATGTTCGCGGTCGAGATCGGCGCCGGCTGGCGCGCCCAGTCCCTCGCGCTGCAGGCCGACGCGCTGGACTTCCTGGGCGATTCGGTGAACTACGCGGTCGCGCTCTTCGTGCTCAGCCGGTCGCTCGCCTGGCGCGCCGGCACCGCCTTGATCAAGGGCGCGGTGATGCTCGGCTTCGGCGTCTTCCTGGCCGGCGCCAGCGCCTATCACGCGCTGACCGGCTCGGCGCCCGAGGCTGCGGTCATGGGCGTGGTCGGCGGCCTCGCGCTGGCGGCCAATGTGGCCTGCGCGCTGCTGCTGTTCGGGTTCCGCGGCGCGGACGCCAACCTGCGCGCGGTCTGGCTGTGCAGCCGCAACGACGCCATCGGCAACCTGGCGGTGCTCGCCGCCGCCGCCGGCGTGGTGCTGAGCGGCACCGCCTGGCCCGATCTCCTGGTCGGCCTGGTCCTGGCGGCGCTCGCGGTCTGGGCCGGGCTCTCGGTCATGCGCCAGGCCCGCGCCGAACTCGTCGCCGGCCCCGCCGCCGCCCGCTCCGCCGCCGAGTGAACCCGCGGGCCGGTACCGTAAAACCGAAAGACACTTTAGTCGAAGGTTTCGCCGGGGTAGGCGCCGTAGATCTCGCCTTGGCGCAGCCAGCCCTCGTAGCCCTTGGCTTCGATCCGGCACCAGCCGTCACGGCAGTTGTGCAGCCGGCCGACCACCCGAACCTGGACCTCGGCGATGGCCGGGGCGCCGGGCTCGGGCGCGCGCCGCAGCAGCCGGTCCGCGCCCACCACCATGGCGCCGCGCTGGCCGCTTAGCATGGACTGGTGGACCCAGCCCTCGCTGCCCTGCCAATCGCGGATGCGACGCCAGGTCTCGAATTCGTCGATCACCTCGACCGGCAATCCCCGGCGCGTGAACACCCATTCGATGGGATAGCGCACGCCCGGGCCGCTGCGCAGGTTGACCTCGGCCGCGCGCAGGGTGACGAAGCGCGGCAACGGCAGGCCGCTGGGCCCGAGTTCGGCCTTGGGCCCGAGCTTGAGCTCGACCTGTGCCGCGCCGTCGCCTTGGGCCAGGGCGGCGCGGCCGGGGGGGCGCACGAGCAGGCCGGCGAACAGGACGACAAACAGGCAGGCGAGCAGACAGGCCAGTGGGGGGGCCAGTGGGCGGGCCAACGGGCGGGCAAGTCGAAACGGGCGGGTCGTGGCGGCTCCCGGTGCGGTCCTTGGTATCATGTCCGGGTACTAGCCGCGCCTGCGGGCAGGGTCAAGCACCGCCGCGCGGGCCGCGGTCCCCCGGGCGCCCGCGGCACCCTGGACAAAGGCGGCCGCGTCCTGCTATGGCAGACGGCGAACCACGGCCCGCCAGGCCGCCTTGGACCAGGCCCCCTTGGAACCGCGCATGCCCAGCAAGAAACCCCAAGTCATCGTCACCCGGCGCCTGCCGGACGCCATCGAGACGCGCATGATGGAGCTGTTCGACTGCCGCCTGCGCGACGACGACCGGCCCATGAGCCAGGCCGAACTGGTCCAGGCGAGCCAGGAATGCGACGTCCTGGTGCCGACCGTGACCGACCGCATCGACGCCGCCGGGCTGTCCCAGTCCGGGCCGGAGCTGAAATTGATCGCCTCCTTCGGGACCGGAGTCGACCACATCGACCTCAAGACCGCGCGCGAGCGCGGCATCACGGTCACCAACACGCCCGGCGTCCTCACCGAGGACACCGCCGATATGACCATGGCCATGCTGCTGGCCCTGCCGCGCCGGCTGAGCGAGGGCGAGCGCCTGGTGCGCGCGGGGGCCTGGAAGGGCTGGGCGCCGACCTCCATGCTCGGCCAGCGTATCTGGGGCAAGCGCCTGGGCATCATCGGCATGGGCCGGATCGGCCAGGCCGTGGCGCGGCGCGCGCGCGGCTTCGGGCTCGCGGTCCACTACCACAACCGGCGCCGGGTCCATCCGGACGTCGAGGCCGAACTCGAGGCGACCTATTGGGAGAGCCTGGACCAGATGCTGACCCGCATGGACATCATCTCGGTCCACTGTCCGCATACGCCGGCGACCTACCACCTGCTATCCGCGCGCCGGCTCAAGCTGATGCCGGCCCACGCCTACGTCGTCAACACCAGCCGCGGCGAGGTGATCGACGAGAACGCGCTCGCGCGGCTCATCGAAGCGGGCGAGATCGCCGGCGCCGCGCTCGACGTCTTCGAGCACGAGCCCGCGATCAACCCCAAGCTGCTCAAGATGGAAAACGTGCTGCTGCTACCGCACATGGTTTCGGCCACCATCGAGGGCCGCATCGCCATGGGCGAGAAGGTGATCATCAACATCAAGACCTTCGCCGACGGCCATACCCCGCCCGACCGCGTGCTCGAGACCATGTTCTAAGAGGCGCGATTCCCGAGCCGGGACGAAACGCCGACCTCACGCCGCGCAGATGGGTTCGCGCTCGCGGTAGGAGACCGCGTTCAGGTCCTTGATGGTCGCCTGGGGGCCGCAGAGCGAGCAGGCCGGGTCGGCCTTGATCTTGACCTTGCGGAAGGTGGTGCCGAGCGCGTCATAGAGCAGCAGCGCGCCCGACAGGCTGTCGCCGACGCCGAGCAACTCCTTGACCACCTCGATCGCCTGCAGCGAGCCGAGCGCGCCGGCCAGCGCGCCGAGCACGCCGACGTCGGCGCAGCTCTCCTTGGTGTCCGGCGGCTGGTCGCCGAACAGGCAGCGGTAGCAGGGGTGGGCCTCGGGCGCGCCGGCTTCGCGCAGGTGCGCCTTGAAGGTGGCGAGCTGGCCGTCGAAGCGCAGGATCGCGGCCGAAACCAGGGTCCGGCCGGCCAGGTAGCAGGCGTCGTTGACCAGATAGCGGGTCGGGAAGTTGTCCGAGCCGTCGGCCACCAGGTCGTAGCCCGAGACCAGGTCCATCGCCGTCTCCCGGGTCAGACGGGTCTGGTGGGTCTCGACCGCGACCTCCGGGTTGATCTCGGCCAGGCGCGCCTTGGCGCTTTCGACCTTGGCCATGCCGACGTTCGAGCTGTCGTGCACGACCTGGCGCTGCAGATTGGACAGATCGACGTCGTCGTCGTCGACCACGCCGATGCGCCCGACCCCGGCGGCGGCGAGATAGAGCAGCAGCGGCGAGCCGAGCCCGCCGGCGCCGATCACCAGTACGCCGGACTCGAGCAGCCTGGCCTGGCCCCCGTCGCCGATCTCGGGCAGCACCAAGTGCCGGGCGTAGCGTTCGATCTGGGCGTCGGTGAAGTCGATCATGGGATTATCCTAGCACGGCTTCGCTGTGGTTCGCCCCGGTGCGCGTTCGGCGCCAGCGGAACCTGTCTAAACACCCCCCCCTCACAGGCCTTCGAACAGGTCGGTGGTCAGGTAGCGCTCGGAATGCGACGGCAGGATCGCCACGATGGTCTTGCCTTTCATCTCGGGCCGGGCACCGATCTCCAGCGCCGCCGCCAGCGCCGCGCCCGAGGAGATGCCGACCGGCACGCCCTCCAGCGCAGCGGCCTCGCGCGCGGTCGCAAAAGCGGTGTCGTTGCCGATGCACAGCACCTCGTCGATGCATTTGGTATCCAGGATCGTCGGGATGAAGCCGGCGCCGATGCCCTGAATGCGGTGCTGCCCCGGCGGGCCGCCGGACAGCACCGGGCTGTCCTCCGGCTCCACGGCGATCATGCGGACCTCCGGCTTGTACGCCTTGAGCGCGCAGGAAATCCCGGTCAGGGTACCGCCGGTGCCGACCCCGCTGATCACCGCGTCGACCGCGCCCCGGGTGTCCTTCCAGATTTCCTCGGCCGTGGTCAGGCGGTGGATCTCCGGGTTGGCCGGGTTGTTGAACTGCTGCGGCATGACCGCGTGCGGCAGCTCCTCGATCAGTTTTTCCGCCATGGCGATCGCGCCGCGCATGCCCTCCGCACCATCGGTCAGCACCAGTTCGGCGCCGAGCAGGCGCAGCATCTTGCGACGCTCGACCGACATGGTCTCGGGCATGGTCAGCATCAGGCGGTAGCCCTTGGCGGCGCAGACGAAAGCCAGCGCGATGCCGGTGTTGCCGCTGGTCGGCTCGACGATGACGGTGTCGGGGCCGATCTTGCCCTCGGCCTCCAGGGCCTTGATCATGGCGTAGCCGATGCGGTCCTTGACCGAGGACAGCGGGTTGAAGAACTCGCACTTGCCGAGGATTTCGGCGTCCACGGCGTGCGCCTCGGTCAGCTTGGAAAGGCGCACCAGGGGGGTCGCGCCGATGGTGTCCAGAATCGAATCGTAGACCCGGCCGCGGAACTCGCCGGTGGTCTCCACGGTGGAGGCACGCAAGGGCTCAGCCATGAAGTTCCGCCATTGGTATCATATGCTGAAATCCGGCACCTGCGCGGCCTCGCTCGCGATCTGCGCGCTGCGCGCGCGGCTGCACAGCTCCTCGACGGTGAGCGCGTCGAAGCGCCCCATCAGCTCGTCCTGCATCTCGGTCCAGATCGGGCGCACCACCTTGACGCCGATCTCGGAGCCGTTGGGTTGGTTCGCCGGGTCGTCGGCGCCCTCGAGCTCGCGCACCACGCGGACGATCTCGCCGAGCGTGATGCGCCGGCGTTCGCGGGCCAGGCGGTAGCCGCCGCGCGGGCCGCGTTGGCCCGAAAGGATGCCCTTGCGCACCAGCTCCTGCAGCACCTGCTCCAGATAGCGTCGCGGGATGCCTTGGCGCCGCGAGATATCGGTCGAGCGCACCGGCCCGGGGCCGGCGTGGTAGGCGATGTCGACCACCGCCTCGATGGCGAACAGCAGCTTCTTGGACAGGCGCAGCATGCCGGTCAGGCCCCACCCGTGGTGCCGGTCGAGCCGAAGCCGCCGGCGCCGCGGGTGCTGTCGTCCAGGGCCTCGACCACCCGCCAGCGCGCCTGGGCGTGGGCGGCGATCACCAGCTGGGCGATGCGGTCGCCGCGCCGGATGGTGAACGGCTCCTGGCCCAGGTTGATCAGGATCACGCCGACCTCGCCACGGTAGTCGGCGTCGATCGTGCCCGGCGCGTTGAGCACCGTGATTCCGTGCTTGAGCGCGAGGCCCGAGCGCGGCCGCACCTGGGCCTCGATGCCGGCGGGCAGCGCGATGGCGATGCCGCTGGGGATCAGCCGGCGCTCGCCGGGCGCCAGCACAACCTCGGCCTCGACCGCCGCCAGCAGGTCCATGCCCGCGCTGAGTGCGGTGGCGGTGTCCGGCAGCGCCAGATCGGCGCCGTGGGCCAGGCGCTTGAGGGCCACCTCGCGGATGCTCATGCCGCGCCGCCCCCGGTCGTTGCGCCCTCGGCGGCCCCGGCTTCGGCGTCCAGGTGATCGGCGATGCGCAGGCCGAGCCGCTCGGCCACCGCCTCCTTGGTCATGCGCGGCCAGGCGGTGACGCCGCCCGCCTCGATCAGGTGGATCTGGTTCTCCGCGCCGCCGAAGGTCTCGGTTCCGGCGGCAACGTCGTTGGCCAGGATCCAATCGCAGCCCTTTTTTGCCAGCTTGGCCTGGGCCTGGGCGACCACGTTCTCGGTCTCGGCCGCGAAGCCGATCACCAGGCGCGGCCGGGCGTTGCCGGCGCCGGCCAGGTTGGCCAGGATGTCCGGGTTGGCGGTGAGTTCCAGGTGCGGCGGTTCCCCGCCGTTCTTCTTGAGCTTCTGCGCGCTCGGGGCGGCGATGCGCCAGTCCGAGACCGCGGCCGCGCAGACCGCGACGTCGACCGGCAGCGCCGCCTGGCTGGCGGCCAGCATCTGCTCGGCGGTTTCGATGTGGATCACACGGGTCCCCGCCGGATCGGCCAGTCGGGTCGGCCCGGTCACCAGCGTGGTCTCGGCGCCAAGCCGCGTGAGCGCAGTCGCGATGGCGTGCCCCTGGCGGCCCGAGGAGCGGTTGGCGAGGTAGCGCACCGGGTCGATCGGCTCGTAAGTGGGGCCGCTGGTGACCAGGGCGCGGCGGCCGCTGAGCCGCGCGTCGGCCGCGAAGAAAGCCTCGATGGCGGCCAAAATCTCCTCGGGCTCGGCCATGCGCCCGAAGCCGTACTCGCCGCAGGCCATGTCGCCCTGGTTTGGCCCGACCATCCGGACGCCGCGCGCCGCCAGGGTCTCGATATTGGCCTGAGTCGCCGGATGCTCCCACATGCGTACGTTCATGGCCGGCGCGGCCAGCACCGGCTTGTCGGTCGCCAGCAGCACGGTCGTGGCCAGGTCGTCGGCGCGCCCCTGGGCCATCTTGGCGAGCAGATCGGCGCTGGCCGGCGCGATCACCACCAGCTCGGCCGCGCGCGACAGCTCGATGTGGCCCATCTCCGATTCTTCCGTGAGCGAGAACAGCGCGCTATGGACCGGGTTGCCGCTGAGGGCGGCCAGCGACAAGGGCGTCACGAACTGGGCGCCGCCCGCGGTCAGCACGCAGCGCACCCCGGCCGCCCGCTCGCGCAGGCGCCGGATCAACTCGAGGGTCTTGTAGGCCGCGATCCCGCCCGAGATCACCAGCAAGACCCGTTTTCCCGCAAGCACTGTCATTTGGCCCTATTTCACGCCGCATTCATGTAGATAAAGTAAGCGTTCCGGCCCGATCTGACAAGGCTCGCCGCTGGCCCGGGCCCGGGAATCCGGCTCAGCGGCGGGACGCTGATGTCGGTTTTTGCCCCAACAGCGGCCGCAAATCCGCGCATTTCGGCACTTTCGCCTGGTGCCAATAATGGACAGGGGCCAGCATGCAGGCGGGTTGGCAAATTACGCTATGTTGTCGTGGCGCCTCTTCCGGTGCCAGACTTTGGCTGTGGGAAAATTATTCGGGAGGTGTTCTCATGCGCCGCACCGACAACACAACCATCGAACAGATGGCATCCGAATCCCCCGAAACCCATGACACGGACCGCTCCGAGGAAGTCCCGGACCGTGCCCGAGGTCGGGGGCGAGCTTCAGGCTTCCTTCGCGTTGTTTCTTGGTTTTTTCTCCTGGGCCGCTCAAAAGGCGATTTTGAGGGCTTTGAGAGCTTCAGGTATTTTCGCGACCATCATCGTCGATTCTAGTTTATGTGTCGGCTAACGGGCTTTGTGCGCCCTTGTGGGCCCATGAATACACGGGAATAGGGGATGGCACGGATACTGGCGGGCCGTTTCGTCATACACATGGCGTAACTCGGGGATTGGACCGAGCCTGATCGATCGATGCCGCCGTGGACGCCCGTGTGATCGAAGCGAACGCCAGCCGTTTCCGAAGGGTCGCGGGCTTCGCGTGGACGGACTACCGAACCAAAGGACGCGACCGGCAGAAGATCATGACCTTGGCCACCGACGAGTTCATCCGCCGCTTCTTCATTCACGTCCTGCCCCAAAGCTTCCACCGCATCCACCACTACGGCCTCCTCGTCACCGGCGGACGCGCCCGCAACATCGCCCGCGCCCGCGCCCGCAACATCGCCCGCGCCCGCGCCCGCCGCCCCCCGCGCGGTTTCCTCCCCTGAGGTTTGTCCGACGCCGGCCGGCCGAGTGCGCCGCAACCGCAGGTATCGGACAGGCGTCCGGCAGCCCTTCACATAAGCAGAACTGGGGCGGATCCCGACCGATGCCTTGAACGCTTTTGTTGGTCCCGTAATCCGAGGACAGACGAACCGCGTGGACACCCGCGACCCCCGGACGTAAACTCGTCGAAACAGGGAACGAGCCTCGCCGTCAAGGTGGGTGGCTGCGCGCGTCGCCTGGAGGCGGACGCAGGCGGCCCGCTCCCCCGCCTCAACAGCGGCAACAGGATGTGATACATACGGTCTCGGCAGCATGATCAGACTCCGGAATACACCTTAACTTCGCTGCCAAACTGTCCAACTATGTGGGACCACTTCAAATAACAGAACATCGAATTAACGTAAACGGGTTCACTGGGAAGCCGGCGAAGGTCAATTTGTGCCGCGTGACCTAAAGTACCGGGTCATTTAAAATTAGCGCCGCATAACGGGGAGGAGCATGGAAATCCACGATTTGGGAGATCGGGCAACGCTTGGCGAAGTACCCGAAAAGATGCACGCCTTCGTGGTCCGTCAGGACCGCTTCGGTGAACCCGAGAAAGCGTGGCAGCGCGAGGTGATTCCGACTCCCACTATGGGGCCGAAGGACGTCCTCGTCTATGTCATGGCGACGGGAATAAACTTCAACAACGTGTGGGCCGCCCTCGGTTATCCCGTTGACGTCATCGCCGACCGGCAAAAGAAGGGCGAGCCGGAGGATTTTCACGCCGGCGGAAGCGACTGCTCGGGCATCGTCTGGGCCATTGGTGACGAGGTCACCGAAGTCGCGGTTGGCGACGAGGTCGTCGTCCACAGCGGCTGGTGGGAACCGGACGATCCTTGGGTGCTCTCTGGCAAGGATCCGATGCTCGCGCCGTCGACGCGGATCTGGGGCTACCAGACCAACTACGGCAGCTACTGTCAGTTCGCCCGTGCGCAGTCGCACCAGTGCCAGCCGAAGCCCAAGCACCTGACCTGGGAAGAAGCGGCCTGTTATATGCTTTGCGCCTCCACCGCCTACCGTATGTTGATGGGCTGGCCACCGCATACCGTAGAGGAAGGCGACGTGGTCCTTGTTTGGGGCGCCGCGGGTGGTCTGGGTAGCATGGCGCTGCAGATCGCCGCGGCCCAAGGTGGCAAGCCGGTCGCGGTGGTCTCCGACGAAGACAAACGTCAATACTGCCTCGACCACGGCGCCATCGGCGTGATCAACCGCCGAGACTTCGACCATTGGGGCCCCATGCCCGATACCACCGGCGAGGATTGGGGCCAATGGATGAAAGGCGGGCGGGCATTCGGTAAGGCGATCTGGGAGTGTGTCGGCGAGCGCAAGAGCCCGCGGATCGTGTTCGAACATCCCGGCCAAGCGACGCTGCCAACGTCCGACTTCGTCTGCGACACCGGCGGCATGGTGGTAATTTGCGCCGGCACGACCGGCTACAACGTTACCATGGATCTCCGCTACCACTGGATGATGCAGAAGAGATTCCAAGGCAGCCACCTATCCAACGACGAGCAGGCGGCGGCGGTCAATCGAATGGTCATTGATGGGAAGGTCGATCCCTGTCTTTCGGACACATTTTCTTTCGACGAGATAGGCCATGCCCATCAATTGATGCACGAGAACAAGCATCCCTATGGCAACATGGCGTGCCTCGTGAACGCCACCGAAACGGGTCAAGGCTCGGGTTAAAGGTGGTTTGTAGGTTTCAGCCTATCTTATTTCGGACCTCTTGGATGCCTTGACCTGATGGAATGGACGGTCTCCGGTCCGGCATCGATGTGCCAATGTGGAGGTCGGTGTTGCTGTCCAAACAGAGGAGCCGTCCACAGCATCATAAAACAGTCCTTTTGGCACGACTCGGTAACAGTTGCACCTGAACGGGTTTGGGGCTTGGCCCGCCCAACGAATCACGGCACGGCCGAATTCGCGACGCCGCAAACCCAATCATAATACGAAATTATTCGCGATGTTTTGACTGACGTTTGACGCCGAGATAGGCGTGCGCCACTTGGTCGTCGGCAAGCAGATCTTGCGCCTTGCCGGACAGGATCAGCCGGCCGCTTTCCATCACGTACCCCCGGTCGGCGACGGTCAGTGCCTGGCGCACGTTCTGCTCGACCAGAAGGATGGTCACGCCCCGGTCCCTGAGCGTGCGGATGAGCCCGAACAGGTCCTTGACCACCAGTGGCGCAAGCCCGAGCGAAGGTTCGTCCAAAAGCAACAGCCGCGGCCGCGCCATCAGGCCCCGGAGCAGGGCCAGCATCTGCAACTCGCCGCCGCTCAGATTGTGGGCGCGTTCGTCCAGCCTGTCCCGCAGGCGCGGAAACAACTCGAGGTCGGTTTCGATGTCGCGCGCGACCTGATCCTGGTCCTTGCGATGGTAGGCCCCCAAGAGAAGGTTTTCGCGCAGCGTCATGTTGGTGAATATCTGCCGACCCTCGGGAACATGGGCGACGCCCAGGGCCATGATCCGGTGCGCGGGCAGACGGTCGAGGCGCTGGCCGGCGAACTCGATACGCCCCGCCGCCGGTGTCTC
>SMUX01200586.1_pt1 | contig 13639 bp, 11 predicted proteins | sample 2456431 | NCBI WGS metagenome assembly SMUX01 (sample SAMN11095930, study PRJNA526329) | marine sediment metagenome | biome: Marine sediment; feature: Surficial sediment; material: Deep marine sediment; isolation source: Hadal surficial sediment | place: Pacific Ocean | collected 2014-11 | depth... | reverse complement strand
GGAAGGCCGGGTTGTTTACAAGCCCGTTAGTATTGAGCCGCGCACACTTGTGCCAAAGGTCATTCGCGACGATAACCGCTACTCAGCCGATCTCAGGGACACAGACGTCGATGGCTGAAATTCAGAGTTACACGATGAACTTCGGCCCGCAGCACCCGGCAGCACATGGAGTATTGCGCCTCATCCTGGAGATCGAAGGCGAGACTATTCAGAAAGCGGACCCGCACATCGGCCTGCTGCACCGCGCTACAGAAAAATTGGCAGAGACCAAACCATATAATCAGAGCATCGGTTATATGGACCGGCTCGATTACGTATCGATGATGTGCAATGAACATGGCTATGTCATGGCCATCGAGAATCTGCTCGGTATCGAAGTGCCAGTACGTGCGCAGTACATACGCGTCATGTTCGACGAAGTCACTCGAATATTGAATCATCTGATGTGGCTCGGCGCCCATGGCCTCGACATCGGTGCAATGACGATGTTCCTGTATTGCTTTCGCGAACGCGAAGATTTGATGGACTGCTATGAAGCGGTCTCTGGCACCCGCATGCACGCAACGTATTACCGGCCGGGTGGCGTGTATCGAGATCTGCCGGACACGATGCCGAAATATTCCGATTCGAAATTCCGCAGCAAGAAACAACTGGATCGTATGAATTCCGCTCGTGAAGGAACGTTGCTTGATTTTATTGAGGACTTCACAAACCGATTCCCAGGCTGCGTTGACGAATATGAAACGCTGTTGACCGACAATCGCATCTGGAAGCAACGAACCGTCAATATTGCCGTTGTATCACCGGATCGCGCGATGCAGCTTGGCTTCACCGGACCGATGCTGCGGGGCTCTGGCGTTGAATGGGACCTTCGCAAGAAGCAGCCCTACGATGTTTATGACCGCTTGGATTTCGATATACCGGTCGGCGTCAATGGCGACTGCTACGACCGCTATTTAGTGCGTGTTGAAGAAATGCGGCAGTCGAATCGCATCGTCAAACAGTGCGTCGATTGGTTACGCGATAATCCAGGCCCGGTGATGCTCGACGATCGCAAGATCGCGCCGCCGAACCGTATCGAAATGAAAGACGATATGGAATCGCTGATCCATCATTTCAAGTTGTTCACAGAAGGCTACTGTGTGCCAGAGGGTGAATCGTATGCTGCCATTGAGCACCCGAAAGGCGAGTTTGGTGTTTACATTATTTCCGATGGGGCCAACAAACCCTACCGCGTGAAAATTCGTGCGGCCGGTTTCGCGCACCTTTCCGCCATGTCAGAAATGGTGGAAGGTCACATGCTTGCCGACGTGGTTGCGGTGATCGGTACGCAGGATATCGTGTTCGGAGAGATTGACCGATGAGTTACGAGCTTTCTGCTGCAGTCAGAGATGAGATCGAGCATTGGAGGGCGCGTTTTCCGGCAGACCGCCAACGCTCCGCCGTGATCAGCGCGCTGCACGCCGTACAGCACGAGAACCATGGTTACTTAACTGCAGAGCAAATGAATGCCGTTGCTGAATATCTCGATCTGCCTACGATTCAGGTCTACGAAGTCGGGACGTTTTATTCGATGTTCCAGACCAGGGAGGTCGGTCGCAACGAGGTCGCGATCTGCACCAATATTTCCTGCATGTTGCGCGGCGCCGACGACATCGTCGATCACGTCGAGAGAAAGCTCGGGGTAAAGCTCGGTGAGAGTACGGACGACGGCCGCATCTTTCTCAAGCAAGAGGAAGAGTGCATCGCCGCGTGTTGCGGCGCACCGGCCATGATGGTGAATCACAAGTATTACGAGAACCTGACGACAGAGCAGGTGGACGAGATTCTGGACGAGCTCGCCTGATGGCCTACGAACTGAATCTGGTTTGCTTCAATACCTTTGGCTCGGACGAGCCGTGGTCGCTCGCGACATACGAGCAACTTGACGGATACCAGGCTTGGCGCAAGGTGCTTGCGGGCAAGTTGACGCCTGCACAGATTATCGAGGAAGTTAAGGCGTCCGGATTGCGTGGCCGTGGCGGCGCGGGTTTCCCGACCGGATTGAAATGGAGCTTCATGCCGCGCGACACAGACGTGCAGAAATACCTCGTTTGTAACTCGGATGAGAGTGAGCCGGGAACTTGTCACGATCGCGAATTGTTGCGTTACAACCCCCATGCTTTGGTCGAAGGCATGGCTATCGCCGCCTACGCGATGGGCGCGACGATTGCTTACAACTACATTCGCGGCGAGTTCCTGGACGAGCCGGTACCGCGCTTTGAGGCCGCTGTCAAAGAAGCGTACGACGCGGGCCTCCTGGGAAGGAACATCAAGAGATCGGGCATCGACTTCGACCTGTATACATTTGTGGGCGCCGGTGCATACATATGTGGCGAGGAAACAGCATTACTGGAATCCCTGGAGGGCAAGCAGGGCCTGCCGCGGTTCAAGCCGCCGTTTCCCGCCAGCTTCGGCCTGTACGGCAAGCCGACCACAATTAACAACACGCAGAGTTTGGCCTGCGTGCCGGCCATTATGCGCAATGGCGCGGCATGGTTCGCCGGTCTCGGGCCGGAGGGCTCTGGAGGCACCGCGATATTCTCCGTATCGGGACACATCGAGAAGCCTGGCAACTATGAATTGCCGATGGGCATACCGTTCAAAGATCTGCTTGATGACATTTGTGGCGGCGTTCTGGCTGGCCGCAAACTGAAAGCCGTGATCCCGGGCGGATCGTCGTGCAAAGTTTTGCCGGCCGACATCATCATGGACTGCACGATGGACTACAACTCGTTGCAACAAGCCGGATCTTCATTCGGTACGGGTGCCGTAATGGTTATGGATGAGACGACTTGCATGGTCAAAGTCTTGCGGCGTATCGCGCGTTTTTACATGGCCGAGTCTTGCGGACAGTGCACACCGTGTCGAGAAGGCACCGGTTGGTTGTATCGTATGTTGACCGGCATCGTCGAGGGCCGGGGAGAAGCAGCGGACCTCGAAAAACTTGTCGATGTTGCGAACAAAATAGACGGCCACACAATCTGCGCTTTGGGTGATGCCGCCGCATGGCCCGTGCAAAGCTTCTTGCACCATTTCCTCCATGAATTTGAATATATGGTGCATAACAACGGCCGCAGTATCGTTGATGATGTGATCGAGGCTGTCGCGTAGCCACTATGAGTGACGATATTGTAAACATCGAGATTGACGGTAAGCCGGTCGAGGCGCGCAGAGGTCAGATGATTATGGAAGTGACCGACGACGTCGGTGTATACATACCTCGCTTCTGCTACCACGAAAAACTAAGCATCGCTGCCAACTGCCGCATGTGTCTTGTCGAAGTCGAAAACGCTCCGAAACCGATGCCCGCATGCGCTACACCGATCGGCGAGGGGATGAAGATCTTCACGAAATCGTCGAAAGCGATCGCCGCACAGAAAGCGACGATGGAGTTCCTGCTGATCAATCATCCTCTCGATTGCCCGATTTGCGATCAGGGGGGCGAGTGCGAGTTGCAGGACCTGGCGATGGGGTATGGACGCGATATCTCCCGCTATTACGATGGCAAGCGAGTTGTGAAAGACAAGGATATTGGCCCCCTGATCTCGACCGACATGACTCGCTGCATCCACTGTACGCGCTGCGTTCGTTTCGGTGAGGAAGTGCAAGGCTATCCGCAGATGGGAACGATAGGCCGAGGCGAAGACCTCAAGATATCAACGTACGTCGAACAGAGCGTGGATCACGAATTATCGGCGAATATCATTGATCTGTGCCCGGTTGGCGCTTTGAACAACAAGCCGTATCGCTACAGCGCACGCGCATGGGAAATGGAGCAGCACGCCACCGTTTCCCCACATGATTGTGTCGGATCGAACCTCTACGCACATGTCTTGCGCGGTACCGTCAAGCGCATTGTTCCGCGCAACAACGAGTCGATAAATGAAACATGGATTTCGGATCGTGATCGTTACAGTTATGAAGCGATTTACCATTCCGACCGCCTGATCGCGCCTAAAATAAAGGAAAACGGCGAGTGGCGCGACATCGAATGGACAGACGCTCTGTCGCGAGCCGCTGACGTCTTGAGCGTGACGGATGGGGACAAGCTCGGATTGATCGCTTCGCCGCGCGCCACGGTAGAGGAAAGTTTTCTGCTTGCGCAATTGGCGGCACATCTTGGTACGGCCAATGTCGATCATCGCATCGGACGCCGCGACATCTCGAATCAGGACGATGATCCTGTGTTCGAACATCTGGGCTGCGGAATTGACGATGTCGAGAATCTGGGGGCCGTGCTGGTTGCGGGATCGAACATTCGAAACGAGGCGCCGATTATTGCGCATCGTTTACGCAAGGCTACATTGAAGGGTGCCAAGGTCAATTTCGCGAACGCGCAGGAATACAAATATTTCTTTGCGGTTGCCGACTACGTGTCAGGCAAAGGCCTGGTTGCATTACTGGCTGGCATTACCGTGGCTGCTGCTGGTCACGCAAATTTACCGCTCTCGGTCGCGAAGCTCTGTAAAGGGGTGTCCGCGAGCGATGCAGACCAGCGCATTGCTGCCTCACTGAAAGAGGCCGATGACGCACTGGTGTTGCTGGGCACGATCGCGGGCCGTCACGCAGGCTATTCGGCCGTAAGAGCGTTGGCTGCGGCGATATCGGAACTCACCGGTTCGAAACTCGGGCATGTCACAGAAGGGCCGAACTCCGCCGGCGCACATTTGGCCGGCGTGTTGCCGCATCGCGATATCGGTGGCAAGAAAAGAGCAAAGGCGGGTCTGGGCGTGGCAGCAATGCTTGCCAGCGAGCTTGATGCAATAGTTCTTGTGAACGTTGAGCCCGATGCAGACATTCACGCGGCGCCAGATGCAGTAACGAGCCTCCGGAAGCAGAAATTCGTCATTGCATTGACGCCATACGTTTCCGACAGTCTGTTGGAGACTGCTGATCTGCTACTGCCGATCGGTACTTTTGCGGAATCGTCAGGAACGTATGTAAATGCAGCCGGAACTTGGCAGAGCTTCAGTGGTGTTGCGAGCCCGGTCGGTGAGTCTCGACCCTGCTGGAAAGTGTTGCGGGTGCTCGGCAATCTGACCGGTGCGGAGGGCTTCGAGTACGTCACGAGTGAGGAAATACTGGCAGACTTCGAAGCGAAGCTTGGCGACGTTGACGCGGGCAGTTATGACAGTGCTGCAATAGTCACGAAGCCGAATGGCGCCGATTCGCCGGACGACGAAATCGACACACCGTTGTATTCTGTTGATGGAGTGGTGCGTCGCGCCAATGCGCTGCAACAAACGTTACCCGCCAAACGTGGTGCAGGCGAAGGCAACGAGTGATGCTCGACTTTTTTGCGAGCATGGTTCCGACCTTTATTTGGGATATCTGGAATTCGCTGCCACCGACGATCCAGTACCTGACAATTACCGTCTGGAAAATCCTGTTCGTCATGATTGTCGTGATTCTGATCGTTGCGTTTTCAACCTACTTTGAGCGCAAGGTCATTGGCCGCATGCAGGCGCGCGTGGGTCCGAACCGAGTGGGACCGCTGGGTCTCGGCCAGCCATTTGCCGACGTCATCAAATTGTTGATCAAAGAAGTAATCGTGCCATCGCAATCCAGCAAATTCCTGTTCGTTATCGCGCCATTGCTGTCACTTATTCCCGCACTTGCGGCGTGGGCTGTCATTCCACTAAACGACTGGTATGTGATCGCTGATATCAATGCGGGTCTCTTGTTCGTTCTTGCGCTGACATCGGTCGGCGTCTATGGCGTCATCCTCGCTGGTTGGGCAACGAATTCGAAGTACGCTTTGCTTGGCGCCATGCGTTCGGCAGCGCAGATCGTTGCCTACGAAATCGCAATGGGCTTTGCTCTGGTCGGGGTGTTAATGGCCAGCGGTAGCTTGAACCTGGGCGATATCGTCATGGCGCAGGGCGGCGGCGTTAGCCAATGGTTCCTGATTCCATTATTCCCGTTATTTATCGTCTTCTGGATCTCCGGCGTCGCCGAGACCAACCGCGCGCCGTTTGATGTAGCCGAAGGTGAGTCAGAGATCGTGGCGGGTTTTCACGTCGAGTATTCGGGGGTGGGTTTTGCAATTTTCTTCCTCGCCGAATACGCAAACATGGTTCTCATCTCGACGTTGACGGCCATTTTCTTCCTGGGTGGCTGGGCATCTCCGTTTGAGGGCTGGACCTTCCTGAACGACATTGTTGGACTGTCATGGCTGACTGTCGGTGGTCTGCACTGGTTGTTCATAAAGATGTGCCTGTTCATGTACATATTTTTCTGGTTCCGTGCGACGTTCCCACGCTACCGTTATGACCAGATCATGCGTCTGGGCTGGAAGATATTTATTCCTGTAACGATCATCTGGATTGCCGTGGAGGGGGCTATGGCCTGGTTCCAGATTGGGCCATGGTCAGGGTTGGGGGCATAAGACAATGAGTCAATTAACCAGCTACATCAAAACGTTTCTCCTGTGGGAGTTGCTGCGAGGTCTGTCTGTGACGTTGCGGCAGTTTTTCAAGCCAGGCGTGACGCTCGAGTACCCGGAGGAAAAAACGCCGCAGTCGCATCGCTTTCGTGGGCTGCACGCGTTGCGACGCTATCCAAACGGCGAAGAGCGCTGCATCGCCTGCAAGCTCTGCGAAGCTGTGTGCCCGGCACTCGCAATCACAATCGATTCCTATGTTGGTGAGGACGGTACGCGTCGTACATCGCGTTACGACATTGATCTGTTTAAGTGCATCTATTGTGGTTTTTGCGAAGAAGCTTGTCCGGTCGATGCCATTGTGGAAACACGTATCCACGAATACCACATGGAAGCGCCGGGCGAGAACATCATGACTAAAGACAAGTTGCTCGCGATTGGTGACAAGTACGATGCCATGATATCTGCAGATAGGGCCGCAGACGCCAAGTATCGATAAGGCGAGATAAGATGTTCCAATCAATAATGTTCTATACGTTTGCGTTGATCATGCTGGGCGCCGCAACAGGTGTTGTGTTCTCACGAAACCCGGTGCATGCGGTCATGTTCCTGGTGCTGACCTTTTTTCAGAGCGCTGTGCTGTGGCTCATGGCCGAAGCTGAATTTCTCGCTATCGTTCTCGTGCTCGTTTACGTCGGCGCCGTTATGGTGCTGTTTCTGTTCGTCGTGATGATGCTCGATGTAAATATAGAAGCGGCCAAACGCGGCCTCACTCGTTATGCACCATTTGGTATCGGAATCGCGTTGCTTATGGTTGTCGAACTCATGCAACTCATCTGGTCACGCGGCCACGGATTCGCCGGCACGGGCGGATTCGCGGCGACACCCGAGGGCTACAGCAATACCAAAGCGCTCGGTGCAGTGCTCTATACGGAACATGTCTACGCGTTCGAGATTGCAGCCGTGATCCTGCTGCTTGCGATCGTTGCGGCGATCACCCTTACGATGCGTAAACGCCCGGGGATAAAGGTTCAGAATATCGCCGAGCAGGTTGCCGTGCGCGCCAAGGATCGCATTCGTGTGGTGAAGATGGATGCGGAGAAGAGACAGTGATCGGTCTCGAGCATTTTCTCACATTGGCAGCAATGCTGTTCGTCTTGAGTATCGCGGGCATCATCATCAATCGCCGCAACCTGATCCTGCTTCTGATGTGCGTGGAACTTATGTTGCTCGCAGTGAATTTCAATTTTATTGCCTTCTCTCGCCACCTTGGTGATGAGACGGGCCAAATCTTCGTCTTCTTCATATTGACGGTGGCGGCTGCGGAGGCTGCGATCGGGCTCGCTATCCTGGTTGTGCTGTTCCGCAACCGGCGTTCGATCGCGGTGCAAGAGCTGAATACGCTAAAAGGATGAGATGTACGGCTACTATCTGACAATCGTATTGGCACCGCTGGCAGCGGCAATTATTGCCGGCCTCGCGGGCAGGCGAATCGGCCGTGCGGGCTCACATTGGGTAACTATCATCGGTGTGGGCCTGTCCTTTGTATTGTCGTCGCTCGTCCTCAAGAACATGTTCTGGGGTGGCGCCGAAGCCGAAAACATACACGTCTATACGTGGGCTGTTACGGATGGCCTGCGCATGGAGGTCGGTTTCCTGGTCGACCGGCTGACTGCTTTGATGATGTTGGTCGTAACATTTGTGTCGCTCATGGTCCACATCTACACCATCGGTTATATGCGCGAGGACCCGGGTTACCAGAGATTCTTCAGCTACATCGCGTTGTTCACGTTTTCGATGTTGATGCTGGTCATGTCCAACAACTTCCTGCAGCTATTCTTCGGCTGGGAGGCCGTTGGCCTGGTGTCGTATTTGCTGATCGGATTCTGGTTCAAGAAAGAGACGGCGATTTTTGCCAACCTCAAGGCGTTCCTGGTGAATCGTGTCGGCGACTTCGGTTTTATTCTCGGTATCGCCGGCATAGTGACGATCACGGGATCGCTGGATTACGCCGAAGTGTTCGCGAGTGCGGAGAGCATCGCGGCGCAAAATATCGAGGTGTTCCCGGGCACGCCCTGGAATGCGATGACAGTAATCTGCATCCTGTTGTTTATTGGCGCGATGGGAAAGTCGGCACAAGCGCCGTTACACGTGTGGCTGCCGGATTCGATGGAAGGCCCGACTCCAATATCCGCATTGATCCATGCGGCCACGATGGTAACGGCCGGTATCTACATGGTGGCGCGCATGTCACCGTTGTTTGAACTGTCGACGGCGGCGCTGGGATTCGTCATTATCATCGGCGCCGTAACCGCATTCTTCATGGGCCTGCTGGGCATTGTGCAAAACGACATCAAACGAGTCGTCGCGTACTCGACCTTGTCGCAGCTCGGTTATATGACAGTCGCATTGGGAGCCTCGGCCTACAGTGCCGCGATCTTCCACCTGATGACCCATGCGTTCTTCAAAGCACTCCTGTTTCTCGCGGCTGGATCGGTAATTATTGCGCTGCACCACGAGCAGGATATTCGCAAGATGGGCGGCATCAGGAAGTACATGCCGATCACCTACTGGACGGCACTGATTGGCTCGCTGGCGCTTATCGGCTTCCCGGGTTCGTCGGGCTTCTTCTCGAAGGACTTGCTCATCGAGGCGGTCAAGGAATCCCATTGGCATCAGGGCCCTACGGTGGGTGACCAGATCACTTACTGGATTGCTTATCTGAGCGTATTGCTTGGCGTTTTTGTTACCGCATTGTATTCGTTCCGCATGTTCTTCCTCGTCTTTCATGGTAAAGAGCGCATGGATGCCGAAACCAAATCGCACCTGCATGAAACATCGGCGGTTGTAACTGTGCCGTTGATTTTGCTCGCGATACCGGCGGCGCTGATCGGTTGGTTCACGGTAGGGCCGGTATTGTTTGAGAATTATTTTGGCGATGCTATTTTCGTCAGCGAAAATCAGGATGTGATCGGCCATATGGCAGCAGCCTGGCACGGCAGCATGGCTCTGCTGATGCACACGGTCAGGACTCCAGTGTTCTGGCTTGCGGCCAGCGGGGTGTTTAGCGCCTGGTTCCTGTATCTGAAACGCCCTGACATTCCACAGGCGATCCAGAGCAAAATGTCTGGCATTTACACGCTGTTGGATCGCAAATACTACTTCGATGATCTCTGGATCAAGGGTTTCGCTGCCGGCGGCCGTTCGTTTGGACAGTTCCTGTATCAAAGGGGCGACCAAATGATCATTGATGGAATTCTCGTCGACGGAACAGCAAAGACAGTGGGTCGACTCGCGGGCGTCATGCGACAGATTCAGACCGGCTATCTCTACACCTACGCTTTCGCAATGATTATCGGCCTGACTGCGCTGCTCGGTTGGCTGGTCTGGCTGCGATAGCGCAGCGACGACTATGGAATTGTCGCAACATCTCTTGAGTATTCTGATCTGGCTGCCGATCATCGGCGGGGTTGCGTTGATCGTTATCGGAGACGACCAGGACGTGACGTCGTCACGCGCCGGTCTCATGCGCATCGTGGCGCTGGCGGTCACAACGGCCACATTCCTGATGAGCATTGCGCTTTACGTCAGTTTTGATAACGCGGCGACGGGAATGCAGTTCGGCGAAAAAATAGCCTGGGTCGCTTCGCTGAATGCTTTTTATTCACTGGGCGTGGATGGAATTTCCACGCCGCTGATCTTGCTGACCACATTCATGACACCGTTAGTAATTATTGCGGGTTGGGATACGATCAAGAATCGTCCGGCGCAGTATTTCGCGGCGTTTCTGATTCTCGAAGGCCTGATGATCGGGGTGTTCTCGGCGCTCGATGCATTGCTGTTCTATATGTTTTGGGAAGCGATGTTGATTCCTATGTTCCTTATTATCGGAGTATGGGGCGGTGAACGGCGGGTTTACGCGACACTGAAGTTCTTTCTCTACACATTCCTTGGTTCTGTCCTGATGCTGGTCGCGTTTATCTACTTGTACGGCCAGACCGGCAGCTTCGATCTGTTCGGATTCGTGGACGCGCCGCTATCGCTTGCAGCCCAGAAGGTGATATTCCTCGCGTTCTTGCTGGCGTTTGCCGTGAAAGTACCGATGTGGCCGGTACACACCTGGTTACCGGACGCGCACGTTGAAGCGCCAACCGGTGGCTCGGTTATCCTTGCTGCGATCATGCTGAAAATGGGTGGCTACGGTTTCATTCGCTTGTCATTGCCGATCGTTCCGGACGGCAGCGAATATTTCTCCGGCATGATGATCGCTTTGTCGTTGATCGCGGTGGTCTACATCGGCTTCGTTGCCCTTATGCAAACCGACATGAAAAAGCTCATTGCCTATTCATCGATTGCGCATATGGGTTTCGTGACGCTCGGGTTCTTCATCCTGTGGTCGATCGACAGCGGCACAGGAGCAGGCCTCGGCATGACTGGCGGCATGGTGCAGATGATCTCGCACGGTCTGATCTCGGGCGCGCTATTCCTGTGTGTTGGCGTGCTCTATGACCGCGTCCACAGTCGCGAGATTGCCGACTATGGTGGCGTTGCAAACACAATGCCGAAATTCGCGGCGCTGATGGTTCTGTTTGCCATGGCCAATGCCGGCTTGCCGGGTACGTCCGGGTTTGTTGGTGAGTTCATGGTGATTATTGCCAGCTTCAAGGCGAACTTCTGGTTCGCATTCCTGGCGGGAAGCACATTGGTACTTGGCGCGGCATACACATTGTGGATGGTCAAGCGCGTTATTTATGGTGAGGTGGCAAACGACAACGTCGCTGCGCTGACAGATCTCAACCGACGCGAGTTTCTGGTTCTGGCCATTCTCGCTGTCAGTGTTCTTATTATCGGACTTTGGCCAGCTCCGCTGGTGGACATGATGAACGTCACGATTGAAAAATTGATCGAACAGGTCGGGTACTCGAAGCTGTGACAGGTCACGTTATGAACTTGGTGGATTATGTTGTTGCAGCACCGGAAATAACCCTCCTGGGGCTGATCTGCGTTGTGTTGATCGCGGATCTGTTCATAGACGATGAGCACCGAGTGCGGACTTTCTGGATCACCATGCTGTCGCTGGCTGTGCTGTTGGTGGTTCTGAGCTGGACCGCGCCGGCCGCGAGAACGGTGATCTTCAGCGGCAGCTATGTTAGCGATCCGTTGTCGCAAATACTGAAGGTCTCAGCAGTAATTTTCGTTGCTATTGCGTTCCTGTATTCGCGTGATTACCTGAGAGCGAACGAGATCCACAAGGGTGAGTTTTATCTGCTCGGACTAATCGGTCTGCTCGGCATGATGATAATGATATCGGCCAACAGCCTGCTGATTATATATCTCGGCATGGAGACGCTGGCGCTGTCCCTGTACACGCTGGTTGCGATCGACCGAAACAATGTGACGTCGGCAGAGTCGGCAATGAAGTACTTCATCCTCGGTGCTATTGCATCCGGCTGTTTGCTGTACGGCATATCCTGGATCTACGGCGTGACCGGCAGTCTGCAGTTCCACGAGATCTCTGCTGCGATTAGCGCAGACCCATCGTTGAATAGTTTGCCGCTTTGGTTTGGGCTTGCGTTTCTAATTGTCGGAATTGCGTTCAAGTTTGGGGCGGTGCCTTTTCACATGTGGCTGCCAGATGTGTACCAAGGAGCGCGGACGCCCGTGACGTTGTACATTGCCTCAGCGCCGAAGCTGGCGGCGCTGGCGATGTTCCTGCGAATTCTCGTTGACGGGCTCGGCGACCTTCACGAAACCTGGGCTGCCATGATCATGGTCATCGGCGTGCTGTCATTACTGCTTGGTAATTTCGTAGCGATCGTGCAGACCAATATCAAGCGAATGCTTGGCTATTCAACTATCGCTCATGTGGGATTTATCTTGCTCGCACTGTTCTGCGGCACGGAGCTGGGCAATGCGGCTGCGCTGTTTTACACGTTGACCTACCTGGTCGCTGCGGCCGGCGCGTTCGGCATGGTGATTCTGCTCAGCAGGCGTGGCTACGAGGCCGAAAATTTGTCGGACTTTAAAGGACTGAACGTGCGCAGCCCGTGGTTTGCGCTGATGATGATGTTCCTGATGTTCAGCATGGCCGGTGTGCCGCCATTTGTTGGTTTCTTCGGCAAACTGAACGTCATCAGTGTGGTCATCCAATCCGGTTACACAGGCCTTGCCGTACTCATGGTGCTGGCGGCGGTTGTCGGTGCGTACTATTACCTTAGAGTCATCTGGTATATGTATTTTGAAGAGGCGACGGACAGGGCTGTACTGCAGGCCAGTACTGACACGCGACTGGTTTTGAGTCTCAATTCGATGGCAGTTTTGGCGCTCGGAATCGTGCCCGGATGGCTGCTCGCCCTCTGTGTGCAAATTCTGGGCTAACAGAACTTTTGTAGGAGCGCGCCCTGCGCGCGATTAGGGGTTTACAACCCTCTGACATGTCATTAGTATGCGCTCCTGCCGATGCGGGGTGGAGCAGTCTGGCAGCTCGTCGGGCTCATAACCCGAAGGTCGCAGGTTCAAATCCTGCCCCCGCTACCATAAAAAGGGCTATTTATACGCAGCCCATCTAAGGGTCTTGTTTCGACAAGGCCCTTTGCATTTGGGGCAGGGTGAGCCCAGAGAATCCCATCCCTCGGTTTCAGCGTCACAGTGCCCAGGAGAGCCCGCAGATTGGCCCTTGCAACCTCGATGTCCTCCAATGTGGTCTCGGGGTTGTCTGCGAGTTGTTCGATTGAATTCGCGAGTTCTCGCCACCTCTGAACAAGGGTAGGGAGTACATCAGGCAAGAACGTCACGGGCGCCGGCACTCGCTCTAAGGCCACCTCGGTGTCTGCCTTTTCCTGCTCCAGCTTGATCAACCGATTTGCCAAAGTCTCGCTGACTCCAACTGCTTCAATAGCCTCAGCTAGTTTCGCCAGCTTCGATGCCCATTGACGAACTAGATTCGGCTTAAGATAAAACCTGAATGACTGCTTTCATCAAAAGCGGCCCCGGTAGTTCGTAACGCTAACAGCACTCTTTGTCGATGAAGCACCCGGTATTCCGATCGGCTTTCGTCGTATCCCACACGGTCTGATCACTTGCGTGCCAGGCATAGCCGGCATAATCTTGGTGCTGAGACACTGGGCAACATCCTCTAATCGCAGAATCCGCTGCTCGAACGGCGAACTTGAGGTTACGGAAGCTCCTCGTATGCGCACCGCTGGCGAACTCATT
>SMUX01132679.1_pt1 | contig 13671 bp, 14 predicted proteins | sample 2456431 | NCBI WGS metagenome assembly SMUX01 (sample SAMN11095930, study PRJNA526329) | marine sediment metagenome | biome: Marine sediment; feature: Surficial sediment; material: Deep marine sediment; isolation source: Hadal surficial sediment | place: Pacific Ocean | collected 2014-11 | depth... | reverse complement strand
GGAAGGATAGGAGCGGCTGGACGGAGGTTCCGGCCGCACCCCGTCCCTCGCGACCCTGGGGCGAAGACCAACCGACAGGAAAGGCGCAAAGATGAGCAGACGATCCGGAAACAGAAGAGCGCTCACCGCCGCCAGCCCGGGGCTGCTAGGCCTGCTGGGCCTACTGGGAATACTGACAATCGCGGCCTGCAGCCAGGCCCAGGATTCGACGGCAGAGCCGGCCGCGGACGCCGCCGAAGAGCTCACGATCACCGGCGGCGAGGCGTTTCACGGCCTGCTCGAATACCGGGCCCGAGACGCCAAACTGTCCCTCGTCCGTCCGACGTTCGTGACCAGCGCGGAGGCCGGCCTCGCGAGCGGCGTCAGCGTGGTCGGGGTCAGCCTCGGTGGCGTCCATCGCGCCTACCCTCTCTACGTGCTCAAGAACCACCAGATCGTCAACGACACGCTGGGAGGTGTGCCGATCGCGGCATCGTGGTGACCTTCCGAACAATCGGTCGTGGTCCACGACCGCCGCGTAGATGGGAAGGAGCTGACCCTCGGGGTGTCGGGCAAACTGGTCGACGGCAACTTGGTGATGTACGACACACAGAGCGACTCGCTCTGGCTGCAGAGCTCGGGAGAGAGCCTGGAGGGCGCGCTCCGAGGGCAGAAGCTGGAAGAGCTGCCCGCCGAAGCCTGGGGGGTGGTTCGCTGGAGCGACTGGCACCAACAGCACCCGGAGACCTTGGTGCTGACCTGCGCGCACTGCGAGGGTCGGGGCGAGATGACCGGTACCATCGATGAGCTGCATCGCGAACGGGAGGCCGCGGCTGCCGATCGCTAGGCCGGGTTGGACGCCTCTCGCTCTACTACCGATGGTCCTGGTGTTCGCCGGCCTTGGCTGCGGTGGAGAAAGGACCGCCCGGCCGGCTGAGTTGCCGGAGCCCCCAGAGCAGGCGATCGACGCCCGTTCGGCGGCCCGTTTGCTGCCCGGCCCCGACTTCGAGCTTCTGGGTCTCGACGGCGAGCTTCACCGGCTGAGCGATCACCGGGGCCGGGTGGTGCTGCTCAACTTCTGGGCCACTTGGTGCATCGCCTGTCGCAGCGAGATCCCCGAGCTGAACCAGCTCCGACGGGAAATCCCTGCCGGGGAGCTCGCAATCCTCGGGATCTCTACCGATAAGGAAGGGCCGGCCATCGTCCGCCCGTACGCCGAGAAACTGGCGATGGCCTACCCGGTTCTCCTCGACCCGGCGGCCGTCTCGACAAAAATGTTCGGCGGGTTGGAAGGCTACCCGATGACCTTCATCCTCGACCGGGAAGGGCTGATCTACTCCTCCTACCTCGGAGCGCAGGAGAAGAAGACCTTCCTCGAGGACGTCCAGTACCTTTTGCAAGCGCCGGCGAGCGAAGGCGAGACCCTGCCCCCCGGCGCGCGATCGGACGTTCGATCTTCGGCCTAATTCGAGGAGGAGCCAAGCCGCCAAGGACGCAGCAAGCGCCTATCGTCCGCCGCTCAACTTGCGAACCGCGTCTTCGATCCACTTTCGAAGGTCTGCGTCCTCGGCCGAATCCCCAACAGTTCGCAAGTCCTCGACAACGTACTCAGGTCCAATGGCCACTAGGGCGTTGAGAGCTCGTTGCCGATAACTCGAGTCGAAGGACCGAACCCGCCGCTCGACGTACTCGGCTTCGGTTTGCGCGAGAGCCTGTTCCCGAACATCCTGCTCCTTCAGGCCCGAAAGTCCGTTCTCTTCTTCTAGAAACCGCCGTCGCCTCTCGAAATCGGCGCGAGCGTCTCGGTCCAGTTCGGCCTCTAGCTCTGGCGACGGGCCTACCGCCACCGCGCGCAAGAGAAACGGAACCGCCTCCCTGCCAAACTCAACGACGGCCTTGAGCGACACCGTGGGATCGACCTCCCCGCTGCCACAGTCTTCGAACAGATAGGTCAACAGAACCGCGTGCATCTCGGCCGACAACTGCGGCTGCGCTCGGAGCGCCAAGCTGGTGCCAAGAAAAGCACCCAGGACAAGCGTCGAAGAGAGAATCATCCATCTTTTTCTCATCACTAGCTCCTCAGTTGGCCGGGAAGGCACCATCGTCCCAAATCCGCCGCTGAACTTGCGGACAAGTATTGGTCGCTATCTCCGAGAGATTTCCACAATCGCGCGTTGGCAGCCCGGGCCGGAGCGCGTACAGGTCGTTGATCGCCGAGTTCGGTTCCAGGTGCGCTCGGAATGTTTGCCCCTCAGTCAACCACTCTCTGTTGTTGCTGGCATTGTGCATCACGTTGGTCGTGTCGAAGTTCGTCGTCAGCGAGTTGACGTGATCGAGCTCGAAGCCGTGCCCGGCTTCGTGGGCCGACAAGTGGTCACTCGTGGTTCTGCCCATGGCGACCAAGCCACCGCCACACCAAACGCCCTTGCCGGTTCCGAATCCGGTTCCGAAATCCACGCGATCCACATAATAGATGTTGATGCGGCTGGCGTTGAAACCGATGTCCGTTTTGATGTCCGCCGCCTTGGCGCAGGTAAAATCGTGAAAATCAGCAGCGTCCGGATCACCCGTCACGTCGTTCATCGAGAACGAGGAAATAAACGCGCCCATGCGCTCGTCGCGCCAAATCTGATCCAGCTTGACGCAAGCTGCTACGGCTTGCGCTTGGCGATCCGCTGTAGGCCCTTTGACGAGCCACACCTCGAACGGGATCCCCATGTGGCTAGCGAACGGCACGGTCACATCCTCTTTACCGGCTGTCCAGCCGACACTTTCCTTGAGCGCTACCGGGCGCCGTTTCTGCCACGCGATCACCTCGTTGTTGGCTCCCGAAGTGACGTCCCCCGGATCGACGTGCCCATCCGCGGTGGTTATGTACTTCTTGTCGTTCTCACCCGAACCATCGACAGTACCGTCGAGGAGAATCCCGATCTCGCCGGTTGATGATGGGTTCGTGAACTTGACGCGATCGTGCGGATCGCAGGCTCCGAGGAAGGCTCCCAGGACTACCACCAAGATGGCCTTTGGGGCCCTCCCCCATCCCGGACAGACTGCACCAATCATTAGCTCCTCCTCTCGTGTCTCACCAAAGATCTGCTACCCCTCCGAGGCGCCTCCGCGAATTGCCTGCAAGAACCTGCCCTTCGCTTCGGGCCTCAGCCGGTAAATGACGTTGCCTGACTTTACCCTACTTCGAATGATCAGATCGGGGAAGGACCGGGCCGACGTCGCTCCTCAGTGGTTGCTCGCCGGATAGGTGATCCACGCTGGCTTAGCTATAAGCTAGAGCCGAGAATCGCGCCTACGAGCGGCCGCGGCTAAGAAGAGCGCGAGAATCACGATCGAACTGCCGAGCAGGTTCCAGAGAATGTCCCGGAGATCGTAATAGCGATTGGGGAGTACCGCCTGGATGCCTTCGTCACCCCATCCCGCCAGCCCGGCCAGCACCATGGCGAGCCATGCCGCGCTCAGGCGGCCACGTCCGAGTCTCGCCGAGCGCTCTTGGCACGCCTGGAACAGAACACTTCCGAGCAGCCCGTACTCGAGGAAGTGCAGTTTCTCCTCCGGCAAATCGGCCAGCAGAACCGCCCCGCAAAAGACGCCGGCAAAGGCCAGCAGCACCACCCTCTCTAGGGGCCCGGCACCGCGCTTCCAAACCTGCCGGACGACTCCCAGAGCCGCAACTCCGAAGAGCGCTCCGACCGTGAGGCGCAGCACACCGTGCGCTCTCAGAAACTCGACCGGTCCACGGACGAAGTAGAGGGTGGCGTAGATCAGGAGGATCAGAGCGAGAGCGGCGATCCACCATCGCCGCTCTCGTTCCGACCAGTTCATCCGCCGCCAGGTTAATCCATCTGCTTGCGCAGCACCGTGGGAATGTCGAAATCATCGACATTCGACCAGTTCGGACCGAAGCCTCCGGGATCTTCACCTCGGGTTTGCGCAATGACCTTGCGGTAGAAGGGCACCTTCTCGGGCGGCTCGGGTCGCGGTTGATTGGCCTGTGTCCGAGGTTGCAGTCGAGGCCGCAGCTCGGTCTCTCCGAGCGACCGAGCCACTCTGGGCGCCCTGGGCTTGGAGTCGGCGGAGCCAGCAGAGCCGGCGGCGCCAGCGGATTGCTGCGGACTGAAGAAGTCGTCCTGCGCTGCCAGCGGCTTTTCGGCCGGGGCCCGTTCGCGGCCGGCAAAACCGGTCGCAATGACCGTGACTTTCATTTCGTCCTCGAGGGACTCGTCGATCACCATCCCCGAGATGATGTGGGCATCCGGATCGACGGCATCCGAGATCACCCGCGCCGCCTCTGCGACCTCGTCCAGCGCCAGATCGCGACCTCCCGAAATATTGAGCAGGACGCCGCGCGCTCCCTCGATCGACGTCTCCTCGAGAAGCGGCGAGGAGATCGCGCTGCGTGCGGCCTCGACGGCTCGGTTCTCTCCCCTGGCGACTCCGGTACCCATGATTGCCATGCCCATGCCGGTCATCACCGTCTTGACATCGGCGAAATCCACGTTGATCTCGCCCGGGACGGTGATCAAGTCGCTGATGCCCTGGACCGCCTGTCGCAGCACGTCGTCGGCAATGCGGAAGGCCTCGGACAGGGGCGTACCCCGCTCGACGAAGCTGAGCAGGCGCTCGTTGGGAATGGTGATCAACGTATCCACCGCCTCTTCCAATTCTTGGAGACCGCGCTCGGCCTGCTCCATTCTGCGGCGACCTTCGAACGCGAAAGGCTTGGTCACGACCGCCACCGTCAGCGCTCCGATCTCCGCCGCCAGCGAAGCTACGATCGGTATCCCACCGGTGCCGGTGCCACCACCGAGACCTGCGGTCAGAAACACCATGTCGGTGCCCTGAAGCAGTTCCAAAATCCGGTCGGTGTCCTCGAGAGCGGATTTGCGCCCGATCTCGGGGTTACCGCCCGCACCCAGTCCTCGGGTCAGGGAACTTCCGAGCTGGATCTTCTCCGGGGCCCGGCACTTCCTCAAGGCCTGAAGATCGGTGTTCGCGGCAATGAACTGAATACCGCCCATACGCGAGTCGATCATGCGATCGACCGCATTGCCGCCACCGCCACCAATCCCGATGACCTTGATCCGGGCCGGCACCATATCTTCCTCTAACGTGATCGCTAGTTCGCTGCCCAAGTCTTGGTCACTAAATAGAATCATGACGTGCTCCTTTTGAAGACTGAGTCCATCACAGTAAATCTGAAAACATTTCTTTAAAGCTGCCGACTACGGCCCGGATGGAGGAGCCCTTGCTCTTGGAGGCCCGCAGCTTGTTCATCTCAGTGGCCTGCCCGTAGAGCAGGAGGCCGGAGGCCGTCGTCCAGATCGGCGAGCTGATGACGTCCACCAGCCCTCCCAGTCCCTGGGGTAGACCGTAGCGCACGCCGGTATCGAAAATCTGCTCCGCCATTTCCAGCAAGCCGTCGAGTTGGGCACCGCCGCCGGTCAAGATCACCCCGCCGCGCAAATCCGCTTCCATTCCCGAACGTATCAGGTCGTTGCGCACCAGCGTCAGAATCTCTTCCGCCCGCGGCTGGAGGATCTGACAGAGTTCGGCCTTCGGGACCACCCGCGGTGGACCACCCGCAACCGCCGGAATCGAGATCCCCTGCTCTTCGCCAAGCATACCGGCCAGGCAGCATCCGTAGCGCACCTTGATCTGCTCGGCCTCGGCAAAGGGCGTGCGCAGCACCATCGCGAGGTCGTTGGTGAAGTGCCCTGATCCCATCGGCAACACGCCGCTGTGCTGGACTTCGCCCTCTGAGAAGTAGGCATACTCGGTGGTTCCCGAGCCGAGATCGAGCAGCAGAGCGCCGAGTTCCCGCTCGTCGTGAGTCAGCGCGGCCTCGGCGGTCGCAAGCGGCTCGAACACCATCTCGACGACCTCGATACCGGCACGGTTGACGCAAGTGAGCAGCGTCTTCGAGCGCGTCGTGTTGCAGGTCACCAGATGCACCGCCACTTCCAGCCGCGAGCCCGTCATTCCGAGCGGATCGGCAATGCCCCCCTGCTCGTCGACGATGAATTCTTGGGGAATAGCATGAAGGATCTCTCGATCCGAGGGCAGCGCCGCCGCCTGCGCGGCCTCGAGCGCTCGCTCGATGTCGAGGCGATTGATCTCTCGGTTCTTTCTTGCCACCGAAACCATTCCGCGCGAATTGACACAGCGCACATCGGTGCCCGCCATGCCGACGTAGGCGCGATCGACCTCGACGCCGGCCATGACCTCGGCCTCTTCGGAAGCTTTCTTCAAGGCGGCGACCGTGGCCTCGACATTGACAACGTGCCCCTTGCGCGTACCTCGGTTGGCGGCGTAGCCCTTGCCCACGACCTCCATGAAGCCATGCTCATTGGCCTGACCGATCAAGACACCGACTTTTGATGAGCCGATGTCGATGACAACGGTGCGGGAACTCGGCTTAGGCATCTCTTTGGCCCTCCAGGTTGTGCGGCTTCGGAACCGCCGGTTGAAACACAATTCGTCCACCAAATCTCAGATCGACCGCTCCGATTGGAGACAGCCGGAATAATCGTCGTTCGAGCTGGGGACCGTACCGGACCAGCGAGGCAAGTCCGTCGGCCAGGTTGAGTGAGGACACAAAGATCGGAAATGGCAACCCTGCTGTGATCACCCGAAAATCGGTCGACGTCAAAACGCTGATCTCGGACAAACCCTCGCTGAAAGGCAGCCGCTTTCGGCGCCACGAGTCGAGCAAGGCGAGGCCGCTGGCGACTAGGTCCAAGCGGTCCTGCGGAACCGACATCAAGACCAAGTCAGCCGAGTCGATGCTCGGATCATTCGGATCGAAAGGCCCTATGACGCGACCGGCCGGATCCAAGTACGCCAGACTCTCGCCCTGCACCATCAAAGCGACCGGGTCTTTCTCCAGAATCTCGACCTCCAAGCGGTTGGGTAGGCACCGCCTGAGCCGGGCCCCGCTGACCCAATTGTGGTCGGCGAGCGCCGCTTCCACGTCGCGCAGATCCACGGCGAAGAGGTGCTTCCCGACCAGTGGTGTGAGTCGCTGCTCGGCCCAGGACGCGGACACCCTTCGGGTGCTCGCGACGCTCACCTCTTGCACGATGAATTGGTCCGAAAGAAGAATCCAACCGGCAAGCGCGCTCGGCAGCCCGACGATCGCTACGGCCGCCAGAAAGGGCCGGGCCAACCGGAAGATCAGCTTTCGGCGGCGATGTCGCGAGACGAACTGACGCCGGCGAAAGTGCTCCAGCTCGGGCATGGGCAGCGGCGGTCGTCTCAGTCGATCGCTCACGCCGATTCCTCCGCTCGTTCCTGAGCGCCTTCCGCAGCCAGCTCGGCGGCGAGTCGATACACATCGCCGGCCCCCATGGTAATCACCACGGCGCCGGGATCAACCGCGGACTCGAGCTGTGCTCTCGCCTCCACAAACCCCATCGCGTCCTCCACCTTTGGATGGCCGACTCGCCTGGCGGCGTCGGAGATCAGAGTGCTGCTCACCCCCTCGATGGGCGCCTCTCGGGACGGATAGATCTCGGTCACTATGGCATGGTCGGCAGCCAGCAACGCCTGGCCGAACGCCTCCGCCTGATCCCGCGTGCGGCTGAAGAGGTGCGGCTGGAAGACAACGTGCAATTTTCTGCCGGGGAACGCCGAGCGGGCGGCCTCCAGCGTCGCCGCCACCTCGGTTGGATGGTGGGCGTAGTCGTCGATCACCTCCGCGCCGTGCCAACTTCCCAAGCGCTCGAAGCGACGATGAACGCCGGAAAACTTCTCCAGCGCCGAGGCGATCTGCTCGAAGTCGAGACCGACGGCCCGGCCGACGGCTATTGCAGCCAGCGCATTCTGGGTGTTGTGTCGTCCCGGCAGCGGGATCCTGACTGAGCCGAGCCGTCCGTCGGTGGCGGAGTGCACGGTGAACCTCGCTCCCCCGTCGACGAATTCGAGGTCTCGAGCCGACAATTCGGCATGCGGCGAGAAGCCGTAGGTCAGTGTCCGCCGGTCGCTCAATCTCGGCAGAATCGCGCGGACGTTGGGGTCGTCCAGACAGACAATGAGCTCGCCGAAAAACGGCACCTTCGAAGCAAATCGAACGAAGGCATCGCAGATATCATCGAGATCTCGATAGGTGTCCAGATGATCCGTATCGATCGAGGTCACCACCGCCAGGATCGGCTGCAGCCTGAGAAAACTGCGGTCGAACTCGTCGGCCTCCGCAACCAGGTAATCGCTATGGCCCAGCCGGGCACCGGTGCCGGAAACTCGCAGCCGGCCGCCGACAATTACCGTCGGATCCAGGCCGGCCTCGGTCAGCACGGTCCCGATCAAAGATGTCGTGGTGGTCTTGCCGTGAGTGCCGGCCACCGCGATTCCATACTTGAGACGCATCAGTTCCGCCAGCATCTCGGCTCGGCGTACGATCGTGAGGCCTCGCTCGCGCGCTCCTCGGACCTCGACGTTGGCCTCGTCGACCGCCGACGACACCACCACCAGGTCGACCGAATCGAGATGCGCCGGCGAATGGCCGATCTCGACTCTCACCCCGAGCTTGCGTAGCCTTAGCGTCGCCTCGCTCTCGCGCAGGTCGCAGCCGGTGACCGTAAGATCGTAGTCCGTAAGAACCTCCGCGATGCCGCTCATCCCGGCGCCACCGATGCCGATGAAATGAACGTTCGAAAGGTCCGCGAAACGGCTAAACATCAGGCGGCACCCCTCTGCGTCCTGGCGGCTCGCTCGAGAGCTTCGGAAATCTCCGCCGCCGCCGCGGGTTTTGCCAGCGACCGAGCCGACAACGCCATCGACTCCAACCGGGGGCGGTCGCTCAAGAGCTGTGCGATCGTGTCTCCCAAGTTCTTGGCTGTGACCTCCTCGCCGGCCAGGACCACGGCGGCGCCGGAATCCGCCATCCGCTCGGCGTTGAATCTCTGGTGCCCGGCTCCGGCTGCGGTCAAGGGAATCAGGATTGCCGGACGCCCGGCAGCGCCGAGTTCCGCTATCGCCAGAGCGCCCGCTCTCGAAACCACCAACTGGGCTTTGGCCATGGCCGCTGCCATGTCGTCAATGAACGGCACTATCTCAACCGTCGGCTCAACCCTAGGCTCGACCATAAGCTCCAGCTTCGACTCGAGCTTCGGGCTCTGGACCCTCCCGAGATCGGCCATCCCGAGATCAGCCATCCCGAGATCACAATACGCGGTCCGTACCGACGCGAGGTCTGCACGCCCGGTCTGGTGCGTGATACTCAAACCAGCCAGGCCGGCTGCGCTCGAGAGGCGGCGCACGACGGATGGCATCAGGTCGTTGATCTGAACCGCTCCCTGACTGCCTCCCAAGACCAGCAGATGTGGATCCTGGGCCGGTAGCGGATCGACCTCGTGAAAACTCCTGCGCACCGGAGTCCCGCTGACGACGGTCTCGCACGCGAGCAGCCGAGCGGCATCCTCATGAGCCACAAAGGCTGCCTTACACCACCTCGAGGCGATCCGGTTGGCCCACCCCGCGACGGCGTTGGGCTCCAGCAAGAACACCGGCCGTCCGGCCAGCCTCGCGCCAAGAAGTGCCGGCGTCGAGACGTAGCCGCCGGTGCCCAGAACGACGTCCGCAGCGAGCCGGCGCACCAGGCTCCGTGCCCGCAGGCTGGAGGCCATCAGGGTCGCGACCGCCCCCGCCTTCGCGGCAAGCCCCTTGCCCACCCATGGCTTGGCTTCGAGCGTGTGAAACGGAACATCGGCCGCACGCACCAGCGTCTCTTCCATGCTCGATGGGCGTCCGATCCAGCTCACCAAGTTACCTCGCTCGGCAAGCTCGGCTGCAATCGCCAGCGCCGGATACACGTGGCCCCCGGTCCCACCCCCCGCCATGAGGATGTGGATCGACTCTTGGCGCTTGCCGCGATCTTCATCATGCATGCTGTGACACGTTCAGAATCACTCCGGACGCGGCCAGGCTCGCGACCAGCGAGGACCCACCGTACGAAACAAATGGCAAAGTGATACCGGTCGCCGGAAGCAGGGCCAGAGCAACGCTCATATGAATGGCAGCTTGGACGCAAAGCCCACCGGTGAGACCCCAAGCCAGGTAGCGGCCCAGGGCGTCCGGGGCCCGGTGACCTGCGCGGGCGCCGCGCCATAGAAGCACGCCAAAAAGCGCTACCAGGATCAAGCAGCCGAGGAGTCCGAGTTCCTCGGCAACAATCGAGAATACGAAGTCCGAATGCGGATAGGGCAGGAAGTGTAGTTTCTGCAAGCCCTGCCCGAGGCCCAGGCCGAAGATTCCTCCGGAACCAACGGCGATCAAGGACTGCAAGGCCTGAAACCCGGTACCCAGAGGATCGGCCGCGGGATCGAGGAAGGCGAGCCAACGAGCCCTTCGGTAGGGCTCGAAGTAGATTGCCGCCGCCACCAGAGGACCCACCAGCGCTGCCGCCGCGAGAATGCGCCACAGCGGAAGCCCGGCGAAGAAAAGCAGCAGTGCGGTCATCGCGATCAGCATGGCCGCGGTGCCGAGGTCACGCCCCAGAAGCACGAGAGTCGCCAGGCTTCCTGCGGTCAGAATCGCCGGCAAGACGAACCTCCGGTTGTCGCGCAGCGTGTCCGTCTTTGCCAACTGATATGCCAGCAGAGGCACCAGGGCGAACTTGGCCAGCTCCGACGGTTGAAACGACATTCCGGCGATGATCAACCAACGGTTGGTGCCGTTGAGCGTCGGCGAGATCAGCGCCAGGAGCAACAACGCCACGGTAAGCGCGAACAGGCTCCAAACGACCGGCTTGCGCCCGAACAGTTGATAGTCGAAATGCATCAGAATCCACATGAGGAGGATGCCGACCACCGCGGCAAAAAACTGCGTCAGCATTAGCGCGCCCTCAGAGCCTTGATCTCGCGCCGTGGCAACGCTGGCCGAATAGACCGCGGTCAAGCCGAAACCCACGAGGACCAGCACCGTGGTAAAGAGCACGGCGTCGAATGCGAGCTTCTTAGCCATTGGTTCCTCGTCCACCGACAACGGCGCCATCGCCGCCATCTCCGTCATCTTCACCGTCTCCAATAGCCTGGCCCGACGCCAGAGCCCGCACGAGCCGGCGAAAATGGTCGCCGCGGGCCGAGAAGTTCGCATACTGATCAAAGCTGGTACACCCCGGGGACAGCAGGACAGTTTCACCGCGCACGGCAACTTCCGCCGCGTGACGTACCGCCGTCTCGAGATCTCCCGATTCTTCCAGTGGCGCCGAGCCTTCGAGAACGGCCCTGAGCTCGTCCGCGGCCTCGCCGATCAAATAAGCGCGCGCCGCCTTCTCTCCCACCGGCTCACGCAGCGGCACGAAGCTTTCGCCTTTGCTTCGACCCCCGAGGATCAGATGAACCTTACCCGCGGGCATGGCCTCCAACGACTTGAGCACCGCGCCGACGTTGGTGCCTTTCGAGTCATCGATCCACTGGACGCCGTCGAGCAGGCCCACGGTCTCCATCCGATGCGGGAGTCCCTCGAATCCGGCCAGCGCGGCGCCGAAGCCGACCGGAGAGGCCCCTACCGAGCGAGCCAGGAGCGCAGCCGCCATCGCATTCTCGAGATTGTGTTCGCCCTGCAGGGACACGTCAGAGCGCCGGAAAAGCTCGTGAGCTCCGGTCTCGGGATCGACCTCCACCACCAGGTCTCCGTCGAGATAGCAGCCGTCCTCGACCTTTTCGAGGCGGGAAAAGTAGCGTTTGCGCGCGCGTGTTCCGACCTGGCGCACCAGCGGGTCGTCCGCGTTCAGAACCGCGAAATCATTCTCTCCCTGGCAGGCGAACAGTCTCGCCTTGGCGGCTAAGTAGCCCTCGACACTGCCGTGGCGGTCCAGATGGTCGGGCGACAGGTTGAGCAGCGCCGCCGCTTTGGGCCGGAATCTGGACACGGTCTCGAGCTGGAAGCTCGAGAGCTCGACGACGAAGACCCTGCCCGGCGCGCCTTCGATCACCGACACCAGAGGAACTCCGATGTTGCCGCACACCTGCGGCGCGAAACCCGAGGCCTCGAGCAGCGCCCCGGTCATCGCGGTGGTCGTGCTCTTGCCGTTGCTGCCGGTGATGCCGATCACCGGGCCGTCCAAATGCGGAAAGGCCAGCTCGACCTCGGCAAGAATCGGAATGCCCCGGCGCCGAGCCTGGACCAAGAGCGGCCTTTCGGGCGACACCCCGGGACTGACCACGACCGCGTCAATCCCGGGCGGCAACCGACTCGGCTCTTCTCCAAGAAGGAACTCGATCTTGGCACCAGCGCGGCCGACGGAGCCAGCGGAGACGGCGGAGGGCTCAGAGCCGGGGACGACGTCGACCAGGGCGTCGAGTACGAGGTCCTCGGCGCGGCGCTGGTCCACGAGGAGCACCTCGACACCGCGGTCGTGCAGGAAGCTCGCCGCCGCGGAACCGGAGACGCCGAGACCATACACAAGAACCCGGTGCCAGGACTGCTGTTCGCGTTCGTCGGTCATCGCAGCTTCAAGGTCGAAAGGCCTATCAATGCAAAGAGAAACGCCAGAATCCAGAAACGCACAATGATTTTGGGCTCGGACCAACCGCCCAACTCAAAGTGGTGATGGATCGGCGCCATGCGAAAAACACGCTTACCGGTGAGCTTGAACGACGTCACCTGGACGATGACCGACAGGGCTTCGATCACGAACAACCCGCCGACCAGGGCCAGCACGATCTCTTGCTTGGCAAGCACGGCCACGGTTCCGATCGCGCCGCCCAAGGCGAGCGAACCGACGTCGCCCATGAAAACCTCTGCCGGATGAGCATTGAACCATAGAAATCCGACACTCGCTCCGACCAGCGCGCTGCAAAAAACGGCGACCTCGCCAACGCCGCGAACGAATGGAACCTGCAGGTACGCGGCAACCACGGCGTTGCCGGCGACGTAGGCGAAAATGCCGTAGGTCGCGGCCGCGATCAGTACCGCGCCGATCGCCAGGCCGTCGAGCCCGTCGGTCAGATTGACGGCGTTCGAAGACCCAACCAGCAAGAGCGTGACGAAAGGAACGAAGAGCCAGCCGATATTGAACACCGCGTTCTTGAAGAACGGCAGGGCGATCGTAGAGGCTACTTCGAAGCCCTCCGGCAGCCGAAGCATGATCACTGCGGCCCCGGCCCCGACCAGGGTCTGCAAAAGAAGCTTTGTAGCGGCGCTGAGACCGCGGTTGTGGCGCCGGCGAATCTTGAGCCAATCGTCGGCGAAGCCGATCAGCCCGAAGGAAACCATGACCCCAGCGACCAGCCAAATCAGGGGGTCCGCGAGCTTGGCCCACAGCAGCGTCGAAAGCAGCACCGAGAACAGAATCAGCAGTCCGCCCATGGTGGGCGTTCCCGCCTTCGCCCGATGCCGCTCGGGACCTTCCTCTCGAATGCTCTGACCGATCGACCAGCTCTGGAGCCGGCGAATGAACCACGGGCCGAGAACCAGCGAGACCGCGACCGCGGTCACGATCGCACCCGCCGAGCGGAACGTGATGTAGCGGAACACATTGAGCGCCGCGAACTGTTCGGAGAGTGGGAAGAGCAGGTGATAGAGCACTACTCGTCTTCCTCTTCGACCTGCTGGCTCTGCTGGCTCTGCTGGCTCTGATCACCAAGCAGGTGCTCGACCACCAGGTCGAGTCCGATGCCTCGCGAGCCCTTGATCAAAACGACGTCGCCGGGCGCAAGCTCCTTGCTGGCCCTCACTGCG
>SMUX01381334.1_pt1 | contig 13689 bp, 11 predicted proteins | sample 2456431 | NCBI WGS metagenome assembly SMUX01 (sample SAMN11095930, study PRJNA526329) | marine sediment metagenome | biome: Marine sediment; feature: Surficial sediment; material: Deep marine sediment; isolation source: Hadal surficial sediment | place: Pacific Ocean | collected 2014-11 | depth... | reverse complement strand
CGCCGCCCATCTCCTCCGGCACAATCTCGTGGTTCAGCAATTCGTTCTTGATCCGCTTCGGATCGGCATCAGGCCGGTCAACTTTATTGATGGCCACAATCATCGGCACTTCGGCGGCGCGGGCGTGGTTAATCGCTTCGACCGTCTGTGGCTGAACGCCGTCGTCGGCTGCAACGACGAGGACAACAATATCTGTGACGTGAGCGCCCCGCTGGCGCATCGATGTAAAGGCGGCGTGGCCTGGGGTATCCAGGAAAGTAATCTTATCGCCCGACGAAATTTCCACCTGGTAGGCGCCGATATGCTGGGTGATTCCACCCGCTTCGCCGCTTACCACATCGGTTTCGCGCAGCGCGTCCAGCAGCGAGGTTTTACCATGGTCGACATGGCCCATGATGGTGACCACTGGAGAGCGCGGCAATCCGACGCCCTCATCGTCTTGAACAGCCGCGCCCAAGCCGATCTCGACATCGGCAGCCGATACGAGTTTTACAGCGTGACCAAATTCTTGAACCACCAACTGCGCCGTTTCCTGATCAATCGGCTGGTTGATCGTCGCCATAATATCCATCTTCATCAGCGACTTAATCACCTCGTTGCCCCGAACTGCCATACGGCTCGCCAGTTCGCCGACCGTGATGGTGTCGGGGATCTGGACCTCGCGCACAATCTTTTGTTGCGGTTGCACCCCACCAGCTTCGCGTTGCACGCGCTGACGCTCGCGCTCCTGCCGGCGGCGAAACGCCGCTACTGACCGTTGGCGCGCACCGCCGTCTTCGTCGAGGGCTTCGGAAATCGTGAGCTTGCCGCTGCGTCGGCGCCGTTCGGCGCTTGGCTTCGCCCCCGTGGGGCGTGCGTCGGAGCGTCCCGAGGCGCCACCGCGACCCCGGCCGCGGCTTGGCGCCTCTTCAGTTGTTTCTGTTTCGACTTCGGCGCGACGGCGCGCCGATTCGGTGGCGCGCTGCACCGCCTCTTCGGCTGAGCGCGCGGTCTCTTCCTCGACCGCCCGGCGCGCTTCCTCTTCTTCGCGCCGCAGTTCCTCGATCGATTTGGCGGCTGGCTGTTCTTCCACCGCCTTCGGTTCCTCCGCGGGGCTGGGCTCCGGTTGCGATGCGGCCCGCTCGGCTTCCTCGAGCGCGCGTCTCTCGGCTTCCTCGCGCGCCTCCTCCGCTGCCTTGCGGGCGTCCTCCAGCGCGCGAATCCGCGTGGCTTGCTCCGTTTCGGTGAGAGTCCGCGCCGGCCTCGTTTCGCGTAGCGGCTCCTCCGCCTGCGGTTCAGCTGGCGCCTCCGGTTCCACGGTCAGTTCCGGCTGCGATATGACTTCCATCATTTCGCCGCCCTCGTCTTGGCGGAAAGTACGCTTCTTCTTGATCTCGACCGTAACCGTTTTCGACCGGCCGTGGCTGAAACTCTGCTTAACTTGGCCGCTCTCGACGGTCTTCTTAATCTCCAGCCGGCCGGGGCGCGACAGAGTCAGCGGCTTTTTCTTGTCGGGTTCTTTTTCAGTCGTCGTCGCCATAGCCTTAATCCATATCAACCACATCTGAGGGCGCATTTTCAGCGCCCCCAACTTCCACCAACGGTGTTACACCGCGATAAATCGCCAACCGCCGCATCGCAGCGTGCAGGTGATTGCGAGCCCCCTCGGATTCCACCAGCGCGTGGACAATTTGCTCGCGTCCAATAGCACGGCCCAACGTTTTAGCATCGAACAGTGCAAATTGCGTAATCGCCGCGCCGCTCTCCGCCACTCGATCGGCCAGCGCCGCGAGTTTATTGCGTCCATCGGCGGCGGCGTCCTGGGCAGTCAACAGAATAGCCGTTTTCCCAACATGGCTGGTGGTGCCCGCTAAGCCTTTAAGCGCCCCACGCACCTGGTCGAACCCAATTACTAGCAGGCCTGCCCGGCGCGCCAGACCCAGCGCGTCAAGGCACCGTTGGGCCAATTGAGAATCGACCAGGGTAGCCAAATCTTCGTCGTTTGGGCCAACGAGCGGCGTGACCGCACGACGCGCCGCGCGCCGAAAAGCACCGCTGGCGCAAGCTTGCACGACCATATCTTGGCTCCCGGTCAGCCATAAACCACGTCCGGGCAGGCGCCCCGAAAGATCCGGCACAACAATATCGTCGGGACCAACGGCGAAACGGATCAAACTCTCGCGGGGCAACGTGTCTCCGGACACGATGCAGCGGCGCAGCGGCGCGTCACTACGTTGTGGGCGGAATCGTTCGGCCCTGTCTTTGGCTACCGGCATCTCGTACATTCGCGTTACCGTCGCTCACTCGCCGCCGCCGGCAGGCGTACCAAATAGCGCATCCGCCTCGCTTCTCGCTGGATCGGGTTCGGCTTCCGCTTCCGCATCTGCATCGTCAACTTCTTCGGGCTCGGGCTCCGGCGTGAGCACGTCGTCGCCATAAATCACCTGCCGGGCCGCCATGATGACAATATTTGCCTCTTCGGCAAATATTGGGCTGTGCCGCACCAACCGGCTCACATCGCTGTCCGACATCTCCCACAAATCGTCGACGCTTACCTCGGTTTCGATTTCCATCAACAAAAACCGCAACTCGTCTGGGGTAAGCCCGGCAATATCATCGACCGTTCGGATTCCCTTCCGGCCGAGCAATACGACCTGGGACAATGTAAGACCTGGAATATCGATTACCGCGTCTTCAACGCTAAGTTTCTTGCGCTCGACATCGAGGGCGGCGTCACGCTCTTCCAGCCAGGTACGGGCGCGCGCTTGAAGCTCTTCCGATATTTCGTCGTCGAAACCTTCGATTGTCGACAAATCGTTCAGCGGCACGAAGGCTACTTCCTCGACGGTCGCAAAGCCCTCGGTTACCAGTAAGTGGGCAATCACGTCCTCGACGTCGAGAGCTTCGATGAACATTTGGCTGCGCGTATTGAATTCTTCCTGTCGGCGGCGAGATTCTTCTTCCTCGGTTAAGATATCAATATCCCACCCGCTCAACATCGATGCCAGCCGGACGTTCTGACCGCGCCGGCCAATCGCTAGCGACAACTGTTCGTCGGGCACGACAACTTCTATTTTGTGGGCATCCTCATCGAGTACCACTTTGGTCACCTCGGCGGGCGCCAACGCATTGACCACGAATGTCGCTGTGTCCGGCGACCAGGGAATGATATCGATTTTTTCACCCTGCAATTCACCTACGACCGCTTGAACACGACTGCCGCGCATTCCCACGCAGGCGCCCACCGGATCAATCGAGGTGTCCTTCGAGATCACAGCGATTTTGGCGCGGCTACCCGGATCGCGGGCCGCCGACCGTATTTCAATTATCCCGTCATAAATTTCAGGCACTTCTTGAGCAAATAAGGACTTCATAAATTCCGGCCGAGTGCGGGTCAGAAATATCTGTGGTCCGCGCGGCTCGCGCCGAACATCGTAGATATAAGCGCGCACCCGGTCACCGGTTCGGAAATTTTCCCGGGGCAAGCTTTCGTCGCGCCGCAAAATGGCTTCACCGCGACCCAAATCGACCGTCACGTTGCCATATTCGACACGCTTCACCAGACCGTTGACAATTTCCCCGGCCCGGTCTTTGTACTCTTCGTATTGGCGCTCGCGCTCGGCGTCGCGAACCCGCTGGACGATCACCTGTTTCGCAGTTTGTGCCGCAATGCGGCCAAAATCGATCGGCGGAAGATCATCGATTAGAAATTCACCGATCGCGGCGTCTGTTTTTTCGAGTTGGGCCTGATCGAGGGTCAGTTGCGTGTGTTCGTCCTCGACCGTTTCGACAACCTCGCGATAGCGCGCCAACGAGATATGGCCGGTGTCGCGGGCGATCGTCACGCGAATGTCGTGTTCGGGTCCATATTTCGACCGGCCGGCTTTCTGAATGGCCTGCTCCATCGCCTCCAGCACTTCTTCGCGCTCGATGCCTTTGTCACGCGCCACCGCATCGGCGACGGCCAACATTTCGATCCTGCTGGGACCTCCGTCCATAGCCTTTTACCCTTGGTTGGTTCTTCCCCGCTGCGCGGCAGCAAGGAGTTCATCGGTCAACACAATCTTTGCTTTCTCAATCGCCTCTAGCGGCAATGCAAATTCAGTTTCAACCGCATCAAGCGGCACCACCATGCGGACCACATCGCCGTCCAATCCCAGTAGGCGTCCGCGAAAGCGGCGCCGGCCGTCAATCGCGGTCTTTAGTTCTACTCTAGCTTCGCTTCCGCTGAAGCTTTGAAAGTCCTTGGCCCGCGTGAGCGGCCGATCCAGACCGGGCGAACTCACCTCGAGCTCGTAGGCATCGGCAATCGGGTCGGCGACATCGAGCAATACCGAAACCGTTTGGCTCACCAATGTACAATCTTCAACAGCCAGATCGGCGCCGTCAGCGCGATCGATCATAATCTGCAAGATCGGCCGGCCGTCGCCATGAAACCGGATCCGCACGACCTCGTAACCGAGATCGGTCAAGGACGGCTCGATCAACTCAAAGACGGTGCTGGTTTGCGCCGTATCACTGATAAGGCTCATTCGGTCGTTGTCTCGTATTCTTCCGCCGATCCCCGCCTGGGGGGCGGGAATTTGCAATAAAAAAGGCGGCGCCGGTTCTGCCGGGCCACCCCTTGTTCGCCTGTTTCCAAGCATCCGGGATTTGTTGGCCTAAATATAGGCAAGAACGTTAAAAACGCAAGCTTACTGATGCAATTCGCCTAATTGCGTGAACGACGGCAAAAACGCAGGAAAACCGGCCCCTGACCGCCACTGCGGTTCTTTTGCTCATATCGCGTAGACGGCCAATCGTCGGGCCGGCTGCGCCAATCATCGGGGCGGCGCGCCAGCCATTCGAATGCGGAATGCGCCAGCCCAATGCGCAGCATCCACGCCGCATAGTCCGCGTCGTCGGTCGCCATGCGCAGCTCTGCCCCTTCGGCCATCACATTTGCTAATTGATCCAAGGTTTCCTCGTTGACCAACCGCCGCTTGTGGTGGCGCACCTTCTGCCACGGATCCGGAAACAAAATAAATACCCGGCCAAGCGAAGCGGTGGGCAACTGGTCTAGGGTTGGGCGCACGTCGTCGGGCACGATGCGTACATTGCCGACGTTGCCATCGGCGATATAGGAAAGCAACCGGGCGACCCCGTTGAGGAAAGGCTCGGCGCCGATAATCCCGACATCGGAATGGTGTTGCGCCTGCCAAATCAAATGCTCGCCGCTACCGAACCCAATCTCGAGCCAGATATCGCGCACCGGCCGGCCGAACAGCGCCGCCGTGTCGAGCGGACTGCCGTCCGCTGGCAGCGATAGTTCGAGCGACGGGAGCAGGGTGGCCAGTAACTCTTCGCGGTGCTGACGCAATCGCCGACCGCGGCGGCGGCCATAAAATTGAGGGCCGGATGAGGGTATCTGCGCGCCCATAATCGTGCCGGCCCTCACTGGCCACGCCCCTTAGAATGCGCTTCGCAACGCGTCACAGAGATCTGTCTTTTCCCAGGAAAATCCGCCATCGGCGTCCGGTTCACGGCCGAAATGCCCGTAGGCAGCGGTGCGGGCATAGATCGGCCGGCTGAGGCCAAGATGTTCGCGAATGCCGCGTGGGCTCAGATCCATGGCGTCGCGCAATGTCTCGGCGAGCTTTTCCTCGTCGACCTTGCCGGTACCATAAGTGTCAACGTAGACCGATAGCGGATGGGAGACGCCGATCGCACAGGCAACCTGGATCGTGCACCGATCGGCAAGACCGGACGCGACGACGTTCTTGGCCAGGTACCGTGTGGCGTAGGCCGCCGACCGGTCGACCTTGGTCGGATCCTTCCCCGAGAACGCGCCGCCACCATGGGGCGCCGCGCCGCCATAGGTGTCGACAATGATCTTGCGTCCGGTTATGCCGGCATCGCCGTCTGGGCCGCCGACAACGAAACGGCCGGTTGGATTGACATAGAAACTATCCTCTTCACACATCCAGCCTTCGGGCAACACGTTCAACACGTGCGGCCGCACAATTTCGCGCACATCATCCTGATCGAGTTCTTCACCGTGTTGGGTCGAAACGACAACCGATGCCGCGCCAACCGGCGCGCCGTTTTCATAGCGCAGAGTAACCTGGCTTTTCGAATCCGGGCCCAGGCCAGGTTCCGCACCGGAGTGGCGCGCCTCGGCGAGCGACTTAAGAATTTCGTGCGCATAGTAGATCGGCGCCGGCATAAGAGCCGCGGTTTCGCGGCAAGCATAGCCGAACATCAGCCCCTGATCGCCGGCCCCCTCATCCTTGTTGCCGGCTGCATCCACGCCCATTGCAATATCGGGCGATTGGGAATGAACGTAACAATCGACCTCCAAGTTATTCCAGTGAAAGCCCTCTTGTTCGTAGCCAATATCGCGGACCGCGGCGCGGGCAATGCTCTCCATTTGCGCGGCATCCACAGATTGAGGACCGCGCACTTCGCCGGCCAGGACGACACGGTTGGTGGTGGTCATGGTTTCCACGGCGACGCGGCTATGGGGATCCGCTGTCAGAAAGGCATCGACGATTGCATCTGAAATGCGGTCGCAAACTTTATCTGGATGACCCTCGGAAACCGATTCGCTGGTGAATAGATAATTGCTGCTGGACACGTCCGGTACTCCCTATTGGATCTGCCTTGCGCGACGCGCTTAACACTACAGAAGATTTCGCAGCAGCAGTGTTGGGGGCCCCGGAATGTCGTTGAGTGGCCCTACGCGGCGGCTGGTGTTGCATTCCGGTTTTGCAGAAACAGTAGCTAACCTGTCAAGGAGAATCAGTTTCCGTGCGCCCACGGCGGCCTTTGCCGAATTGCAACAAAACGATCAGCAGCGCGACGATTCCAAGCAATCCGGCCGGTATCGCGTTACCCCAGCGCGCATAGGGCGTCGGTGTCTGCAACGCGCGCGGCAGGCCGGAATCGATGACTCCCTCGACGCCGAGACCGAGCATCACAATCGGGCGGCCATAGGGGTCGATAACGGCGGATATGCCTGTGTTGGCCGCGCGCACCAATGGCAAGCCTTCTTCGACGGCGCGCGTCGCGGCGATAGCGAAATGCTGTTGCGGCCCGGCGAAAGTTCCGAACCATGCATCGTTGGTCAGGTTCAACAACCAACCGGGCCGCTCGTCCCGGCGCGCCACGGCGCCGGGGAAAATAGCTTCGTAGCAAATCAGAGGGCTGACCGGCGGCAAGCCCGGTATGGCGATCGTTTGACGACCGGCTCCGGCAGCGAAATCACCTTGACCAGGCACTAGCTTGTCGATCGGCAAAACACCGCGCAGCGGGACATACTCGCCGAACGGCACCAGATGGGACTTATCGTAACTGGCGACGATCCGACCATCACTGGTAATCGCGAGCGCCGAATTCCAAAGGCGCAGATTGTCGGCGCCACCGGTGCGCCGCGGTGCGCCGGTGATCAGCGCGCCACCGCGCGGCGCGGCAACCGCCGCCGCTGCACGCACAATATCATCGTTTGCCAAAAAGAACGGTACTGCAGTCTCCGGCCAGATGACATGGGTCGGCGGTTGCGCTGACGGCTGCCGGCTAAGCGCAATGTATCGCTGCAGATGGCCGGCCCGCAATTCGGGCTGCCATTTCTGACGTTGCGGAATGTTCGCCTGAACGATCCGCAAACGAACCCCGGGCACCATCGCCGTGGCGTCGTCGGGACCGTACTCGGGGGCAGCGCCAAGGCGCAGCGCGCCTCCAGACCAAACCGCAGCCGGCACTGCGATCGTGAAAATTGCGACTGCAATCCCCGCACGCGCGCCGCGCCCGGTCCCGAGCGCCGCCGGCATCGCGCCAGCCAGGACCGTCATCAAGCTGACGCCGAAAATTCCAACGAACGCTGCCGCTTGCATAACCGCCGGCGTCGCCGTCCATACGTATCCGGTGAGGTTCCACGGAAAGCCGGTGAACAACCAGCTGCGCACCCATTCCAAAAACACCCACACGACGGCAAATATTAACGCCCGCGAGATGCCGCCCAGCGCGAACCGGCGGGAGAACCCTACAGTTATCAAGCCGGTGGCAGCCGGGAACAGCGCCAACCCACCGGCCATGCCGGCGAGCGCGAAGGGTATCAGCCAACCATGGCGCGCGGCATTTACCAAAAATGGTTCGACGATCCAATGGACACCCACTAGAAAGTGTCCGACCCCAAACAGCCATGCCGTCACAGCCGCCGCGCGCAGCGGCCGCGGTGAATGTGCGGCAGCGTCGAGCAACCACAAGAGCCCGGCGAACGCCGGAATGATCAGCGGTACAACGTGCCAAGGCGGCAATGCGAACGCCGACAAAACACCGAGCAAAATTGCCAGTGCGACGCGGCGTTGGCGTCCTAGGCGCTGGGTGCGGTCATAGAGGCGAGCAAACATCGTGGCCATTCTTTAACGTTTCTACCCGGCCACATCGGTAAACAATTTGTCATTCGTCGTCGGAGCGCCGCAAATCGCGCACGCACAGTCTTTTGACCCGGCGCGGATCGGCATCGACGATCTCGAATTCCAGTCCCGATGGATGGGCGATGACTTCGTGCCGCCGCGGCACCCGGTCGATCAATTTGAACACGATGCCCCCCAGGGTATCGATTTCTTCACGCTCCTCATCGGTGGCAAATTTACCGATCAGCTTTTCCAATTCTTCGATCTCGGTCCGGGCCTCGGCAAGAATGCTGCCGTCTGGCCGGCGCACAATACTCGGCCCGTCGGTGTCGTGCTCGTCTTCGATCTCACCGACAATTTCCTCGACCAAATCTTCGATCGTCACCAAACCGTCAACCCCGCCAAATTCGTCGACGACGATTGCCATGTGGGTGCGGCGTGCCCGCATTTCGAGCAGCAGGTCGAGCACGCGGATCGAAGGAGCGGCGAACAGGATATCGCGCACGATATCCTTCACCGCCACAGCGGACGAACGGCGCACCGCAACCAACACATCTTTAATGTGAACAAACCCCTCCACATTATCGAGTTGTGTTCTGTAGACCGGCAGGCGCGAATGCGCTTCCTGCGCCATAACATCTACCAATTCGTCGAGACCGCTATCGATATCAGCGGCAACGATAGCGGCACGTGGCACCATGACGTCTTCGGCGGTGAGTTCATGCAGCTTGAGAATGTTGACGATCAGCGCCCCTTGGTCGGCGCCGATCTGCGTCGCGTCGTCATCGACTTCCTCGATCAGCTCTTCGATAACCTCGCGAACCGACCCTTCGCCATTGCGGCCGGAAAAAAGCGCAAGCAGCCAACCGCCGAGGGACTTCGTCGCCGGGCCATCGCCCGGCATTTCGCCACGGTCACTCAATTTTCCATTGCGCGGAAGGTCCGCCATCAAACCGTCCTCTTGTTACGCAGCGGCGCGGGCGTAGGGGTCGGGTACGCCCAAACTTGCCAATATTTTGCGCTCCAGCGCTTCCATTTGCACCGCCTCGTCATCGGTTTCGTGATCGTAACCAAGCAAATGCAGGACACCGTGCACCACCATGTGGCGCAGGTGGTCGGCCAACGGTTTGGCCTGATCCTTGGCTTCGCTGGCGCACGTTTCATACGCAGCGACAACATCGCCTAATAACTTCGGCGCGCTCTCGAACGGCGGCAAACCAAACTCCAGTGAGGCGTCCTCTTCAGCCAACGCAAACGATAGTACATTGGTCACCGTATCGCGCCCGCGGAAGTTATTATTGAGTGCGCGCATTTCGTCATCGCCGGTAAGACGAACGCCGATCTCGACCGGACACGACGGCCCAGCGCTCGCCAACGCCGCTGTGGCCGCTGCTACCGCGATCGCTTGCGCCGCCGCATCGCCGCCGAGCGCGGTGCGCCAGCCGTCGGCATTGACGTCGACGGCGATAGTGTCGTTGGAGCGGGTGGTTGGTTGGGTCAACGGTCTGTATCGGTTGCCTTTTTCCGGACGTCACGCGCCTCGTAGGCGCGCACAACGCGCGCCACCAATGAATGGCGCACCACATCGGCATCGGTGAAATTGACCGTGCTGATCCCGGTGATGCCATCGAGCACATCCAGCGCGTCGCCCAGGCCCGAGCGCGTTCCGGACGGCAGGTCGATCTGGCTCATATCGCCAGTGACCGCCATTCGCGAACCTTCGCCGAGTCGGGTCAAAAACATTTTCATCTGCATGGCAGAGGTATTTTGCGCTTCGTCGAGTATCGCAAACGCATGGTTCAATGTGCGGCCACGCATGAACGCCAGAGGGGCGACTTCGATCTCGCCATTGGCCATACGGCGGGATACCTGGTCGCCCGGCAACATGTCATGCAATGCATCGTAGAGCGGCCGAAGGTATGGATCGATTTTGTCCTGCAGATCGCCGGGCAGGTATCCGAGGCGCTCGCCCGCCTCGACGGCAGGCCGCGACAATATGATGCGATCGACCTTGCCTTGCAGTAAATGGGTCACCGCCACAGCCACCGCGAGGTATGTCTTGCCGGTACCCGCCGGTCCCAGGCCGAAAACGAGATCGGATTTATCGAGCGCCCGCACATATTCAGCTTGCATGGGTGAACGCGGCGTGATGGTACGCTTGCGAGTGCGCAACGAAAGATCTTCGTCCAAGTCACCATTGCCCGTAGCCATGCGAACGGCTGCCTGCACATCACCCGGCGCAACTTCGAGGCCGTTCTTCAGGCGTGCGTACAGCGATCCAATCGCCCGGTCAGCGATCTCGCGCGACGTCATAGGTCCCGAAATATCCAAATGGTTGCCGCGATAGCGCAGCGTCACATCGAGCAACTGCTCGATTTGCAACAGATGTTCGTCGTGGTGGCCAAACAACGCCGGCAATAAGGTGTTGTCGTCGAACTGTATTTGGCCTGGCGTCACGCTGATCGCCTCAGAGGAACTCAAACGCCTGCCCCTTCCGCTACCTCAACCGCAGGTCTACCGAACGCAGACCCGACGCTGTCAGTAAGCACGCCGCCTAGACTATGGGCCAAACATGAATCAATTCTAACCATTGCGAGGGCGCCTAATAACTTGCCTGGCGCCGTAACATGGACCGCCTGGTTATAGGGGCTACGGCCGACCAACTGGTCGGCATGCCGCCCCGCACGCTCGAACAACACCGGAACCGTCTGCCCGACGGTGGACGCGTTAAAGGTATTCTGCTGTTGCTGCAGAATTTCCTGCAAGGCCGCCAGTCGTTCATTCTTAACCGGATCGGGAATCTGGTCTTCCATGGTACCGGCTGGCGTTCCTGGCCTGACGCTGTATTTGAACGAGTAGGCTTGCGCGAACCTGACGTCGCGCACCAATGCAAGCGTTGCCTCGAAGTCGGCGTCGGATTCACCGGGAAAGCCGACAATGAAATCGGAGCTTAGAGCGATGTCGGGCCGTGCCCGCCGCAATGCCGCGATCGTATCGTGGTAGACGGCCGCCGTGTGACGCCGGTTCATCGCCGCCAGCACTCGGTCGCTGCCCGACTGAACCGGCAGATGAAGGTAGGGCATTAATTTATCCAGCTCTCCGTGAGCGTCGATCAGCTCCTCATCCATGTCGCGGGGATGGCTGGTCGTGTATCGGATGCGCACCAAGCCCTCGATTTCCGACAGACGCCACATCAACTGGGCCAGTCCCGCCTCGCACCCGCTCTCGTCCAAACCATGATACGCGTTGACGTTTTGGCCGAGCAGTGTGATCTCGCGCGTGCCCTGGTCAACCAGGCGTTTCGCCTCTTCCAGGATCTGCGCTACCGGGCGTGAGAATTCGGCGCCGCGCGTGTATGGCACAACACAAAACGTACAAAACTTGTCGCAACCCTCCTGCACCGATAAGAACGCAGAGACGCCCTGCGGTGCGCTTTCTCCGGGTAAATGATCGAACTTATTCGACACCGGGAATTCGGTATCGAGCACACCCCGCCCGCGGCCGCTTCGCCTGTCGGAAGCACGGGTCGCGAGGGCCACCATTTCCGGCAACCGGTGGTAGGTTTGTGGACCCAGTACAATGTCTACATAGGGCGCACGCCGAAGAATTTCTTCGCCTTCGGCTTGTGCAACACAGCCGGCAACCGCGATCACCATGGGGTCGGCCGACGTCGGCCGGGCTTCCTTTAGGCGGCGCAACCGGCCGAGCTCTGAATACACTTTCTCGCTCGCCTTCTCACGGATATGGCATGTATTCAAGATCACCATATCCGCGTCATCGGGCGTTCCGCTCGAAACATAACCGAGGGGCGCCAGGACGTCCGCCATGCGGGCGGAGTCGTAGATATTCATCTGGCAGCCATATGTCTTGATGAAGAGTTTCTTGGCCACGCGCGTTATGCCGATCGCCAAGTCACAGTGTCATATCGAATAGGAATTTTTTCCAAGTTCGCAGCCAAGGGCCTGTAAATCATATCAAATTCACACCTAAGCTTTCGACCGGCGGGAGTCAAGACGGCGGCGCCGGAGTTTGGGCCGTACCTTGATCCCCGGCGCTCGGCGGCGGCCCCGCAAATCGCGCAGCCGCGGATGGCGGCGCCAGCGAATCCAGTCCCAGCGTCCTGCCGCGCCAACCTGCGGCTGCAATCGCCCCGCCAAAGCATCGGCGTGTCCACGGGCGACCGTCGTATAACAATGCGCCGCCAGGTCTTTGCGTGATTGGAACTCCTCAATGGTGACGGGGTCGTGAAAACTGACCGTCACCGTCAGACGGCCCAGGCCAATGAGCCTGCGCGCGTGGGAGATCAGTTCCATATCGCCGTACCAAGCAAAGAAGGGGCGCAGGTGGCGCCCGATCGGGATGCCGTCGAGCCTTGAATATGTTAGCGAAACCGGCTGTACGACAAGTGGTTGGTCTTGCGGTCTCATTTCCGCCACCGCGAATAATGCACTTTTAAACGGCAGCACTTTGTTGCCGTCGCCGCTGGTGCCTTCGGGAAACAAAATGATGCTGTCACGGGCCTCCAATCGGCGGCCGATATCGCTGGCTTGCAGATGCGACGTGCGTACCCGGCGATCGACGAAAACCGAGTTTTGCAGCTTTGCCAGCAGACCGAACAACGGCCACTTCGCCACTTCCGATTTGGCGACAAATGAGCCCGGTATCAGCGCGCCGTAAATTGCGATGTCCAAGTAAGAAGCATGATTCGCCACAAATAGCGTCGGGCGCGCGCGCGACCGGCGGCCAAAAACTTCGAGTCGAATGCCGAGAAGACGACAGCACAGCCTGTGGTACCACATCGGTAAGCGTCTTGAGAGCGGTAGGCGCAGCAACAGCGCCACCGCCTGCACCGGAATCAGAACCAGCGTCAGCGAGATGTACAAAAAGGCCCTGAAAAGTGCGGTGATCTTCGAACTTTTCGCGGTTGCTGCTATCGTTTGCGCCATGATCGCAGCGACCTTCAGTCAATTTCTGACGTGGTACCCGACCCGGCCTCGGAAGAGGTTCGGCGATAGTGCCGGTAATATTTTTCGGTTATAAGATCGGTCTTCACCACTATGCATACATCTGTCGTGTTAAATTGCTTGTCGACAACTGCCCCGTCGCCGACAAATCCACCGAGGCGCAAATAGCCTTTTACCAATGGTGGCAATGTTGCTAACGCCGCTTTCGGGTCGACTTCATCGAGCGGCAGATATTCCATATCGACATAGAGATCCGGCAGTGCCTTGGTGCGCAACGCCGGCGGCGCCAAATGATAGTGATAGAGGTAGCTCAGCGGCAACGCTAACGCGGCAGGATCCGTACCGTGGAGGCT
>SMUX01097828.1_pt1 | contig 13700 bp, 10 predicted proteins | sample 2456431 | NCBI WGS metagenome assembly SMUX01 (sample SAMN11095930, study PRJNA526329) | marine sediment metagenome | biome: Marine sediment; feature: Surficial sediment; material: Deep marine sediment; isolation source: Hadal surficial sediment | place: Pacific Ocean | collected 2014-11 | depth... | reverse complement strand
TTCGCAATTTCCGGGTGGTCGGATTGAATCCAGTTATGGCAGCCCATGCACCGTTGCATGGAAGGCACGCCCGCTACCGGTGAGCGGCGAGCGTAGCTGTGGCAGTACAGGCAGGGAATCTTGAATTCACCCGCATGAACGGTATGGCTGAACGCCAGGGGTTGGACGGGCTGGAAGTCACCCGCGCAGCCAGCCAGCAGGCCGGCCAGCACCGGGACAAACACAACGACCCCTAGGATGACTACGCGGCTTTGCCCCCTCTCCCTTGGCGCGCACTTGGCGACCCCGCTACACAGTACGTCAAGCTGGCGGACACTACTGTATGGAAAATCACACCGGGAGGGAAGAGTTTGTGTCCACGCCCCCGACGTCTGCATGCGCTGCGGAGTACAAAATTACTGTTTTGATTTTAGGTATGAGTTTAAGGTTGGCTGGGAGGCAAGGATTCGAACCTTGATTCTCGGATCCAGAGACCGATGTCCTGCCGTTGGACGACCTCCCAGCCGAAACGTCTGTGGAAGCTGGGCGCAAGACTACAATTTATTCGGGCAGCGCCAAACTGTCAAGGAAGGGAAGCTAAGGCTGGTAGCGGGCGTTGGCGTTGTTAAGTTCGAGCGTGAGGGTCTGGCCGGGGCGTAACTCCACCGGCAACTCCCAGCGCAGCCGCACGTCCCCGGCGCGGGCCTCCTTCCAAAGGTTGGTGAGCCAGTACCGTCCGGGAGGCACCGCGTTGAAGCGGGCGAAGCCTTGCAAGGAAGTTTCGGTGCGGCCTACCAGGAAGCGGCTGTAGATCAGACGTTCGGTTTCGCGGCGCACGGCGCGTTCGTGCTGCCACTTAAGTTTGGCCCACTCCTGGCCGGGGTTGAGGTCGAGCAACTGTTCGTCCAAGTGTTGCAGGCTTTCAGGGTGCAATTCCAGGTAGGAGCGCACTTTTTCCCAGTACTTGGTTTGCCGACGTTCCCATCTCTCGGGGTTTTTGGTGCGGTCGGAGAGCTTGACCTTGGGGCGGGGAAAGCCGAGGCCGATCATGCTCATGTTGGCGGCCAGGTAGGCGGCGCGGAGCTCTTCCACCGCCATGATGTCGTCGGTTGTGAGGGCCTGCCGGAAGTGGTCGCCGCGCAAGTCAACCACGCCGGTGCGCTTCATCCACTCTTTGAGTTCGTCGCTGAGCGACAAATCATTGATGAAAGCGTCGCGGTCCGGTGCCGAGGTTTGCCCGCGAGCCAAGCGTTCGATTTCCGCCAGGCTTTGCCGGAGCAGATAAAAGGGATGCTGCATGACTTTTTCCGGGCGCCCACCGGAGGGAGTGGCCTGAACAAAAAACTCCAGCGTCGCGGTGGCGCCTTGCGAGAGCGTGGGGAGCGGAGAGACCAGGCAGGCGAGGACGCCGGCGAGGACGAGTCCGGGAAACAGACGAGTGTTAGAGGAGACGGAAGTTGACTTCAATGTTCATGTACACCGGGACAGGATTGCCCTTCCGTTCTGCGGGGCGGAAGCGCCAGTTCTGCACGGCGCGCATGGCTTCTTCGTCCAACCCCAAGCCGAGACTCTTGACTACGCGGACCTCGCGCGCCCGTCCGCTTGCGTCCACGATGGCCCAGAGGAGCACCGTGCCCTGGTACTTGGCTTTGCGCGCTTCCTCGGAGTATTCCGGGTCGGGGCAGTAGATGCAGGCCGGAGCGGACACGTCTCCTCCGATGCGGAAGACGCCGCCACCGGCGCCGCCACCCCAGCCGGGCCCCACACCGGGCCCCTGCCCGCTACCGAGGCCGCCGCCGAAGCCGATGCCAATCCCTCCGCCGGCTCCCGGGCCGCCGGAAGGAATCATGCTGGCAGCTAGCGGGTCGCCCAAGTTCGGGACGTTCGGGGCATCAATCTGGATGTTGGGGGGAACCACCACCGTGGGTTCCGCCGTCAGTTTCGGGGTCAGGTTGCGGAGCACCGCCACCGGCGGCGTCAGTTGAGCTTGGAGAGAACGCCTGGGCAGCTTTCCCCTGATGGGTGGAAGCGGATTGCGTGCGCCACCACCGCCGCCACCACCGGCTCTCTGCCTGGAAGGAGGCAGGGTGAGCTTATACGGCGAAATGTCGGCAATGGGAACAAGGTTAATGATTTCGGGCTGCTCGGCCTGCGCCGCCTGCCGCAGGAAGGGAAAAGCCACCAAAAAGAGCAGCATGGCATGCACGAAGAGCGAGCCTGCCTGGGTTTGCTGCAACTGTTCCTTGTAAAACTTGGTCTCCCAGACCTCGGCCACCTCGACGCTTTTGGAGTTTCGGGGTATGAAGGGCAGCTTCGTGGGCCGGTAGAGCTCCCGCACCGTCTCCAAAAGGGATTCATGCCACGGCGCCACTTCCGCGTTCAGGCGGGGCATCTTGTAGAGGGCCGGTCCGGGAACGCGGCGGGCCAGCGGGGGCAGCTTGTCCGGGCGGAAAATTTGGCGCAGGGTCCAGCGGAGAGACTTGTGCCAGGGTTCGATTTCCTCCAGCAGCCGGTAGCGTCTCACGCGCGGTTTTTGCGGTGCTGCGGCGCTCATCCCGCTCTCCCTCCTCGGTCGTTTATACTCCTTATATTTATTATAGATGCTCGCGCAGTCAAAGGGATGCCTCGCCCCAGGGCGCTGACATTACCCGAAGTTCATTGTACCATAAGCAATTGAGAGCCCACGCGAGGGTAGATTTTACTAATCATTAGGTCGCGTCAGAGAGGCAAAACTGAAAGCTCCATTGGACCTGAAAAAAACGCTCAACCTGCCGCACACCAGCTTCCCGATGAAAGCCAACCTGCCGGTGCGAGAGCCGGAGATGGCCGCCCGCTGGGAAGAGCAGCGGCTCTACCAGCGCTTGCGGCAGGCGCGGGCCGGAGCGCCGGTCTTTGTGCTTCACGACGGGCCTCCCTATGCCAACGGCGACATCCACCTGGGCACGGCCGTCAACAAGATTCTCAAAGACATGGTAGTCAAGACCCGCTCGATGGCGGGCTACAACGCTGCCTTCGTGCCGGGGTGGGACTGCCACGGGCTGCCGATTGAGATCAACGTGGACCGGGAACTGGGGGCGCGCAAGGCGGGGCTGTCGCCGCTGGAAATCCGCCAGGCTTGCCGAGCCTACGCGCAGCGCTTCGTGGAGTTGCATCGGCGCGACTTCAAGCGGTTGGGCATCCTGGGCCAGTGGGACCAGCCCTACCTGACCATGAGCCACGAGTACGAGTTCGTCATCGCCGATGCCTTCCTGACCTTCCTGGAGAAAGGCTACGTCTATAAAGGGCTGAAGCCGGTGCTGTGGTGCTGGCACGACCAGACCGCCCTGGCGGAAGCCGAGGTCGAGTACGAGATGCGCACCAGCCCGTCCATCTGGGTGCGCTACCCGGTAGAAGGCGGGCAGGCTCCGGCCGGGTTTCCCGAGCAGGTGTTTGCGGTTATCTGGACCACCACTCCCTGGACGCTGCCGGCCAGCTTGGCGCTGGCGTTCCATCCCAAGCTGCGCTACGCGGCGGTGGAGCGGGACAAGGGCGGCCACTACTTGATTGCCGAGAACTTAGTCGAGCGGGTGGCGAAGGAAACCGGCTATCGCTTTGTCAGGCAGGCCGGCGCCTGGACGGGCGAGGAGTTGGCGCAGCTCAAATTCCAGCACCCGTTCCTGGAGCGAACGCTGCCGGCGGTGCTGGCTGACTACGTCACGCTGGAGCAGGGAACCGGCATCGTGCACACCGCCCCCGGCCACGGCGCCGAGGACTTCGAGACCGGCCAGAAGTATGGGTTGGAGGTGTACTGCCCGGTGGATGTGGAGGGCCGCCTGACCGAGGGGCTGGAGGCTTATCGCGGCCAGCAGATCTTCGAGGCCAACCCCAACATTATTGCTTTGCTGCGCCAGCGCGGCCATCTGGTGGGCGCGGAGGAAATCGAGCACTCCTATCCGCATTGCTGGCGCTGCCATAACCCGCTCATCTTCCGCGCTACCGAGCAGTGGTTCATCAACCTGGAGCACAACCGGCTGCGGCAGCGGGCATTGGAAGAAATCAAAAAAGTGCAGTGGGTGCCGTCGTGGGGTCAGGATCGCATCCACGGAATGATCGAGACCCGGCCCGACTGGTGCATCTCCCGCCAGCGGGTGTGGGGCGTTCCCATTACGATTTTCTACTGCGAGGGTTGTGGAGAGAAATTCACCGACGTTACCGTGCTGCGCCAGGTGGTGCAGTGGTTCAAGCGCGAGGGCGCCGACGCCTGGTATCGCCACGCCGCCGAAGACTTGCTGCCGCAGGGAACGCGCTGCGCCAACTGCAGCGAGACCCGCTTCCGCAAGGAGACTGACATTCTGGACGTGTGGTTTGATTCCGGCTCCAGCAACTTGGCGGTGCTCGGGCGCGGGGCGGAGAACCGCTGGCCGGCGGATGTGTACCTGGAGGGCAGCGACCAGTACCGGGGTTGGTTCCACAGCTCGTTGCTGGTGGCACTGGCGGTGAAGGAAGGGTCGCCTTACCGCACAGTGGTGACGCACGGCTGGGTGTTGGACGCTGAGGGCCGCCCGATGTCGAAGTCGCTGGGGAATGTTATCTCCCCGCGGGAGATCTGCGAGAAGCACGGGGCGGAGATTCTGCGTTTGGTGACGGCGTCGGTGGACTATCACGCCGACATGCGCATCGGGGCGGGCTTGCTGGCGCAGGCGGTGGAAGGCTACCGAAAGGTGCGCAACACGTTTCGTTTCTGTCTGAGCAATCTGTCTGACTTCGACCCGCGCACCGATGCGGTCGAGTGCAAGCAGATGGAAGAGCTGGACCGCTGGATGCTGACGCAGATGGGTAAAGTGGTGGAGGACTGCCGCGCCGCCTACGACAGCTACGCCTTTCATCGCGCCTGGCATCGCCTGTACAATTTCTGCGTGGTGGATTTGAGCGCTACCTACTTCGACATCCTCAAAGATCGGCTCTACACTTTTGCGGCCGGGTCGCCCGCGCGGCGCTCGGCGCAGACGGCCTTGTACCGTATCGCCCATGCCCTGGCCCGCTTGCTGGCTCCGATTCTCTCCTTTACCGCCGAGGAGGTTTGGAGCTCCCTGCCGGACGACGGACACAAAGAAGAAAGCGTCCACCTGGCATTACTGCCCACGAAAGAGGAATTGGATGCCGGGTTGCCGGCCGCCAAGCGCACTGCCTGGGAGACTTTGTTCCAAGTGCGCAGTCAGGTGCTGGGAGCGTTGGAGCGCGCGCGGCAGGAGAAAACCATTCGCGGTTCGCTGGATGCCGAAGTTCATCTGTGCGCGGAGGGAGAGTTGGCGGCGTTGTTGCGAAACCACCGCGACCAGTTGCGGGCACTCTTGATTGTGTCGGCGGTGGAACTGGGAAGCGACACAAAACCCACGATAGTCCAGAGCGAGATGCCTGGCTTGGGAATCGCGGTTCGCGCGGCACAGGGCAAAAAGTGCGAGCGCTGCTGGAACTACTCGCCGCTGGTAGGAACTTTTTCCGAGTGTCCGACGGTGTGCGAGCGCTGCGCGCCGGTGCTGGAAGCACTGGCCGCTGAAGCGGGCAAGTGAAGTGAAGATGTTGATGCCAACTAGTGAGAAGCACGTCCGTGCCCTATCGCTCTTGCTGGCCGGGGTGGTCTTCGTTTTGGATCAGGGGACGAAGTGGCTGGTGGCTGGTGAACTGGCGCTGGGCGAAACTCGCACTGTCATTTCGGGGCTTTTCAATCTTACGCACGTGCACAACCGGGGAGCCGCCTTCGGGCTCTTCGCTCATTTTGAGTCAGTCTGGGCTGCCGCCCTGCTGATTGTTTTTTCGGCGGCGGCTATGGTCCTGGTGCTCGTCCTGCTGTGGCGCAACCACGCCCCCCAGCTGGCCGGGTGGGGCTTGGCGCTGATCTTGGGCGGAGCGGCGGGCAACTTGCTCGACCGCCTACGGGCGGGCCGGGTGGTGGACTTTCTGGATTTCCATCTGGGCCCTTATCACTGGCCGGCGTTTAATGTGGCTGACGCCGCGATTGTGGTGGGGGCAGCCACGCTGATTTATCAGGTGCTGCAACGACGCCACGAAGCGCCCTCGGAGGGGTAAATGCTACCGAAGCTCTTCAGCCTGGGTCCTTTTACGCTGCACACCTATGGATTGATGATGGCACTGGCTTTGCTCAGCGGCATCTACATCGCCGGGCGGTTGGCGCCCCGCGCCGGTCTGGCGCGCGAGATGGTGTGGAACCTGGGCGTGTACATGGCGCTGGCCGGTCTGGTGGGCAGCAAGCTGCTGATGATTGTAGGCGAGTGGCGCTACTATTCCGAGCATCCCGCGCAGATTTTTTCTTTTTCAACCTTGCAAGCGGGCGGAACCTTCTACGGCGGCTTGCTACTGGCCATCGCGGTGGCGGTCTTTTACATCAGGAAGCAAGGGGCGAGCTTTGCGGCGCTGGCGGACGCCTGCTCGCCGGGGATTGCGCTGGGATTGGTGCTGGCGCGCCTGGGTTGCTTTAGTGCCGGCTGCTGTTGGGGCAAGCCCACCGAGGCGGCCTGGGGCGTCACCTTTAACAATCCCTATAGTGCCCAGATTGTGGGAGTACCACTGGGAATTGCGCTGCATCCCACGCAGCTTTACGAGTCGGCTCTCTCGCTGCTCATTTTTGGCGCGCTGCTCCTGCTCTGGCGCCGGCGAAGTTTTCCCGGACAGATTTTTGCCGCTTTCCTGCTGCTCTATCCGGCCGCGCGGTTCTTTTTAGAGTTCTACCGTGACGACCCCCGCGGCCCGTTTTTCTTTGAGAGCACGGTGTCCTCTCCCCAGATGCTGAGCGTGGTTTTGTTTGTCGTGGGTGTGCTGTACTGGTGGCGGCAGCGCCGTTCCAGCCTTTCGGTTCAGCCATGACGACCGAAGTCCGGCGGTTTGCCGTGCCGCCGGAGGTGCGCGGCCAGCGCCTGGACACCTACCTGGCCGCCCATCTGCCCACCGCCAGCCGAACCCGCATCCAAGAGTTGATCCGCGAAGGGCGGGTAAGTGTGAACGACGCACAGGCGGCGCGGCCCAGCGTGCGGTTGCGCGGAGGGGAGACGGTGGCAGTGGAAGTTGTCGAGCGCCCGCCGCTGGAGGCGGTGCCGGAAGCGATTCCCCTGGCGGTGCTCTACGAAGACGACGACCTGGTGGCGATTGATAAGCCAGCCGGCATGGTGGTACACGCGGGCGCGGGCGTTCACCGGGGCACGCTGGTGAATGCGTTGCTGCACCACTTCGGCCGGTTGTCTTCGGTGGGCGGGCCGTTGCGGCCGGGCATTGTGCATCGGTTGGACAAAGCCACCTCCGGGGTTTTGTTGGTGGCCAAGAACGACGAGGCTCACCGGCGGCTGGCGGAGCAGTTCAGCCGGCGGCAGGTGGACAAGAGATACCTGGCGCTGGTGCATGGCCGCTTGCCACGGGCGCACGACGTGATTCGCTTGCGGGTGGCGCGCGACCGCGTGCGCCGCACCCGCATGACCACTCGGCGGCAGGAAGGGCGCGCAGCGGAAACCGAGTATCGGGTGTTGACGAGCGCTTCCGGATTCACGCTGGTCGAAGCGTTGCTGCACACGGGACGCACCCATCAGGTGCGGGTGCATTTTTCTTCTGTGGGTCATTCGGTGGTGGGTGACACACTCTACGGCGCACCGCGGATGCTGCGCCGAGGCAACCGTTCCCGCCCGACCCTGAATCGAAACTTCTTGCATGCGCAACGCATCCGTTTTCGTCATCCACGCAGCGATGCGCTGGTGGAAGTGAAAGCGCCGCTTCCCGAAGAGTTGCGGGAGTTGCTGCGGTGGCTGGGATTGGAGCCGCCGGAAGTTGGTTGACCCCAAGGGGCGTGGTTCCTATAATTAGGTCAGGGGGGAGATGAAACAAACCAGCATCATCGTCCTGTGTTTCCTGGTGGCGGGGGGCATTGTGTGCGCCCGGGCACAGGAGCAACAGCCGCCACCGCCTCCGCAGCAAGCGCCGCCGATTCGGGTGGAAGTTGATCTGGTGAACATTGTGTTCAGCGTGACCAATCGGCGCGGCCGCCACACCATCGGGTTGGGGCCCGACGACTTCACGGTGTTCGAGAACGGCGAGAAACAGGAAATCAAATATTTTTCCAGCGAAACCAACCTGCCGTTGCGCATCGGGATGCTGATTGACACCAGCAACAGCGTGCGTCCCCGGTTTCAGTTCGAGCAGGAAGCTGCCATTGATTTTTTGCACACGGTGCTGCGCCCGAAAACCGACCAGGCGTTCGTGATTGGCTTTGACGCCGAGCCGGTGATGATCCAAGACTTGACGGGCGATCCCATTGACCTGGCCGAGGCGATTCGCAGTTTGCGCGCCGGCGGCGGCACGTCGCTCTACGATGCCGTCTATTTGGCGGCCAAGATGAAGATGGCGAACGGCTCCGGGGACAATTTCCGCAAGATGTTGATCGTGCTGAGCGACGGCGACGACACCTCCAGCTACGTGAGCCGGGAGGAGGCGTTGGAGATGGCGCGGCGGCACGATGTGACCATCTTCACCGTCAGCACCAGCGCGCCGCCGATTCAGTACAGTGGGAAATCCATGGAGCTGCAAAATCCGTGCAGCGTTATGGGCGGCCAGGGCGACAAGACCCTGAGGCGTTTCGCCAAAGCGACGGGCGGAATTTCCTATTGTCCCTTCAACACCATCGACGTCGGGCGCTCCTTCCAGCGCATCTCCACTGAGCTCCGCAACCAGTACACCATCGCCTATACTCCCACCAACCGAGTGCGCGACGGCAGTTTCCGCCGGATCGAAATCAAGACCCGGCGCAAGAAGCTGAACGTTCATCATCGGCCCGGCTACTACGCGAGTCCCGTGGAAGCGGCGGCCTCCCCTTCGCCTTCCGGCAACTGAGCGCCAGCGTCCTCTTTCTTGCTTGAGTGGTAGGAGTGCAGCCAACAAGGCGGCACGCGGGGGAGAAGAGTTTCAGCGGGTGGGAGCGTAGTAGCCCCGGCGAGCTTGCACCTTCAATCCTTTTCGTTTCACTTTGACTTCAATCTTGCGGAAGCGCCCGTCGTACGCGCGATTGGTGGGCGTGTATCCGAGAATGTATTGGCTGCGGAGCTCGGTGGCGATTTGTTCAAAGGCCCTTCGCAGTTGCTCGGGGTTTCGGGGAAAGACCGCGAGGCCGCCGGTTTCGCGGGCCAATTTTTTCAACACACTCGCCCCGATGAGAGTGCCGCCACGGGATTGGTAGAAATGGGGGTCGGCCACACCGATGGCGTAGAGGATAATCTCGCCGCGGTGGGCGGCCTCGAGGGCCTCTTTCTCCTTTTTGGAGCTGCCGGAATCGAAGCCGTCGGTGACCAGGATGATGGCTTTGCGGCCGACTTCCGGGCCCAGCTTTTCTCGGGAGGCTAGATAGATAGCGTCGTACAGGCGCGTGCCGGCCGTCCGGGTGCGCGGGAAGGGGCCGAGGTCAACAGGAGAATTGATGCGGGCGAGCTGGAGGGATTCCTGCAACTGCTCCACGTCAGAGGTGAAGTCATGGAGGAGGTCCACGTTGACGTCGAAAGACATCAGCAGGGCCAGGTCGACAGGGCGCAGCACCTGGCGGAAGAACTGGGCGGCGGTCTCAATTTCAATTGGGAGGACAGCCTTTTGGCTGATGCTGGTGTCCAGCAGCAGGGCGAGGGTCAACGGCCGATCGGTTTCGCGCACGAAGTAGCGGAGTTCCTGCTTCTTTCCGTCTTCGCGAATTTCAAAATCGCTGGTTTCGAGATCGGTGATCAGCGCGCCTTTTTTGGTTTTCACGGTGCAATACACGTTGACGACCCGTACGTCCACCCGCAATGTCTCCGAGGCCGTAGGTGGTGGTGGTTGTTGGCTGGCTGCGTGGTTCAATCCGCCCGCCAGCAGCAGCAGTCCGGCCAGCGCAGCCGCCGGTCGCGCGGTTCGGGTTTGTTTGAGAGCTTTCATGGCTTCCAGTATAAACGGGTCGTGAGCGCGCATGGCTATCAATCGTCCGGAAAGTTTGATGCACAAACCGTGGCAAAAGGTGGGCGGCGGTGCAGAAAGTATTCTGGTGCTCCCCGGGGCCTTCGGTCCCGAAGATAAATTTGTGTTGTACGGGTTCCACACTTGTTCGCGTCGCATGCCCGAATGTTCTCGCAACCGCAGTCGGGTGCGCGCTGCGTTGCGCGCTTTGGGGTGGATGGTTGCGCCGGCGCGGGCCGGCCGAAAATTTCGGAACATTGAAGTACGCGTTCGTCGTCCCGGTGTCACCTTGCTGACGTATGACGGATACTTTGCAGGAATTCCCATCGAGTAAGAATGTTTCCCGAAATTTTTCCTCGCTCGGCAAAAATAATTCAGGAAAGTTTTCTGACTTTTTGCTTGACATTGATGGTGATGGACTTTATACATGCGCATAATGTTTGCAGTCGCACAAAGTTCGGTGGCAGTTCATGCTCAACTGCAAACAATTCTCAATTACGAGAGAGGAAAGTAGATATGGCTAAGTGCGCGAAGAAGAAAAAGAAGGCAGTAAAGAAGAAGACGACCAAGAAGAAGGCGAAGAGAAAGAAGAAGAGGTAACTTCGAACTTCTGGTCAACAGAAACACCACGAAAGGGAGCTCGGCAACGAGTTCCCTTTCGTTTTTCTTTTTTTGTCCGTTTATTTTTTCTATTTGGTTTTTTCTACTGGATTGTCGGCGGCGGGTGGACGGGGCGCAGGGTTGATGTGCTGCTCGTGGGCGGGGCAGAGAGGCCGGTAGTCGCAGTAGCGGCAGTGAAAACCGGGGCGGGCGGGAAATTCCTGTGCCCGAATGCGGGCGGCCACATCACGCACGGTGTCGAGCGCGCGCACGGAGTTCTTTTCCGCTGGAGCGAAACTGATGGATTCGTTTGCGGTGAGGTTATAAACGGTTAGGCGTTCGGGAACCAACTGCAAGTGGTGCTGGGCCGCTAAGGCATAGAGAGCAAGTTGCAGGCTGTCTTCAACCTTTGCGGGGAGCCGCCGTTCTCCGGTTTTGTATTCGATGATTTCCACCTTGCGTTTTCCGATTTGGTTGATTTGATCGATTCGCCCTGTGAGGGTCACGCCTTCCCACTGCCAGTGGAACGTCTTCTCCAATTCGAGCACGGGCACGGTTTGAGTGGCGTGGCGCTGGTAGAAAGTTTGTAGTTGTTGCCAGCCGGCGCTGCGGTAGCCTTCCTGCTGGTAGGCGTCGCGGAAGGGCCAGTGGGTTTGCCGCCACTGTTGGTCGTAGATGTGTTGCAGCTCCTCGAGCGGCAAGGCCGGCTGGCGCTGGCGGGCCCGGAAGAATTCCACCACGCTGCGGTGCATGATCTGGCCGAAAACCATGGCTGGGTTGGCGGCGCCGGGAAGCTGCCAGTGGTGGGCGAATTTGTATTTCAGGGGGCACCTCTTGTAGGTTTCGATGGCGGAATGGCTGAGGGCTAGCGGTTCGGCGGGCGCCGGGCCGGGGACGCTGGCGGCCCAGTGGGCGATGCGGGAGTAACCGGCGCCGGCCGGACGGCCGGCGAAAAGCGGCGCCTGGGGCGGGGTGCGAGATGCAGCCGTTGTATCCGCTTCTGCGCTGTCGGCAGGCGCCGGGGCTGGCGCGACCTGCTCGACGTGGCGCCCGACCTGCTGGTCTCGAAGGATATCGTCCAGGAAAACAGAGGGCCGCTTGCGGGCGCCGGTGAGGGTAGTGAGGGTGAGCTGCCGGCGGGCGCGGGTGAGGGCGACGTAGCAGAGGCGCCGCTCTTCCTGGATGTGGAAGTCGCCCGGGGGGAGCGCTTCCTTCATCAGCGCATCGGGAAAGACGAAGAGGGGGCGGCGGCGCTTGGTGGGAAAGTCGTTTTGGTTGAGGCGCAGGACGAAGACGGAATTGAACTCCAGTCCTTTGGCGGAGTGCACGGTCATGAGCTGGACGGCGTCGGGGTGGTCGGTCTCTGTTGGCAGCGAGATGCTGCCGCCGGCTTCGGCGAAGTAGTCGAAGTACTCGATGAATTCGGCCAGGCGCTTGGTTTCGCTTTTCTCGTTTTCCCACTGGTGGAGGAAGGCGGCAAAGGTTTCGAGGTAGGGGCTGTCGGGGTCAGACGGCAACAGGCGAAGCTCGAGGCGTTCCAGCAATTGGTCGAACAGTTTGGTCAGGTTGACGGCGGAGGCGCGGGCGCGCAGGTCGGCGAGCAGGCCGAGCAGGTGGCCCAGACGAGTTTGTTGGTCGCGAACCCGCGGGTGGAGACTTTCAATCGCTTCCGCCAGCGTGGAGCGGTTGCGGTGGGCGCGCGCAACGAGGTCGAGGAGCGCCTCCGGTTCCAATCCCCAAGCCGGGATGGCCAGCAGCCGCGCCAAGCTGATGTTGTCGCGCGGTGAGTGCAGCACGCGCAGGTAGGCAAGCAGATCGCGGACCAGAGCGTTGGGGAGGACGGAGAGTCCGCGGATGACAAAAGGGATGCCGGCGCGGGCCAGCTCTTCAATGAGCGCGGTGCGGTGGAGGTGGGCGCGGTAGAGGACGGCGCAGGCGCGGTAGCTTCCAGTTTCTTTGTGGCGACGCTCGATCTGGCTGCGGACGTAGGTGGCTTCCTCGGTGGAATCTTCCAACTCAGCCAGACGCACCTTCTGGCCCGGCGGTTCGGTGGCGAGGAGTTTCTTGTGCGGGTCGAAGCGGGCGGGGCCGTTCTGCGCGATGAGTTGGGTGGCGACGCGGAGGATGCGCGAGGTGGAGCGGTAATTTTGGGTGAGAGTGATGCGGCGGTAGTCGGGATAGAGCTGGCCGAACTTGCGGAAGCTGGCGTAGGAGGCGCCGCGGAAGCGGTAGATGGCTTGGTCGTCGTCGCCCACCGCCATCAGGTTGCGATGGGTGTCGGCGAGAAGTTCGAGCAGAGTGATCTGGGCGATGTTGACGTCCTGGAATTCGTCCACCAGGATGTAACGCAAGCGGTTCCGGTAGCTGGCCAGCAGGTCGGGGGAGGATTGCAGCAGTTGCACGGCGGAGAGCAGAGAGCCGCCGAAGGTGGTGCGCTTGGCTTCGCGCAGGAGACGCTCGGCGGCGGCGTAGGCGCCGGCGATTTCTTGCTGGCGGCGGAGTTCGTCTTCTTGCTCGGCGCGTTCGTCTTCGGGCAACTGATTTTTTTCACGTTCGAAAGCGGCGGCGAGGCCGGCGACGTAGCGCTTGTAGTCGTCGGGGCTGACCAGCTCGTCCTGGCAGCGGGAGAAGAAATCGCGGAAAGCGTTCAGGAAGCGACCGGGCTCGGAAAGTTTCTTGAAGATGTCGAGGCCGAGCTGGTCGAGGCGGCGGCGCAGGAAAATCCAGTAGTCCACGTCTTCGAGGATTTTCACCGCCTGGTCGTGGCCGCGGAGAAGTTCGTAGCAGAAACCGTGGAAAGTGAAGACGCCGACGCGCTGAGTGCGCTGGTCACCACGGTCGCGGATGCGGGCGGCCATTTGGGCGGCGGCTTTTTGGGTGAAGGTGATGGCGAGGATGTTTTCGCCGTCGAGGTCGGGGATGGTGTCGAGCAGGTAGGCGATGCGCTCGACAATTACGCGGGTCTTGCCGGTGCCGGCGCCGGCGATGACCAGCATAGGGCCGTGCAGGTGTTCGACGGCAGCGCGCTGGGCGGAGTTGAGGTTAATGACTGTTTTGGCGGTAGCCATTCCGTGGTGCGGGTTATCTTAGCACGGCGGCAAGACAAATTCCCCGGGGTGGGTGCCACAGGCTTGCACTTGGCGGGTGGCGCGCGCGGGTGCAGAGCACTT
>SMUX01235160.1_pt1 | contig 13701 bp, 23 predicted proteins | sample 2456431 | NCBI WGS metagenome assembly SMUX01 (sample SAMN11095930, study PRJNA526329) | marine sediment metagenome | biome: Marine sediment; feature: Surficial sediment; material: Deep marine sediment; isolation source: Hadal surficial sediment | place: Pacific Ocean | collected 2014-11 | depth... | reverse complement strand
GTCCCGCGCCTCTGCCCTTGATCCTTGGTTGGCTTCGATTCCTGCCGAGTTTCCTGGTCCGGCTCCTTGAATGACCGACTCGCTGACTGATTCAGACATCTTATGCAATGCCATGACAAGCGGGATGTTGTTGCCGATCTCTGGGTTGTCGATGTCGAGTCCTAGCTTGTTGGCTACGTTGATAGCTTTCTCCAGGTTCTCGTCGTATCGTGTTCCCCAGTCATTGCGGAGCGTATCAACCTGCTTTTGCTGCTCGATGACTTGGGCCGCTGTAGATTCCTCTACGCTGGTCTTGGCAAACTCACCGAACTTCTGCACGATGTCGGAAGCCTTGAGGTCGCCAATGTCGTTCTCCTTGAATATCTCTGACCATTTATCGGCCATACCCTGATTCCAGTCCTCATCCGGCATTCCTTCCGGCTTGCGGGTGAATGAGTAATCGCCAGCCGTTTCAGGTGCTCCTACTCCATTTACCTCCAAGGCTGCTTTCTTCAAGTTGCCGATCTCGGTTCCCATCTTGCCGATCATCGCTTGCCCTTCGATGTTGCCCTTGATGATGGTCTGGATGTCCTTAACTCCCCGCATGTTTTCGGGAATCTTCAAGTCATCGGTGCCCATACGCATAGCCCAGTTGGGATCAAGCACGCCCTCATCGGACATTAGAGCCGGGATTTCGGTTGGGGTTGTCTCAGTCGTCTGTGTGGTGCCGGTTTGATCTCCGGCCAGTAGTGTAGTTTCTTCGCTCATAGCTTTAGGGGGTTATTGGTTAAGGGGTTTGTTGCGCTCTTTGTCGGCGGTGTCTGATCCGTTCGCGCGTGGGTAGTCTGCTGCCTCCTTCTCAGGGTAGCGGTTGACGCCTCGTACTTGGTATTTCTCGGTGTAGGCTTCCTGGCCGTTCTGCTTGAGAAACCACTCAGGGTATCCCGGTGTGCGGTCGCCTCGGAAGTCCATTGCCGGGGCTGGGTCGCTCTTGGCTGGTGCCTTGACTGGCGCGGGGGCATCTTCCGGCTTATCGAAACCCTCGCCCATAAGGAGGAATCCCAGTTCGTCTCCGTGCTTCTTCTTGAAAGTCCAATGCTTCCAGTCAATATCACCGCCATCCTTTACAGTGGCGATGTGCTTCTCTCCCCGGTAGACTGTGCCATCGGGGTTTAGTTTTATTTGTTCGGTGCTCATAGATTTACTTTGTATATGCAAGTTTCAACATCTCCTCAAAGTAGCGGATAACCTCATGGTTCCCGTCTCTGATTAAAGCGTCGTAAAGTGGATCGTCGTGCTTGTTTCGCGCTGATGCTTTGACGAAGATAGGCAGCCCATACTCAAATTTAGCCTTGAGATGCTGTATGAGCTTGTTTCCCGCCTCTCCCCCTACCGTGGACTGGAATACGTCTAGAAGCTCCTGAGCGTCCTGATCAGAGCGTTTACGCGCCTTTTCTGACTGTTCTTTGGTGTTCATAGCGTGGACATCCTACACAGCACCAGCCACCGCGTCAAGCATTTCGGGAGGTGCCTTGCCCGCTGCCTCGGCTACTTGTGACACGGTATCCAGCTCCTGCTGCTTTGCGGCTGCCTCGGCTCTAGCCTCTTGAATCTCTATAACATCATCCTTGCTGCGGATAACTCGCTCACTTACACCCTCAGACCTTGCAATCTCCCGCATGGCTTGGCTAAGGTCAAACTCGTCGATAATGCTTGGGTCAACCTGGTAAAGAGCGAGCAGACGCTCAAAGATTCGATCCATGCCACCGGACTGCTGACGGTCAATCGCCATGGTAAGCTCTGTCTTGGTGGACATGACAGGATCGGGAAGCTTGCCCGTATCGCCCATGTATTCGAGAATGGTAGCCGGGATAGGTGGGTGCTTACCTGCTGCCATCATCATCTGATATTCACGCTTGGCAAGTGGTTGAGAGTCCACCATGTAGCTGTTTAGCGTAGGGGAGAATAGCAATTCATCCTGTCTGCGCCTCTCGTCGATCTCCGTGGCTGTGACATCTCGCGTGGTGTCGCTGAGTGGTTGCCATAAGCTGTGGAAGAACAAAGCCCGTATGTCTTGCTGCTTGGCTTCCAGTCGTGCTTGACCAATGTCAGGTCGCCCGGCTGTTGCCCACTCCTTCAATGATTCTAGCTGCTCTACGCTTTCGCCTAGAGTCCTGCCACCTGCTCTCAAATCAACCTGACCCACCATGGATGCTAGTTGCTTGAATCGTGGTCTTACCTGTAACTCCACCAACTCGTCAGCCATTTCTTGCAGGAAGTTGGCTTGGTGGATGGCTGGCATCGCTTTACGGCAGGGAGAAACGCCCCAAACGTGGTGATTGCCCCATTTCTGGAAGCGTGACACCATGAACGGGAAGGTTTCGTATCCTCCCTCTTCAATGACGTTCTCGCCCTCGATGTCGATGTAGATTTCTTCATAGGGCATATTAGCCTTGTCGACCATGTTCGGGTTGTAGTCCTTACGTGGACGGACGATCTGCAAAATGTTGTGCTTGTCTATGTATTCTCCCGGCTGGCTTGGGTTTATCGCCTTGCCTAGCTTCCCTGTGAAGTTGCCCTCTGGAAACATCTCCTTAGCCTGCAGCCCCGTAACCTTAAACTCGCGCCAGATTGCGTCTGCTATGCCCTCGGAATCCTCAGTGAATGAGTATGAACCTAGCTCGATGTGCTTGTAGTCGAAGAACTTGCGCTTGCCGTGGCCGAGATACAAGCAACCGGTGCCGGGTCCTGCCTTATCCTCGTTTACGCTGTGAATCTCGCGGTAGAAAGTAGAGTCAGCCGTGTATTTCAAGCTGATCTCTGACATCGAAGCCATCCAGGAAACCGCCTCGTCGTTGTCCTGTAGCTCTGGAGCCATGCCCCACTGCTTCCATTGCTGGTTAAATGGCGTCAATCGTGAGGTCATCATGTTTGACAGCCCCGCTACTGCTTGGTATGCGGTTGTGTCATAGACCCGATCATACTGCTGACCGTCAGGAGTTGTCTCGTTCTCCGTGATGTAGGCGCGTCGAGGTAATGCAAACTCGTTTATCTGTTGCCACCAGGTGTCCCAATAGGCGCGATCTGACTTGAGAGCTTTGTAGATACTTAGCTCATGTTTTGCATCAATAGCCATTTAACCAAGGGGTTGAGTTAGTAGCCGCTGCCGCCACCACCTCCAAGGGTTGTGCTTAAACCGGCGTTGTTTCCAGGGTTGAGGATAGTCGAACTAGCCCCCTTCTTCTTCTGTCGCTGGCGTAGTAGCGTCTCTGCCCGTGCGTCCTCGCTGATCTCAGTGACTTCGGCTTGCGGAATTGGCTTCGGTATTTTTGGTGTAGATCCCATGACTTAGTATTTTGTTGAGGTTGTAGAATCTCAGTTTGCGCCCGTTCCGTTGAAATGACGCCCACTTGAGGGGATAAGGCATGATCGGGATGATTCTCGCCATGTCTCCTATCGCTAAGTGTATATGCCATGTATTCGCCCTACCTGTCAAGGGCATAGTTTCTGGGTCGAGTATCTGTTCCTCTGTCCACTCGCGGCAAACTGGGCGCGCCATTAGGACAAAATCATCAGACAAGTGGACGTGCCCGAGTCGTGAGTATAGCCACAAGTCGCGGTTCCAGGCTTCTGCGCCTGATTCGGCATACCATTCGATAAGCTGGTCTATCGCGCTCATCAATACCTAGTCGTGCTCCTACCCCTATGGCTGCCCATGATTACCGGAGAGGCTTCGCGGGCGGTCTTCTCGTTGTAGACGCGATTACTGATGCGGTGCTGTAACATTGCCTCGGCCATGGTTCTGAGCGCGTCGCAGCTATGGGAATATTCGTCGTGAATTGGTTTGTTGGATGACTGCTTGCCCGGTTCCTCTGGCTTGACTCGGTAGGCTTCCAGACAATCAATGCCGCTGGCTCTGTCCCTTACACCGTCATTCCACTTCTTAGAGCAATTCGTTAAGTGTATGATGATGCGCGGGAATATCTCACGTAGCTTGTTAATGGCTGTCCAGATGTCCGGCATCCTTGTAACCACCTCGACCCTGTGTTTCATAGCCCTTAGCGTGTCTGCTGGTGACGCCTTTGATCCGATGGTGCTGTTACTCCCGTCATGCGGAAGGAAGTTTGTATGCACAATGTGGTCATTGTCTCGCTCCCAACGCCTGATATACTTGCCATAATAAACGATGTCTTCTCCGCAGTTCTCGTAATGGTCTAGAATAACGATCTCCTGGCCGATGAATTGAACGAACCAGATCGAGGTTGAATCGCTTATACCCAGATCCCAGAAGGTGTAAATAGGTTCTTTCGAGATGGGGAAGTCGCATATCCTGCCCTCTGTGCGTGCTCTCGCTATGTGGTCGCCGTAGATAGCCCCGTGTATGATAGCCTGGAATGCCTCCTCTGCCGTCGTGGGATGCTCCTTAAACATTCCCTCTTGTTGCTTCCTAGCCTTCTTCACATACCAAGCTCGCTGGTTTGCGTCTAGTTCTGGCACGTCGCCCCGATGGCTCATCTCCTCGAAATACTCTTCCTCGTCCTCTGTGAGCTTTACAAGGGTTGTCTCTGCATCTGTAAGCCTATTTGCAGGGTCCATGAACCAGCCGAAGAAGTGAAACATGGCATCTAGGCGTGTAAGGTCTCGCTCATCACGTGAGTTTGCCATTGCCTGCTTGCACATCTCGTATGCCTTTCCTGTCCTGCCCCCTTCGTGTGTTGTCTCGTAGATGCAGATAGATCCCTCATGTAGCGCGTTCTCTGCTCCCTCGATGATCTCGATTGCCTTGGCCGGGTTGTTCAGGCTGATCTTGCCATACTCAGAAACGTGAAGATACTGGACTGTGCCACCACGTATCGACGTGCCTGTGTAAACACTGGATTGTTTCTTTGTCTCAGTGAACTCAAAAACAATCTCCTCTGGAAATGGTGAGTCTTGACCTTTGACTAATTTAACGCGCTCCTTGATTAGCTTACCTATGCCCCAGGTATCCGGGTGAATTTGCTCATTATCAAGATTGTTGTAAGCCAGCTTCATCATGGCGAGCTTTTTGCGCCCGTCATCCTTGATGTAGTCAATCATTCCGGCCTTGATTCCCTCCTCAAATATGAGTCGGTCAAGATAGATAATGGCTACGAGCGTAGACAGTCCGTGTTGTCTGGACTTGAGGCAGTAGTTAAGCCACCATAGAGCCTTGTAGAAAGCCTGCTGGACGGCATTGGGCGTGAACTTGACCAGCTTCCCTTGTTTGTTGGTGATAGCGTATAGGTTGCATATCCTCCACCAAGGGTCTTTGCACTTCTCTCTAGCTTCTTCCCAGTCCATTTGAGTTTGGTATATCGGTGAAAAAGCCGTGCTTATGGTCATGCTTCTCCGGCTCGTCATGCCCTTCCATCTTGGCTAGTCTGTTTGCAAGCTGTGTAAAGCCCGTGTAGTCCTCTTTCTCCTCTGCGGTGTCTAGTAGTCGGGAAAGTCCTTCCTTGACCTCTGTGGCTGTCTTAACGGCTCCTGAACGTGATTCTGCGCGTAGTTCTTCAACCAATTCCTTCACCTTAACATTCCTTAACAGCCTTGTTGCTGCTGCCTCTGCCACATTCCCCTTAGAATTATACCCCGCTTCCTCGTAAGCTCTCCCCGCTGGTCTACCGGACGCGTAGATTTCCGCGAACTTGCGCTGAGTTGGTGAAAGGTCTTTGGTCATAGCTTGTTGAGTCTACAATGTAAGCGCGTCTAGGTCAAGTTTTGGTCGTTCAGCACCTCCCATTCCCCATTTTCTCCCATTTTTGCGATGTGTTTCCCGTCCATGGTGATTATTACAGCGTCTTCTAGTGCGTGGGTGAGTTTAGTGATCCTATGCCTTACATCTGAGCTTTCCCAGTTGGTCCGGCCTAAATGGTTGCTTATTGCCTTTTTAATTTCCGCTATCATGTCCTCGCATCATCTCTTCGCGTATTGAGTCGGCTAGTTCCCTGGCCTTATCGCGTTTCTTGTCATCTACTGCGTCTTGGATGTCATCTGCTGCTTGTTTGGCGAAATCCTCGCGTGTTGTGCAGGTGCTTGGTTTGTCTGTGTCCATGGGTCTTGTTGCGTTAGCCAATCTCAGCAATAGGCGCGTTCTTCACCACGCTCTCGATACCTCTGATGCAACTTAGTCGCCGCTTATACCCCTCGCTCTGCAATATGGTCTTTCCGTTTGCGGCTTTCAGTACGAAGTAATATTGCCCGTCTTTGGTGCTTTTCGTTATTTTGAATTGTGGTTTCATTTTCTCGTTTCGTTAAGCATTAGCGCGACAAGCTGCCCCCTGGTGAACTTCTTGCCTGTTTCCTTGGTAATCTGTTTACACCTGCGTAAGACCTCGGCGTGTATTTTAGGAGGCATCGAGTAAGTGAAGTTTTTGACCTTTCTCCCTCGCAGGGTTCCAGGTGGTCTGCCTCGTGGTTTGGTGGTTGCCATAAGTTATTATTAACGTGTGATCCGTATTTGTAAATTATTTATTCACTGATTGGCGTAAAAACATGATCGACGCGCATCATTACTCGGAGGATTTCGGCGGCGAGTTGTGGAACTATGGCGTTTCCGAGTCCTTTAATTCTGTCCATCCCTTCGGGTATCCCATCATCCACTCTAAAACCTCCGGGTGGGGACTGCCCCCTAGTATGTCGCAAATTTTCGCCTGACCATCCGTCCCCTGATTTGATTTTATCCTCGGCGATCGCCCCCGTATCTCCACCACTCTGACGACATTTATCGTTTCCGCGCATGTTGGAGTTGGTAACATTTGCAGATTCATTGGCAATGATCCACACCCTGTCTCGACGGTGCGGTGCCCCCAAAGCTCCAGATGGAATAACAATCGCCTCAGTGGAGTAGTTGATACTCTCCAGGTCATGAAGCACCTCATCGAGCCCCATATTGATGTGCCCAGTAACATTTTCACACAACAGCCAGCGAGGTCTTGCTGCTTTAACAATTCCGAATAGCGTTGGCCAGAGGTGGCGGTCATCATCCTCGCCTTTTTGCTTCCCGGCAACACTGAAAGGCTGGCAAGGGTATCCGCAGGTAATAAGGTCAATTGGTCCATGATTTTTTAAGTTTAATGTTTTTAGGTCGTCGTGTATTGGAACACCTGCAAAGTTCTTGTTGAGTATTTTCTGCGCCCAGGTGTCTATCTCGCAGAAAACAACGGTTTCGATTCCTCCTACCCATTGAGCGGCCAGGGCAAATCCTCCTATGCCGCTGCATAAGTCGGCGTGTCTGATTGTTTTCATAGCTTTGCCGCACAACGCTCCAGGTTGTCAACATAACGCCTGTCCCGGTCATCCTGCTCGATCCTGTTTATGACGACCTTCCCCGCCCAGAGAACGGTCGTGTAGCATGTCTTGCAGAATATCCGCCTGACTTCTTCAAGCGTGGCGTTGGTGTTCTGGTATGTGAGGTGCATGGCGACCTGTCGTTTCCATGCAAGGGGCTGTTTTCTGGAGGTGCCGTAATATTCCTTGATGGTGAGGTGAAGGATGCGGCGTATTTTTTCTGCGTATTGTATTGGTTTCATTGGTTTGTGGTTAAGTTGAGATGATGTCATCGAACCAAATGGAGAACATATAGGCGCATCCAGCCTCCTTGTGTTCATGCTTTGGCCCCCAACTAGTCATGCAAGCCGAAATGTGGTCGAACGCTTCTTGCGGATTGATGCCATCTTTGGGCTTTAATTGTAAATTTTCAGTACCTTTGAACATCATCGTATTCACTAGTTTAAGCCATTTATTGCTTCCGCTTTTAAATTCTTCTGGAACGTCTTTATATTCGGGGAGGTAGCCCTGATAGACTCCGAATGCTTTTTGTGCTGTGCTTATTTGTTTTGGTTTCATTGTTCTGTGGTGTTGGTGTAAAAACTCTTATTGATGTGTAAAAACTATTAAATCGGCGTTGTTTTGTGCTGGAACTGTTACGGCGTTAAACGCCCTCTGAGCGGTCTAGGAAGGCTTGTAAGTCGTTTGGCAGTTCGATTACCACATTGCTCTCTCGACGCAGCCTAGACGCTATCCTGGGGTCAAATTCGTCTGCTACCTGCTGCCGGGTAAGGTTGGAAGTGATGACAGTCCATCGGAAGGGGTTTTGCCCGGCTCCTGCTCTCCAGGACATGAGCTTGCAAATCTGGTCTTTCTCGATACGGCTCACATGCGGGTCTAGCTCGTCGATGATTAGCAAATCGGCTGTGTTGATACGTTTCAGCAGTCCGTGCATGTTGAGCGAGTCCTTGCCCGTCTCTGATGCCATGATGAATTCGCCCGTTCGTTGGTATATCTGCTTCTTGTCGTAACCATTTACCGGAACAAAGGTGGTTTCGATGTGCTGTTTAAAGAATCTGTATATTGCGTGCGCCAGGTGGGTCTTGCCTGTTTCGCTCGGCCCTAGTAGCGTGAGCCAATACGGGCGGTGATCGTCCTTGTTGACTGCCGACATGAGGAAATTAAACACATACATTTTCACCTCTCGGAACATCTCCGCCAGTTGCTCGTTGCCGTTATCGTCAAAATCCCAGTCAAAATCCTTAATCTGCTGAATCACATCGCTACGATATGCCCTCAACATGCTTCGATTTGTTTCCTCCTGCTGGGCAGGGGTAGGAGCGTCCGTGATTAAGCGTTCCCACTGATCGGTGGTTAACTCCATTGGATTTAGGATCGAATAGTCCTGTCCAGCCGTTTGTGATTGACTGGTTGATTGAGGCGATGGCGTCGTGTTCATTTAGTTTTGATAATTGGGTTAGTTGTTTTTTAATAGATGCGGGGGTGAGTTTTTGTCGTTTCTGTTTTCTGAATTCTTGCCATTCGTGCCAGGCTTCTCTGAATTGATTGGAATGTGGCAAGTCATCGAGACTCAAAACCATCTCCCCCCTTGGGGGTTTGGGGGTATTCTTCTTATGTGGATGTGATTGTGCTTGTGTATGTGAGTTAGTCGCCCCTTCCTCGCCCTCTGCCTGCCCTTGTCCTGCCCCGTTGTCCGCCCCGTTGTCCGCCCTTGGCTCGCCCTCTAACTGACTCGGGTGCTGCCGATCGTTTGTATTTACAGGGGTTCCAGTCGTTTCCTTGTCCGCCCCTAGCCTGCCCCGTTGTCCGCCCTCTGCCTGCCCCTTGCCTGCCCCTAGCCTGCCCCTGTTTTGAGCTATCTCATCGCCCTTTGTGATGCTATAAACACTCGTATCAAGTAGGTTTGCCACTGTTCCTTTATTCACCCCTGTAAATGAAGCCAGCCCATTCTTAGCTAGCCGCCTCTTAGCGACTCGGTAGCCCTTTTCCGTCAATCCGATCGACTTATAATCCCCGATGAATGCCTGCCCATATTCAAGACCGACAGGGGATTTCTCGTCTTTCTTCCACCAGGCGCGGAGTCCTATTTGCGTGAGTAATAGAAACGCGTTCGGGTATCTCTCCAGGAGCATCCTAGTCATCTCGTTATTGTGTAATGCTATCCAGCTGCTCATATCAAATCGCGTCGGTCGGGGGTTGTTTTCTCTCCCTGCTGTATCGGATCAGTGTTTGCTCGCAGCTTTTAATATAGTCGTTGAGTTCCGCGCAGCTTTGTTGGTATCTCCTTTTGAGCCGCCGCTTTTCCATGAGTAGGTGTTGTATGCGCGTCTTTGTCTCCATTGCTGAGCTAATCTTCCTAACCTCTAAAGGAAGGGCGTTGTATATTGCTGTCCAGTCTGTTTCTTCCGTGTTCATGATTCTGTGTCGGTCGGGGGTTGGTTTATTAGTAAATTGGCGACTTGATTCCATGAAAGAAAGCGGCTGAATCGCATAGAGTTTTGATGGCTTCCCATTGCTCCTTATTCAGTTCGTAATCCCCGAAATATTTGTATTCTATTTCTCCAAATGCCTTTTTGATGTCATCGGTAGATGGACCTAATTCAAGTTCCTTAAGAAAGGAATCACACTCCATGCTGATTGAGTCTCCTGAATCCCACGGCCTAGACGATAACTCTTTGATTTTCTCAGCGAATTCTTTTGGTGTTTTCATTATTTCAGCTGGTTTTGTTATTTAGAGTCAAGATACCACTGTCTACACTCATCGTTGCAAAACACATACCCGAACATTTCAGAGAGCATGTCTCCTTTATCATGGTTATGATGAACAGCTTTTTCGCAAGCTTCACAGTAGGTTATTAGGGTTTGGGTCGTTGGTTGGGAAAGGCTGGTCGTCTGTGGATAATTCTGAACGAAACTTGGGAACATAAGATCGAATGATGAATCTATAAGATCATCGTCAATCTTTTCAATTTCCTTATAATGATCGAACGATGCAAACGCGGCCTCGTAAATTTGCCAGAGTAACACTTTCGCGTATGACCCCGTGTTAATAATTGGCTGGTGATTTACTACTTCAATCATTCCAGCCTTGATAATATCGAATAATTCAATGGGGATGGCTTCTAGGTTATTGGGTTCTATTTTCATGATTCTGTGGAGTTCGGGGGTTGGGGTAACAGCATAAATAGTGTCGGTTGGTAATCATCATCGCATTCAATATCACCCTTCCACTCGGCGCCATCATGCCAGTAGTTGTCGTAGCAGTTGCCCCATAGCCATGTTTCATAATCGACAGCATCCTTGCCGCCTATCCAGATCGCGCGGCCTTCTTGGTGTAGCCACATCGGAACCCCTACGGGGGCGTCACTGACTGGTTTCCATTGTTGATTTTCCATAATAAAAAATAACCCAGCCGATACCGAAAAGAAATGTCGTGGAGGACGGGCCGGTATGGCTGGGTAGATTGGGAAATCTTGTAACTCGTCCTCCACAGATTGATTACTCGCGCATATTAGTCACCCCGCGCTGATGTGGCAAGATTTATCTCATAAAAGGTCATCTCTATCCGCGCGCCTTTCCCGTCGTCCCAGCGTTTCTTGAGTAAGCCGTCGCTGATAATGGAGTCGTCCTTGAATATCGCGTCGAGAATGGCCTTGTCCACATTGTCGCGGTCGGGTCGATGCCGGTGGATCTGCCCCCTATGCTGGTCCTTTTTCTTTTTCGACCAGGACTTCGGGATGGTGAAATACGCCGTCCAGTCAACTCGGTAGATAACCCCCCAGTCGATGGCCTCGATTATGAATGGATTCTCGTTCAGCACTTTGTTCAACGCGGCTTTAAACTCCCAATACCTGACAACGCAGGCGCGCTTTGCCCAGGCGTCCTTGCGCGTCATGCGAGGTTTGCCCATTGGGTCGATGTGGAATGTGATTGTTTGTGGTTTCATGTTTTACTTTGTAAGCGAATGGAAAAACTAATGGCGTTATTTTCCATCAGTCGGATAACTCCTTGTTCGGTTGAAGAATTTCTAATGCTTTTCGGCAAGCTGATTCATAGCGGGTGTGCATACGGTGTTGATTTATTGATAGTGTCTCTAAACCCTCCTCCATATCTTCGGCATTTTTACCTTTGTATGCTTCCATCAATTTAGGAATCGCCTCCAGATCACACATCAACTTACTACTGAGTAATTTATGGTGCTCGGCTAGTTCCTCCAAATCACCGAACAAGTCGCTGGACTCGACCGCTTGGAGCGTTTTAGTTTGTGATGTTTTATCGGGCATTTTATCGTATTGGTTTGTGATGTTTATTTGGGCGGCGGTTCAGCTCTACGTTCGGAAATAGGTGGTTGAGTCTGGCTTTCTGATACCTTAACTCGCATGCGTATTCCTTATCAGACGGGGTATATTGGCCTTCGTAATCATCGCAGCCTTCCCACTCATGCTTTTTAGCTGCTCGCTCCCACCCTTTCAGAAACCATTCCGAACAAGTCGAATCAGCCGACCCATCACCTTTAATAGTTGTTTTTTCTGTATTGCTCATTGGTTGTTTTCTGGTTGTGCTACCCTCGGGCGGGGCGGCTGTTCTTAGCGTTCGATGGAGTTAAGAAGACAATCCCTGAGCCAGTAGGTAGGGGCAATCTTGGTCGTGCTTGATGTCTGACATTTTCAGTTTAATGTAGTTATCTGTGGCCGAACTCCAGCACATAGGGCACGTTGTTCGCCCAATTCTATCATCTTCGCAGTAGTCGGCCTCCACGGACAGAACACTATTACACAGTCTCTGTATTTCCTCTTCTCTTGGGTTATTCATAGTTAAGAATCGAACAAGGCGATGAATCCGACCGCTAACCTGCCCAGAGTCGGGGGTGTGGTCGTGATTTCTCGCTTGCTCATTGGTTGTTTGTTTTGGTTTGGGCGGTCGGATTATCTATACGTTAGCTGATAATAATATTAAATTCATCAGCTATCATTTTTAATGATTTCTCCAACACTTTATAACAGCGCTCTTGGCTCGCCCTTTCCCTCGTAAATCCGTCCCTTAATAGGATGATTTTCTTATGCGCTTCGAGCAGGGCTTTTTGTGCCTCCCTTTTTGAATACTTAGTCACATCGGGCAGATCGTAATAATCAGGCCTTGGGGGATGTTTAGGGATAGCATCTAACAAATCCTTGCACTCGACCTCACTAGCAGCGCTGTCGGGTTCTTGATTGGTTTCTGGTGTATTTGGCATTTGAATGTTTGGTTATGGTTTTGATCGGCGGGTGAAGTCAGACGTTCAGCTACTTACTAGAATCCGCATGTTTCTGGAGTTTAGCCCCGACATACATCGAGACGATTGAAACGCTCGCGGTTACGATGCTGGCCAGGGCTTTCGCTTGAGTCTCACCAAGGGATTCCCCGCGTATCAACGGCGCGGAACATGCCATCACTACGACCGTGCAGATTGTTAATGTCAGCATTGCTACGATCCAATCGACTGGTCGCCATTTAGGGTTGGTGCTCATTTCGTGTCTACATCGGGAAACTCACTGCGTATTCGACCCCGCTGCTCCTATCCATGGCGCGAAGTTCGGAGCGTATCTGTTCCTCCAAGTTGTCTTTTCTGAGCATGTCATACGCATAGGCGGTGATCTTTATGGACGATCCGTCTATGAGTGTGTTTGACGGCGGCGGTTTCATCTGGTCTGCGAGTGGCGGTGTCATTGGATTAGTTGGTTATCTATCGGCTTCGATTGTAGCGTCTGGAAAGTCCAAACATGCTTGGCGGTATCTCCTAAGCCATGGGAGGAAATTTTCATACGTTCCCCATCCATTTTTAGACTCGTGTTTTTTGAATCGTTCAGGGTCATCCTCCATTTGTTCAATCATCAGGCGTAGAGGCTTAACTAATTCTTGAGCTGTCTTAATTCCCACTTCATCTGGTCGCCAAATGTGTTTATACATCCCTGCTTCCTCGGCCATAGACGTAAGGTTGTGTGTGATGTTTTGAGAAAACACTTCAGTCGGTTGTGTTCTTATCAATGTTATATCTAGACTCATTGTTTTACATGTTAAGGTTCCAAGGATCGAATGAATTAAATGGCACATCATCGTTTACTTGATCTGTCCCGCCCTGCCCCGCACCATCTGGCATCGGGTGCCCGGCTTGGCTGTGCTGATGGTCTGGCGCGTATGTGGGATTGCTCTGCGCCCTGTTACCTGATGCGTGTCGTTCCCCTTGCGGCTCGTAGTCCCGCTTCTCAAATAGGGATAGCCACCCGCTCCAGTCTGGCGTTACCGGCACAGCGTCGAGCTTGATTGAGATATTACCCCCCTCATGCGTGAATGCTGCCCCGCATTTGATGTATTGTTTCTTTTCCTCGCCGTCCTTATTCTTATAAGTTCCTACGGTCGCCATTACGTCGTGTGTGT
>SMUX01176544.1_pt1 | contig 13704 bp, 12 predicted proteins | sample 2456431 | NCBI WGS metagenome assembly SMUX01 (sample SAMN11095930, study PRJNA526329) | marine sediment metagenome | biome: Marine sediment; feature: Surficial sediment; material: Deep marine sediment; isolation source: Hadal surficial sediment | place: Pacific Ocean | collected 2014-11 | depth... | reverse complement strand
GCCTTTAAGGGCGCAGACGCAGAGGAAGGAGCAGGGGTAAGAATCATAAAGAAGGTTCTTGAAGAGCCGCTCAGGGGGATAGCAGGCAATGCAGGATGGGACGGATCAATTGTAGTGGGTAAGGTAAGTGAGCAGAAGGGGTCACATGGTTTTGATGCCGCGAAGCTTGAGTACCGCGACCTGATAGCAGCTGGAATTATCGATCCTGCCAAGGTAACAAGGAGCGCTATGATAAACGCGGCAAGTGTAGCGGGACTACTCCTTACAACAGAAGCCCTTGTTGCCGACAAACCAGAACCTGCCGGAGGAGATGCCGGAGGCGGTGGTGCAGGGTTGCCATCCGTAGGCGGCATGATGGGCGGCATGGGTAGCGGCATGATGTAGACTGCTCTAAAAACTAAAAAACGAAATCAGTTATCAATGAAAATAGTAAGGCGGGCTGAACTTAATTGGGTAGCCCGCCTTTTTTATATTCTTGAACGGTGTAAGTCCGATTGTCTATTTGGTAATCTCGTAAAACAGATCTCAAATTTTCTCCGACAGATATGAAGGTACTATATTAACTATTCAAATACCCGAAGCACCATTTCCAAATTATTCAGGTCATCGAATAAGTGGTCAGGACTGTGTTCTTCTAATTCTGCTCTGGAGTAACTGCCGGTAGCAACGCCAACCGTTACAGCTCCGGCTGCTCTTCCGTGATTTATGTCATATGGGGTGTCTCCGATGACGAATATTTTTTCAAAATGAGATGGGTGAGCAATGTGGTTTTTTGCCCTGTCTAGGGCTTTTAGTATTAGTTGTTCTCTGCTATGGGAGTCAGAACCAAATCCTCCGAACTTAAAGTGGTTATCTAAACCCGCACTTCTAAGTTTGATCCACGCCCCTTCCTCAATATTTCCTGTGGCAACTCCGAGAACCATATCTTTTCTAGAAGTTAAGTTCTCAAGCAGTTTTATGACACCCGGCATAACTGTAATCTCTGATTTTCGGGTTTCTTCTTCGAGGAAAGGGACATAGTGTTTATACAGTTCTTGAGCTTCTTCTTTGGAAAAATCTCTATTGAGCTCATTCATAAAAATCTCTTTTAAAATTATAGGGTCGGTTTTTCCTGCGGCGTCAATTCGATTCATCGCGTTTTTAATGCCATATATTTTTTCAAATGCCCGGTTTGCCGCTCTTGTCCCTGCGCCGTTCGTTAATAACAATGTCCCGTCTATATCAAAAAGTAAAAGTTTCATAGGTCAATTCGTATTGATATTTTCAATTGCTGTTGTGTAGAATTCACTTTCAAGCTCCCACAGCTCGTATGCCTTTTTTGATGCTGCGGTTAGTAACCCTGTATTCGGATTCTCTTTTTCACTAATGTCTTTCAGCATTAATGCTATATCACTCCATTTACTGCCGATCAAGTCCATTTTCTGGGACAATTTAAGTTCCTTAAGAGAAGGAATGATATCCTCAGCTTCTATTAAAAAATCTCTATATATCCATCTGAAACCGGCTCCCCCCACCCCCCTTTTCTTTATTACTTGATATCCAAACCTGCAGCACCATTTCCAATCGGAAACATCTTTCCAATTAGGGAGGTCCTCGGACCAGAGTTTTATCTTATGCACTCCCGATTCACCCCTTCCACCTGTATAGCCACTCAGCATCTTTCTCGCGTTTTCACAAATAGCCATGGGAATGATTTCGGTTAAGGGTCTTATACGCCTATCAATATTTACCTCGATATAGTTATTATCTAAGGGATTGGATGGATCCTTTGAGGACATACCCTCTTTGAAATTATCATAAGGTACTTTTTGAAGTCCCTCTAAATGGTTATCAGCTACAAACATTGTTTTGGTATCGTCGTCATATCCCCAAACAGATACTATGTGTCCCGGAAAGTGCGTAGAGGAATTATAATAATCCAAATAATATATGTCGGTTTGAATTATGACTGGAATGTCTTCGTCTATATATTGCTTCACAGTATCTAGGACGTTTTCATTTGCATGTTTCCATAAAGTTGATTTGTCCATTAGGCTCAGAAAAGTTGTTTCCATAGCCGGCCCCCTGACAAATATCATATGTGAAGGGCTTATGTCATCTCTTATAGAATAATAAAAACCAAGTCCTCCGCCAATTCCAAAACACATAGGTTCCGACCAGTTATATCCGTAGTGCGTCATCACGTCTCTCAATGTAACAGAGCCGCAGTGAAGACCCGGGATATGTACCCAGTTCTTAATTATCTTTTTCATCGACGTATAAACCTACCATAAGATCATTTTTTTTTACTATATAATTGCTCATTTTATATAAATAAAAGATGGCCAGAAAAATTAATATCATTAATACCGATGAGTACTATATTATTATATGAAATTAGTTTATACTATTAGCAGGGTGATAACTGGATTCTTGATACGGTCTGTGGATTCAAGTAGCAGAACTACTATCTAAGCCTATATATATTTTTAGTTTATATGACCTTGCCATCATCCTCCAAAGGGCGAGCTGGGGAAAAGTTTTTTTCACTAGCTTGCCCTTGTTTTTTTTAACACTCAATGCATCTTATGTCTTTAAATTTCATCCATTATAATAAAGCCTATATATATTCTATTTGTATAAACTCTAATGCCTTGGAGGCACCTTAAATGAATAAAGTGAGATATCTAATAACATTAGTTTTTTTCTTGATAATAATCCCTTTTTATTCGAGTGAGTCTCAAGAACATAACAATTCTTCAGCCATTGTGGATTCCCAAGATTTTAAGGATTACTGGTACGATGGGAAAGCTGAAATCACTAGCTACAAGCTTGAGCAGGCCCGTTATGGTGAACTTCACGAAGGCTATGTAGTTCTCGTGTTTGTTACAGAGGATTTTTCAAAATCAAAGCAGGTGAAGCTGGATCACCCGCAAAACGCAAAGGGGGACGACGTTAAAGTTCTTAAGCTTAACAGGATAAAGAAATTCGATACCGGTATATATCGCTATTCAATGATGGACTCGGTTTTTACCCCTGTCTATATGGATGAATATCCTAACACTCTTAAGGTTACCTCCTCATCGCAGGAGTGGTGCGGTAATACATTTACTCAGTTAAATCTTGATAGTAACGGTTATGAAGTGAGGAGCTTTTCATATTTTGAATCCGAGGGTGACAGAACATTTAGTCTCCAGAAAGAAGTCCTCGAAGATGAGTTATGGACACGCATAAGGCTCGAACCGGAAAGTCTGCCTGTAGGCAGGATAAAAATAATACCTGCCGCTATGGCATCCAGACTTACTCATAAAGAGTTAGAGGTTGAAATCGCGGAAGCATCTCTTGGGCAGAATCCTGATGATTCTAATCTGATGAACTATAAACTAGTTTATGATGATTCGGGACGCACTATGAAAATCACTTTTAGCAAAACATTCCCCTATGAAATAATATCATGGGAAGAAACTTATTTAAGCGGTTTTGGAGCGAATGCTAAAACTCTTACAACAAAGGCTACAAGGAATAAAGTATTGATTAGCGATTATTGGAATCAGAATAAGCCCCTTGACCGTGTGTTGAGAGAGAAGCTTGGTTTGAATAGATAAGCGACCCCGGAGCGGGGCCGCTTATCTAATAACTTTCAATTAATCTCAACTTTAATTTCTTTAGGTTTAGCTTCTTCCTTTTTTGGGAGAGTCACCTTAAGTACGCCGTCCTTGTAACTAGCAGTAATGTTCTCAGCGTTCACATTATCTGAAAGAACAAAGCTTCTAGTAAAACTACCGTAACTGCGCTCAACTCTTACGTAGTTCTCCTTATCGACCTTCTCTTCAAATTTCTTCTCACCATTTAATGTGAGAGTGTTGTCGTTTAGATCAATCTTGATTTCCTTTTTTTTCAGTCCTGGCAGCTCGGCATTCAATACGTAAGTGTTTTCAGTTTCGTAAATGTCTACCTTTGGGGACCAGGATGCTTCGTCTGTTGCTTCTCCAGAGTGAAAACCCCGGCCGAATTCGTTAATCAATCTGTCTACATCGCTGTAAAACGGTTTAAATCCTCTAAATGGCTCCCAAACTTTTAATCTCATTTTTTTGACCTCCGTGGTGTCTAATTTTTTTCCTACACTTTGAAATTAGTCACGCTTTTTAGTTAGTCAAGGTAATTTTTTTCAAAGTGGAAAAATGAGGTTATTTTAATTAGCCTTGAGAGGGAGAACTTAAATGCTAACTGCAGAAAAGCTAATTAAAATGTTCAATATGAAGCCGCTACCTAAAGAGGGGGGATACTATTGTGAAACTCATCGCTCCGCTCACGTGCTTCCCGGATCTTCATTACCTGAGCAATATGAATCAGAAAGAGCGCTTAGTACCGCAATTTACTATCTACTTACACCTGATACACAGTCCTTATTACATCGACTGCCTGCTGATGAAATATTTCACTTCTATCTTGGTGACCCGGTATTAATGCTACAGCTCTATCCGGACGGCACAGTCAAAACAATACTTCTGGGACAGGATATAGATGCTGGCCACTTTGTTCAGGTTATTGTGCCTAAAGGGGTGTGGCAGGGCTCTTATTTGTTAGAAGGGGGGAGATTTGCACTTATGGGTACCACTATGGCGCCCGGATTTGATTTTGCTGATAATGAAATTGGAGATAGGGAGACTTTAATTAGCCTATATCCGTCGCGCCAAGATGTAATAAGAAGGCTTACTCTTTAAACTTTTCTAATTTTAGAAGTGATTCTTTATTGTTTTCTTATACGACCAACTATAATTTAATTTCAACATAGGCTTTTTCTCTTATACCTTTTAACCATGATTGTAGCTGGACTTCCGCTTTTTGACGGTGGAGTATTCGTCTTATTTCTTCACTTTCACTTTCACTTATGTAAGTCTCATTCTCTGATTTCTCATCATTGCTATTGCTGCTGGGTTTTGTTCGATTAAGAACCTTTATAATATGATATCCTGCAGGGGATTGGACAGGTCCTGACACTTTTCCTTCAGGTGTTCTTTCTACTGCAATTTCAAGAGGTTCTATTAAATCTCCCTTTTTAAAAATACCTAAGTTGCCCCCTTTATCGGCTGTAAAGCTGTCATCGGAGTATTCTCTTGCCAGGATTGCGAAATCATTTCCCGATTTTGCTAATTCTGCGACTTCAACAGCTCTGTCCTGGGCGTCAGGAGTGTCCGGGGATATTAAAATATGAGCAATCTCTACTTCCTCCTTAGGTCTCTCTGTGATGCCTGAATAGTCACCCGTATAGTCAATAGCTCCGTAATTCTCTTCGTAATATTTTTTTATTTCGTCATCAGTTACCACAATTCTATTTTTTAACTGAGACTCAAGAAGTTTATTGCCCAAAGTTTGTGTTCTCCATTGTTCTCTAAAAGTTTCGGGTGTAAGGTTTTGTTTCTTTAGGACTTCTTCCATCTGATCCTCAGTCAAGTTGTATTTACTTCTCACTTGTTCTATGCTCGCGTCGAGCTCCTCTTTGGTTACTGTAATACCTCTTCTATTAGCCTCTTGCTCAAATAGTTTTGCTTCGACCATCTGGTTCAAAATGGTTCTCTCATCTATTTGCTCTGTGGAAGTGGGGTTCATACTGAGTGCGGCCTCTCTTAGCTCAGATAAAGTGATTAGATCATCGTTAACGATAGCTACTACTCTATCTATTACTTCTTGAGCCCCTAGCGGAGTAGATATAAAAGCTATGATAAATAATGCAAATGTAATTTTGAAAAGATTATTTTTACTTAGGTTCACTTTTTATTATCTCCTGTAATCTATCTTTATATACTCTGACTCCCCATTGTTCTCTTAGGCCGTTTATGTAATTAAGGAGTCTCTCGTTAGTTAATTTTGAGCGTATGATCCGCTCGACCTGTCCATATGGGGGAAAATCAGGTTCTTGATTTGCTTTAATTATAAGGTACCCGCCCTGAACTTCAAACGGTTTTGTGATTTCTCCTTCTTTAAGCTCAAATATTTCGTTATCTATCTGTTGGGGAAACTTCCCCCGATTAATATATCCTACCTTACCGCCCTTTTTTTTCGAAATCGGGTCATCTGAGTACTCAAGCGCGAGCTCTTCAAAACTCTCACCAGCATTTGCCTTACTTGAGACGAGCTCGGCCTTGGATAGTGCGGATTCACTAGAAATACCATTTTCAGGATTAGTTTTTATAAAGATTTTACTTATTTGTATACGCTCAAACTCTTTCTTGTTTTGATCATAGTACATCGTAATATCGTCATTATTTAATTCTAATTCACCTAAAATTTCTTTGCCGAAGGTTTTTATTATAAGCTGTTTCTTATAACGGTCGATTTCTTCTTGAATATCACCCCTATTTTCAAATCCTCTTTTTAAAGCCTCGTTATATAAAACTTTTTCGTTTATATGAGTGTCTAAAAATTTATTTAGTTTTTCCGGAGAAGAGCTATAAATAGATCTTTGTTTATAGGAAAGTTTGTTGAGTTCATCCCTCAGGTCGTCTTTGGTTATACTTTCTGAGCCGACTAGGGCTAAGATATCTGACGGTGCTTCTTTGGTTTCATTATTAGAGTTGTTGCAGCTGAAAATGAACCCAATTGTTAAAATCAGGATTAAGATTCTCATCTATTCTTTTCTCCAAATCTAATTGTCAGTGAGGTTTTTGTTTTGCCTTCTCAATCTTGAGTAAATCTTTCAATATATTTTTTGTCTCGTTAATAGAATCTTCATTTTCATAAAGTACTTCCATTTTTCCCTTAGGAGGGAAGCTGGTATGAAACTTTGAATTTTCTGAGAATATTATAACAGTTCTTTTATTCCTAATCTCAGCTTTTTCAATAGAGAGCCCTTTCATTAAAAGTTTTAAATCTATTAACTCTATGAGGTTTAATGTAGGCTCAGGTATGTCGCCGAACCGGTCTGTTAACTCTACTCTTAAATTTAGGATTTCCTTTTTAGAGCCGATTGCAGATAACCTCTTATAAATAAGTAGTCTCTCAGCGTCAGTAGAGATATAATCATCAGGGATGAAGGCCGGTAAGTTAAGAGATATCTCAGGTTCGGTCTCTTCTTCTTGAGCCTCACCCTGGAGTCTTTTGACTGCACCTTCTAACATATCCAAGTAGAGTTCAAGGCCTACATCAGCTATATGTCCCGATTGTTCATTTCCAAAGAGGTGCCCGGCACCTCTTATTTCAAGATCCGAGAGAGCAAGTTTAAATCCTGATCCAAGCTCTTTAAATTCTGATATTACTTTGAGTCTTCTTTTTGCTTCATCAGTGAGGGGTCTTGTGCTGGGAATTAAAAAATATGCATATGCTTTTTGCTCAGACCTGCCAACTCTGCCCCTTAATTGATATAAATCCGCAAGCCCGAATGTATGAGCATCATCTATTATTATCGTGTTTGCTCTCGGAATATCCAATCCTGATTCTACAATTGCGGTTGTTACCAGTATATCTATGTCGCCCTTAATAAATTTCCCTATACTCTCCTCAAGCGGTTTTTCCCTCATTCTTCCGTGAGCAACTTCGATCCTGGCATTGGGCACAAGCTCTTGCACACGATCTGCGACTCTGTAAATATCCTTTATCCGATTATGGATAAAAAACACTGATCCGCCGCGCCTTATTTCCTTAGAGACAGCTTCAGTGATTATATTTGAGTTTGATTTATAAATATGTGTGTCTATTGACTGTCTGCCTTCCGGGGGAGTTGTAATTAGGCTAATATCCCTGATTTTAGCGAGAGAGAGTTGGAGGGTTCTGGGAATAGGTGTCGCGCTTAATGAGAGTACGTCAACTCCTTGTTTTAATTTTTTAAGCTTCTCTTTTTGAGATACTCCAAATCTGTGCTCTTCATCAATAATGAGCAGTCCTAAATCCTTAAATTTGATTTTATCATTAAGTAGTTTATGAGTTCCGATAATGATATCGACTTTGCCCTCTTTTAGTTTTAAAATTGTCTCTTTTTCCTGTTTGCCGCTTTTAAATCTGGACAGGACATCAATCATAATAGGATATTCCTTTAATCTGTTAAGAGCAGTTTTATAGTGCTGGTCCGCAAGGAGCGTAGTGGGTACTAGAAAGACTACCTGCTTTCCGTCCATAGCAGCTTTAAATGCCGCTCTCAGAGCAACTTCAGTTTTACCGAAACCCACATCTCCACAGATTAACCTGTCCATTGGTTTTGAGGATTCCATATCCTGCATAACGTCTTCAATAGCAGCTTCCTGATCAGGAGTTTCTTCATAGTCGAACTCTAACTCAAACCCCCGGTATGTCTCATCTCTTTTTGAATACTTAAACCCCTTTTCCGCTTTTCTACGTGCATATAATTCAAGGAGCTCTCCAGCCACATTCTCTACGGCTTTCCTTACTTTTTTAACCCTTGTGTTCCAGCTTTGGTTCCCAAGTCTGTCTACCTTATGCGGTTTACCATCGCCTATATATCTCTGGACTAGCTTAAGTTTATCGACGGGTACATATATTTTATCTCCACCGGCATATTCACATTGTATAAAATCACTTTCCGTATTGCCTATTTTTAACTTTTTAAGGTTCCTAAAGATTCCAATGCCAAACTCCACATGCACAATATAATCACCCGGTTTAAGTTCGCTAAAGGAGGTAATAAAAGCCGAGGGTACATCCTTTCCCTTTTTGTAAGTAATCCTATTTTTCTTTTCCCCAAATATTTCTTCCTCGGTTAGTATCTCAAGCTTTGCTTCCTGAAATTTAAAGCCCTTAGCTAGGTCTCCCAGACGTGAAGCTATATTTTCGTAACCACGCTCTTTTAGCAGATATAGAATTTTGTCGCGTTCGTTTTGTGTTTTAAATGCTAAAAGCAGGGAATATCCGTCATTTTGACATTCTTCTATTTTTTCTGACAGTGTATCTATGGGAGAATCCCCATCATTGGCCCATTTGATTGATATCGGCTCTGCATTGAACCTGACGGTTTTATTCTTATCATTAGATACGTCTAAGTCTCTTAAGAGCATGTTTTGGAATGCCTTAACTTTCTTTTTAATATAATCCTCAGTGAAAAAAAGCTCTTGGATAGCGGGAGCAATTTTAAGTTGTTTTTTTAAGATAGCTTCTGTTTCCGGCAAGGATTCTACAAAGGTTTCAACAGAACTCAAGATCTCCTCTGGTTCATCTTTTATTATTAATGTATCAGCGGGCAGGTAATCAAATATTGAACTTAACTTTGGATAAAATGAAGGAAGAAGCCATTCAATATTGGGGATTCTTTCTCCTTTTTCAATTTCCCCAATGATCTGAAGTTTATTTCGGGCCGGTATTCCATCTTCATCTGCTCTTGTTTTTAAGTATTTTGTCGCTCTATCGATTGATTTTTGATCCAGTACAATACCGCTTGCCGGTAAAAATACAGCGTTTTCTATTTTCTCGGTTGATTTTTGGTCCTCTATATTGAAAATTCTAATTGAACCCACTTCATCTCCAATAAATTCAAGCCTTATTGGGTTGTTCTGTCCGGGTGAGAATATGTCTAAAATAGAGCCCCTAGTGCTAATCTCCCCCCGGCCTTGTACAAAGTCTGTTTCTACATAGCCAGTTTGCTTGAGACGAATTATAAATTCTTCTCTTAATAGCAAGTCCCCTTTAGTAATTTCCATGACAAAATTATAAAAGGATTTCCTAGGCACAATTCTTTCAAAGAGAGCACCTATTTCAGCAATTACCGGCTGCCCACTCATTGCACAGTAGAGCCAGTTAATTCTTTCCTTTAATAACAGTGATTTTGATGAAAAGAGGGCTTCTCCCCACCCGGGCTCCTTTTTTAATAGGACAGGAGGGGGTTTTGGAAGAAAGAATGATAGATTTTTTGATGCCGATTCTGCCTTCTTTTTTGTAGGAGATAAGAAAAGAACAGGTCTTTTAATAGTACTTAAGATTTCTGATACTAGATAAAATTTGGAAGAGCCGCTCAGACCGGAGAGAGATATTATTTTTTCTCCAGAGTCTATTTTACTTAAGAGATTTTTAAAATTTTGGCTGCTAAAAAGGTTCTTATTTACAGTTTCTGAAATACTAGATTGTTTACTCACGATTTATACTAAGGGAGTTTCCTTATAGTCCTTAATTTCCCGGGCTATTTCCTCTCCCATCTCTTTACATCCTAATTTTATCATTCCTTCATGATATATATCTGCAGTTCTAAAACCTTTCTCAAGAACTCTTTCTACTGCTTCTTCTATTACTCTTGCAGGCTGGTCCAGATCAAATGAGTATTTTAGCATCATTGCGGATGTTAGGATCATGGCAATGGGGTTTGCCATATTTTGCCCGGCAATGTCGGGAGCGCTTCCGTGAACGGGTTCGTATATTGCACCTTCTCCTATACTGGCCGAGGGCAGCATTCCTAGAGATCCTGTAAGCTGAGCGGCTTCATCACTTATAATGTCGCCGAACATGTTCCCGGCGAGCATTACATCGAAGCTCTTAGGTCTTCTTATTAACTGCATAGCTGCATTATCTACATAAAGGTGCTCTAACTCCACATCAGGATATTCGGTTTCCCCAATTCGTGTAACTGTTGTTCTCCAGAGCTGCATAACTTCAAGCACGTTAGCTTTATCAATTGAGGTTAGCTTCTTATTTCTTTTTCTCGCGATATCAAAAGCGACCCTTGCGATCCTTTCAATTTCTAGAGTTGTATAGCTCAAAGTGTTAAATCCTTTTTCCTGACCATCCTTAAGCTTCTCAATACCCCGAGGACGACCAAAATAGATACCTCCAGTGAGTTCTCTTACTACCATAATGTCTACACCCTCAACAACTTCTCTCTTTAGTGTTGAGGCATCGGCAAGAGCAGGGTATACAATAGCCGGCCTTAAATTTGCAAATGCATCAAGTTCTTTTCTTAAAGCAAGAAGACCGCTTTCGGGTTTATTCTCATGAGCTAGGTTTTCCCATTTAGGACCTCCTACTGCTCCCATCAGAACAGCGTCGGCTGATTTGGCTTTCTCTATCACTTCATTGGTTATTGGGATACCGTGTTCGTCAATTGAAGATCCGCCGAATAACTCTGTTTCAAATTCAAAATCTATATTATGTTTTTCTCCTATAATATTAAGAATATCAAGACTTACGTTTGTTACTTCAACTCCAATTCCGTCTCCGGGAAGAACCAGTACTTTAGGCAATTTATATCTCCTTTTCTAAATTAAGGTGTTCCGTATTTTACCCAGAGTGTATCGGATGGGAAAGTGTTTATCTTAAAACTGTGATAAAGAATTAGTAGCAGCCACTTTTTTCTTTTTAAGCTAATCTTCTGCAAATGTTATCCTAGTTTAACTCTTTTCAAAAAATCATAAAATATTAAGCCTAATTATTTCGCTGATTATGTATATAAAAAGGGAGTTCTAAAAAATCTGAATTGAAAATTGGAAATATAATAATGGGGTAAGAAAAATAACAAATCGGTCAAGATCCAAGATCATGAGCTGCCCGTTGGGCCAGCAGCCGGTCAAAGTGAGAACAGTACTGGAATCAACTACTTGATCAGCAATAAATCAATCATTGCGATTTTTTTTCTTTCTTATTTCATTCTTGGTTTTTATACCTTCTCTCGGGAATGATTTTGCTTGGGATGACGTTTCTTATATCGAAAAAAGAGCTTCAATTCTTAATTTCTCTTCGAAATGCGAATACACAGGATATTGTTAATGAAGCAAGGTCGATTCTACAAATGAAATAGAAGCTCTTTATGCTAATATTATGTTCATAATAAGCAAAATTATCCTATGTAGTTTCTAAGTATGCCTATACCTTCTATATGAACTTCTATAGTATCGCCCTTTCTCATTGGGCCAATTCCCGATGGAGTCCCGGTTGATATTATATCGCCTGGAAGAAGAGTCATGACATTTGAAATGAAGCTTACTAATTTAGGAACATTAAAGATCAGCATGGATGTATTAGAGCTTTGTTTTATTTCTCCGTTTAAGTATGTCGCTATATGTAAATTAGAGGCGTCAAGGTCAGTTTCTATAAATGGTCCAAATGGAGCAAATGTATCAAACCCTTTACCTCTTGTGTACTGCAAGTCCTTTGCTGTAAGATCTCTGGCGGTAATGTCATTTAGACATGTATATCCGAAAACATAGTCTAGCGCTTCATCTATATTAACGCCCTTTGCCCTACTTCCCATCACAACCGCTAACTCGCCTTCATAGTCAACCCTGGAGGACATATGATCTGGATATATAATAGTATCTTCATGTCCTATAATTGCCGTGTTAGGTTTTATAAAAAGTCTAGGATCTTCAGGTAGCTTACTATTCATTTCCTCGGCGTGATCCCTGTAGTTCAATCCTACGCATACTATTTTTGTTGGCGTGCATGGTGGAAGAATTTTAACGTCATTAATATCATTAGTTATATCTGTTGGCATGTAATCTCCAAACAGATCCCACTCTATTTCCCTGATTAGCTCTCCTTCAAGTACCCCATATTTTTCTATCTTATCTTTTTCTTCATATCTTATGTATTTCATTGTTCACCTCAGATATTATAGCTAATTTCAATATTTTACTTCTCTTAAGTAAAGCCCGTGTGCCGGGGCAGCATATATGAATTTTGTTTTCTCTCCAGTATCAAGAATCTTTGAGAAGTCCGAAGGTGTAATTCTTCCTTTACCAACTTGGACCATTGTTCCCACTATGAGTCTAACCATTCTCTTAAGGAATCCCGTGGCTTCTATACTGAATTCCAGAATATCCTTGTCTACTTGTTCAATTCCTGTACTTAAAACCGTCCTGACTGTCGTTTTTACCTCTGTACCAGATTGAGCAAATGCTTTAAAGTCGTGTTCACCTATGAGATATTCAGCGGGTTTCTTCATTAGATCTAATTCAAGAGGTTGGGGTATATACCAGGACCTATTTCTAAGAAGTGCGGAAGGGTGAGGACTATTAAATATCTTATAGATATATGTCTTGCTCTTTGCTGAATACTGTGCATGAAAATCTAGATCCACCTCTCGGGCATCTAATATTGTTATATCTTTAGGAAGAGTAGAATTAAGACCCATCTGAAATTCGACAGCTTTGATATTACTTTCAGTCTTAAAATTGGCAACTTGCCCCAGTGCATGCACGCCGGAGTCAGTTCTTCCCGATCCGAAGAGAGCGATGTTTTCTCCAGTAATGCTCTCTAAAGCATTCTCTATTTCTTCTTGTATTGTCGGCCCTTCGTGTTGTCTCTGCCATCCAAGGTAATTAGTTCCTTCATACTCTATAACAATCTTGATGTTTCTCATTTACTGTATCCCGCCTTTATCAAGCTTGATTCTGGGATCCAGGTATACATACAATATATCTACAATCAGGTTGGCTAGTACAAGTATAATCGTATATACGATAGTTATTCCCATTACTAAAGGGTAGTCCCTGTTTGAAACCGCCAGCACGAAAAATCTTCCTATTCCGGGGATAGCAAAAATGTGCTCTACTACAAAGGAGCCCGTTATTAGAAAAGCTGTTATGGGTCCAATTACAGTAACAACCGGAATCAAAGCATTTCTCAGAATGTGTTTTGTAACGACTATAAAATTGCTAAGCCCCTTTGCACGTGCTGTTCTAATAAATGGCGCTTCTGAAGTTTCTAGCATACTTGCACGTATCAGACGAGCCAGATAGGCCGCGGGGCCGGCGGCAAGTGTCAGCGCAGGAAGCACTATATGGCTCGGACTTC
>SMUX01277511.1_pt1 | contig 13718 bp, 14 predicted proteins | sample 2456431 | NCBI WGS metagenome assembly SMUX01 (sample SAMN11095930, study PRJNA526329) | marine sediment metagenome | biome: Marine sediment; feature: Surficial sediment; material: Deep marine sediment; isolation source: Hadal surficial sediment | place: Pacific Ocean | collected 2014-11 | depth... | reverse complement strand
TTGCGGTCATTATTTTTGTCGCAATTCCCGCGCCCCTTTTTATCGTCTTGCATTTCATTACAAAGTGGAAGCAGTCCCGCGAGATCTCGGGAGGAGACGAGGAAATGTTGGAGGATCTGTGGCGATTGTCGCAGAGACTCGAAGAGCGACTGGAAACGCTGGAGAGCATATTGGATAGTGAACTGCCTGATTGGAGGAGGAAACTATGAGCAGAGACGCCTGGAATCTGGATGATGGCCCGTTGAGAGGCCTTTACCGTGATCGTGAGAACGGCTGGATTTTCGGAGTCTGCGCGGGGCTAGCGGAATTCGGAAACTTCAATCTTGGTACCATACGCGTCATCGTCGTGATCTGCCTGTGCCTTTTCACTTGGGCAACGGCGTTGATCTACATCGCTGCGACATTGCTGTTTCGTGCGCGGCCGCTCATCTATGCAGGTAGAAAGAATGAGTACGAATTCTGGCGTCGTCGGGGACGGGACGACCGCTGGAGTCACTCATGAGCCGATACGACTCCATCCCCCGCCGGCGGTTTTATCGCAATCGAGAGAAGGCCATGCTGGGTGGTGTATGTGCCGGCCTCGCTGATTATTTCGGATTCAACCTGAGAATGACTCGAGTACTGGCATTTATCGCTTTCCTGATGGCCATGCCGATGACACTAATAGCCTATTTTGGCACTGTGTTGTTGATTCCTGCCGGACCGCCCGCAAGTAAGCAAGCAGAGTATGATCCGGAATTCAGAAGAGCCGTCAGATCGGCACCTGCCGAGACAGTGAACGACGTGCGCCGCCGGTTTCAATCGCTGGACAGCAGGCTGGCGAGGCTGGAGCGTTACGTAACGTCGTCACGATTCAATCTCGACCAGGAATTTCGAAATCTCTGAATATCATGAACCTGATTCGCAAACATTAAGGGACACAGATGAACAATACATTTGTATTCGTGCTCTACATCATCGCAATTGTGATGTGTGCAAACGTTTGTCGCGCGTACCTAAAGCACCGCTACAAAAAGCCTGAGGTCGACACGGAGCTGGAGGAATCGCTGGAGAAGATCGGCGTATTGGAGGAGCGAGTCCAGGTTCTCGAACGCATCATCACAGAGAATCGCTTCGACCTGAAGAAGGAAATTGACCAGCTCTGAGCAGGCGGCGGCCAAATGACCCCTCAGCAGTTGCCATCGGTACTTGACGTACTCGCGAAAGCAAACGAGGAGAGGACTTACCTCGTCGTAAGCCGGTCGGAACCGCCGCCGCCAATAGAACAGTTCTTTCCCGTGGACTCGTCGGTGGAATGGCTATGCCATGTCCACTCAGTCGAAGATATGGTAGCCGTCGAGCGGGCCGACCTCAGTATCGTCTTTGATCAACTTGAACATATGGAGAAGACAAATGCAGTACATCTTCTCAGTCGTCTACGTGATCAACATAGTAAAAGGGTGTTGTTGCACTGTGCAGATCAGACCCATTCAAAACAGGAATTAATGGCGCTTGGGTTCATAGAGCAAAAACACCCCTCATCAGACGGGCGTTTATTTCTGTACGATCCGGATCTTTTCTTTCCGCGGCGCGACTGGAACACGCCGGACAAATGGGCAAACCCGGAGAACTTCAAGAAGTATCGATGGTGATCTTCTAATTTTTGCGACTTTTGTAGGTTCTCACCTCTTCATTAAACTGTGCAGCGATTGTCTCCATGTCGTCAATGGCAGCATTGTGCTTTTTTACCAGCATCTCATCGCGTTGCGCGGCGACAATTAGATCGGGTTCTTCGATACCGGCGCGGTCGTGCTTGTCTTTATCCTCGATGCAAGCGAGGTACTCTTCCATATCCGCCATAAATTTCTTGACATCTTTCTGGCCGGCGACCATTTCATCTTTCGTAGCACTGCTACCGTTTGGAATTGAGACACGTTGCGGATAGTCACAGGCAAATGTCCCAGGGGCGAAAAAAATAACGGCAATCGTACAAAATGAAGTAATGAATCTAATCATGACTGAATTGCCTCTTGGGTTTCGGCATTGGAACAGCGAGCAGCGTAATCTGTGTGGCAATATTTAATCACGTTGTCGTGGAGTAGAAAAGTACGGGAATAACTTTGAGAAGTATCAGCGTGTTACGGACAGCGGTGATTAGAACTTGTGTCAATAATTCTCATGAGCCGCGTTTCTGAATAAACAGGGGTCGAACCACTAAGACGTCTTAGCGGTTCGACCCCTGTTTGATGCGCACCACGTCAAATGGCCATAGGGCATTCGCAAGGCGCGCAACAAAGTAGTCCGGGCCAGTGCGTCGAAACCCAGCCGGGAAGCGACTTTGCGGGCACGCTGCGGCGTCGCTCGTCGCATGAGTGGAAGGACTACTCCACACCCCTCGCTTCTTGCATCGCATCCCGCAAAGACCGCTTCGCAGCCATGCGAATCCTTGAGACAGGTTCTAGGCAAAGAGTGCGCGATGGGTGTCTGTCCCCTCAGCCTGTGCGAGCAATAATTCGAGGTAGTTATCGGAACTCATCGGCTCGCCGAACAGCAGGCCCTGCACGTACGTGCAATTCAGCGTCTGGAGAAAATTCAGTTGTTCTTCGGTCTCCACGCCCTCAGCTACTACATCCATTTGCAGGCTTCTACCCATGTGAATGATCGTGCCGACAATCGTTGCGTCGTCCGGATTAGACGCGATGTTTCGAACGAAAGATTGGTCGATTTTCAACGTGCTGATCGGAAACTGTTGTAAAGCGCTCAAAGACGAGTAACCGGTACCGAAGTCATCGATAGCAAGATGCAGGCCGAGTGAATAGAGTTCATCCAGGAGCTTGATGGTGCGAACCGGATTTTCCATCAGGGTCGTCTCGGTAATCTCGAGTTCCAGTGAGGTCGGCGATACCTTATAACTTCGAAGAATCGAGCTGATTCGATCGACGAAATTCGGTTGTCGAAGCTGCTTGAGCGATAAATTTACCGATACTCGCCCGGGAGTGGATACAGTGCGTTGCCAGTACCGAAAATCCTCGCATACGCGATCGAGCACCCATTCGCCGATCTCGACGATCAGATTGGTCTCCTCGGCGAGGGGAATAAAGTCCGACGGCAGAACTATGCCCCTGTCCGGCATTTCCCACCGCACGAGCGCTTCAGCGCCAAAGACCTCCCCGGTTTCCAGGTTGTACTTAGGCTGGTAATGCACAAGAAGCTCGTCACGCTCGAATGCCCGCTTGAGTTTGCTCTTGGTCATCAGCCGCTCGACGGCGGCTTCATTCATGGCAGGTGCGTAGTAGCAAAAAATATTGCCACCATCTTTCTTCGCCGTATAAAGCGCAGCGTCGGCATTGCGAATCAGGTCAATAACACTGGGCGCATCATCCGGATAGAGGGCGATGCCCATGCTCGCGGTCATGAAAACTTCGTGTCCCTGAACGTAAAACGGGTCCGCGAGCCGATCGAGCAAACTGCGGGCCAGCTTGTCCAGTTTCGGTTTGGCCAGATCGCGGCCTTCGACGTGGTTGACGATTACCGCGAACTCGTCGCCGGCAAGACGGCCGATGACGGACTCTGCAGGAAGAGCTGCTGTTAGCCGCTCCGCAACCGTTTCAAGTGTCGTATCGCCGGCCAAATGACCGAAAGTGTCATTGATCTCTTTAAAGTGATCAATATCGATATAAAAAAGGCACAGCGACTTTTTGCTACGGCGGGCACGTGCGAGAGCTCTCTGCAGCAGATGCTGGAACTGCATCCTGTTAGGTACTTTGGTTAGTGCGTCGATGCGCGCAAGATATCTTATCCGTTGTTCGGCGCGCCGGCGCTCGGTGGTGTTCTGTGCGGCAAATATGCGGTCTCCTGAATGGACGTCATCGCCGCTTATCACCGAGGCCGTGTATGAAACCGGAACGGACTCTCCCGATTTTTTGCGGAGGAAGCCGTCGCGGGGATTACGTGAGGGGGACTCGGCTGCGAATATCCGGCTCTTGCGGTTGTCCACAATCAGCTCCAGCGGTTGGCCCAGCAGTTCATCTTCGGAGTAATCGAGCATTCTTGCGGTCGCATCGTTAATGCGCTTAATAGTTCCGTCCGCAGATGTAATGATGATCGCTTCATTCATGCTTGCGAGCACGTTGTCGACGTAATTGCGCGAAACTGTCGTTCTTTTCAATTTGTTGCGCATGTTATTGAACACTTCGGCAAGATCACCCAACTCGTCGCCGTGCAGCACTTGTAAAGGCTCGCCAAAGTCAGCATCACTGAGTTTCTCCGCCTGCACTTTTAACGCACGGATTCGCGCAGTCTGAGTCCTGACGATAATCCAGATCACCGCACCAGACAGGGCCAAGACGACCAAAGTGGCAATGCCTATCCAGGCAAAGCTCACGCGGCGCCGCTCATCTCCGGTGCTAAGTATCTGATCCCGAAATTCTGCCGATTCGCGCCGCACTTCAGCCAGTGTGAAATTACTGATTAGCAAGCCAAACTTTTTGTCGTCGAGCATGACCGGATACACTAAGTAAAGATTATCGGAACCCCATTCAGTCGATACGTTGCCTGCTTCCACGGGAACGTTGCCTGCCTGTAGATCGGGCATTTCAGGGCGCACGTATCGCAAGCCAAGCAGGTTTTTGTTATTGACTGTCGCAGCTTCAAGCAGTGTAGATATCGACGCCGGGTCGACCTGCTCTGCGGTGATGGCGATAGTATCGGCTATTCTGTGAAGCCGCGCCCTTGCGCGTGCCTCGAAACTACCTTCGAGAATCGCGTTATATTCTTCTACACTGCTTCTGACGATATCGCTCGCTAGCCAACGATACTGGCCATAGAAAAGTGACAACATCAGGCTGACGACGACCAATGTCATCGCCGCGGCTAGAATGAGATATCTGGGTAAAACTCTACCGGTCATTTTGTTATTCGACTCTGTCGGCCGGGACAGATTAAATGCATCGCTGTCTCGCCGTATCTGACGCTGACTTTTATTATTATTGTGACCAATCCCGCATTGCTCCGGGTCGAGTCCCCCGCCACCAAAGCCTGAGAGATCCGGCTTGCGGCCTCAAGCTTACCACCCTCGTCATTATTGTTTAGAAACGACCACCCAATATGGTCAAACGCACTGTATTCGCCTGCCGACAATCTGGGTAAACTATGCCAGTTAATTCGAGATCCTTTCCGTTTAAGTGACATAATTCAAGGAATTGGCAGTTCGTTTGGGCTTTGATGGGCCACCGTAAGGGAAATCCATTGAATAAGACTGCACTCATCGTCGATGACTCGAAGACCGCGAGAGTTGTGCTGAAGCGCATGCTCGAGTCGCACGAGCTCGCTGTGGATACGGCAGAGTCTGCCGAGTCCGCCCTGGACTACCTGAGCGCACACCGGCCGGATGTGATTTTCATGGATCACCTGATGCCCGGGATGGACGGCTTCGAGGCCGTGACCGCGATCAAGAATAATCCGGATACGGCGACGATTCCTATCATGATGTACACATCGCAAAAAGGTGAGGTGTACGTCGGGCAGGCACGAGCGCTCGGAGCCGTTGGTGTATTGCCCAAACAGGTCGAGCCTGTCGAGGTTTCAAAAGTTCTGGAATCGCTTAACGTTATTGGTGACGAAGCTGAGCGAAGAGAGCACCGCGAGGAAGCAGACGGCCCGGAAACAAGTGGCGACTATCCTGCCCTCGAGAAGTTCGATCAGGATCTGCGTGAACTGATTCAGGATCTTTTTGATCAGCAGCGCGCAGTCCTGCGAAGAGACCTGCTCGATAGTTATGAGGCAATTGCTGCGCGTGTAGCAGACGAGATACGCGCACCCGAAAGTGCGGAGGAAGCTGGGGTCGTGGCAGTTTCCGCTGAACCATTACCCGGACGGTTCGTGGCCGTCGTGTCTGCACTGCTCGTCGTGATTATTGTTTTCGGCTCGCTGTATTGGCAGCGGGAGCAGAGTTGGCGAGAAGTGCAGGAACAGAACGCAAATCTGCTGAGCGCTCTTTCACAGCAGCAGTCGATTAAGGCAGATGGTGCAATAGAGGCGGAACAGCGAATGGCTCAATACCGGCAGTCTCTGAATGCCGCCTTTTCAACTGCGGTGGCCGCACTGGAGTGGGGCGTCAATCAGACGGGATTTTATCCATTCGGTGAACTTCCACTCGGCGATTCAAGGCTGGCACTGCTCGAGGGGCTCGTACAGCACCTGCTTGACATGGGCTTCTCAGGTCGAGTCGTATTGGAAACACACGTCGGCAACTTCTGCATGGTTGGTGGCGGATCCGACGGCTACGATCCGGCACCGGCGAGTCATATCGTAGGGCAATGCGAGCTCATTGGCTTCGAGACCGCTGTTGCATATGAGATGGGATTACGCCAGTCGGTTGGGTTTGCGAACTTCGTGAATACGATTAGTGCGGAAACGGGTGGATCTATTCAGATTATTATCTTATCGCGTGGCAATAACGAGCCGTTGATTCACTATCCGATCGCTACGTCGGGCATGACCGCGGATTTCTGGAATAAAATTGCGGCGCAAAATAACCGGGTTGAAATGAGTATTTATCCCGCTGAGGGTTAGTGTCCTGTCCCGCCAACAAATTGACCTAGCCGGATTTTTCGGGTTTCCGTTTCTCGACGAATTCGATGGGGTCGGTGCTGCCCGTCGTTTTCATTTGCCCTTGAACAATTGCGCCTTCAGCTACGGCGATGGCCTCGCCGGTAATCGTGCCAGTGATTCTGGCTGTATCGCTTATTTCGATCTTGCCATTAACGACGATATCGCCTTCCACCGTTCCGGCAATTATCAGGGACGTCGCATTGATCGATCCCTTCCAAATTCCGGTGTGCGCGATGGTCAGTGATCCTGTCAGGTCGCACTCTCCTTCGACTTCACCACTAATCAGGAAGTCTCCGTCACCGGAAATGGCACCTGTAATTTTGCAGCCTTCACTGATAAGAGTCGCCGGTCCGGTCGCCTTGTCGTAAATACGACGTTTTTTGAATTCGCTCATAGAATTTGTAACTCCGGGTGTCTGCGAAGGGTTTGAGCAATCATAATATTACGATTCCAAAAGAGTGTGATTGGCTCGGCATTCGATCACTTGCGTTTATCACGATAACCGTAACCGATCGTTTCAATCGACGTGAGAACCCCACCTTCGAATCTCATCTTGCGCATAAACTTTCTGGGCCCGAAGTTGAAAACGAGTTCGGTTACCAATACTTCACGGTAATAACCGCCGTGACCATAGTAACGAGTCGTCGTCAATCCATGCGTACGATCTATATGTGATCGCAGAACATAACCGAGGCTGCGCTCGGAGACCGGCTTCCCGCAGATGGCCTTGACCTCGCTTTCATGCATGCCGTCTTTAACCAGACGGCTACCGCATCGCAATGCATAAGCCGGATCACTCGAAAGGAAAGCAATGCAAGCCAGCGCGAGGGATAAATGGAGCTTTCCTGCGATATGCATCATATATCCTTCGGCTTATTCCTGCTGCTAATGTCAATACCGATCTCTAATACTAACCCAAAGGTCTAAACCTGGCGCACAAGTCGGGCATTTGGCTGATATAGTCCGGGCATTGGCTTGCCGTAAACTCAGACAATGTTTTAAGGCTGGGCGAAATGTAACGGGGCTGACTGGAGATAGCCGCTTTTGAGCGAGATATTTGAACATCGGGTAAACAGACTGGCGGCCGCGAGGCCGTCTAATCTTCTGTGGGGCGGCCTGATAGGTATTGAAAAGGAATCTTTGCGCGTTCAACCGGACGGCTATTTGTCTGATCGTCCCCATCCGGAAGCTCTTGGTTCCGCGTTGACCAACCGCTTTGTGACCACCGATTTCTCGGAAGCGCTGCTCGAGTTCATTACGCCGTCATTTTCACATACCTGGGAAGCACTACGCTTCCTTTGCGATATACATCAATTCAGTTACGAGGTTATGGGCGATGAACTTCTGTGGGCAACGAGCATGCCCTGCCGTATTCCGGACGATGGGGAGATTCCGCTCGCATACTACGGCGGGTCAAACGTCGGTCGCATGAAAACTATTTACAGAAATGGTTTAGGTTACCGGTATGGCAGGACAATGCAGACAATCGCAGGTGTCCACTTCAACTATTCCCTGCCTACGACTTTCTGGCCCGTTTATATGCAGCTGGAAAAAAGTCGCCTTGCCGAGGACGAGTTTCGATCAGATGCCTACCTCGGGCTGGTCCGTAACTTTCGACGTTTCGGCTGGCTTGTGCTCTATTTGTTCGGCGCATCGCCAGCGGTCTGCAAGTCGTTCGGTGACGTTGCAGACTCCGACATGGAAAGCCTGGATGGCGAGACCATGTACGAACCTTACGGCACCTCCCTTCGCATGAGCGATTTGGGATATAGCAACAGCACTCAGGCCGGGCTCAATATCTCGTTGAACAATCTCGATGATTACATCGGTGATCTGATCAGGGCCATGACGACGCCGGAGCCCCGGTATCAGGAAATCGGCCTGAAGGAAGATGGCGAGTACCGGCAGCTCAGCGTCAATCAATTACAGATCGAAAACGAGTATTACAGCCCGATTCGTCCCAAGCGCGTCGCCTTTTCCGGCGAGCGTCCAACAGCTGCGCTCAGACGTGGTGGCATCGAATACGTGGAGATTCGTTCCCTCGACATGAATGTCTTCGATCCGGTCGGCATCAATCAGAATGTCATGCGTTTTATGGAAGCGTTTCTTGTTTATTGCCTGCTGGAGGAAAGTCCGCCGTTTGCAATAAAGGATTTTGAAGTAGCTGTACAAAACCACGCCGCAACGGCGAAAAAGGGGCGTGATCCGTCGTTGAAAATGTTTAGAAACTGCAAGACCGTCTCACTTGTCGATTGGGCGACGGAAATACTCGGGGATGTCAGGGTGGTTGCAGAACTAATTGACAAAGGAGAGGAGCGAAATGTCTATGTGCAGGCGGTTGACGCCCAGATGGATCTCGTATCCGATTCTGAGTTGACGCCCTCTGCCCGATTGCTGGCGGAACTACGAGAGGGCGGTACGAGTTTCTTCGAATTCGCCCTGGCATGCGCCGCCGGACACAAACAATACTTTGCTGATCTGGTGGCATTATCGGCGGGGCGGCAAGAGGAATTCGCCAGCGAGGCGGCTGAGTCCTTACGTCGGCAGCAGGACATAGAGATGGCGGATACCATCAGTCTTGAGGAGTATCTTGAACGATGGTTTGCTGTTGCATAGAACCTGTCTCAATAGTCCACATCAGCCACGTTGTTATTGTGCGCTGAGTCACAAATCGCCCTCCTGATGATGTGCAGTCCTTTCGATTTAACTAAACTCACAGGTATCGGACGGCCTTTGTGCTGTCTCAGACCACAACAGGCAGGACCCGGGCGTGTTTAGGACCTTTAATCTCGGAATCGTATTGGGCATCGTTATGGCGGCGACGCTTGTGTATTTCTTTCCATGGGTAGACCAGCACCGCGAACGGTCGTTAATTTCAGTTCACGCAAACGGCGGCAATTCGGAGTCGTTTCACATCATGTTGCCCGATGACCGGATAATGGCTGGTGTAGCCGGTGCGCAGAGATCGACACCGCCGGGACTCGACTGGCCCGAGCTGGACTTCCTCGCGAACATTCAGGCCGAGATGTTCAAGGTCCGCAACGAAAACGGTGTCGTGGTTGGTGTTGCGAGCCGAATGTCCGGCAAGTCGGATCAGCACGGGTCGTTCGTGGAATGGGTCGTGCATCTGCCAGCCCGGGGCACGATGTACGTATCGATGGATCCTGATCCGTCACCAGACGGTTACAGGGAAGGGAGCCTCAGGGCAGGCACGCGTGAGTTCCTGACCCTGAACGGAGTCGTCCTCGAACGATTTGTAAAGAATGACTTTGGTCCGGACTCGGACGGCGCCGGACGAATTGAACTGGCAGCTGCCCTCGTCGGACCAGCGGTAGAACTTGAATGAAATACCTGATTTCACTGTTGGTTGGCATGTTCGTTGGCGTCGTACTGTTTGTGCTGGGACTTTATTTCAATCCGTTTGTCGACACCCCGAGGGTTTCGCCCCTCGCTGTCTCTGACCTTGATCTGATTGACCTCTCTTACTCGTTGGTTGCAAGCGAATCAATCGTATTCACGAACGATGGTGAATCTCATGTGAAACCACACCCGGCCAGAGTGCTCGAGCTATGGGAACCGACGATCATCAGGACGCGAGGGTTCGTTACAATTCTTACCGATAGTCGAGGTGAGCCAGCCGGGCTGGGTGTGAAATTCGCATCGGATTCAGAAGAGACTGCGCTACTTGGTGGCAAAGTGCTGATCGACAGTGTCTGGCACATCTACTTGCAGGATCGCGGAACGATGCTTATCGACCAGACAGAAAACATCTGGCGTTACGTGCACGATATTGTCATACCCGCACGACTGAGCTCGGGTGATAACTGGCGAGGAACCTGGTACGGGCTCATCACCGCAGGGCCAGGCGCACTGGGCACCGCCAGGGTCACAGTCAACACAGGTGTATTGTCCGGTACCGAAGCCGAAGCAGTTGAATCAATTACTGCGAAAGCCTATTCCTCCATCACGGGGCCAGTTGGCATGACCGGCAACCTGACTATCGCGCTACCCCGCGAAGAAGAATAGCCGCACACACTTAGAAGCTGTCTCAACAATCCGCATGGCCGCGAAGCGGTCTATGCGGGATGCGATGCAAGCAGCGAGGAGCGCGGTGTGGTCGTTCCACTCAAGCGACGAGCGACGCCGCAACGCGCCCGCAAATGTGCTGCGACCATTCGACGCGGTACGCGCCACGTATTCGCGCCGGCGCGTCAGAAACGCGGCTCATGAGGAATATTGAGACAGGTTCTGATCTCTTAGGTCATTTCCTTTAATTCGACGCTCGAATCGCCGAGCAAGGAAGGATCGATGACGGCGTGGTCCGCGATCAGTTTTTTCGACTGCATGAAGTCCTTTGGTTTGTTGATTGCGTCGACTGCGATCAATCTGCCGTCGTTCAGATACAGGCAGGAGAAAGAACGCTCGGCAGGGTCGCCGCGAATAATCGTCTGATCATAATCCTGCGACAAGCCGGCAATCTGCAGTTTCAGATCGTACTGATCTGACCAGAACCACGGCACCTGGGCGTATCTTTGATCCTCCCCGCATATATTCGTGGCCGCCGTTTTAGCCTGTTCCAGCGCATTGTGTACGGATTCCAGCCTGACCTGGCGTCCGAGCACGGCATTCGGGTGATAGGTGCAGTCGCCGACAGCGTAGATGTCCGGATCGGAGGTCTGGCACCGGTCATTGACAACAATGCCGTTGCTGACTTCCAATCCGGCATCTGTTGCCAGGTCGGTATTCGGAACGACACCAATCCCGATGACGACCAGGTCTGCCGCGATTCGACTGCCATCAGAAAGGTCGACTGCATGTACGTCGCCTTCCCCGGAAAAGCCTTTGATGCCGGTGGACAAGAGCAGCTTTACACCGTTTTCCCTGTGTTCCTTTTGGTAAAACTCCGATACCGGTTCCGACACCACGCGGCTCATGACCCGATCAAGCATCTCGACGACTGTGACGTCGAGGCCGAGTTGGGCGGTGACGGCTGCGACCTCCAGGCCGATATAGCCGGCACCGACTATGACGAGACGACAACCCGGATCAATCTGTTCTCGAATCGCGTCCACATTTTGAATCGTCCGCAGATAGTGAACGCCCGTCAGTTCAACGCCGGGAAAATCGACATGTCTTGGATGTGCACCCAAAGACAGTACGAGATTGTCGTAGGGATGTTCCTCGCCCGCATCCGACTGGACGAGCTTCTTCGACCTGTCAATATGAGCTATCTTCGTATTGAGATGGACTTCGATATTCGGTTCATCGTAAAAGTTGTCAGCTTTGAAGTGCAGGCGTTCAGGCGGCAGTTCGCCCGCCAGATATTTCTTCGACAACGGTGGTCGCTGATAAGGCAGATATGCCTCCTCTCCAATCAGGCAAATATTGCCCTCGAACTTCTTTTGCTTGAGTGTTGCGACAACTTGCCCGGACGCGTGTCCGGCACCCACGATTACTACATTATTAGTCACTGCCTATTTCTCACATTGCGCTGATGCCGCCGTCGATCCTGATTTCCGTGCCGGTGACGAATTGCGACTCGTCTGACGCCAGATACAGCACGGCATAGGCGACATCCTCCGGTTGCCCGACTCTCCCTAGCGGAATCTGTCGGCCAAGCTTGTCGAGAGCAGCTTGTCTGTCTGTCCCACCGACAAGCCCGTCAAGGATTGGCGTATCGATGAACGCCGGGTGCACCGAATTGCATCGAATGTTATTCCCTTCATGCGCACAATGAAGTGCTACCGACTTGCTCAGGTGCCGGACCGCAGCTTTCGCAGAATTGTATGCCGCCAGGTTGTGTCCTGCGATGATGCCGGAGATTGAAGACACATTGACGATGGAGCCACCGCCACTATCCGCCATCAATGGAATCCCGTACTTGCAGCCGAGAAATACGCTGTCGAGATCGATCGCGTGTACATGCTTCCAGGTCTCCAGGGTCTCATCTTCAACACTGCCGATCGAGCCGATTCCGGCGTTGTTGACGAGGATATCGAGTCTTCCAAAACGATCCCGAATTGTCTCGATCGTCTGCTGCCAGTCGCCCTCGCTGCTGACCTCCTGCTCGAATGCGATTGCCTTGTCGGAACCGGCGGCATTAATTTCCTCGGCTACCAGCCCAACGCCATCGGCGTTGATGTCTGTCAGAACCACGCTCGCACCTTCCTCCGCAAGAATCCTGGCCGTCTCAGCGCCCAAACCCTGCGCGGCGCCGGTAATCAGAGCGATCTTGTTTTCGACACGACCCATGCAATTTAGTCTATCGTTGCCGGCTCGGTTATCCTAGCCTCGGATTGTTAAGGTCACTACAACATGAAAACCAATGCGATACGTATTCAGAGATTTGGTGGCCCCGAGGTTCTCGAGTGGACGGAAGTCGTCGTACCCGATCCGGGGGAAGGTGAAGCCCGGATCCGACATACGGCTGTCGGCCTGAACTTCATCGATACCTATCATCGGACCGGGCTCTATCCTGTGGATCTGCCGAGCGGGCTGGGCAGCGAAGCGTCAGGGATTGTCGAGGCCGTGGGGCCTGGCGTCACCGACATCAAAGTCGGTGAAAGAGTCGTCTATGCCGGCAGACCGGCAGATGCATATTCCGAGCTTCGAAATTTTCCGGCCTGGCAGCTCGTGCCCGTGCCGAACGGTATTTCCGATGAGCAGGCGGCAGCGGTGTTCCTGAAAGGCATGACTGCGTGGTATTTGCTGCGGCGTAGCTACCACGTGCAGAAGGGCGATGTTGTGCTTTTATACGCAGCTGCCGGTGGCGTCGGCTCTCTGGCGGCGCAATGGGCGACCTCTATAGGTGCAACGGTCATCGGCGTCGTCAGCACGCAAGAGAAAGCGGACCTGGCGCGGGCAAATGGTTGCGAGCACATCATCATGGCGGATGACGCCGACATTCCAGGGACAGTAAAAGAGCTTACCGATGGTGAGGGCGTTGCCGCCGTTTACGATTCGGTTGGCCGCGACACTTTTTTTGCGTCCCTGGACTCCCTAAGACCCCACGGTACGATGGTGACATTCGGCAACTCGTCCGGCCCGGTGGACGCATTCGCGCCGGTCGAACTCGCAAAGCGTGGTTCTCTGTATGTCACCCGTCCGGTTTTGTTCGATTTCGTTAA
>SMUX01339695.1_pt1 | contig 13744 bp, 9 predicted proteins | sample 2456431 | NCBI WGS metagenome assembly SMUX01 (sample SAMN11095930, study PRJNA526329) | marine sediment metagenome | biome: Marine sediment; feature: Surficial sediment; material: Deep marine sediment; isolation source: Hadal surficial sediment | place: Pacific Ocean | collected 2014-11 | depth 0-1... | reverse complement strand
TCGACTATCTGCACCTCGGCCAGCCTTCCCCCACACTATCCGGCGGCGAAGCCCAGCGGATCAAGCTCGCCCGCGAACTCGCCAAGCGAGCTACCGGACGCACGCTCTACATCCTCGACGAGCCCACGACGGGCCTCCACTTCGACGACGTGCGCAAACTTCTCGGCGTGCTGGCTCGCCTGATCGACGCCGGCAACACCGTCATCGTGATCGAGCACAACCTCGATGTGATCAAGACCGCCGATTGGATCATCGATCTGGGCCCCGAGGGCGGGCCGGGGGGGGGGCGGGTGGTCGCGCAAGGGACTCCCGAGCAGGTCTCGGCCCGGTCCGATTCCCACACGGGACGCTATCTCGCGAAGGTGCTCGCAACGCGATGACGCGGTGGATGGCGTTGTTGCTGACGGGGGTCACGGGCTTCAGTGGCCTGGTCTACGAGGTCGCCTGGCAGAAGATCCTGGCCACGCTGCTGGGTTCCCAAAGCGAGGCCACCGCCGCGGTGCTGGGTCTGTTCCTGGGCGGTCTCGCCCTGGGGTATGCGGGCTTTGGTCGCCTCTCCCGACGACGGGTCAACCGGGACCGGCCCCCGCATCTGCTGGCGATCTACGGCGGGGTCGAAGCGGGCATCGGACTCTGGGCACTGTTGTTCCCGTGGCTGTTTCAGGCGGTCCAGGCCCTGTCCCTGGCCCTGCCCGCCACCTCCCCCGGCCTGGGGTTCGTCCTGGACATCGGGCTCTCGGCCCTGCTGATCGGCCCGCCCTCGGTGCTGATGGGCGCCACCATTCCCCTGCTCACCCAGGCCCTGGCCCGCAGCCTGACCGACGCCACCCGCTTCCACGCCTTGGTGTATGCCTGCAACACCGTCGGCGCCTTTGCCGGCGCCCTGGCCGCCGGCTTCTGGCTCGTCCCCACCCTGGGCCTGGTCGGTGTGCTGCGCCTGGCCGCCGCCCTCAACCTCACCGCCGGCGCCACCTTCATCGCACTCGACCGACGCACGCCATCCCCCTCGCCCCACCCAGCCGCCCCCCGTTCCCCGCACACCCCGGAGCCCGCACCGGGGGACACCCCCGAGACCCCGCGCCCGCGCCCGCCCCAGCGCCCCGACTGGCTCTGGCCCGGGGTCGCCCTCCTGATCGGCTTCGCCATGATGACCGTCCAGACCGTTCTGATCCGCCTGGGCGGGCTCGCCTTCGGCTCCTCCCAGTTCACGTTCTCGATGGTGGTGGCGGTCTTCGTTCTCTGCATCGCCCTGGGCAGCTTCGGGGTCTCGGCCCTGCCGCGAATTCCCCCGTCGCTCCTGGTCGTCACCCTGTGGGCCCTGGTCGGGCTGCTCGGCCTGCTCTACCTGCACGCCGACGAGGCGCCCTACTGGGCCCACGTCCTGCGCAGCCTGTTCGAGGATCACGCCGCGGCCTTCTACCCGTACACTCTGTCGGCCTTCGTCGGGGTGCTGGCCGTCATCGGTCCCGCCGTCGCGCTCTCGGGGGCAACCCTGCCGCTGATCTTTCACCACCAGCGGCACCAGGTGAATCACCTGGGCGACCTGGCCGGAAGGATCTACAGCTGGAACACCGTCGGGTCGCTGCTCGGCGCCCTCCTCAGCGGCTATGCCCTGCTCTTCTGGCTCGATCTCGACGACGTGTTTCGCATCGGCCTGGGAGCCGCCGCGATCGCGGCCCTGGCAACGACCTCGAGGGCCCTGAACCGGAGAGGCGCCATCGCCTGGGCGCTGCTCCCCGGTCTCCTGGCCATCGGATGGCTGCCCGATTGGTCGCCCGAGCGACTCTCCTCCGGTCTGTTTCGCCACCGAGCGCCGCGAAAAGGAACCTACCAGGCACCGGAGGCCGTCTTCGGTTCGCCGGGGAACATCGAGTTCTACACCGACGACCCGACCGCCTCGGTGGCGGTGCATGAAGTCCGAGATTCCGATGGAATACTCCACCGCTCCATCCTGAACAACGGGAAGTCGGACGGCGACATGCCCGGCGACTATGTGACCATGGCGCTCGCCGGCCTGCTCCCGGCTCTGTTCGCGGCCGAGCCCAAGCGCGCTTTCGTCATCGGCTTGGGAACCGGCGTGACCGCGGGGGAGCTCGGGGCCCTCGACGAAATCCGAGAGGTCGTGGTCGCGGAGATCTCCGACGGCGTGATCGAAGCGGCGCCCTTCTTCGACTTCGGCAATCAGAACGTCACCCAGAACCCGAAGATTCGGATCGTCCGCGGCGACGCCTATCGGACGCTGCGTCGAAGCGGAGCCGTGTTCGACGTCATCGCCTCAGAGCCGAGCAACCCCTGGGTCACCGGTGTCGAGATGCTCTTCAGTCGCGAATTCCTCGAAATCGCCCGGAGCCGCCTCGCACCCGGGGGCGTCTACGCCCAGTGGTTCCATCTCTACGAGACCGATACCGACACCGTCTCGATGGTCTTTCGCACCTACGCCACCGTATTTGACCACGTGGCAGTCTGGTACGCCGTCGGGTCCGATCTGCTGCTGTTGGGGTTTCGGGATCCCCACCTCGCCCTCGACGTGGGTCGATTGGCGAAGCGCAGTCGGCGGCGAGACTTCGCAATGGGATTGGGTCGCTGTGGTATCCAGACCGTGGCCGCGCTTCTCGCTCACGAGCTGCTGCCACTGGGGGTGATCAACGCGACGCCCTTTCCCGGGGTCGTTCACTCGCTGCTCCATCCGCGCCTCAGCCACCTCGCAGCAAAGGCGTTCTTCCGGGGCGGCGGCGGCTCTCTACCGATCTTGCTGAGCCCGAAGGCGGCGCGCGTCGGGGCAAGCAACTCGCTGGTACGCCGTTTCGCCGCCATGCGGGGTGGATTCGGCCAGAACCAGTGGCAACAGCTGGTAGCGGAGACGTGCGAGTACCGCGGCAGCCAATGCCTGACGCTTCTGGCCGAGTGGACGGTTCGAATGCCCGAATCGCGCGCGCGCCAGCAGATCATCGCCCACATCCGCGAGAACCCGATTCTGTCGGATCGGACCCGACTCTCCCTCCTCGAACCCCTGACACGCCTGTATGGCAACGGCGGAGAGGAAGCGGCGAACCCGCTGAAGGCCGCGAACGAGGCCACCGATCGATTCATCCGCTACTACCACCACTCGGCTCCCTTCGATCGCCAGCACCTGACGCGGCTGTGGAGGCGGTGCGAAAACAATTCGGGCCAGGCTCACCGCTGTCACCGGGCCCGCGCCCGCGCCGAGAAGACCCTCGGCCCGCTCTAGGAAGCTGGAAGCTGGGCGCTAGCGCGTTCTGGAGAGTCGACGGACCCGGCGCTGCAAACGCTCGACCAGTGTCGCGTCTCCCACTGCCTCGGCCCTCTTCAGGGCCTCCTGCGCTGTGATCAGAGCGTCCTCCCAGCGACCCGCCGCGTGATAGGCCACGGCCAATGTATCGAGGATCGCCGGGTTCAGCCGTCCGGTAGCCTCCGCGGCTTCGCTGGCCAACGCGATGGCTTCCTCGACGCCCCCCTCGGGAACCGGCTCGCCAGTGGCCAGCAGCCAAGCCAGGTTGTTCAGCAACGTGGGCTGGCGTTGGCCCAGCCGGGCTGCCGCGCGAAAGGCGCTGATCGCCTCGACCTGGCGATTGGAATCGAGCAACGCGCGCCCAAGCTCGGCGTGGACCCACGACAGATCCGGTTCGAGCGCCAGGGCTCGCCGGAACGCGTCGACCGCGCCATGGATGTCGCCGGAACGGAAGAGCGCGGTTCCCAGCCGGCCATGCACCTCCGCGCGATCCGGGTCGAGGCGGATGGCCTCGCGATAGCGCGCGACCGCCGCCTCGAGCTTTCCCGCCCGGAGGAGCGTGAATCCGAGTGCACTGTGCAGACTCGCCGACCCGGGTCGAATCCGAATCAGCTTCCGGTACTTGGCCTCCGCCTGCTCGAACCGGTCGAGCTGCAAGAGAACGTCGGCCAACGCGGTGAGCCAGCGGGTTGACTCGGGCTCGCCATCGAGGGCGGCGCGGTAACGGGCCCGTGCATCCAGGGGCCTCTTCTGCGCCACGCGAACGTCGCCCAACAGGCCGTGGGCGATCGGGCCCCCCGGCGCGAGGCGAACCGCCACCAAGAAGTGGGCGGCGGCTTCATCGAGGCGATCGGCGGAGGCGAATGCCAGGCCGAGGTTGGTGTGGGCAACGTGGTTGCGCTCGGTCACGCGCAGGGAGTGTTCGAAGAGTGTGAAGCTGTCCCTCCAGATGCGAACCTGTACCCCGGTGCCGATGGCCAGTGCGAGAACCGCGGAGATTCCCAGACCGGCCACGGCCCGGGCGCATCCGCGACCGCGGGCGGCGATCTCGCCGGCACCCCACGCCACGGACGCGGCCAGTCCGATCAGGGGAAGATAGGTGTATCGGTCGGCCATCCCGGCCTGTCCGACCTGGATCAGACCGATCACCGGGACGAGTCCACCGACGAACCAGAACCAACCCACGGCCCAGTACGGCCGGCGCCGAAGCGCCGCCACGACGGCGATCGAGATCGTCGAAAGCAGGATTGCCGAGGCGACGACCTGACCCGGAGTGAGGGTGTGACCCGGATGGGGATAGAAAACCGACAGGCCCCGCGGCCAGAACGCCTTGGCGAGGTACTCGACCCCGGCCACCAGCGCATTCTCCACTCGCAGTCCCAGCGAATAGAGTTCGAAGGACTGAACCGTTCCCCCGGTCTGCTGGGCGAGATAGGTGACCGCGCTGGCGACCGCCACCAAACCGAAGAGCGGGAGCTTCTCGACAACGGCGCGCCGGATGCGCCCGGGATCCCAACGCTCCGGCTCCCCCGGGCGACGCAGCCGACCCCCGGGCCATTCGTCGAGAAGCAGCATGACGAAAGGCAGAGTCACGAGGGTCGGCTTGGCCATGAGCCCGAGGGCCAGCCACGCGAAGACCGCCACGGGGGTGCGCCGATTCTGGGACACGCGGGTCGACCGCTCGTAGGCGAGCAGCGCGAGCAGCGCGAACAGTCCGCTGAGAACGTCCTTTCGAGCCGCCGCCCAGGCGACGGATTCGACGTGCAGAGGGTGCAGCGCAAAGACCGCCGCCACGAACGCCGACGCCCAGATCGATCGGGTCATGCGCGCGAACAGCAGAAAGACCAGTACGCCGTTTGCGCAGTGGAGAAGCAGATTCGTGAGATGGAATCCCCACGGCTCGACTCCGAAAAGTTCCGTGTCGAGCATCCAGGAAAGGCGCGTCAAGGGGAACCAGTTCGCCCCGTGAAATGCGGTGACCGCCCAGGTCACGCTCTCGCGAGTCAGACCCATGCGGACGAAGTGGTTGTTGGTGATATAGAGGTCATCGTCGTAGTTGACGAACGAGTTCTGGAGCACCGGGAGGTAGACCGCGAGTGTGGCTGCCGCGAGGAGGATGGCTACCGGGGCCTTCCGCGAGAACCTGGAACCCATGCCCCGACCACGTAGCCACCTCTCCCCGGATCCGCCAGCGAGTGGTAGGTGGGGGTCAGATGTCGAGTTCGATCGGCTGGCGCGGATTCGAACGCCGGCGGCGGGAAGCCAGGCATGCCAGGCCTAGACCCATCAGGGCCCCCGTCCCCGGCTCGGGCACCACCGGCGGCGGTGTCAGCTCCGCACCCCCACCGCCGCCGACGAAGTCGTCGAAGCGGACGCCGTTGCCGAAGGGAATCGGGCTCCGGAGAGGGTGGAGTTCAAAGAAATCGTTCCCGCCGACGGACGGTTCCACGACGGAGGTCGTGAGTACATCCTTGAAGACAACGGTTCGTACGAACTGATCGACCTCGTCCAGAACGATGGTGTCTCCGCGGTTGCGGGAGAAGCTCAGCAGCATGGCGAGGGCTCTCGCCCGGGGCGACGGGGTCAGATGGAAGGGAACCGACCGCACCCGAGGCGGGTCGATGTAGAACCGGCCCGGGACCACGCCCAGGGTGAACTCTCGGCGCACACGAAGGGGAGGCCGGACTTCCGTCCGCGCCGACGCCACCACGATCGGTTGATTCGGGGCGACGGCGTGCTCGCTTCGCGCCGCGAGCTCGACACGCACCACTCCCGGGCTCAGGAAGCCCGCAACTACCGCGGCGGGGAAGAAAAGAAACAGCAGCCCTACGATTCGACGGTGCCATCGGGCCGAGCGCTTTGAGTGCGTGCTCGATTGGGGCATCGAGCGCTCCTTCTCCGAGTCGGCCCGGGCGGCACAGTTTCCGCCGGACCCTGGGAGATCTATCGGCTCGCTGGATGCTGGTCTTGACTCGAGTGCGAACTCGGAGCTACTCGCTGACGCACGTCACACGCAGAACCCAACGCCCGCCGGAAACGAACGCGCAAGAGACCCGCAACAACCAGAACCGGGGGCAGCGCGGGGTCCGATGGGTGCTGTCAATCGTCGGAAGATGCCGCCGGCCGCCAAAGACCGGACTCCGCCAGCGCACGCGCGAAGAGACGGTTTCCATACGCGTTGAGGTGGTTATCGTTCACCCAGAAAAGATCCGCGGGTTCGCGATGGTCTTCTTCGAGCATCCGTTTCATGGCGGGCACGACGTCGACGATCTCCAGGGAAATGTCACCCAGCCAGCGCTTCAGGAGATTCAGACTTCCATCGATGCGGCGTCGCGGCGGAACTGGAACGACGACCAGACGGCAGTCGCAGCTGCGCGATAGTTCCAGCAGATCTCGGAAGATGCCGCGGACGCCCGAACGTCTCCGGTTCTTCACCGCTTCGGTGATCTCGAGCTCCGCCGCGGTCGGCTGGACAAAGTGGAGACGAAACAGGTTGTTCCTCGAGACGACAAAAAACACGAGGCGAACCAGATAGGAATGATCGAAGATCCACCGCGTGGTTCGCCTGCGGAGATGTTCATCCACCCGCCCTCTCAACACCATTCGCTGAAGTTCGTCCTGATAGGACAGGACGTAGCCCCCGTAACACTCCCGAGAAAATCGACCGTGGAGCACGTCGTCGATGTCGTTGGCGTAGAATGCGACGACGGCGACCTGGGGTCGAAACCGCGGAATGAAGGCGCGCAGGACGTCTCGGTGAACGTCGGTTCCGGTTCCATCGATCCCCAGATTGATGACGTCCGCCGAGGGAAAGCCCCGGGAGCGAAGCTCCCGCTCGAGAACGGCGGTCCAGACGGCCTCCCGAGGATTGTTCATTGCTGCGGTGAAAGAGTCGCCGACGGCCAAGACGACCAGCTCGGAGGCGCCGGGCGGCATCGGCTCGTCGTCGTAGAAGCCGATGGAGTTGATACGTACCAGGTTGTCGATCTCGAAATGGCCAGCGACTCGTCCCACAGCGCCGGGGAGGTAGCGGAATCCAAAACGATCGTCCTCGGCATAGATGCACGGGTAGTGGATGATCGAAGCCGCCGCTGGGCGCAACCGGCGCACCGCAACCTCGGCCAGTGACAGCGTGAGAGCCGTGGATCCGAGCAACAGCGCGATCGCCGGCGAGCTCGAGGCACCGGACCTCATCGTGGGATCATCGAGACAGCAAATCGCGCGCGATGGCGGAGATCTGGATCTCGTCGGTACCGGCGTAAATCTGCAGGACCTTGGCGTCGCGGGCGAGCTGCTCCACCCGGTACTCGGACATGTATCCGTTCCCACCGAAGACCTGAACGGCCTCGAGCGCCACCTCCGTCGCGGCGCGAGCCGAGTAGAGTTTCATGGCCGAGGCCTCGGCCAGGGTCATCCGCGAGCCCTGGGAGGCCGTCTCGATCGTGCGGAAGACCAGATTCTGGATGTTCATTCGCGCGACCTCCATCCGCGCGAGCTTGTCTTGAATCAGCTGGAATTCGCCGATCGGGCGCCCGAACTGCACCCTTTGTTTCGAGTAGGCAACGGAGAGTTCCAGGCACCGCTCGACGATCCCCAGGGCCATGGCGGCCACGCCGGCTCGTTCCACGTAGAAGGCGTCCTTGGCGGCGGAACGTCCGGGGGTCTCTTCGGTCTCACCGAGCAGTCGATCCCCCTCGACGATGACGTCCCGAAGAAACAGCTCGCCGGTCGGCGACGAGTGCAATCCCATCTTTCGCATCGACTTCGTCTGGGTGAGGCCCGGCATCCCCTTCTCGAGAACGAAGGTGAGCACCTTGCGGTCGGCCGGATCGACGCCGTCTTCGTCTAGCTTGCAGATGAAGACGATGATCTCTGCGAAGGGGCCATTGGTGATGAAGGTCTTGCTTCCGTTGAGCACGTACCCGCCGTCGCCGGTTCGACGCGCAGTGGACTTCATGCTGCCGAAGGCATCGGAGCCCGACCCGGGCTCGGTGATCGCCCACGACCCGATCTTGGCCAGGGTGAGCAGGTCGAGTCCCCAGCGCTTCTTCTGGGCCAGGGACCCCTGCGACATGATGGCCCCCGCGGTGAGTCCCACGCTCACGCCCATGGCCGTCACCATGCCGGGGCAGTGGCGACACAGCTCGATGATGGGAATCAGCTGCATGGCGATCGAGTCGCCCGGATCGGTTGGCTCCCCCGACCGCCTCGGAGGTTCGCCCGACTCTTCGCGCTCGATCATCTTCTCGAAACGCGATCTCGCCATGGCGTCCATCCCGAAGGTGGAGAACATCTTGCGCAGGATGTCATAGGGCGGCATGTCGCCGTGCTCGAGGGCGTCGACGTGGGGAACGATCTCGGCCTCGACGAAACGCCGCACGGCGTCGCGAATCATCTGGTGCTCTTCGCTCCACTCGATCATCGCAGAGTCTCCTGTTGTTCGACTTCGCTCGGCTCCGCCTCGCTGCGCGCCTTTCGGGCTTGCGGTTCGACTTCGCTCGGCTCCGCCTCGCTGCGCGCCTTTCGGGCTTGCGGCTCGACTTCGCTCGGCGATCCGACACTGGAAAAGCGGCTCCGGATCTGGCGAGGGGGGCGGCGGCGAAGTAAAGCGCAGCCCCCGTCACATTTGCCGAGAGGTGCGTTGACGCCACCCAAGTGATGTCTTTCCGGCACCATCCAGTACCGGCGAGCCATGAGCCGAAGCCCCCCTAGCCGCATCTGGGGCCTTCCTCGCCTCTCGGCTCCGGAAGAGGAGGGAGGGAAGTCGGCTCCGGGGCCGACTTCCGCGCTCGCTGAACGCTGTCGCTGAGACCGCTGCGCGTCAGAATCAGTTCGGTGATTTCTGCCGGCGCGAATATCCGCATGGGGGGTCCCCAGAATCCCGTACCCCGACTCACATAGAGCTGGGCCCCGTTGTTCTCGTAGCGGCCCGCGACGAACGGAATCACCAATCGCACCAGAATCCCAAAAGGCCAGATCTGCCCGCCGTGGGTATGACCCGAGAGCTGAAGGTCAATACCCAGCTTCGACGCCCGTTTGAAAGTGGAGGGATCGTGGGCCAGCAGCACGGCCGGACGCGTAGAGTCGCGACCCTCCATGGCTCGGGGGAGATCCTCGCCACCGCCGTCTCGCCAGTCTCCGCGGTGGTCGTCGACCCCGATCAGGTCGAAAGCCGCCTCCCCGACGCGGATGCAGACCCGTTCGTTGCGGAGCGGGCGCAGACCCAGGCTGCGGACATGGGACACCCATGCGTCGGCGCCCGAGTAGTGATCGTGGTTGCCCGTCACGAAATAGACGCCATGGCGCGCGCGGAGCCTCCCGAACGGCTCCACTTCGCGGGCGAGCTGGCGGACACCGCCGTCGACCAGGTCGCCGGTAACGGCCACCAGGTCGGGGGCCAGGGCGTTCACCCGCGAGACGATCTGCTCGGCGAATCGGCGGTCGCGGAGCGGCCCGATATGAACGTCGCTGATCTGGACGATGCGAAACCCATCGAGGGACTCGGGCCACCGCGCCAGGGGGATCTCCACTCGGCGCAGACGCGGTGGACGCATCGCGGAGCGAACCCCCGCAACGCCCGCCACCAGGGCGATTCCGACCGCGGCCAACGCGCGAACGTTCGCGACGTCAGCCTCGGGCTGCGCGCCGTCGAACGCCACCGCGGCCTCGCCGAAGAGCCAGATCATCGTATCCGACGCCGCAACCAGCATGAGAAGCAGAAACATGAAACCCATCCACAGGGACGCGGGCCAGGCGATGAAACGCGACCACCGCGGCGGGAGCAGGCGCTCCGCCAGGGGCATCAGCGCGATGCTGGCGGCCAGTGCGACGAGTCCGCCCAGCAGGAAACGGCGCCAGGGATCTGGGAGCTCCGGCTCCAGGATGAGCCGCTGGGCCAGATACCCGTGAAGCCCCACGAACAGCGACGCGGCCAACGAGAGACCCAAGGCGATCAGCAGAACTCTGCGCACCCGACGATGATACCGGGGCGAGCCGGATACCGGCGAGCCGATTTCGCGACTCCCTGGACGGGACCGGCAAGAATTCAGGCGGCGGACTTCTCTTTCTCGGGGAGCAGGGACTCGAACCTCACCTTGTCGGCGGCCTTGGCGTAGGCATCCGCGGGCAGGACCATGCCGTTCTTCACACAGGCCATCAGGGCGTCGTCCATGCTCTGCATCCCCAGGGCCTTTCCCGACTGGATGATGGAGTTGAGCATCGGAGTGTTGCCCTCGCGGATTACGTTGGGAAGCCCCTGAGTGCGCAATAGAATCTCGTGAACGGCACAGCGCCCCTTCCCGTCCGAGGTGGGCAGCAGGAGCTGGGACACGACACCCGCCAGTGAGTCCGAGAGGCTGATCCGCACCTGATTCTGTTCCGCCGCCGGAAACGTGTCGATGATCCGGTCGACGGTCTTGGTGGCGCTGTTGGTGTGGAGCGTCCCGAATACGAGGAGCCCCATCTCGGCGGCGGTGATCGCGAGGCGGATCGTCTCCCGGTCGCGCATCTCCCCCACCAAGACCACATCGGCGTCCTGGCGAACCACCGCCCGCAGCGCCGCGTCGAAGCCCTGGGTGTGGTCGCCGACTTCCCGGTGGGAGAGGACCGACTTCCGGTTCGAGTGAACGAACTCGACAGGATCTTCGATGGTCACGATGTGTCGGGCGTGGGACCGGTTGATGGCGTCGATGATCGCCGCGAGGGTCGTCGACTTCCCCGATCCGGTCGGCCCCGTGACCAGAACCAGGCCTTTCTCGATCTGGGTGAGCGAAGCGATCGCTGCGGGAAGTTCGAGGTCCTCGAGACTCAGGATCTCGTCGGGAATGATGCGAAAAACCGCCGCGACTCCGGTCTCCTGGAATAGATAATTGCCGCGAAAACGGGCCATACCCGGCACGCTGTAGGCGAAGTCGAGGTCCCAGCCGCCCTGGTAGGTCCGCCATTGGGACTCGGAGACGATCTCCCGCATCATCGCTCGCAGAGACTCGTCGCTGATCTCGGACTGACCCTCCACGACACCCAACGAGCCGCGGCAGCGCATTCGCGGCGGGGAGCCCGCCACCAGGTGGAGGTCGGATCCGCCCTGATCCCTCAGGGAGGCGAGTAGAGCGTCGAGCCGCGCCAACGGTCCTCCTTTCAGGCGGCCAGAACCTTGCTGTCCTGGCAAAAACGCCGCGCCTCCTCCAGCTCGACGACACCAGACTTGACGTGGTCCCGGATCGAGTAATCCAGCAACCCCATTCCCTGCGCAGCGCCGGTCTGGAGGATGGAGTGGATCTGAAACGTCTTGTTCTCTCGGATGAGATTGGCCACCGCCTTGGTCACGATGAGGGTCTCGAGGGCGACCACGCGACCCGCCCCATCGGCCCGCGGGAGCAGCCGCTGGGAGATCACCGTCCGCAGTGAGTCCGCAATCATGCTGCGGATCTGCGACTGCTGATCCGACGGGAAGGCCCCGACGATCCGGTTGATGGTTCGAATCGCGTTCTCCGTGTGCAGCGTGGCGAGGACCAGGTGGCCCGTCTCGGCTGCCGTGAGCGCGAGTGAGATCGACTCGAGATCGCGCAGCTCGCCGATCACGATCACATCCGGGTCCTCGCGCAGGGCGGCCCGCAGCGCGCGTGCGAAGGACTCGGTGTGGCGCTTCACGCTGCGCTGGTTCACGAGGCAACGCTTCGAGGGGTGTACGAACTCGATCGGATCCTCGATGGAGAGGATGTGCTCCCTGCGCTCCTCGTTGATCAGATCGACCAGGGCGGCCAGAGTCGACGACTTTCCGCAGCCGGCGGGACCGGTGACTAGAACCAGGCCCTGGTGGTGGCTGGTGCAGCGGGCCAGGGTGCGCGGGAGCCCGAGATCTTCCAAGGACGGTGGATTCAGGGAGATGGCTCGAAACACGACGTCGACGCCGCGCTGCTGGCGATAGGCGTTGGCGCGGAACCGCGCGACGCCGTCGATCAGGTAGCGAAAGTCGATCTCGCCGTGCTCTTCCAGCAGCGCATGCTCTTCGGGGCTGAGACCGGCCACGGCCATTCGCTCGAGGGACGCTCCGGAGGGAGCGGCGCTCCCCGTCTCGGCAATGCGCCCGTCGATCCGCAGTCGGATTGCGTCGCCGGCGTGGATATGGATGTCGCTGGCTCCGCGCTCCACCGCGTCGCGCAGCGTCGTGTCCAGGGCTTCCCGATCCACGTCCCGGGCGTTCTCGAGGTGCACCCGGTCGCCCTGGAACTCGGCGACCGTCGGTTGTTCTGAGCTTCGCTCGGCTTGCCCGACCGACTCCGGTCGGCTGGCCTGGTACGGGCCCGCCTGTCGCCTCCCGCGGCCTTCGGCCTTGCCGCTCGCTGCGCGCCCTTCGGGCTTGCGTTCTCGCCGCGCGCCCTCCGAGCTTGCGGGCTGGTTGCGCAGCGGCTCCAACGCTTTGCGCTCCGAAGGCCCGACTCCGCTCGGCTCGCCCGACCGACTTCGCTCGGTTCCGTCTGGCTGCGCGCCCTCCGGGCTTGCGTTCTCGCCGCGCGCCCTCCGGGCTTGCGGTTCCTGTGGTTCGACTCCACTCGGCTGCGCGGCCGCCTTCGCTCGCTGCTGGGCGACCCTCTCTTTCTGGGCCTTGAGCAGCTTGGCGAGGTATTCGCGGGTAATGAAGCCGTCTTCGACCAGGATGTCGCCGATGCGTCGCGGATCTCCGCGGGCCTGGCTGCGGGTGATCTCCGCGAGCTGATCCATCGTGATCATCTTGAAGTGGACGGCCAGTCGCCCCAGCAGCGGTATCGGTCGTCGGTCGCCCACCAGCGGGCCCTATCGGCGCAACCGGGCGAGAGGTGAACCTCGAGACGCCCTACCAGCCGCGCAGATCGACCTCCCAGGTATCCAGGACCTCCTCCCCCGAGACGATGTGCAGCCGCTCGTGATAGGCCACCGTGGGATCGACGTGGGCCGGCCACACCCGGACGCGATCGCCCACGCCCAGCGGCCTCTCCGGCGCGAACGTGATGTGCTCATCCGAGCAGAACCACACCTGGGCGTCCTCGATGGTGGGGTTGCCGTGATCCATTCCCAGCGCCTTCAGCCCGCAGTCGGCCACCGAGAACGGCTTCGATACCGAGAGGACGGTGGCCAGCACCGAGAGAGCCGCCCGAAACGGCATACCCAGCTGCTGATAGGTGGTGTCCATCAGCGCATAGGAGCCGGCCTGGATTTCGGTGGCTGCCGGGTTCAGATCGAAGCTTCCGGTTCCGCCAGCGGAGATGACGTCGCCTCCCACCTGGGCGTGGGCTTCGAGCAGCTTGTCCATGCTCTCCGCCACCAGTCGCGCGCGCTGTGCCCGGTCTTCCACGCCGACGGCATGGCCCTCGTAGCCCATGACGCCGCGCACCTCGAGGCCCCGGGTGCGCGCCAGGTCGGCCAGCGCGCCCGCCTCTTCGGGCGGACAGCCACAACGCGGCAGGCCCACGTTGACGTCGATCAGCACCTCGGACACGCCCCCCGCGGCCGCTGCCT